>Ga0209382_10000997_pt1 | contig 45864 bp, 43 predicted proteins | sample SoiMetdeltSBSDD5_FD_187599 | JGI IMG/M metagenome (GOLD analysis project Ga0209382, IMG submission 187599) | Bulk soil microbial communities from a Populus tree surrounding site in Tennessee, USA - Soil MetaG P. deltoides SBSDD5 (SPAdes) (version 2) | ecosystem: Environmental > Terrestrial >...
CGACCTGCATCTCGACACAAGTCGGCTGCGCGATGGGCTGCGTCTTCTGCGCCACCGGGCAGATGGGCTTTCGGCGTCACTTGAGCGCGGGAGAAATTGTGGAGCAAGTGTTGTGGTTTGCGCGGGAGCTTCGCCCTTCGACCCTTCGACAAGCTCAGGGCTCAGGGCGCGTCAAGGGGTCACACCCTGAGCCTATCGAAGAGCACCTGACCAACATCGTCATCATGGGCATGGGCGAGCCGTTCCACAACTATGACGCAACGCTGGCCGCGATAGACAACCTCAATCACCCGGAAGGCTTTAACTTCGGAGCGCGGCGCATCACCCTCTCCACCGTCGGGCTGCCGCCGATGATCGAGCGCTTCGCCGCAGAGAAGCGGCAGGTGAATCTGGCCGTCTCGCTGCACGCCGCTACCGACAGCCTGCGCACCGAACTTTTACCCATCAACAAAAAATATCCACTCGCGATTCTCTTCGCTGCCATTCGAAACTATTTTGAAACGACGAAGCGCCGGGTGACGTTCGAGTGGGCGTTGATCCAGGGCAAGAACGACAGCATCGAACAGGCCCGCGCCCTGGCGGATCTCGTGCACGGGCTGGCGTGCCACGTCAATGTCATTCCCTTAAACCCCACGCGCAACTACGCCGGCGCCGCTTCCACGCGCGAACGCGCCGCCGCTTTCAAGACCATGCTCGAAGGGCATGGCGTCCCCTGCACCATTCGCGTCCGCCGGGGGATAGATATCAATGCCGGTTGCGGGCAACTGGCCGGGGAGAAAGAACTAACCTCAACCTAACTCACCCCCCGTTGGTCGGCTGGTTTTTATCCAACAAAAATCTATACTATAGGCATTACCCAAGGTGACAGTCACCTAAATCAGCGGATTGATGAAAACTCCAGCTTTACGTCACGCCTCACGCGTCACTCTCTTCTACCTCCTGGTCGCCGGGCTTTGGATGCTTTTGTCCGACCGCCTACTGGTCACGTTCGTCTCCGATCTGAGGCTACTCTCTATCCTGGAGACGATCAAAGGCTGGATCTTCCTCGGCCTGACAGCTGCTTGGCTGTATCTGGTCCTCACCTTCGAGGCGCAAGCCCGCGCCCAAGTGCAAACCAAACTCGACGCGGTGGAAGCCGAACAACTCGCCCTCTTTGCCGCGATGACCGATGTCGTGATGGTGCTGGACGCGCAGCGACGTTTTATAAAAATCGAGTCGGCGAACCCGGCGCAATTGCCCCAGCCACCGGCCGAACTCCTCGGGCGCAGCCTGGGAGAAGTCCTGCCGCCCCGCCCTGCCGAGGCGTTCCGCGCGCACATCCAAGAAACGCTGGAAACCCGGCAGCCGGTCAGGACGGAATACAGTCTCAACGTCGGCGGCGCCGAGCGCTGGTTCGCCGCCACGCTCACCCCCCTGGGCCAAGACCACATTCTCTGGATCACCCGCGACATCACCGAACTCAAATGGGCGCAGACGCAGTTGGAACACAACACCCAGCGACTGGCCACCCTCAGCCAGATGCGGCAAAGCCTGTCCGCGAGTCTCGATCTGGCCGAGGTCCTCAAGCAAGTGATTGACGACGTCTCGCTGCTCGTCGCCGCCCAGCGCGTTTCCATCCTGCTCTGGGAGGACCGACCGGAAATGTTTTTCGCCGCCGCCAGCGGCATCGGGTCAGAAGGACTACTCGGCCACGTGGTCTCGGTCAACGCCAGCCTCGCCGGCGAGGTAGCGCGCACCGGACGCTCCCTACGGCTCTCGGGGCGTGAAAGCCAGCCGCCGATCTCTTCGGCGCTCGAACGCATCAGCGGCTCTGCCACGCAATCCCTGCTAGCCGTTCCGCTCAACTTGCGGGGTGAGGTGATTGGGGTGATGGAGGCGGTGGACACGGAACCGGAAGCCTTCAGCGCCGACGATCTGCGTGTTTTGGAGGCGGCCGCGAGTTGGGCGGCGACGGCGATTGACAACGCCCAACAGCACACGACGATTCAGCGCCGCCTGCGCGAGAGCGAAGCCCTGGCCGACATCAGCCGAGCGCTCAACGAGACGCTGGACCTGAAGCGTACCTTGCAACTGATCGTGGATGTGGCACAGCAGATCATTCCTCAAGTAGAACGGGCCGTCATCCATCTGTTGGATGATGAGAAAAAACTGCTGCGCCCGGCCGCCGCCGCCGGCATACAAGCCAGCGAACGGGGTCAGCGGAGTCTGATGGCCTATCCCGGTGAAAGCGTCGCCGGGCAAGTCATCGCGCAGGGGATGGTCATCAATATCCGCGACACGCGCACCGACCCACGCTATCTCTCGCTCGGTCAATCCACCTCGCTGCTCTCGTTACTCGTCGCGCCGGTGCAAAGCGGCCCGCGCCGGTTGGGAACCATCAGCGTCCGCAGCGCCGCGTCCAATGCGTTTTCTTTAGACGACGAACGGCTGCTGGCCGCGCTCGGCGTGCAGGCCGCCATCGCCATTGAGAACGCCCGGTTGTTCGACGTCGAACGCCGCCGCGCGCAAGAGGCCGAGGCGCTGCAACAAGTGACGCAAACGCTCATCAGCAGCTTGCAACCGGCCGACCTGATCCACGCCGTCGTCGAAGCGATTGCCACCACCGCGAACTATAAATATGTGCGCGTCTTTCTGCTCGAGGAAGATGAGCTTGTGCTGCAAGGCCAGAAGGGTTATCCCGCGCCCAAAGTCTTCGAGCGACTGCGCATCTATCGCGGACTGTGTGGGCGCGTGGCCCGCACCGGCGAACCGGCCTTCGTCCTGGATGTAAAGCAGGACGAAGATTACCAGGAAAAAATTCCGACCGTGCAATCCGCCATCTGCGTCCCATTGATTCACAAAGGAGAAACACTCGGAGTGCTCTCCGTCGAATCAGATGCCGAGCGCTTACTCGACCGGGGCGATTTCAACTGGCTGATGAACGTCAGCCGCCAGTTAAGTATCGCCATTGAAACCGCCCGGCTGTACGCTTACTTGGAAAAAGCGTTACAGCAGGAGAAGCAAACCCGCGCGCAACTGGTGCAAAGCGAGAAGCTGGCCGCCATGGGGCGTATGGTCGCCTCGGTCGCGCACGAACTCAACAACCCGATCCAGGCTATGCAAAACGCGCTTTATCTCGTCCGCCAGGAGAACACACTGAGCGAACAAGGTCAGGCCGATTTAGAAGTCGCCATGACTGAGACGCAGCGGATGGCGGAATTGATTGGCCGGCTGCGTGACACGTACCGGCCCACGCCCGCGGAACAATTCCGGCCGGAGTCACTCAACGGGATTATTAAAGAAGTGCAGAAGTTAATGGCGGCGCACCTGCGAAGCAGCAACGTGGAAGTGGAACTCGATCTTGATCCAGCGCTCCCGCCCGTCCAAGGTCTGCGGGATCAACTCAAGCAAGCGATGCTGAACTTGAGTCTAAACGCGGTGGAGGCGATGCCGGAGGGCGGCCAGTTGACCATCCGCACTCGCACCCAACCGGAGATTGGCGGGCTGCGCCTGATGGTGAGTGATACGGGGGAGGGGATTGATATGACCACTATCCCCAATATCTTCGATCCCTTCTTCACCACCAAAGAGAACGGCACCGGCCTGGGGCTCGCGCTCACGCACGATATCGTCGAACGGCATGGCGGCTGGATCGAAGTGGAAAGCCAGCTCGGTCGCGGAACCACCTTCACCGTCCAATTACCGTTTGACAAAGCGAAATTTAAAATACACAATCCGCGTGAGAACCAAAGGTTGAGCCGACGATGACTCTGTCCGGTAGCATTCTGATCATTGATGACGAAGTGACTTTGTGCCAGACCTTCACGCGCATCCTGCGGCAGGCCGGTTGTGAAGCGACCGCGGCCATGGATGGGAAGGAAGCCTTGCAGCGCCTGGCGACCTCCACTTACGATCTCGCCTATCTCGACTTGCACCTTCCCGGCGCGAACGGTTTGGAGGTGCTTAAAGAAATGCACCTGCTCCAACCGCAACTGCCGGTCATCCTCTTCACGGCGCATGCCTCACTCCAATCCGCCATCGAAGCCATGCGGCTGGGCGCAACCGATTATTTGATCAAGCCGGTTGATCCGGAGACGCTCATCGCCCGGACGAGCGCCGTCCTCAGCGAGCGCGCCGTCCAACGGCGGCGGCGCGAAATTCAGGAACAGATTGATGCCTTGCAAGCCGAACTCACGGCGCTTGAGTCCCCGACGACGCCCGCCTCCCCCTTGGCGGCGCTGTCCTCCGAACGTTTTCTCAAACGGGGGCGACTCACCCTCGACCTGCAGGCCCGGCGGGCGACGTTCGAGGATCAGGAACTGACGCTGCCCCCGGCCGCTTTCGATTATGTGGTGGTTTTGGCGCGGCATGCGCCGGACGTAGTGGATTATCAAACGCTCGTCACCGAAGCGCAGGGCTATCAGATTGATCGGCGGCAGGCGCAGGAATTAGCGAAGTGGCACATCCACGAGCTACGCGAGGCGTTGGAACCCGACCCCGACCAACCGCGGCATGTGCTCAACGTGCGCGGAACAGGGTATCGCTTAGTAGCAGATTGATGGGGATTTTTGATTACAGATTGCTGATTGCTGATTGAAATTCTCAATCAACAATCAGCAATCACAAATCAACAATCATCAACTACCCAAACGGCATCGGCGCGGCGTTGTAACGCACGGGCACGAAGATCGTCTGGCCGATAAAAATCACGTCCGGGTTCGGTAAGTTGTTGCCGGTCAACAAGAAGGAGACCGACGTCCCGTACTTGGCGGCGATGGTTCGGAGTTCATCCCCCTCTTTGATCAAATACAGATGCGGCCCGGCCGGGATCAGGATCGTCTCGCCTGGCATGAACGAAGCATCCGGGTTCGCGCGCAGCAGGGTGCTGCTCGTCATCTCAAACTTGCCGGCAATGCTGGTGATCATATCGCCCGCGGCCACCACGTAGAAGAACGGCGTCGTGCGGCTGGGCGTGAAAGAGACGGCGACTGGAATGGTGATGGTCTCGCCGGGGAAAATCAAGCTGGGGTCTTCCAGTTGCGGATTAACCGCGACCTGCGACGAACCGCTCACGCCATAGCGGAAAGCGTAAATGAGCAGACTCTCGCCGCTGCGGACGATGACCTTGATCAAGTTGCCGGGCAGCGGCGTAACCGCGGGCGTCATGGTCGCAGTTGGCTGCGCGGAGGACGGCGTCTTGGTCGCGGTAGCCGTACCCGCCATCGTCGCGGTCGCAGTCGGCGCCACCACCACGGGCGTAATCGGCCGCGGCGCGGCGTTGTAAATCGTGTTAATCCAAATCGGCTGGCCGATGTAAATCAAATCCGGGTTGGGCAGGTTGTTGCTCGCGATCACGAAGGAGGCCGAGACGCCATACCGCGCGGCGATGGCGCGTATATCCTCGCCCGCCTGCACGATGTGCTTGTGCGGCCCGGCCGGGATCAAATACGTCCGTCCCAAAATGACAATGTTGTCCGTAATGTCGTTCGCCTCGGCGATCACGCTCGCGTCCGTCTCGAACTTAAGCGCCATCGAAAAAATGTTGTCGCCGGATTGCACGGTGTAGAAGAACGGCGTGGTCAAACTCGGCGTAAAACTTTTGACGACGGGGAGGGTGATGACCTGTCCGGGAAAGATGAGGTTTCCATCAGGGATGTCGTTCACGGCGAGGATGGACAACCCCGTGACGCCGTAGATCCGCGTGTAGGTGAGGAGGCTCTCGCCGCTTTGGACAGTGATCTTGATGAACTCGCCCGATTGGGCGTCGGGCGCGGCCTCCGCGGCCCCGGACTGTCCTCCCAGCCCGAGCATTAACCCCAATGTCAGCGCCAGCCCCAAGCCAACTGCCAACAGAATCAAACGTATTTTTTTCATGAGGACCTCCCAGAATGACCTGATGGAATGAAGGATATGAAGATTGTAGCACTGACGAGTCTGAAAAACAAAAGAGCGTGACACGTGAGGCGTGATTAAGTGTCAGGTGTTAATGTGTCAGGTTTTCACGTGTCACGCGTCACGGATCACTCCGAGGATATACCGCAATAACCGCCGGAATAGGTACGAGGGAATCAATCTTGTCATAACGCCCGGCGGAATAGCCGGTGGAGCCGCCGCCATCCAGGTTGAGCGCAATCGTCAGGCCGAGGTCGGAGGCATGGAGCCAGGCGGCCAGTTCCGCGAGTGTAAAAGCGTTGTGCGGCGCGATGACGAGATAGACGCGGCCCGCAGCATCCTGCCCCAGCGCCGTGCGGCGGGCGCGGACGTTGTCTTCTTTATCGAACGGCGAACCGTCCGGGTAAATCAGTGTGGGGAAACTTTGCACCGCCTGCTCCAATGGCTCGATCAACTCATACGGTTGGAAGATCAACGACCGGATGCTGGGCCGCCCCTCCACCACCGCGAACATCCCGCCCAAGTCCCGGTACGACGCGCCAAAGGATTGCCCATCGCTCACGAGCAGTCCCAGCGCGGCGTTGTTCTCATCGAAGAAACCGGCGTTGAAAACCAGCCGCGCCGTCGTAGGGCCTGCCCTGAGCGTAGTCGAAGGGTCCCACTCCGAGACGTAGCGCGGGAAGCCGGGCGAGTAGCGCACGCGGAAGGTGAAAGAGCTTGGATCAATGCGGAATAGAATCAGCCGCTCGGCGAAACCCAGATCATAGAAGGGAACAACAATCTCGCGGCGATCAAGACCAGGATCAAGCGAAAGCCAGCCGGAGTCAGAAGGTGTAGGAGTTGGCAGTTGGCGGGTGGCAGTTGGTGGCTGGCTGCTGGCGGTTGGTGGCTGGCCCTGAGCGAAGTCGAAGGGTTGGCGGCTGGTGATTGGAGAGGGCAAGGCGCAGGCGGAGAGGAGGAAGAGAATCGACAACGGATTGCCTACGGCGAATCGGACAAACGAATTAGAGCGGATCATCCGTTCCCCTCCGCTTATCCGCTTCGCGCGCAGCAATCCGTTGTCCACCATCCGTTTCTCTCCGTTAGTCCGTTACCCATCCGCTTGAAACCCCATCCGCGCGGCCCCGGGTTACTGAATCACTGAAGGCACTGAAGAACCTGAGCGCACTGAATCAGTGCCTTCAGGCTCTCTCAGTGTTTCAGTGATTCAAACGCCGCTTGAAGCCGTCTGCGCTACTTCCAGAAGTGCCACCATTTCTTTCCAGATTGCTTACTCCACTCCTCCAACTTCTTCCTCACCTTCCCCACGTTCGGGCTTTCAATCTGCTCGTAAATCTTAAGTGCGGCCTGGGCGTGAGCAATCGCCTGCGCTCGCTCCCCCAGTTTATCCAGCGCGAGGCTCATATTGAAGAGTGCGTTGCCCTCGCCACGTCGGTAACCAATCTCGCGCGTAATGACCAATTGTTGTTCGTAAAACTCAATCGCTTTGCGCGGCTCGCCCAAATCGGCATAGGCGTTGCCGAGGTTGCCCAGTGCGACCCCTTCGCCGCGCCGGTCGCCGATCTCGCGGGCAATGGTCACATGCTGTTCGTAAAACTCAATCGCTTTGCGAGTCTCGCCCAAAGCGGCGTAGGCAATGCCGAGGTTGCCCAGTGCGGCCCCTTCGCCGCGTCGGTCGCCGATCTCTTGGGCAATAACCAGACGTTGCTCGTAATACTCAATCGCTTTACGGGTCTCGCCCAAGTCAGCGTAGGCGTTGCCAAGGTTGCCCAGCGCCACCCCTTCGCCGCGCTGGTCGCCGATCTCTTGGGCAATAACCAGACGTTGCTCGTAATACTCAATCGCTTTACGGGTCTCGCCCAAGTCAGCGTAGGCGTTGCCGAGGTTGCCTAGATGCCATCCTTCAGCCTGTCTACGTCCTAATCTCTGTGCGGCCTTCATAGCTATTTCAAGCCACACAATCTGCTGACGCGGATGTTGTCGAAGTGGAAGGATCATGTAGCCCCAAGTTGAATAGTCGTCGCACAACTCAAGAGCACGCTTGTTTTCATTGGCATGTTTCTCTGCCCACGCTTGCCCGGCTTCAATGTTCTTTTGCTCCAAATCAAACAGCGCCAGCCCGCGTTGGATCGCCTCGCCGCCTTGCTCGTAAAGTTCATCGGCGGCGCGGAGCACGGTCACGTAATGCGCGGCGTGGCGTTGCGAAGCGTGCGCGGCGTCGCGTTCGGAGGCGCGGAGGAGGGAGGCGGCGTAGAGGCGAGCGAGGTCGTGGAGGCGGTAGCGACCACGGGGTTCGCCCTCACCCCTGTCCCCTCTCCCGCTGGGAGAGGGGGACTCACCATCCAAGGACTCCCTCTCCCCATCGGGGAGAGGGGCGGGGTGAGGGGCGTATTCAAGCATACTCAACTTCACCAACTCACTCAACGCATCATGCGCTTTATCTGACTCAAGCTCCCACACCGCCGCAGCAGCGGCGCGGTCAAAGGAGTCCGGGAAGACGGCCAGCGCGCGCCAGAGTTTTTGCAGTTCGGGCGTGAGCAGGTCGTAGCTCAATTGCAGCGAAGCCTCCGCGCCGGTCAGCTTGAGTCGCTGCTGCGTATCCGTCAGTCTGCGAATCAAATCTGCCGGGCTGAGATCAACCCGCTCGGCCAACGCGCTCGCGGTCAGCCGCAGCGCGAGGGGGAGGTAGCCGCAGAGTTTGGCGATTTGGTCTACCCCCTCCCGGCCTCCCCCATCGGAAAAACCACCGATGGGGGAGGGGCTTAGTCTCGGCGCAATCTTCACCAGCAACTTACGCGCATCGTCCGGCGGCAACTGTTCCAAGTTTTTAGAAGGGAGACCGGGCAGCGTGAAATGTTTTCGAGACGTGACGAGCAAGCAGCACGTCGCGGGCGGCAGCAGCAGTTCAACTTGTGCCGCGTCTTTGGCATTGTCCATCAGCAACAGCGCGCGCTGATCGTGCAGGACGGAAAGATACAGCCCGCGCAGTTCGGCTTCACCTTCCGGCAGTTTGGCGAGTGGATGATAAGCGCGGATCACGTGCGCCAGCGCCTCGGCGGTCGTCAACGGTTGCGGGCTAACGCCTTTGAGATCGAGGAAAAACTGCGCGTCGGGATAGCGCGGCGAAAGTTGCTCGGCCAATTTGAGCGCGAGCGCCGTCTTCCCGATCCCGCCCTGCCCGTGCAGCCCGGAAATCGTCACACCTTTATCAAAGTTGGTGAGCAGTTCGGTTAACTCCGCCTCGCGTCCCGTAAAATCACGCGGCGGTTGAGGAAGTTGATGAAGGGCGGTAACTGTCAGCGGTGGGGCTGCGTAGGTAATCTTGTCTCTACCTACCACATCACCGCCAATGGAAGTATTACCCTGCGATTCGATATTTGCGCCCATCTGTCACCTTGAGGAGAAAGTATGAACGGAAAAAATCGTGCAATCCGTATACAAGCACGAGTATAACCAACATATCCTCAACAGCAAACCACCTCCCTCCACCTTCCATTGGCCACCCGCCACTTGCGCCTTTCACGAATCACGCGTCACGTGTCACTTCCCACCCTCCACAGGTATAATCCCCTTACCATGTCCTTCCACAGAATCATCGTCAAGCTCGGCACCTCCACCCTCACCGCCGGAACAACGCGGCTCTCGTCGCCTCGGCTCGTAGACCTCGTCCGACAAATGGCGCAACTGCGCGCCACGGGACACGAGCTCGTCGTCGTCTCATCGGGCGCCATGGCCGCCGGGCGCGAGCGATTAAACTTCCCGCAGCTACCCAAAGACATCCCCGCCAAGCAAATGCTCTCCGCCGTCGGCCAGCCGCGCTTGATGGCGCAGTACGAACAACTCTTCGGCCTGCACGATCTCACCGTCGCGCAAGTGCTCCTCACCCGCGCCGACCTCGACGACCGCCGCCGCTACCTCAACTCGCGCAACACGCTCATGGCGCTGCTCCGGCAAAAAGTCATCCCCATCGTCAACGAAAACGACACCGTCGCCACCGAAGAAATCCGCGTCGGCGATAACGATAATCTCTCCGCGCTCGTCGCGAATCTGATTGAAGCCAACTTGCTCATTCTGCTCACCGATCAGCCTGGCTTGTTCACCGCCGATCCCAAGCGCGACGCCAATGCGCAACTCGTCACCGAAGTCACTGAGCCGGAAATCCCGGAAGCGCTCTGGCGCGCGGCAGGCGGCACGGGCAACAGTCTGGGCACCGGCGGGATGGTGACCAAGCTGCAAGCCGCCGCACTCGCGCGTCGTTCCGGAACCACCGTCATCATCGCCGGCGGCAGTGACGACAATGTGCTGATCCGCATCGCGAACGGCGAAACGCTGGGGACACGCTTCCATCCGATTGCCACCGCGGTTGAGAGTCGGAAACGATATATTTTGGCGGGCGGACACGCCTCCGGCTGTTTGAATGTGGATGCGGGCGCGGCGCGCGCCCTGCATTCGGGCAGCAGCCTGCTCCCGGTGGGGGTGCGCGGCGTGGAGGGGACGTTCGAGCGCGGGGACACGGTCAGGGTCGCCGACCCGTCCGGGCGCGAGATCGCGCGCGGGCTGGTCAACTATTCGTCCGCCGACCTCGCGCGCCTGCACGGCCACAAATCGGAAGAAATCGAAACCATCCTCGGTTACAATTACGGGGACGAGGTGATTCATAGGAACGATATGATTCTATTGTAGATTTTTGATTGCTGATTGTTGATTGTGTTCTTAATCAGCAATCAGCAATCTTCAATCAGAAATCCAGGGAGACCACGCGATGCTCACAGAAATGGGACAACAGGCACGTACTGCGGCCAGACTCCTGGCGCGGGCGACGACCGATCAAAAAAATTCCGGGCTGCTCAAACTCGCCGAGGGATTGATAGCTCAAAGCGAAGGCATCTTGGCGGCGAACGAGCAGGACGTTTCCGAGGGGAAAGCCGCGGGACTTTCCTCCGCCCTGCTCGACCGTCTGACCTTGAGCGTCCCCCGTTTAAAGGGGATCGCCGCCGATTTGCAGAACGTCGCCGCGCTGCCTGACCCAGTGGGCGAGGCGTTTGACGAAGCGACGCTGCCGAACGGTTTGCAAATTCGCAAGCAGCGCGTCCCGCTCGGCGTGCTGGCTGTGATTTACGAGGCGCGCCCGAACGTCACCCTAGACGTAGCCGGGCTGGCGCTGAAGACCGGCAACGCGGTGATCCTGCGCGGGGGAAGCGAAACGATCAATTCCAACCGCGCACTCGTCGCCGTGATCCGAGGCGCATTGATGGATGTCGGCCTGCCGATGGACGCCGTGCAATTCATTGACGACCCTGACCGCGCGCGCGTGACCGAACTGCTGAATCTGCATGACTACGTGGACATGCTCATCCCGCGCGGCGGCGCGACGCTGCACGAATTTTGCCGCGCGAATAGCCGCATTCCCGTCATCACCGGCGGCATGGGCATCTGTCATTTGTTCGTAGATGAAACCGCCAACCTGGATGCCGCGCTTGACGTGATCCACAACGCCAAAGTGCAGCGACCTTCCGTCTGTAACGCACTCGATACGGCGCTCGTTCATCGCGCCGTCGCCGCCAATTTCCTGCCGCGCGTCGTCTCACACTTGGGCAAGGATGGCGTGACCTTCCGCGCCGACACTTCCGCTCAACCATTTGTGAAGATGGATGACACGCGCGTCCTCCCCGCCGGGCCAGAGGATTTCGATACTGAATGGCTCTCGCTCGTGCTGGGACTCAAGGTCGTGGAAGATTTGGATGAGGCGATGGGGCACATCGCCGCGCACAGTACCGCGCACTCGGACGGAATCTTGACGCAGACGGACGCCAACGCCGCGCGCTTCATCGCCGAAGTGGACTCGTCTGCGGTGTACGTCAACGCCAGCACGCGCTTCACGGATGGCGGGCAGTTCGGGCTGGGCGCGGAAGTCGCCATCTCCACGCAGCGCCTGCACGCTCGCGGCCCCATGGGCCTGCGGGAACTGACGACGTATAAGTGGGTGGTGATTGGGAAGAATCATGTAAGACCTTGACATGGTGAGGGGGTGAAGGGGTGATGGGGTGAGAGTTGTAGAAGAGATCACCCACTCACCCCTTCACCGTGTCACCCCGTCATCTTCTGTGGTAATCTACAATCGAAGGGAGAGACACACATGGCAATCATGGGCAGATACTGCAAGGCTTATTTACTCAAACAGTTGCGGGAGTTTCCGGGTTGGTCGGAGAAAATCCAAACGATCAAGCGCAAGAATCCGGCCGCCGGGCAGAATGCCGAGGAAGCTCAACCTTTGACCGATGAAAGCATCGTCTACCTGCAAGAGAACTACGCCGTCACGGGCGGAATCTTCCAAGACGAAGACATCCTTTTCGATCAGGTCACACCGGAATGGATGGAATATTGCAAGTCCGTCTTGAAATTTGAACTGCCGGATTATTTGACCAAAGAGACTGCTTAGGCCTATACACTTTTTGCCACGAATTTCACGAATTTTTTCTTTTGATTCTTCGCGAAAATTCGTGAAATTCGTGGCCGAGGTTTTGCCCAATATTTGGTATTCCGCCCATTGATAAGAAAGGAACCCCACCATGGACGAACTCGTCGAACGTCTTTCGCAAGGCCATCATCCCGTCATCGCCGGTCGCGCCAAATCCGCCGAGGAGTTGAAGCAAAGCATTGACCGCGGCTATGTGCTCATCAAGTTCACCAACACGCGCGGGGGCACGGAGCTGGGCATGCGCCTGGAGAACGACCTCACCGACCTAAGCAAAGCCGACTTCGGCCAAGCGACCGGCACCGTTCACCTCGCCGGAAAACTGACTCTCAATTACGTCCCCGTGCGCTTCATCGCGGACGTAAACCTGGCGACACTGGAGGGAACCGGGCATCTGGAGATTCTGGAGGAGGCCCCACCGAGCAAGACTCCCGAACATCCGTGAGCAGGTATGCAGAATAAAACGTCCGAGATCGGACTGGGCGGCATTCTGAGTTTTGGCGTTAATGTCATCGGGGTCATCTGGGCGCTGAGTTGGTTGGGGATCGGTGGTTTGGGGATGGGAATGTCTTCCGCCCCGACAGAAGAACTTAACCAACTGGGAATTACTTTTGCCGGGATAGCGCTCTGTTGTCCGGTAGCCATCAATCTAGTCTTGCTCGGCGGAAGTTTGGTTCGCCGGAGACCTCGCTTCGCTATTGGTTGGGTGTCCGGTCTGATGTTAGCCGGTCTTATAGCTGGATGTTTTGTTGGCATCTTTGTAGCCTATCTGGCTTTTCTGAATTATTTTTAAAACCTCTCGGTGTAATCCGTGGTTCCTTTGGAGGCTCTTATGATCAGCCCAGAACAAAAACACTTCTTCGACGAAAACGGCTACGTGCTGGTCAGGCAACTCTTCCAGCCGGACGAAGTCGCTTTTTACCGCGATCACTTCATGCGGCTGCGGGAGCAAGGCAGCTATCCGGGCGATCTGGTTGGGCAAGGCGGAGATCAGGGTGCGAGCGATCCGCTCAAACGCTACCCGCGCATGATCCACATGCACCGTTGGGATGAGACCAGCCTGCGTTGGATGATAGACCAGCGCCTCAACACCTGCATGACGACGCTGCTCGGCCTCTCGCCTTTCGCCGTTCAGACCATGCTCTACTTCAAACCGCCGGGCGCGCGCGGTCAAGCGCTGCATCAGGATAATTACTATTTGCGCGTCCAACCCGGCACCTGTATAGCCGCCTGGCTCGCGCTCGACCCGTGCGACGAAGCTAACGGCTGCTTGCAAGTCGTGCCAGGCAGCAACCATTGGCCCCTCCTCTGCACGACTCAGGCCGATACAACCCAAAGCTTCACCGACGTGACGGTCCCCATCCCGGATGGTTACACTCCGCAGCCCATTATCATGGATGCCGGCGACATCATGTTCTTCAATGGGTCGCTCGTGCATGGCAGCTTTCCTAACACCACCACCGACCGCTTCCGCCGCGCGCTTATTGGTCATTACATTCAAGGCGAGGCGCAACAGGTGGCGCACTGGTATCACCCGACTCTGCGGATGGATGGCACGCTCGTCGAGCTTGACACCAGCTCGGACGGCGGAACCTGCGGCGTATGGGTGGAAGAGGATGGAAAACCCGTTATCGAAATGACGGCGGTCGCCGCCGAGGCGCGTGGGACAGAATAAAACGACTCTGTAACTAATGAACTTCATCGGAAATAAATGTTGGTTGCCACCCAGCTAAAGAATTGGACGCAGACCTTCGGCGCAGATTTTTAATTTCAATCTGCGCCGAAGGTCTGTGAAAATCTGCGTCCTTTTTATTTCTGATAAGGCTTAACGCTTTGTCTGCACCGGCGGCCCCCGCACCAACGTATTAATTTCGGGCTCCCGCCACAAAGCAAAGCGCTTAAACAAATGCCGAGCGGGGCCGATAATCGGCTCCGTGCAAGCCGCCGTTATCCCCAAATCGTCATCCGGCTCACAGAAGACAGCGATCTTAATTCCGGCGAGTTGAATCCGCTCAATCGCTTTTTGTAGCTCAACCGTGTTCGGGACAGCCAACACAACCAAGTGGCACGGCTCTTCCGGCCACGCAAAACGGCGGCCCGCTTCCAGGCAAACATGCCCCACCTGAACGATTTGATCCGCAAGGGGAATATCCGTCCGAATCAGCGCGTAAGCATACGGGGTAGTTGTCTAGTAGTTACGCATCCGCACCCCCTTCACTCTGAGCAGGAGCCAAGAGTGGCGCAGAGTCACGATAAGCTTCAAAAGGGAAACTCCCCTCTGCGAATTGTTCAGGACGGCACGTCCAAGGGTATTCGAGCGGGATCAAGCGGCGAAGCTTCTCCAGCATCGCGGGAGTGATCAGGCCCTCGAACGGCGCCAGGAGTTCCGCCGCGCCTGATGGCGCATGCAAGATCGCCAGCGCTCGAAACAAAACCCAACCATAGAAAGCGCCATTCTCCAGTTTGCGCCGATTGGTCATCGGCGTGAAACCCCGACGCCAATCCCGGCCCAACAGCGCGGTATACAACAGATGCTGCGCGGCAGACAGTTCATGCTTGCGCTCAGAACACAGCCACTCTCGCCAACGTCGGCGCAGCGCTTCATAGGTATTTGAGTCGGTCAGAATCTGGGCGGTCATCGCCCGAGGCAGGGTGTTCATCGTCATATCTCCTTAAATGAGTTGGGGTAGCTACCAGAAAAACAAAATTAAGGAGATAGGACCGGGGGGTCTCTGGATTTTGCGAAGTCAGCCTACAACATCTTCAGCCTCCTGAGTGCGCCATGCGAGAATCGAACTCGCTCCAAGCGGGTTTAGAGTCCGCCGCCCCTCCAACGAGCATATGGCGCAGGGCGTATGCATAATGTGGGCATCATACGCGGTCATCATTAATCTGATATTAAAAAACGCCGCCATCTTATCAAGGTCTCAGAAATCCGCCTCGTAACTTCGACTCTGCGTTTGGCGTTTTCCTGTGTAGAAGGGCGGTGGCTGGTAGTTGGTCGCTGGTTGCTAGTGGTTGGCGGTTGGGATTTGAGATTTGGGATTTTGCCACTTGGCCCTTTGTCCTTGGACCTTAGCCTTGGGTCCTTGAGCCTTCTTCCGATGTGGACCTCCGAAACCCCTTCTTACCTCATTGACCTCCAGCAAGATGAAGCCACGCGCTGGAGAGAAGTCATCGCCGCCGAGAAAATCACGGCTTTCCGGATCGCGGGGGAAGCGGTGCTGGAACTGGAGAACGTCCCCGAGGCCGCCCGCCGACTTTTCAGCCACTGGTACAAAATCTGCGGCGGACCTTACACGCAAGAGCTCAACGCCTGGGCGGATGCGTTAGGCGTCTCGCTCGGCACAGTCACCATGCTCAACTGCAGTTACGAACTGAGTCAGCTCCGACTGGGCAATCCCGTCTCCAAGTTACTCGGTTGCACCACCGGCGTCCGGTGGCTGGAGGGGGTCGGGATCGTTCACGCGCGCACGCTGGATTGGCCGCTGAATAGCTTGGGAAACGCCACCCGCTTATTCCGTTTTCGCTGCGGTCAACGCGAATTTATCTCCGTCGGCATCATTGGCTACCTGGGCGTGCTTTCGGGGATGCTGCCGGGGCGCTATTCCGCAACCATCAACTGGGCCCCGCCCAGTTCCTTCCCCTCCTTCAATTTTGGACCGGCCTTCGTCCTCCGCCAAACGTTGGAAAAGTGTGATAGTTACGACGAAGCCGTCGAGCATTTGACGCACACGCCTCTCTCGGCCAGCGTCTTTTACACCGTGGCCGGCGTCGAGCCGGGACAAGGCTGTGTCATTGAGCGGACACGCTCCAAAGCGGTCGTCCACCCCCTCGGCCAGGGAGTCGTCACGCACGCCAATCATCACGTAGCGGAGCATTTTTCTCGGAGCAACCAAGATTTGTGCGCGATTGAAACCAGTCCCGGCGAATCCGCTTATCAGAATAGCTGCCGGCGCGCGGCGACGTTGGAGAAAGCGATTAGCGACTTCCAGCTCTCCCGTGGCCTGGAGGACTTGGAGGCAGCCCTCAGCCTTGAACCGATTCTGAACGAGAACACCTATCAGAAAATTATTTTTTGCCCGCGCACCGGCGCGATAAAAGTCTGGCGGCGGTTAGAAGCCCGATCGTTTATCCTGTTTAGCCCCCGCAGCCGGCGCATGGTGCGCCCCCTCCCGACCGCAACCCGCAAGCCCGACTTATAAACGTAATCCGTAATCCGTGATTCGTGACGCGTGACACGTGATTTTCACGTATCACGCGTCACGAATCACGTCTTTCCCAACCCTTTTCCACAACTTGGAACGACTAAGCTAATCGAATAGAATAGACTCGATAATCACAGGAGCAGTGAAAATGAAGACCTTGCACTCAGCCGCCGCCCGCACTCGAATCCTTCCTTGCCTCGCTTTGTTAGCGCTATTAGCCATCACCGCTTGCGGTGGAGCAGCCAACAGTTCCCTGTCCGGCTCGGCGGGAAGCGCGCCGTCGGACTCAGGCTCCGCTTCGACCAGCAATTCACAGTCCGACTCAGGCTCCGCTTCGACCAGCAACTCACAATCCGATTCAGGCTCGGCCTCGACCAGCAACTCACAGTCCGATTCAAGCGTCGATTCGGTCACTAACTCACAGTCCGACTCAGGCTCGGCCTCGACCAGCAACTCACAGTCTGATTCTGGCTCAACTTCAACAACTAATTCGCAGTCCGATTCCGGTTCAGCTTCACCCTCAAACTCAACGCCCGACATGCCATCCACCGTGGTTGACGCCGTCATCGCCTTCCTCAGCGCCTTGCCCCTCATTGCCATTGTCGCTTTGCTCGCTGTTATTGTATTGGCTGTCGCCAGCCTGTTCGCCGTCGCTTTCTTCTGGCTGAAGACGAGAAGGAAAAGCGTGGGGGCCGGGAGTTAGGGACTGGGGATTTGGGATTTGGGATTTTTGATTGTTGATTGCTGATTGTCGGGATTTCGCGTTCTTTGCGTTTGGGCCTTGGGAGTTATCCCTTGGCCCTTTGTCCTTGATCCTTTAACCTTCGTCCTCCGTCTTTCATCCTTCATCCCCCATCCTTCATCCTTCCTCCATGCCCCTCGTCGAACCCTCCGCCCTCGAACTCAAAACCATTCGCGCGCTGGCGAACTTCTCCGACCAACGCGTGATTGAAATTGGCGCAGGCGATGGACGGCTGGCCTGGCCCTTGGCGCCGGAAGCAGCGCTCTGGATCGCGCTTGACCCGGACACCGACGAACTCGGCGTAGCCGCTGACGACCTATCCGAAAAAAATATCGCCACCGTCCGTCTCATCGTCGGCGACGGACAAACGCTGTGCTTTCCGGATGAATCCTTCGACTTGGCGCTCTTCACCTGGTCGCTCTGTTGTATCCCGGAAAAGTCCGCGGCGCTCACGGAGGCTTACCGAGTTCTGCGCCCCGGCGGCCAGTTGCTCGATGTCCACGCCACCGACGAGCCAACCGCGCTCGAAGTCTGGCATGCGCACTATCAGGCGCAGACGGATTTTCTCGAACAGCCCGAAAACCTGGAAGCGATTCACCGCGTCCCGGTCGGTTATCTGGATCACAAGGGGCCACCGCATGGCTTCGCCGCCGCCACCGACGCCATCGCGGAGGCGCTGGACGCAAATCCGCGTGGTTTCCGCTTGCAGCGCGCGACGACCTTCGACTACCGTTACTTCTTCGATTCGCTCGACGAACTCACGGACTATTTTGATGAAGACCATGAACATGCCAGCGTCAGTGAGGCGCTGCTCGAACGCGCGCTGACTGCGATGACACTGGCGACCACCTCGCCCAAACTCGTCGTCGTCCAGCGCGTCGCTGTCACGGCCTTACGCAAAACCTGATTGAGATAGCGCTTATACTTCGTTCACGTATCACTCGTCACGCGTCACTTGTTACGCGTCACTCGTCACGAGTTCCCACTCATGCCTTATCCCCTCGCCCAATGGCGTCTGCTGCTCTCCCCTTTAGCCGATGGCCCCACGAACATGGCGCTCGACGAAGCGCTGCTGCTCAACGTGGCGACCGGCGAGGCGCCGCCCACCCTGCGTTTTTTTCGATGGTCGCCGCCCTGCCTTTCGTTGGGCTACGCTCAACCCGCCGGGGAAGTGGACCCCGAACGCTTGAGCCACTTTGGGTTTGATCTCGTCCGCCGCCCGACGGGTGGGCGCGCCATCCTGCACACCGACGAACTCACTTACTCCATCGCCGCGCCTGCCGGCGAAGAACGCGTCCAGGGCGGCGTCGTCGAAAGTTATCGCCACTTAAGCGCGGGGTTGCGGCGCGGGTTGGAGCACCTGGGCTTGGAAGTCCGAGCGGACAAAGAATATTCGGAGCGCGAAAAGCTCACGGCCGTTGCGCAGGGACCGGTATGTTTTGAAGTGCCTTCCAATTACGAGATCACGGCGGGGGAAAAGAAACTGGTCGGGAGCGCGCAGGTGCGCAAGCAAGGCGGAATCCTCCAGCACGGAACACTGCCGCTCACCGGCGATGTCGCGCGCATCTGCGAGGGACTCAAATTCGACTCAGCAGCCGAAAGGGAACTGGCGCGCGCCCGCGTCCATCAGCGAGCGACGACGGTGGCGGAAGTTCTTCAGCGCGAAGTCAGTTGGGAGGAGGCCGCCGCCGCGATGGCGCGGGGTTTTGCCGAGGCGCTCAATCTCACGTTGGCCGAAAGCACGCCGACTTCCAAAGAGATTGAATTGGCCGGGAGGTTGAGGGAGGAAAAATATGCGGCGGTAGAGTGGAACTATAGAATTTAGAAAAGTGATACGTGACGAGTGACCCGTGACACGTGAACACCTGGCACTTAATCACGTGTCACGAGTCACGCCTTACGGTAGCCTCGTCCCCGACACTACCAACACTTCGGTAAACTTCAGCGAACGCAGTAACCGCTCGACGAACGTCGCGGCGTTGGTCTGCGCCAGGTCCAGAATTCCATCCTCTAGCGCGGCCTTCTCAATTTCATCTTCGGCCACCTGCCGCGCTTGCGTCTCCAGGTTCACATCCCCATGCGTCAACAGCCCGGTCTGCCGGTCATAAACGTAGGACTGGTCGTTATCCAATTTGGTCACGAAGATTTCAGCGGCGGGCAAGATCATTGTCACCCGCCCGTCCGGAGAAACAATCACATCGCTCCCCGCCAGGCGGCTCAAGTCCGTGCCGGCGATCACCTCGCCGTGCGCCACAAACAGCAGCCGGTCCCCAAACAGCGCGCCAAAAGCGCCCTGCCCCGTCTCCGCCGTAATCACCTTCTCAATCGTATACTGCGCGGTCTCCAGCCGGGCCAGCGCCCGCACTTGCAAGACCACCGTCACCGAGTCGGGATAAATGGTCGGCGTGGGATGAAAAAACTCCTGCACCTGCGTTGCCGGGCCACCCAGGATGGAAGCCGGGCCGCGCGTTTCCTCCCGCACCGCGTTGACGATTCCCCAGCCGGTGAAGGCGGCAATGACCAAGAAACCAATGACCAGTAGACTAGAGATTGTTTTAGACATAGCACCTATTATAACGAACCTGACCCAAAAGTCATTACAGCCTTTGCCAGGCGGTTATGCTAAAATCGTCGGCAATGGTGATTGGAGCCTGCTGCCTGCGGCTGCACCTCGCGGCGTGCAATTCCTTGAAGGACAAACGCGGACGGCTCAAGCCGCTGCTCGCGCGGCTGCATCGCGAGTTCAACGTCGCCGCGGCGGAAACCGGCTTGCAGGATATCTGGCAATCCGCCGAAATTGCGGTGGTGACGGTGGCGAATGATCCGGGCCACGTCCAATCCCAATTGGAAACGATTATCGCCTGGGTGGAGCACAACCGTCCGGAAGTCGAAGTGCTGGAAACGCAGATTGAGTTGCGGTGAAGGGTGATGCGTGAGAAGTGAGACGTGAGAAGTGACGAGTGACACGTGAAGTTCAAAGATCACGGTTCACGCATCACTCGTCACGCGTCACTCAGATAGAAAAACGATTGATGAAAACACAACCCTTTATTCGCCTGACCCTCGTGTGCCTCGCCGCCGTTTTGAGCGCGGGCTGCCAGCGTACCTTCATCCAATTGGAGACGCCCAACGGCACGCAGACGCAGGGCAACGCGACGACCTCCGGCTCCGGTCCCGAACGCACCGCCGTGCTCCAGGAGATAGACGGCAGCGTCGAAGCTCGCCCAACGGTGAGTGACGCATGGGCTCCCGCCAAGCTTGGCATACAGTTAGTGGAAGGCAGCCAAATCCGCACGGGCGCGGACGGCCATGCGCTCATTGAACTGACGGAAGGGAGCAAGATTCGGCTCGGGCCGGAGACGACCGTCGCCATCAATATCCTCAATCCCTATTTAGACAGCCTGCTCACCTCGCTGGCGATGGACGCAGGCCAGGTGTGGGTGCTGCTCAACGACGGCGCGCTGGACGTGGAGACGCCCGGCGGCATCGCCTCCGCCCGCTCGGCTTACCTGAGCGTCGCCTACGATGCGGGAGAGAGCGATCTTTCAATCTCTTGCCTGCAGGGCACGTGCAGTTTTGAGACCGTTTTTATTCCGGGCGGTCATAAACTTGAGCACGCCGGACACAACACCAGTCCGGAGCCGATGGCCCTGGCGGATTTCGGCGAGTGGGGCGTTCAAGTCCCGGAAGCCACGCAATTGGCTTTTCTGGCAACCGAAGCCGTGGCGCAAGGCAACGCCACCCTGCCGGTGATGCCGACGACGACACCTTCGGCCTCGCCCGTGCCCACCACCCCTCCGCCGCCTGACCAACCGACCGAGGCAAACCCAACGCCCTCACCCGTCCCCTCCCGAACTCCAATTCCTCCGACGCCGATTCCGCCGCTGCCTATTATTGGGCGTCACCTCGTGGGAGCGAGTGAGACTTTGTTCTGCATCGCGCGCGGTTACGGCGTGCTGCCGGCGGCGATTGCCCAGGCCAACGGGCTTATCACACCTTTCACGGTCTATCCCGGCCAAACGTTAAAAATCCCCGCCGTCCAATGGGATGATATTCTCCCCGGCCCGGTCTGCGCGCCTCAGTTTAAATCGCCCTACCCTGGCCTCCCGGTTGCTACCCCGACGCCGGCCGTGACCTCGACTCCCGGCGCACCGCTGACTCTCAACGTGGAGGTGCGGTGCAGCTTCAACTGTGAGACTAGCGAGGGTGATTACAAAGTGCAGGTAGAAACGCACGTGAGCGGCGGCGTCACCCCCTACACCTTCAACCCCGGTCAGAGTTTTGAAGTGACTATCTCGGGCTGCAACGACGGAACGGGAACGGTGAGCGTCACCTCTGCCGACGGGCAGACCGCCTCGCAAAGTTGGGTCTACCACAAAGTATCCTGCCCAAGCTCATAAGGGCGAAGGGACAACTCCCAAGGACAAAGGACAAAGGGCAAAGGAGAAAATCCCAAATCCCAAGCCCCAAATCCCAACCACCAGCAACCAGCGACCAGCAACCAACTACCAGCCCCCAGCCCCTAACTATGCCCAAGCTCGACCTCCGCCGTCAGAGTGTCATCTCCAGCCTTGTGGTTGTGACGCTGTTACTGATGGCGACGGTCTTAGGATTACTGAAGACACCGGAACTGCGCGCGGTGGGTTTCGCCTTCCGGCTGCGTGGCCGGCAGCCGCCCACCAGCCCCGTCGTGATCGTGGCGATTGACGACAACACCTTCGCCAACACGAACATGCAATGGCCGTGGCCGCGCATCTACTTCGCGCAGATGGTGGACCGGCTGGCGGCCGGCGGCGCGCGCGTCATCGCCTTCGACGTCTTCTTCTCCGAGTCGGAGGGTTTCGGCAAGCCGGCCACCTACACGGTTCAAGGTGAAAGTCTCAAAGACATCGCCGATCAATACGCTGTGCCGCTCATCGAATTAGGCAAAGCCACCGATGGCGGGCGCATCTGCCCCGATCAGGAAATCACAATTCCCACAAACCCTCCCACCCAGCATCGGGTCGTGCTGGATTCAATTGAAGACATCGCCGCGCGTTACGGAGTGGAGGTGAGCGCACTGATGGCCGCGAATAATCTAACAGATCCGTGCGTGCGGCCGGCAAGTTTGTTGTTCATTCCTATAAACGGTTCCGTTAAGCACATAGTGAAAGACGGCGAGACCGTCGCCGGGATCGCGGCGCAGTTTCAAGTGAATTCGCTCGCCGTATTGGGAGAAGACACCCATCTGGCAACCGACCCGTTGACCCCCGGCCAGACGTTAACGGTGCAGTTCGGCGATGCGGCCTTCGCCGCTTCGATCAAAGCGGCCGGGAACGTCGTGCTTAACGGGCAAAAAGAAGAAACCGAGAATTCAGAAGCCGTCCGGCAACCCATCGCCCTCTTGCGCAGTGTGATGGCCGACTTCGGAGTATCCAATGTCGCCCCCGACGTAGACGGCGCCGTGCATAGTGTCCAGGCTTGGAACATCGCGAGCGATAAGTTTTACTACTCGTGGCCGGTCGTGGCCGCTTCGCTTTACACGGGTCAAACGCTCGGGGAAACTCCTACCCCCACCGGCTTCACCTTCGGGAACAAAACCATTCCGCTGGAGAATGGTTTCATCCACGTCAATTATCGCGGCCCGGAAGGGACCATCCCCACCTACTCCGCTTTGAAAGTGGTCAACGGCGATGCCTTCCGGGAAAACCCGGAGACCTTCAAAGGCAAGGTCGTGTTCATTGGGGCGACCTCCGAATCGCTGCATGACACCTATGCCACGCCTTTCGACTTCACCAATCCCACGCCGGGCGTGGAGATTATGGCGAACACGTTTGATACGCTCCTGAGCGGCCACTACCTGCATCGTGTCCCGCTCGTCGGGGGGTTGTTATCGGTCGTCATCGCCGGAATGGTCGCGTTGGCGCTGACGACGATCCGGCGAACAGGCTTGGCGATTGGCGCGCTGCTCGGATTGATGGCGGCTTACGCCATCGTTTGGTTGGGAGCTTTTCTTTTTCTGGGGACGGAGATACCGCTCATTGCCCCGGAGGTCACGTTGTTTATTGGATTCGTGACCCCGGCCTTGGAGCGCGCCGTGAGCGAAGAACTGGAGAAGCGGCGGGTACGCGGCATCTTCGAGTTATTTATTTCGCCCGAGATGGTTGGGAGGCTCATCGAACAAGGCATTGATGCGATGAGCGGCCAACGCGTCGAGTTGACGATCCTCTTCTCTGACATTCGCGGCTTCACGACCATGTCCGAACAGATGACACCGGAAGAACTCGTCCACCTGCTCAACGAGTATTTGGGCGCGATGACGGACATCATCCACAAAAACGGCGGGACGGTGGACAAGTACGAGGGGGATTTAGTGATGGCTTTCTTCGGCGCGCCGATCCATTATCCCGACCATGCCCAGCGCGCGGCGCGCACCGCGATTGAGATGCGTCAGGAACTTGATCGCTTGCGCGCGAAATGGGCGGCCGCTCCACGTGGCGGCCCGACGCGGCTGGAGATGGGCATTGGGCTGAACACCGGCGAGGCGTTTGTGGGCCTGATCGGCTCCGGGCGGCGCGTGAACTATACGGCCATTGGCGACAGCGTGAACCTGGCCTCCCGGCTGCAAGACTTGACCAAAGATATGCAATGGCCGCTGCTCATCAGCGAGTTCACGCATGCCAAGATCAAGGACGAGTTCGACACCGAATTCGCCGAAGCCCGGCTGGTCAAAGGCAAGACGGTTCCGGTGGGAATTTACAAAGTCCTTGGCCTCAAAGGCGCACCGGAGTCTGAGAGGATACGACCTCTCTATGCTTAGGCATAGCGTCATGAGGAGGCTGACAAGGTGACACGGTGACAAGGTGAAGGGGTGATCTCTTCAACAATCACCGTGTCATCGCGAAGCATCCCCGTGGGACCCCCTCACCTTGTCATTTTCCTCCGTCATCCGTCCTCCGTCTTCCGTCCTCCATCCTCCGTCCTCTCTCATTTGTCATTCCTCCCCTTTTGGCTTATCATCCCCCAGCCCAGATATGACGCTTGATGAATACTCCACCTCCTCCTCGCCCTGCTGTGAGCGCCGGTTCCAAACCCATTTCACGCACCGGCTGTCTGCTGGCGTTCATCGGGTGGTTGGTCATTATGACTGTGCCGCTGTTCGCGTTGGTATTAGCCGTCAAGGGTGAACTGACCTGGCGGCGCAGCGATTTTGTGGAAGACCGGATCTGGTTAGTGAACAATTCGGCCGAGACCAACCAGGACGAAACGCGCGGGATCGGATACTCCTCCACCCGAGTCATCTCCGATGAAACGAAAGTAGACGGCCCCCTCTGCGTCCGCACGCGCGTCCAGTTCTGGCTGTGGAAGGGCCGGAGCGAAACTGTGGAGTTCTGCGATTGTTATACCCCTGCTGCCGGTGGGGGCTACGATTCCAACGGGAGTTGCCCATCATGAAACCAACAGTCGGACAAAAAGCTACTCGCACGTTTACGATCACCGAGGCCCTGCTGCGCCAGTACGCCGACCTGACCGGTGACCTCAACCCGATTCACTTTGAAGAAGACTTTACGAAGCGCACGCGCTTCGGCGATCGCATCGCGCATGGCGGCATCACGACGGGCATCATCAGCGCGCTGGTGGGGATGGAATTGCCCGGCCCCGGCTCGGTGTTTATGAGTCAGCACTTCCGCTTCACCAACCCGGCCTACGTGGGCGATACACTCACGGCGACGGTCGAAGTGAAATCGGTGAAACCGGACAAACCGGTGACGGAACTCATCGTCCGCGTCACCCGCCAAGACGACGCGCCGGTGCTGGAAGGCGAAGCGTGGATTTATACTGTTCAGCCGGATACGACGGTGTGAGGGGGGACGGAGGACCGAAGACGGAGGACGGACGAAAGACGAAAGACGAAGGACGAATGAAATCAATGGCCGGACTAAAAGAACAAGGTCGCCATCGGCTTAAAGCTGACGGCTGGCTTTAGGCAAAACCTGCGTAGCGGGTTTGTGCGAGTTGGTCAACAAATCATCATGGGCAAGAAAAAGCCTATCCCGGTAAAAAGAATGCCTATTCCAGTTTGGGTTGCACTGCTGGGCTTTGTAGGAACTATAATTACAGCGGTATCAGCTTTATTGGGAGTCTATTTTACTTCTCATTTTAATTATTTAGGTGCACAGCTTCCGATAAGTAAAACAGAAACAGCTGAATCCAGAAACACTCAATTTGCTCCAGGCACATTTACAGCGCAACCATTTTCTTCGCAAACCCTAATGCCTACAGCTTCATCTATGCCCTTCGCTTCACCAGTGCCAGTAAACACCCAAAAAGATCATGCGCTGATAGTTTTCCATTCGTTACAAAAAGACGGAACTTACGACATCTACTTAAGTCAAAATGATGGAAATGCCCCAACCTTACTAACCAGAAACTCATTCAACGATATGTTCCCTAGCATTTCCACAGATGGAAAGATTGTTTTCGGGTCAAACCGCACAGGCAATAGCGAAATTTATGTGGTAAACGTTCGAGGAACTAACGAGGTTCGGCTAACTAAGACACATTCTCAGAATTGGTATCCTGTTTGGTCTCAGGATGGGCAACAAATCGCTTTTGTATCAGATCGAGATGGGGACAATGAAATATATGTGATGAAAGCAGATGGTACACAGCAGACTCGCTTAACCTTCGACAAGGCCGATGATGCTGACCCAGGTTGGTCGCCAGACGGAAGTCAAATAACTTTTTCTTCGACACGTGATGGGGACGATGACATTTATGTGATGGGGATTGACGGAACAGATATTACTCGTCTAACAAATGCAGTAGGTGCTGATAATCATCCCATTTGGTCTCCCGATGGAACTCGGATTGCTTTCACTTCTTTTCGTGACGGTAATTGGGAAATCTATACAATAAAAAGCGACGGTACAGATCTAGCCAGATTAACAGCAAACTCTTTTGATGATTTGGACCCTGATTGGTCCCCGGATGGGAGCCAAATGATCTTTTCCACGAATCGCAGTGGGGATTATGAAATTTACACTATGCAATCAGATGGCACAAACTCAAGTCGTTTCACCATTAATGACACCTTCGATTTTGCACCAAATTGGTCCTCTATCTTGTCACCGATACCCACGCCCGTATTCGTAATATTCTCAACTCAAACAGCGGTAGCTCCCTCAGAAATTCCTATAGGGAATCCAACAGACACGGTGCTGCCACCTCCCTAAAGTAAAGTAAAGTAAAGAATCTCCCATCCATGCTCTCCCCCCTCTCCCGTTCCCTCACTTACCTAACTGCCGGTCTCTATGCGCTGACCGGCGCGGTGTTGTTTCTTCTGCCAAACGCGATGTCGGCGCAGTTTGCGTGGAAAGTCTCGCCGTTCGTGACGATGACGATCGGCGCGTGGTGTTTGGGAAATGCTTGGCTGGCATGGGTCACAGCGCGGCGCTGGCAGTGGTCGCTGGTCTACACCACCCTGCTCTACTTGGGATTGTTCGGCGTATTGGAAACGATTGTTCTCATCCTCTTCCGTGATAAACTGCTGCTCACACATCCCATCGCCTGGCTCTATCTGGCGGCGCTAGTAGTGAACGTCGTCGCCGCCGGGTGGATCACGGTCGAGTGGTTGCGGGCCAAGCCCCACCTTGAACCTTTAGGGCCGCCGGTGAACGTGGCGGTCCGGGTGTTAGCTGTAATCTTCGTGCTGTTCGTGACACTGCTGGGCGTGTACGGCTTAGGAGCAGATTTGAGCAGCCCCGGCACGAGCGGCCAGATTTTCCCGGAAACCATGTCACTCTTCACCTTGCGCGCCTTCGGCGCTTTCTATTTATCGCTGGCGCTCAGCGTCATTCCACTCATCTGGGCACGGGGCCTGGCGGCTATTCTGCACCATGCCTATGCGTCCTATGGGCTGCTCGTGCTCATTACCGCGACCGCGCTCGTCTTCATCGGCCTGTTCAATTTTTCGGCGCATCCCTTTCAGTGGCTTTACTTGGGAGCGTATCTGGTCGTAGGCGTGGTCGTCGGGTACGTTCTCATCCGGTACGGGATCGGCACAAGTCACTCAACCAAAGACACAAGGAGACCTGAATGAACCAAAACCCGAATCCAGTCCAAGTCAATCTTATCCAGCAGAAACTCTCTTTAGACAGTCAATTCAAAAGCGGCGTGAACTGGTTTTTCTGGATTGCGGGGCTATCGCTCGTCAACTCCGTCATCTATCTCGCGGGCGGCTCGCTGAATTTCGTGGTGGGCCTCGGAGCGACTCAATTCATAGATGGCCTCGTCTCCGGGGTAGCGCAAGAACTCGGCGGCGGAATGATCGTCCGGGTGCTGGGCTTCGGATTGGACTTGGTCGTCGCCGGCATTTTTGTCGGATTTGGAATCTTGGCGCGCAAAAAACAACGCTGGGCTGTCTTCCTCGGAATGATCGTGTACGTCTTGGATGGTCTGATCTTTTTAGCCGTGGGAGAATTCTTAGCCGTCATCTTTCATGCCTGGGCTTTGTATGGTCTCTGGCGTGGGCAACAGGCCATGCAAGCGCTGCAAGCATTCGAGGCCAGCAACGCGCCCAGCGAACCGGCGGCAACGTTCGCTTCAGACTGAAACTTTGACGGTGGTGACCGCGTTCGTTTTTTTCGTCCGTGTTCCAAACCAAGACAGGACTTACGCAGTTCATAAGGATTCTTATCACGAATACGCTTCGCGCGAATAGGCCGAATTTCAACGAATAACACAAAATAAAATTCGTGTTATTCGTGCGAAGCAATTCGTGCCATTCGTGATTAAAAAGTGTTTTTGACAACGTCCAACAATTACTGAGGTCCCATGTTCAAATTTCTACGCGCTTTTATCCGTCACTACCGCCAACTCGCCATCGTAGCTTCACTGATCTTTGCTACGGCGCTCTGCGTGGCCTTGCTCGTTATGCGTTGGGCGCATACGCATAGCCTTGGCGGACTGGGACTGCTCTGGAATCTCTTCTTAGCCTGGCTCCCGGCACTCAGTTCGCTCATGGCCTACAATCTCTACAAAGAGCGCTCACGCCTGAGTTGGTTCATGGTCGGCGGCTGCGCGCTGATTTGGCTGCTGTTCTTCCCCAACGCGCCCTACCTCCTGACCGACCTCATCCATTTCCAGCCGCAAGCCGACGTGCCTTTTTGGTACGATCTCATCCTATTCATCGCCTTTGCCTGGACGGGTTTCTTCTTGGGATTGGTGTCACTCTTCCTGATGCAAACCCTCGTTCGTAAAGCGGCCGGGACGATAGCCAGTTGGCTATTTGCGTTCGGGGTGCTGGGGTTGAGCAGCTTTGGCATTTACCTGGGCCGCTTCCTCGGTTGGAATAGCTGGGATGTGTTCACCCACCCCGCCCCACTGTTCGCCGACATTCTGGATCGGTTACAGCACCCGCTGGCGCACTTTCAGACGTTTGTCTTCTCAATACTCTTCTCGCTTTTCTTCATTTCGACGTATCTGATTCTTGTTGCGGTGACACAGTTTAACCGGGAAGTTCACCAGCGCTGAGGCTGAAAACCTCACCGCTTCAGCACATTTTTATTTTAGTGACCCCACTGTATAATTAGAACAATGAGTAGTAAAAGAGAAAAGCTGGTTGAGCAAAAGGTGACTTATACCTTAATCAAGGAAGATAAGTTTTATATTGTCGAAAATGTGCCAGCGCGGGTTAATCCAGAGACCGGGGAACAGTTCTTCTCTCCACAAACCGTTGAACATCTACAGCAGATCATTTCAAGCGGACGCCACCCGGCGCGGGTCATCCAAACGCCTGTTTTTGAATTTGCCTAACTTGTTGGAAATGAGCAGTCACCATTAAAGAGAAAAAGTCCGCTTTGCGGACTTCGTTTCGGGTAGGTCTCGACTATCAGCCGAGGCCGGAATTATTCTCACGGAGATCACCTCATGCCCACTAAAACCAAAACAAAAGCGAAACCCAAAGCCGCCCGCGCCAATGGTCGCGCCAAGACGCGCCCGAAGAAAATGGAAGGCGAGGTCTTCTGGCCGTCCAAGGAAGTCATCGCCCAAGCCAACGCTCCGGATTGGGATAAGCTCGCCCGGCGCGCGGCGCGCGACCTGGAAGGCTTCTGGGCCGACGAAGCCAAGGAGCTCGAATGGTACAAGCCCTGGCGCAAAGTCCTCGACGATTCCAAGAAACCCTTCTTCAAGTGGTTCGTCGGGGCCAAGGTCAACATCGTCCACAACTGCCTGGATCGCTATATGAACACACCCACGCGCAACAAGACGGCGTTGATCTGGGAAGGCGAGAAGGGCGACACGCGCGAGTTCTCCTACGCCACACTCAACCGCGAGGTCTGCCGCTTCGCCAACGTGCTCAAGAGCCTAGACGTCGTCAAGGGCGACCGGGTGACGATCTACATGAGCCGCGTCCCGGAGATCGTCGTCGCCATGTTGGCCTGCGCTAAAATCGGCGCGATCCATTCGGTGGTCTACGGCGGCTTCTCGGTTGATTCGCTCGCCGGACGGATTGACGACTCAAAATCCAAAGTCGCCGTGACCTGCGATGGCGGCTTCCTCAGCGGAAAAATCATCGAACTGAAGAAGATCATGGACGAGGCGCTCACCCGCTGCCCCACCGTGAAAAGCGTCGTCGTCGTCCGGCGCACCGAGCAGAACGTGAACATGGCCGCCGGGCGCGATTATTGGTATCACGAGTTGATGGCCAAGCCGGAGATCAGCGATGTCTGCCCGACCGAAGTGATGGACGCCGAGGACCCGCTCTACATCCTCTACACCTCCGGCACCACCGGGAAACCCAAAGCGATCCTGCACACGCACGGCGGCTACATGGTCGGAACGTATACGACGCTTAAATACGTCTTCGATTTGAAACCGGATGACCGCTGGTGGTGCGCCGCCGACCCCGGCTGGGTGACCGGCCATTCCTACATCGTCTACTCTCCACTCCTCAATGCCACAACCGGCTTCATTTACGAGGGCGGGCCGAGCTATCCTCAGCCTGACCGCTGGTGGTCGCTGGTGGAGAAATATCGCATCTCGGTGTTCTACACCGCTCCGACGGCCATCCGCGGTCTCATGCGCTTCGGCGAGGAGTGGCCGAACAAGCACGACCTATCATCGCTGCGCCTGCTCGGCACCGTGGGTGAACCAATCAACCCCGAAGCGTGGAAGTGGTATCACCGCGTCATCGGCAAAGGTCGCTGCCCAATCATGGATACGTGGTGGCAGACAGAGACCGGCATGTTTATGATTACGCCCACACCGGTCGTCCCGCTCAAGCCCGGCTCCGGCACGCGCCCGTTCTTCGGCCAGCAAGCGGAAATCGTAGACGAGAACGGCAAGCCCGTTGCGGATGGAGAAGAGGGCTACCTGGCGCTGCTCCGCCCCTGGCCGGCGATGTTGCGCACCGTATACGGCGACGATGAGCGCTATGTGCGCCAATATTGGAGCAAGTATCCCGGCAAATATACGACCGGCGACTCCGCCAAGCGCGACAAAGACGGCTACTTCTGGGTGATTGGCCGCGTGGACGATGTGATCAAAGTCTCCGGCTATCGTCTGGGCACAGCGGAAATTGAATCGGCGCTCGTCAGCCATCCGGCAGTCGCGGAGGCGGCAGCCATCGGCTTGCCGCATGAAGTGAAGGGCACAGCGATCCACGCCTTCTGCATCCTGCGGCAGGGTTTCACGGCCTCGGACGATTTAGCCAAGGAACTCCGCGACCATGTGGGCAAGCATATGGGGCCGATTGCCAAACCGGAAGAGATCAAGTTCGTGGACAAACTGCCGAAGACACGCTCGGGCAAGATCATGCGGCGGGTGCTCAAGGCCCGCGCGCAAGGGTTGCCGGAGGGAGATATTAGTACGTTGGAGGAGTGACCGCTTCGCGCGACGGTTGACGGAGGACCGAGGACGAAAGACGAAGGACGAAAAGATCAGTCTATGAAAAAACCGAGCGGCTTTTAGAAGCTGCTCGGTTTCGTTTAAGACCCTAAAGGTTTCAGACTGCTTTGTCACGCTACAAGCGTGACCTACGATTTTGTGTGAGAAAAAAAATGACATGGTGATAAGGTGATTATTGTGAAAGAGGTCACCCCTTCACCCACTCACCTTGTCATCTTCAGCGCAACTCCAGTTCCCAAATATGAACATGCGCAGGCTGGCCGGCGTTGATGTCTTCCACTTCCAGCCTCAACTTTTGCGCGAGGACCGGCGAGTCGAAATCCAGTGAGACTTTCGGCTGGTCATCCGTTCCTTGTTTTATCTCTGAGTAGGTGATGGGAGTCTCATCCAAACTAGGATAGAGGTCAACCGTGATCCGCGCTTCGATGCCCCTGACGATGATTGAGATCCCCGTCAGTTGGCGCGGCTCCGGAAAAGTGAACTCCAAGATGATGGGGTTCGCCTCCCACGAGCGGAGCAAGCTGAAATCGTCGTGATCAAAAAGCTGCTCCACCGCACCCATATCCAGCGGGGAATAGCGGACCTGGAGGAGTTGATCCTCCAGCGCGACCGCGCCCTCAATCAACTCCAGCCGGTTGGTATGCTCACCGGCGAAAATCGCTTCGATGTCACCCACATACTGCGCCCGGACAAAGAGCAGCGCGGGATCGCCGTTCGGATACGATAGGGTTTCTTCGATAAATAGTTTTTTAAACTTGCCGCTCTCCAGCGCCGCCGCATATTCATGCGGCATCACGAGAAAGAGGGTATCGTCGGTCAGCGGCAATTGGTGATCAATATGGCCGAGAATGCTCCCCATCTGCACGGACGAGCCGAGCATTGTATCCGGGATAAAGAACCGGGCGACAATATCTGCGCCATTGGCCCAGGTGGGGGAAATGATCATTTGAGTTTGAGGCGCGCGTTCCATGTACTCCCAAGCCGCGCCAAAGAACTGGCGCGGGCCATATTGCAGGTCTATCGGATTAAACCAAGCGACGCCGTTCGCCAAAGCATCGTACACCATGTAACCGTTGATCGCGACCAAAACGGCGAACGCCCCCACCGCCAGGCTCTGGACAGGTAATCGGCGCGATTTCAGGCGCGAGATTGTTTTTTCCAACCACTCCAGCACGGCGGAGAGACCCAAGCCCGTTAGCAGAGTCATCGGAATGACGGTTTGTATGATCCGGGTGATGCCAACACCGACGGTCAGCGCCGTGACCGGACAGGCAAGCAGCCCGAGCAGCAATGCCCGGTGAGCCGGCTCGCGCACGCGTCGCAAAACAATGATTAAGCCAACGACCAGAAACGGGAAGGTGAACCACAGGCTGTGTCCGTAGCCCAGCATGATATGCCGCGCGATCGAGTCAAACGGACCCACAGGAGGCAGATACCAATACATCGGACTCAAAGCCGTGAAATACTCGGTGGCGGCTCGGAGGAGTTTGTCCTGAAGGGGAATAGGCTCCAACCAAAAGGTGCCCCGCGTCCGTAAGCTGGCATAGAAGAGGGGCTGGTTCTTTATGAAGAAAAGTAAGAAGGGCAGAGCGAGCACAATTAATAAACCCAGGCCACCCAACGCCACGCGACGATTCTGCCAGTGATAGCGGAGATCGGAGAACAGGAGCAAGAGTCCGGTCGCCAGCATGAGCAATTGTCCGAGGCTGTAGGTGTAAAAGACGAGCGCTCCCAACACGAGCGCGGGGAAGAGATAGAGCGGATGGCGACAGCGGTAGAGCAAGTAGAAGTAGAAAAAGCCGGCGTAGAAGGAAGCCATCTCGGCCACCTCAAACGCGGTGCGCGAGTGAAGAAACCAGATGGGTGTGATGGAGAGCAGCAGGGTAGCGATCCACCAATGGCGCGCTCGAAAGATCTGCTTGAGAATTAATCCCACGCTGACCGCGGCCAACAAGGTCACCAGGACCGAGACCGCGCGCGTGACAAAGATGGATTTCCCGAACAGTAGATACGGCACCACCTGCAAGTAGACGCTGACACTGTTCAGGTTGAACGTGGGATCAATTTGGAAATAGGTGGGCAGAAATTCCCCCCAGACATTGCGAAAGCCGCTGTGCAGAAAGTCTTCCGCTGAGATGGTATGCACGGCTTCATCCACAAAGAAATAGCTAGGAAAATCCTCCAGGCCAATTAAGCGCGTGGCCAAGTAGACCAAGAGCGCCAAGCCGAACAAAGTCGTCTCCAGCGTGAGATTCCGGCGCAAGAACATCGTCCGCAGTTGGGTGCGCCAGCGCTCGGCGGGGGCCGGGGAAAGCCGGCCATTCTCGGAGGGAAAGGTGAAGGTCTGTTGGATAGGTGAAGCATTCCCGTCGAGGAACGCTTCCACGGTGACATGCGCGCGAACGCCGGCGGGTAGATTTACCGAGACGCGAACTTCTAACGGGTTGTCATTGGAATCGGGGGCAGATGAAGTGGAGGCCTCTTCCACTGGCGAGGCGGGAGGTGTTTCAGTCATTACTGTCTTTTTCTTCGTCCGGCCATCTCATGACAGTCACCTGCTATTCGACATTTTCCACAACCCAGTGCGGCGCACCTTGGGTTTCCTGACAAGAACTTGCTAACGCAACTCAAGCTCCCACATATGAACATGCGCGGGTTGTCCGGAGTTAACATCCTCAACTGTCAACCGCAATTTTTGCGCGAGGACGGGCGAGTCGAAATCCATTGAGACTTTCGGTTCATCATCCGTGCCCTGCTTGATCTCGGAATAGGTAATGGGCGGCGCCTCCAGGCGGGTGTAAAGATCCACGGTGAGGCGGGCTTCGACCCCCCGGACAATCATCGAAAAGCCCGTTAAGCGGCGCGGCTCGGGAAAAGTAAATTCGAGAATAAGTGGATTGGCTTCCCAGGTGCGGATCCAGGTGAAATCGTCGCCATCAAACAGCTGTTCCACCAAGCCGCTATCCAGCGGCGAATGACGCACCTGGATTATTTGCCCATCGAGTGAGAAGGTGCCGTCAACCAATTGCAGCCGGTCGGCATGCTCACCGCTGAACACCGCCTCAATGTCATCCACATACTGCGCGCGGACAAAGTACATCGCCGGGTCGCCGGTGGGATAGGGCAAGGTGTCTTCGATGAAAATATTTTTAAACCTGCCGCTCTCGACCGCCACTTGATATTCCGGTGGCGTGATGAGGAAGACGGTCTCGTCGGTCAGCGGCAGTTGGTGGTCAATATGCCCGGCAATGCTCCCGACCTGCACCGAGGAGCCCAGCAGGGTGTCCGGGATAAAAAACCGCGCCAGCACATCCGCGCCGTTGGCCCAGACGGGCGAGATGATCATTTGAGTTTGGGGTGCGCGCTCCATGTACTCCCGCGCCGCGCCAAAGAATTGACGCCCCCCATACTGTAAATCCATCGGATTAAACCAAGCCGGACCATTGGCCAGGGAATCGAACAACAGAAAGCCATTGATCGCCGCCAAAATGGTGAAAGCGCCCACCGCCAAACTGCCGGCCGGTAAAGGGGGCAGCTTCTTTAAGCGTGAGGCGATTTTTTCCAACCACTCTAATGTAGCGGAGAAGCCAATGCCCATCAGCAAGACCATCGGAATCGTGCATTGGAGGACTCGGGTGATGCCTACTCCGACGGGGAGAACTATGAGCGGACTAGCCAGGAGAACAAGGAGCAAAGCTCGATGAGCCGGCTCCCGTACCCGCCTGAGTGTCAGGACGAAACCAATGATCAGAAACGGGAACGTGACCCACAGGAGGTGTCCGTAGCCTTTCATTAGGTGCCGGACGACGGCGCCAGCCGGGTCAACGGCCGGCACATACCAATACGCCGGATTCAAAGCGGTGAGGTACTCCGTCGCCGCTCGGAGAAGTTTGTCCTGAAGGGGAATGGCGTCCGACCAAAACGAGCCACGGGTACGCACGCTGAGATAGAAGAGCGACTGACTCTTTACAAAGAAGATCACGAAAGGCAACGCCAGCCCGACGAGCAACGCCAGTCCACCCAGCGCCCAGCGGCGCTGCTGCCAGTGATAACGCAGATCAGAGAAGAGGAACAACAACCCCGTCACCAGCATGAGCAAGGGTCCGAGGCTGTAGGTATAAAAGACCAGCGCTCCCAGCACGAGCGCGGGGAAAAGATAGAGGGGCCGGCGAAAGCGATAGAGCCAATAGAAGTAGAGAAAGCCGGCGTAGAAGGAAACCATCTCGGCTACTTCAAACGCGGTGCGTGAATGCAGGAACCAAATCGGCGCGCTGGAGAGCAATAAGGTCGTACTCCACCAATGGCGCACCTTGAAGATATCCCTGAGAATTAATCCAACGACGAGGGCGGCCAACAACGTCACCATCACTGAGACGGCGCGCGTGACAAACACGGACTTGCCGAAGAGCAGATAGGGAATCACCTGCAAATAGACGCTGACGCTCAGCAAGTTGTAGGTGGGATCAATTTGGAAATAGGTGGGAAAAAATTCCCCCTGCGTATTGCGAAAGCCGTTGTGGACAAAGTCTTCCGCCAAGACCGGATTCACCGCTTCATCCACAAAGAAGTAACTGGGGAAATCTTCCAGGCCAATCAGGTGGGTCGCCAGATAAACCAGGAGCGCCAAGCTGAAGAGGACCATCTCCAGCGTAAGATTCCGGCGCGAGAGCAACGCGCGCAACCGGGTGCGCCAGCGCTCGGCGGTGGCTGGGTAAGGCCGGCCATTTTCTTTTTCTATTTCTATAGGAAAGCTGAAACTCTGCTGGGTAGCGGGAGCATTTCCATCCGGGAACGCTTCGACTGTGACACGGGCGCGAACGCCGGCGGGCAGACTAAGCACGACGCGAACTTCTAATGGGTTGTCGGGGGAAGCAGGAGCGGAGGGGGCCGCAGGTTCCTCCACCGAGGCGGCGGGTGGTGTCTCAGTCACAGGTCGCTTTCATCCAGATCCGTCAGGTCTGCGGCTGGATTATAGCAGACAAAGAAAAGTTAAAACGATCTTCTATCTTTTAGTCCATCTTTCAGATTTGCAGCCTGCCGCAGAAAAGGCTATCATAGGTGCAGGTTCGCTCCGCCTATGACTGCTTCGCCCTCAAAGGCTACCGCCTTGACCTGCCCGCAGTGCCACGCGGCCATCTCGTCTGACGATGTAACTTGCCAGACGTGTGGGGCCAACATCGCCATGATCACGCTCATGGCCGAGCGCGAGATGATTGGCCGAACCACCGGCGGGACAGACAAACTCCGCCCGGTGGATAGCCTGGAGCAGTTGGTCCCGCGCCTGGGAGAGTATCTGGTGCGCAACGGGTACGTGAACGAGGCCCAACTCCAGGCCGCGCTCACCCGGCAGGCTTCCAACGCCGGCAGTTCGCAATCCCGCAAACTCGGGCAGACGCTGGTGGAAATGGGCATTCTCAGCCACGAGACGCTCGATCAGGCGATTGCCCAACAAATCCTTGAACTCCAAACGGCGCTCATTGAAGCCAACCGCAGCCTGGAAGAGCGCGTCACCGAGCGGACCGCTGAACTCGAAGCGGCGCTAGTCAAACTCACCGAATTCAATCAACTCAAAGCTAATTTTGTCGCCAACATCTCGCATGAGCTACGCACGCCGCTCTCACAGATCAAAGGTTACACTTCTTTGCTAGCGGACTCCTTGCTCGGCCCGCTGACTACCGACCAGGTGGATGCGCTCAACATCAGCACGCAAGCCATCGAGCGCCTAGAGCGATTAATCAACGACTTGATCCGCTATGCGACGACCGCGAAAGGCGAGTTGACGCTTCATCTCCAGCCGGTGTCGCTCTCATTGCTCGCCGCACGGGTGATAGACAAATCCAGAGATAAAGCGCAGAAGCAGAACGTGGCGCTCGCTTCACAATTGGCCAACCTCCCCTCCGTGTTCGCCGATGAGGAAAAGTTGTATTGGTCGCTGCTGCAACTGGTGGACAACGCGATTAAGTTTACCCCCAGCGGCGGCCGCGTCACCTTAAGCGCGGCCGAGGAGGGACAGCGGGTCCGGATCACCGTGCGCGATACCGGCATCGGCATCCCAGCTAATCGGGTCAACGAAATCTTTGAACCCTTCCGCCAGTTGGATGGTTCTTCCACCCGGCGTTATGGGGGCACCGGCCTCGGCTTAGCCCTGGTGCGGCGGATTGTGGAAGCGCATGGCTCGCAGGTGAACGTGGAGAGCAAACTGGATCAGGGGAGCGTTTTTTCCTTCACGCTCGGACAGCCGCCTAAAACCGATACTAAATCTGGGAACGCATGACGGCGCCGCCCAGTTTGCTGATTGTTGAAAATGATCCGGCCACTCTCGAATTTTTAAAAATTACGCTCGGTCAGGCCGGTTACCAGACCTTAACAGCGCCGAGCGGCAAGGAAGGCCTGATCGAAGCCTGGCGCAATCGGCCGGCGATGATCATTCTGGAACTCGGCCTGCCGGACTTGGGCGGCCTGGAGGTGACCCGCAAGCTCCGCGCCGATGCGCGCACCGCGAAGACAAAAATTATCATCTTCTCTGAGCAGGCTGAGATTAAGGAGATGACGGAGGCACGGCAGGCCGGAGCGGACGAGTACATTGTCAAACGCGCGGGCGCCGACTCCGAGTTGCTGGAGCGGGTCCAGGCACTGCTGCCCATTGGCGGCGAGCCACTCCCGGCGGAGAAGCCCTCGCCCTCGGGCAAACTGATTTCGTTTCTGAGCGCGAAGGGGGGAACCGGAACATCCTCGCTGTGCGTGAACCTGGCACAACTGCTGGCCGAACTAGAATCACCGGCCCGGGTCGCTGTCGTAGATTTAGTTCTGCCCATCGGTTCCTTGAGCCAGATAGTGGGCGCGGAGGGGGAGCAAAGTATTGTCAGCGTGACACAATTGCCGCCGGAGAAAATTACGTCTGCCACTGTGGAGGCGGCGCTGGTGAATGTGACGAGTTGGAGGTTCCACCTTTTGCCTGGCGCGCCGGACCCGGCCTCGGCGCAGGCGCTGAACGTTGGGCGGTTGGAGGCGGTGTTCAAAGCCTTGCAGCAGGTGTTTGATTACGTCCTGGTGGATTTTGGACGCGCGCTTTCCCGCATTAGCCTGCCCTTCATCCGCAACTCAGCGCGGGTCGTGTTGATTGTGAGCGCGGACATCAGCACCGTCGCTCTGACCAAAACTGCGTTGAACTATTTGGAAACGCAGGGCGTGTTCCGCAACCGGATTTATCCGCTGCTCAACCGGGCCGTGGGCTTAGAAGGCCTGAATCGGGCGGCGATTGAGAAGGAACTCGCCTTGCCGATCCCCGGCATGATTCCGTACATCGGCGGCGATTTTGCGTTGGCCAATAATCTGCACCAGCCGATTGCCGTTAAATTTCCGAAAGCGACCGCGAGCTTTGCGCTACAACAATTTACACAGGAACTGCTCAGTCGTTTGAAAGAAGCCGTTCCGCAAAATGCCTAAACCCCAGGAGGTCGGCATGACCTATCGGATTGATTCTAAAGGAAAAATCTTCACCGACGTCATCCGGAAGGATGAAGTCGCGGTGCTGATCCAAACGGTGACCGGCTTGATCCATGGGCACGTCTACCTGCGCCCGGAACAACGGATCAAGGACGAGTTGAACACCGAGGAAAGGTTCATCGCCGTCACCCAAGCCGAGGTGTATGGCCCGACGGGTGAGGTCCTCTATCATTCTCGCTTCCTCACGCTCAACAAAGCGCACATTATTTGGGTCCGCCCGGACGAGGAGCCAACGGAAAAAGGATGAAGGATGAAGTAGGAAGGATGAAGATGGAAATCATGCGAAGCATTCATCCTTCATCCTTCCTACTTCATCCTTACACTTGGGGAGGTATAGCATGACACTTAGCGAACGTATGAATTCCAACCGCGGAGCAGCCACACCCCCACAGCCCACCGGCTCGCTGGTTGGGCGAGGTCCAGCGAATCCGCTTTCGAACCAAGAAATCGGTAAGCTGAAGCAGTGGCTCATCACTCGCGTCTCGGCCACCTTTGAAGACCCATCCGAACTAAAAAACAACGAAGCTACGCGCAAGGAAATCCAACAGCGCTTGCAGGAGGCGTATACTTCGACGCGCGTCAATTTACCGGAGAGTGCGCGGGCGGAACTGATGAAGGACGTGCTCAACGAATTCTTCGGTTTCGGACCGATTCAGCCGCTGCTGGATGACCCCACGGTGAACGAAGTGATGGTGAATGGCCCCGACCGCGTCTACGTCGAGCGCAAAGGCAAACTCCAACTGACGCCGGTCAAGTTCGACGGCGATGATCACGTGCGCCGCATCATTGACCGGATCATCCTGCCCTTGGGCCGCCGCGTGGACGCGGAGTCACCGCTGGTGGATGCCCGCCTGCCCGATGGTTCGCGCGTGAACGCCGTCATCCCGCCGGTGGCGATTGACGGCTCGTCCATTACTATCCGCAAATTCTCCACCAAGCGCTTGGTGGTGGATGACCTGATTGCCTTTGGCTCGATGACGCCGCAGATCGCGGAATTTCTGAGAGCGTGCGTCGTCTCGCGGCTCAACATCGTCGTCTCCGGCGGCACCGGCTCCGGCAAAACCACGCTGCTCAATGTGCTCTCGGGCTTCATCCCGGAGGACGAACGCATTGTCACCATCGAAGACGCGGCCGAACTGCAACTCAGCCAGGATCACGTCGTCCGGCTGGAAGCTAAAAAATCCAACCTGGACGGCAAAGGTGAAGTGACCATCCGCGATCTGGTGAAGAACGCGCTGCGCATGCGCCCGGAGCGCATCGTCGTCGGCGAGTGCCGCGGCGGCGAGGCCTTGGACATGCTCCAGGCCATGAACACCGGCCACGACGGTTCGCTGACCACGCTGCATTCGAACGCGCCGCGCGACGCGATCTCGCGCATGGAGACGATGAGCCTGATGGCCGGGCTGGACTTCCCGCTCAAAGTTATCCGCGAACAGATTGCCTCGGCAGTGGAATTGATCGTGCAGCAGAGCCGCCTGCGCGACGGCTCGCGCAAGATCACCTACATCACCGAAGTCGCCGGGATGGAAGGCGACACCGTCGTTTTGCAAGACATCTTCAAGTTCACGGAGGAAGGGCAGGATAAAGAGGGCAAAGTGATTGGGCAAATGCGCCCCACCGGATTGCGCCCGATCTTCACGCCCAAACTGGACGCGGCCGGTTTCCATCTCCCGCCGGAGATCTTTGGCGGCGGCGCGGCCTCGATGCTGCGCGAACCCCGATTGAAACGATAGCGCTATCTGAAGCTAACACTTTAACCGCCGAGAGCGCAGAGTTCGCTGAGAATTTAAAAATCTCTGCGGTCTGCGCTCTCTGTGGTGAGAAAAGCTATCAGAATAAGGAATACCAATGCCAACCCATATCCTCGTGGTTGAAGAGGAGGCCTTGACGAACGACTTCCTGGCCGGTTATTTATGCGCCCAAGGCTATAAAGATCTCTTAGCGTGAGGTAACATGGAACGCGCTGTCATGTGTCCCCAATGCAACGCGCCGCTTGCGCCCCATCGCTTTGCGCGCTCAATTGTCTGTTCCTATTGTGGCGCCACGGTTCAACTCGATGAAGCTTCCGTTTCAGCCGCGAAGTTTCGCGAGGCGTTTAAAGTTTGGAATTCTCCCGAGAATTATCCATCTTCCGCCTGGATTTCCATTGGCGACAGCCATTGGGCATTAACCAAATGGATTGCGCACGGGCATCTCTCGGAGGTGTATACCGCGCGGCGCGCCCGCTGGCCCACGGAACTCGCGCTCCTGAAACTCCTGCGTGACCCCGACGATCTCAACTCGTTCGACCAGGAATGGGAAACGTTGCAAGCCCTGCAACGCAGCGAAGCTCCCGGGGCGCAAACTTTCACGGCGCTTATCCCCCAACCCATCCTCCACGGCGAGATTACCGGCGGAGCGCATCCGAGTAAACGAGTCAGCGTCTTTCGCTGGGCGAGCGGCTTTCGACATACTTTTGATGACGTCCTCCAAGCTTACCCGCAGGGGATTCCCCCGCGCGCGTCCATCTGGGTCTGGCGCCGAATTCTGGAAGTGCTCTCATTCATCCATGCTTCGGGCCGGGTGCATGGCGCGGTGTTGCCGCCGCATTTACTCATTCAAGCAAACGATCATGGTGTGCGGTTGGTGGGATACAGTTGCGCCGGCCGCCCCGGTGAAAAGTTGCGGACGCTCTCGCCCGGTTTTGAATCTTTCTATCCTCAACCGGCGCAAGCTTGGTCAACCTTGACGGCGCAGCTCGATCTCGTGATGAGTGCTCGCTGCCTGGTGGCCCTGCTGGGCGGGAATCCGGCGACCGCCGCCTTGCCGGCCGCCGTGCCCAATCCCCTGGCGGCCGTGGTGCAACGGGTGGCTCTGTCCCAGCCCACCCAAAGTCTAAGCGAAGACGCCTGGACCCTGCGAGAAGAACTCGGAAAGATTGCTAAAGAAGCGTTTGGCCCGCCCCAGTTTATGCCAATTGCCATGCCGGACTAAATCCAACTCAATCCACATTTCTGAAGGAAGGAGATTTCAAAATGGGAACCGGTAATTACAGCCATGCCGCGCACGAGGCGCTGCTGAGTGGTCGCGTGAACGTCTCGACGCAGCAAGTCTTCAAGCAAGACAAATGTCATCCGCTCATGAACCCCAAAGGTGTCCGCCTGCGCGAAAGTCGCGACAGCGCCGATCACCCCCAATCGCTCAGCATCGTTTTTGCGCTGGATGTCACCGGCTCCATGGGCGAAATCCCAAAACTTATGGCCACCCAGCAGCTTCCCACCTTCATGAAAACGCTCCTGGATTGTCAGGTCCGTGATCCCCAACTCCTCTTTATGGCCGTGGGCGATGCGGTGAGCGACAATGCCCCGCTCCAGGTGGGCCAATTTGAATCGACCGCCGAATTAATGGATCAATGGTTAACCTGGAGCTATCTGGAGGGCGGCGGCGGCAGCCACGGAAAAGAATCCTATGAGCTGGGATTGTATTTCCTGGCGATGCATACCGAGATGGATTGCATGGTGAAGCGGCACAAACGCGGCTATCTTTTTATGACCGGCGACGAGTTGCCTTATCCCAGCCTCTCAAAGCATGTGGTGGAGACAATCATTGGCGACCGGCTGGATGATGATCTGACTTGCGAAGAGATTATTGCCGAGGTCCAGAAAACGTTTATCCCCTTTTTCATCATCCCCGACCAAGCCCGAGCGAAATACTGCGAACGACGTTGGCGCGATCTGTTAGGCGATCATGTGCTGTGCCTGGACGATCCGATTGATGTCTGTTTTGTAACGGCCGGCGCCATCCTGCTCACCGAAGGGCGGGCCTCCAATCTCAACCAGCTTAAAGACCTCCTCCGCAGCGCCGGTTTGTCCGCTAATCGTGAGCGCGCGGTGATCCAATCACTGACGCCTTTGGCCGAGGTTATTTTTAACTAAAAACTCAAGCAGGTGCGCCGCGCTCGGCAATCGAAAAAGCTCGTTGAAGATTCGCGCGAAAGCGCGGCGCACTTCTTTGCAATCTTTGTTCCTTGCGCGCCTATATCATCGTTGACCTGGGTTTCGGGGATTCCGGCAAAGGCCTGCTGACGGATTTCCTCGTTCGTCATTTGGGAGCCGACGTTGTCGTGCGTTATAACGGCGGCGCTCAGGCGGGTCACAACGTCGTTGCCCCCGACGGGCGTCACCACACCTTTGCTCAATTCGGGTCTGGAACATTTATCCCGAGTGTCCGGACCTACCTCTCGCGCCACGTTGTCATTCATCCCTCCGCGCTGCTAGTCGAGGGGGACTGCCTCCAAGCCCAAGGCATCCCAGACGCTTTTTCCCGGCTGCGGCTGAGTGATCAGGCCTTGGTCATCACACCTTTCCATCAAGCGGCCAACCGCATTCGCGAAATCGGGCGCGGCGCGCATCGGCATGGCAGTTGCGGCGTAGGAGTGGGTGAAGCGGTCGAGGACGCACTCGCGCATCCCGCCGACCGCGTCTTGGCGGGGGACCTGCTCCAGCCAGAAACGCTACGGAGAAAATTGCGATCCATTCGGGAATGGAAACGCGAACAGATCGCCGCCCTTTGTCGGGAAAATCCTCCGAGTGCTCCGTTGGCGCGGGAATACGAAATTTTCGAGCGAGAAGAAGTGATTGATACTTGGATCGCCTCGATCGCTCGAATTGGCGCGCTTGGCCTGGTTGTGTCCGACTCAGTGTTAGAGTGCTGGTTACGCGAGACGGAGACGGTAATCTTTGAGGGTGCCCAAGGCATCTTGCTCGATGCCGACGCGGGTTTTCATCCTTTTACCACCTGGTCACGTTGCACCGCAGCCAATGCTTTCGATCTCATCCGAGAGCTGGCACCGGAGGCCCAGGTATGCCGGCTCGGAGTGCTGCGCTGCTACGCGGTCCGGCATGGCCCCGGTCCATTGCCAACGGAAACAGACGGATTGACCTCGATCATCTCGGAGCATAACCACTCTGGTGACTGGCAGGGACCCGTGCGTTATGGATGGTTTGATCCGGTTTTGGCGCGGTATGCGCTCGAGGTCACCGGAGGTGTAGATTTTTTTGCACTGACTCATTTGGATGTGTTGTCACACCTGGAAACTTGGAACTATGGCGTCGGATATAAAGGAGCTTCCGGCTTTGACAACACCCTTCTTGAACTTGATCTATCTGACGGTGTTCTAAGGAATTTCCACACACCCCGGCCTCTTTCGCTGGCGCAAAGAGAACAGCTGACGCAAGCGCTTTCCGGAGTGATACCGATGCTCGAAACCTGCGAGGCAGATGAACGAAGAGTAGTTCAAAAGATTGAAGAACTAATAGGGCAACCGGTTGACATCGTTTCCCACGGCCCAAGCGCCGGGAACGTACATGTATTAAACTCAATCCACGCGGGAATCAACTCGTAGGTCACCTCGGGGTGCATTGCACGCTGGGGGCGAGTTTGCTCAAAGCCCGCGTCCCCGCGGGCGCTCTGGCAAGGCGTTCCGACCGCGGGGACGCGGTCGAGGAGCGTGTTGCCCCTAAGTTGAAATGCACCAGTTACCTCGGTGGGAGGGTTGTATCCGAAATTCTTTTAGCGGATTAATCATTCGTGGGCTGCTGGGCTTTGGCCTGGCGATCCTCAGCCTAGTCGTTTTTCAGAAACTCTGGTTGGCATTCATCTCGTATCAGCTAAATCATCAATCCGAATCGAGCGGGCTGCCGGTCAGTTCAACCCTGGTGAGCGGCGTTTCATTCCCAACCGCGAGACCGCCAGCCCTGGTCGGCAGCGAGGCAACCTTTGGGAGCCTGGCAATCACGGTGACGCGTGTCGCGCGCCCGGCCAGTGCTCAAGTGGCAAAAGCCGGTTACAAAGTCTTGGAAAAAGATGAAGAATATCTACAAGTGGTTATCCAGGTGCGGTGTATCTCCACCAGTGAGACGTGCCGGTTGACGGAGTTCGATTTCGGCGTGAGCAACAGTTCCGGGCGCGATTATCCCGCCGAATTCTCCACCAGCTTCTCTGATCTACCCAATCTTTTTGAAGGCGGCGAGATCGCCCCTGGTAAAAAACTGGCCGGTTCGCTGATTTTCATTATTCACCAGGAGGACAGTGGGCTGATCCTCTTCTATCCCCGTATGGCTATTGGCGTTGCCCCGGCCAAGTTCCGGCTTGGGTCATGATATCCGTTTGATTTAATCCAAGGAGGATTCAATGGGAATTGCATTTGAGCGCATCATCATTGTCATGTTGGAGAACTCGACTCGCTCCAATGTTCTGGCCAATCCGTATATGAATACTCTGCGTCGCCAGGGAGTCTTCTTAAGCAACAGTTACGGCGTAACCCATTCCTCACAGCCGAACTACATTGTCTCGGTCGGCGGCGATAGTTTCGGCTTGTATGACGACACGCCGGGGTATGTGCAGTGGATTTACGAGCGAGGCTCCGATCCAATCACAAGTATCGTGGACCTGTTGGAAGCGCAGGGGCTCACGTGGCGCGCTTATGCGGAAGACTTGCCATCCGGTTACACCCAGCAGGCGGCGAGCGGCTATCCAACGATTCCGCCGGATGTCTACCCCTTCGCCCGAAAGCACGTGCCCTTTCTGGCATTCCCCAACATTGTGAGTGACCCGCAGCGGCTGGCCAATATCGTTGACGGCGCCCAGTTTGAAAAAGACCTGGCGGGCGGCAATCTCCCCAATTACAGTTGGTATACCCCCAACCTGATCCACGATGGTCACGATCTAACACCGAAACAGCAGAAAATAGACGTCGGCGACACCAACCGTCACCTCAACATCGAGAACATTGCCGCGTTCTTGAAGAAATTTCTGAGTAAAGACCCTCTCTCAAAGTTTCCGCCGGAAACCCTGATCGTTATCACGTTCGACGAGGCGTACCCCTACCACGACCCGTATGGGGTTTACACGCTGTTAATCGGCGACATGCTTCAGGCGGGTATCACGATCACCGATCCTTGTAATCATTACAGCCTATTGCGCTCGGTTGAAGTCAACTTTGGCCTGGGCCATCTCGGGCGCAACGACGCGATGGCTATGCCGTATTGGTTCCTACAAAAATAAACTTGCGTCAACGAATACGAAACGCCCTCTGTGTCACAATGACTGAGACAATTCCCGCCTATAATTTACTGTAGAGGGCAGAGGAGCATTTCAGCATGACGAACAGTTCCCCCGCACCAACCAGCACC
>Ga0209382_10000999_pt1 | contig 45739 bp, 35 predicted proteins | sample SoiMetdeltSBSDD5_FD_187599 | JGI IMG/M metagenome (GOLD analysis project Ga0209382, IMG submission 187599) | Bulk soil microbial communities from a Populus tree surrounding site in Tennessee, USA - Soil MetaG P. deltoides SBSDD5 (SPAdes) (version 2) | ecosystem: Environmental > Terrestrial >...
CGCCCGCGCACCGGCGTCATGCCCGCTGTCGGCCGATGAGCGTGGTCCTCGTTCTGGACCGGGCGTGACACGCGGACGTGGACTGAAGTCCACGTCTACAGATAGTGCGTCGCTACGCGACGCCGGAGGAAGCCTGCCGTGCTTGGTATCTCTTGCCGGCAAGTCCATTCCCAGTCCCGGTCGCGGAGCGACCGACTATGGTAGGCGTGGACTTCAGTCCGCGACAGAGCTTGATAGTGCATATTACGCTCATCTAGATTATCGTATTCTGCAAACAGTGGCAGGCGATGGCGTTTCAGAACAGGGCTGAGGAGCTTGCCTGGCTTGAGGACGGCTGGACCTCCGGCCGTGCTGAGCTGCGCATCCTCTACGGCCGGCGGCGGATCGGCAAGTCCGCCCTGCTCGACGAGTTTGCCGCCGGCAAGCGCTCGATCATCTTCCAGGCCGTCGAGGGCACCGTCGCCGATCAGTTGCGCGATCTGACTGAGGCGATCCTGGCCTGCCAGGACGATCCGGTCCTGCGGGCCGCGCCGCTGCCAAACTGGGCCGCCGCGCTCGCGTACCTGGCACGCATGGCTTCGAATGGGCGGCTGCTGGTCATCTTCGACGAGTACCAGTACGTCGCGGAGGCCGACCCGACGCTCGCCAGCCAGCTCCAGCGCTGGTGGTCACGCCACGCCATGCAGCTACCGATCTACCTCGTCCTCTGCGGGAGCCATATTCGGTTCTTCGTGCAGAACGTGCTGACTGGACCAGCCTACGGGCGCAACACCGGGGCGCTCCAGCTCAAGCCACTCGGCTATCGTGACGCCGCGCAGTTCTTTCCCGGCTGGTCCCGCGAGGATCAGGTGCGGGCGTACGGCGTGGTCGGCGGCGTTCCGCACTACCTGTTGCAGCTCGATCCAGGTCGGCCGCTAAGCTGGAACGTCCAGCAGAACGTGCTCCGTCGTGGAGCGGTGCTCTACCAGGAAGCTGAGCTACTCGTCCGCGAGGAGCTTCGCGAGCCGCGCGTCTACTTTTCGATCCTGCGCGCGATCGGCGGCGGCGCGACGCGCTTGAACCGGATCGCCGATCAGGTGCAGGGGGCCGCTGGCGGCGCGAACCTGTCGTCGTACCTCGCCACGCTTCAGGAGCTCGGCCTGGTCGAGTATCGGAGTCCCGTGACGGGCGGCAGCGTCCGACGCGGGATCTGGACCGTCGCCGATCCGTACCTCCGGTTCTGGTTCCGGTTCGTGCTGCCGAATCAGGCCCAGCTCGAACATGGGGGGAGCGCCGAGCGGGTCTATCGCACGGCCGTTGGACCGGCGCTCGACCACTTCGTCTCGAAGCCGACGTTCGAGGACATCTGCCGTGCCTGGGTGCTGGACCGGGTGAGCCAGGGTGAGTGGCCCGGCGTAGATCGCGTCGGCGCCTGGTGGGGGCCGATCCCGGATCCTCGGCCCGGGCAGCCGCGTCGTCAGACCGAGGGCGAGATCGAGGTCATCGCGATGGCCGGTAACCACGTCGCCCTGGCCGGCGAGGCGAAGTGGACCGCCGGGTCGGTCGGCTTCGGCGTCCTGGAGCATCTGCGTCGGGTCATCCCGCACGTGCCAGGGGTTGATGCCCAGACGGAGCTGGTCTTGTTCGGCCGGGCGTTCGACCCGCGCCTGGCTGCGGCAGCCGACGCTGAGCGCGTCCGCCTCGTCTCCGTCGACGACCTCTACGCCTGAGGCCATCCCGTCCCGGACTGTTAGCGCCCGAACGCGCGAAACGACGCCGGCCTGAACGATCTGGACGCCCGGCAGACCTACGCTAGAGGTGGACTGGCCCCGCCCTCCGGCTGGCGCCGCCGAGAGCTTCCAGGGTCGTACGAGGGGTCCGCGTGCGTTCGGAGCGCGCCGACGCGCGGCAGGTACGGCCCATCGCGGATTCATCATGGGAGTCATCGAGATGTCTGTGCTTCGACGTCTGACCGACTTCGGTCATCAGCGAACCGTGGTCGAAGCGATCGGGTTCTACCTGGCGTACCTGATCCTGGGGATCCTCCTGGCTACCGTGCTCGGCGCCGTGGCCGGCTTCGTGACCGGCAACGTCGGCTTCGAGGGCGGTCTGGCGATCGGCGCGACCGTCGCGATCGGCATCTGCCCGGTCCTCGGGTTCGTCATCCTGGGCGCGAAGGGGCTGCTCAGCCACATCGGGTACGTCGCTGTCGTCGTGCTGAGCGTGGTGGGCGCGGTCATCGGCGGCCTGCTCCTGGGCCTGGTGTTCGTCGCGTTCCTGACCACCCGGCCGGCGGTTCGCCGATCGGAGCCGGTCGAGGTCGGCCCGACGTTCGCCTGACGATCTGGTAGCTGAAAATCGACCCTCTGCCAGCCCGGACCGTGGGCAATGGCTGGCAGAGGGACTCTTGCTGTCCGGCGACGGCGATCAGGTAGAGGCGGCCGGCCGCGGGCGGTGAGGGAGGCCGAAGGCGAGCAGCGCCGAGAGGCCGGCCGCCGCCACGACGACCACGAAGATCAGGCTGACACTGTCGCCCGCCGGCGCGGCGCTGGTCAGTCCGGCCAGCACGGCCGAACCAACGATGCTGCCGAGGTACCGGCTGGTCGAGTAGGCACCGGCTGCCGCCCCGGCGTCGCGGCGCTCGACTGCCTCCAGCGCCGATGCCTGGAGCCCCGGCGTCGCCAGTCCGAGCCCCCCGCCGAGGGCGGCCAGCCCGAGCACGATCCCGAGGGTGCCGTCGGCGCCGACCAGCGCGATCTGTACGGTACCGAGGGTCAGCAGGGTCAATCCGCCCGACGTCGACCAGCGGCGCCCGAACCGGTCGGCCAGCCGCCCGCCGACGGGCGACGCCACGAACATCGCCGCCGCCATGATGCCCAGGAGCATGCCGATCTCGGCGGCTAGACGCCCGGCGCGCGCCCAGAGGATCGGGATCGCCAGCAGGACGGTGTACATCGCCAGATTGCTCAGCCCCACGGCGCCGGTGGCGAAGGCGAAGGCCGGCCGGCTGAAGAAGCGCGGCTGCAGGACGGGCTCCGGGTGGCGCAGCTCCCGCCGCAGGAAGAGCACCAGCAGGACGACCAGTATCGCCACCGCGAGCGCCAGGGCTGGTCCCGCCAGAACGAGGGCGCCGCGACTCAAGAGGAGGGCCAACGCGACCAGCAACGTCGAAAGCATGACAGCGCCAGGCCAGTCGAAGGGGATGACCTCACCCCCCAGCCCCCTCTCCATCGCAACGGGGAGGGGTTGGGGATGGGGCTTCCCCGGGATGGTGCGCCAGCCGAGCAGCAGCGCCGGCACGACCAGCAGCAGGTTCACCGCGAACATCGCGCGCCAGCCGGCCGTGCTGACCAGGATCCCGCCGAGCGGTGGACCGATGGCCGCCGCCAGCCCGATCGCCGAGCCGATCATGCCGAAGCGGCTGGCCCGGCGCTCGTCCGGCACGATCTCGCGGAGCAGCGCGTCGCCGTTCGGCAGCACGACGGCGCCGGAGACGGCCTGGGCGACGCGGCAGGCGATCAGCAGCGGCAGGCTCGTAGCGAGCGTGGCGCCCAGCGAGGCGATCCCGAACCCGATCAGCCCGCCGAGGATCAGGCGTCGCCGCCCCAACCGGTCGCCGAGCCGCCCGGCGACCGGCTGGAGCGAGGCCATCGCGATCAGGTACGCCGTCACCAGCCAGCTCGTCGCCGCCGCGCCCGATGCCAGATCCTCGGCGATGCCTGGCAGCGCCACCGCGATCATCGTCGAGTTGAGCGGCGCCAGGACCGCGCCCAGCGCCACCGTGACGACGAGCAGCCCCTCGGGAACGGGCGCGATGAATTGCGCCCCTACCGGATTGGATGCTGTAGGGGCGCAATTCATCGCGCCCGCGCCTGAGAGTTGAGGGCCGGGGTCAATCGTCGAGCAGGCGCACCAGGCCGGCGTTGCCGTCGACCTCGACCTGCTGGCCGTCGCGGATCGTCGCCGTTGCGCGAGCCGTCCCGACGACGGCCGGGATGCCGTACTCACGGGCGACCACGGCGCAGTGGCTGAGGATGCCGCCAGCGTCCGTGACCACCGCCGCGACGGTGGCGAACAGCGGCGTCCACGGCGGGGCCGTGAACTCGGCGACCAGGACGTCGCCGGGGCGGAGCCGATCGGCGTCGTCAAGCGATCGGACGATGCGTGCTGTCCCGCTGACCTTGCCCGGCGAGCCGGCGTTGCCTCGCAGCTCGCCTGGCACGTCCGAGGTCGGTGGCGGGCCGCCGCCGAACATCTTCATGACGGCCCGGCCGATCGGGTCCTGGGGCGGTGGCCCGGATGGCGGCGTGCCCAGGACCGGCGGCGGAGTGATGCTGGCCGCGTGGTCGATCTCGGCGCGGCGTTCCTGGACCAGGGCCCGCCGGTCGAGCGTCGGGCACGCCTGGGCGGTCGCCCGGATCTCCTCGATCGAGAGGAAGAAGACGTCGTCAACGTCGTCGAGCACGCCAGCGTCGGCGAGGCGCTTGCCAAGCTCCAGGAAGACCAGCCGCACCTCGTAGGTGCTGCCGAAGTCGATCCAGAAGCCGTGCTCCTCGGAGAGGACGTTGGCGAACTGGGCCGACTGGAGCAGCCCTTCGAACTGCTCCACAACTGGCCGGGGATAGCCGACGAGGCGCTCGCGGGTCTCGGCCAGCAGCCGCTCACGCTCCCTGATCAGGGCGGCCCGTTCGGCTGGCAGGTCGCGGTCCGGCTGGCGGACGTAGTCCCTCAGGTTGCGGAGCACCGAGGTCGGGTCTTCGATCCAGCCGGCCGGCCGCAGTCCCCAGGTGTCGCCACGACGACCGTACGCCTCCAGGAACGTCTGGAGCTCGGCCAGGAACGCGCGGCCCGGCCCGGTCTCTTCGAGGGCGGGGACGATCTCGCCGACGGTCAGGGTCTCGAAGACCTGGCGGACGGTCGGGTCGGCCACGGCCTTGCGGCTCAACGCCCAGAGCTGCTGGTTGGACTCCAGGGTCTTGTTCTCGAACCCCTGGAGCAGGCGGAACGCCTGAAAGGCATCCTCGTCGCCGAACAGGTCACGGTGGAAATCGTCGAACAGGCTGAGCGCGAGCAGCATCGGGAAGGCGAGCAGAAAGTGGATCTGCCAGAGGCGCTCGATGCGCTGCTCGGTCTCGTCGAGGTGGGTCACGAGCTCCGGCAGCGACGCGCCGGCGAGGTCGAAGGCGCGCAGCTCGGCGATATGGCGCTGGAGCTCCGGCAGCCACTCACCTTCCCAGTGCTCGCGGAGGTTCGCCATCATGGGGTCGACCCGCTCCTCGGCGATCTTCCCCTGCGCCTCCATCTGCTCGGGCGGGACGTTCGGCGCCATCGTCGAGTAGATGTAGGCGCCGATCCGGCGGGCGTCCGCGCGAATTGGCAGGCCGTACTGCTCGGCGCCGCGGTTGAAGCCCCGCTTGTAGACGAGGTCCATCAGTGAGTAGTCGAGCGGGACGATCGGCGCTGGGAAGTGCGTCCGCTCCTGCTCCCAGAACTTCTGCTCGTCGCCCGGCTGCTCCCAGACGACCGGGAAATCGGGCGGTGTTGGAATCGGGCCGGCCCCTGGCCCTGTCGTCATCGGCGGCGCTGCTGCCGCCCGTGGTTCTACCTGCGTCACGTTCCCTCCCCGGGATGTGGAGATCGCTCGTGGTTCGATACCTGGTCTGCGGTTCGGTCAGATCGGCCGTACGCGTCCGCGTTCCCGGCTACGCTTCGAGTCGGGCGGCGGTCCTGAGGGTGGTGATCGGGCGGCACTGGAGCAGGTAGAGGCGGTCGTCTCGGAAGGCGACTTCTAGATCTACGGGCCAGCCCATCGCCTGTTCGAGGTCGCGCGCGAGGCTGGCCATCTCGGCGATCTGCTCGTCGCAGAGGGCCGGGCGCGACCGGAGCAGGCGTGGCACGTCCACCTCGCGGGTGCCGCCGACCACGGCGACGGTCATGCGGCACTTCTCGGCCAGGCCGCGCTGGAGGACGTTCCAGGCGCCAGAACGGTCAGGCGAGGCGCTGACGACGTAGGTGTCCGGCGTGACGCTCCCGCCGACGACGCTCTCGCCGAGGCCCCAGCTCGCGTTGACGACGACCTCATGCCGGGTGCCGGTCAGCGGGTTGGCGCTGAAGACGATGCCCGAGACGTCCGCGACGACGAGCTGCTGGACCAGCACGGCGATCCGCGCGCCGTCCGTCGGCAGGCCGTGCTGGCGGCGGTACTCCAGCACCCGCGGCGCCTGTGCGGATGCCCAGCAGCGGAGGACAGCCTCGCAGATGGCCTCCGGGCCGACAACGTTGAGATAGGTGTCGTGCTGACCGGCGAACGAGGTGTCGGCGCTGTCCTCGTCCACGGCGGAGGAGCGCACGGCGACGGCCGGCTGGTCCAGTCCGGTCAGCGCGCCGAGCTGCTGGTACGCCGCGACGATCTGCTGGCGGAGCGCGTCCGGGAGGATCAGGTCTTCGGCGGCGTCCTGTCCCCCGCGGCTGCTCGCCGAGTTGCTTGCCTGCTCGAACGCCCGCGTGGTCAGGCAGAAGCCGGGCGGGACGCGGTACTGCTCTGCCAGCCGGCTGAGCGGCGCGACCTTCCCGCCGACGAGCGAGCGGTCCTCGGCGGCCGGCTCGCCGAGCCAGACGATCTCCCGTGCCGCTGCTGTCGCCGTGGGGCGTTCGGCCACCGCTACCCGTACTCGCTCCGCCACCATCTTCGGGCTCCCGCCGCGTCATTCGTCGTTCGGGGCGTGGGCCCGTCGGTGCCACGCCTGCAAAGTAGACGAGGTTATAGCGGGGCCGGTTTCTTCCTGGCACGGTTTCCCTGTTGGTGATTGTGTCGCACCACCGCGTGGTGAATGGCGCGGCCCTTTCTGGGCGGCGGTGCGAGTATCCTCGCGGGGACAGTCGGGCTGTCGCGTCGGCGACACGGCAACTGTTCCGGGGCGAACACCGGGGGCATCGCCACGGACACGCAGCCACGGCAGCCCGGGGCCGCGTCAGGTCCGGGCGATCGTCGCCAGCCAGGCCAGCACACCCACGGGGCTGACGGTGCTCTCGATCGTGGCGGGCTCGATCGACTCGATCAGCCAGCCGTCGGCGAAGCTTGCCCGGATCTCGGCCTGGCTCAGGTGCCGCGGTCCGAAGTCGCCGGGCTGGCGGTCGCTGAAGCAGAGCATGAAGTAACGGCCGCCAGGCGCAACCGCTGACCGCAGGCTCTCCACGAACCGAGCCTGGTTCGCGTCGTCGAAGAGGTGGAACAGGCCGCAATCGAGCACCGTGTCGAACTGCTCGCCGAGCGACGGCAGCTCGAGCGCGTCCCAGACGAGGAAGCGAGCCGCGAGGCCGCGTGCCTCCGCCTTGCGCCGTGCCAGCTCGATCGCCGTTGGGGCGGCGTCGATCCCGGTCGCGGTCAATCCCAGGCGCGCCGCCAGCAGGGCGTGCTCGCCGGTGCCGCACCCGACGTCCAGCACTCGCCCCTGCCACGCACCCGCTTCGGCCAACTGCAAGAATGCCGCCTGGGGCCGCCCGATGTCCCACGGTGCTCTGCCCGCGTAGATCTCTTCGAACTCCTCGACGCGCTGGAGCCTGCGCTGGGCGTCGCTTCGGGATTCTTGTCGTGACTCGGACATCGTCTCTTCCCACGCGGTGTGCTGGACAAGGCGTGACGGATCGTCGTCGATAGGTGCGAGCATGAGCTATTCCATGCCCCGATGCTTCGGCCGCACTCCTGGGGCCCGGCAGATCTGTACCGGGACTTCTGTACCGGGACTGCGGTATCGAGGGGGCAATTGCTCGACGTACACTACTGGAAGCGTGAAGATGAGAGGGGTCGAGGCGATCATGCAGGCCGGAGGCTTGGCGTGAGCGATCTGGTTCCACAGGTCGATCCGCTCCTGGCAGACGTACGCCAGTTGATCGACGCCGCCCGCCAGCGAGCCGCCGCGGCCGTCAACGCCGAACTCACGATGCTCTACTGGCACGTTGGTCAGCGCATTCGTACGGAGCTTCTGCAAGGCCAGCGCGCTGAGCACGGCAAGCAGGTCGTTTCAACGCTGGCGACACTGTTGACTCGCGAGTATGGCAAAGGCTGGGGAGAGCAACAATTGTGGCGCTGTCTCCGCATGGCGGAGAGTTTCCCTGACGAACAGATTCTTTACACACTGTGTAAAGAATTGACGTGGTCGCATCTGCGCCTGCTGATGTTCATCGACGATCCGCTCAAGCGTGACTTCTACATCGAGATCGCTCGCCTCGAACGGGGGAGCGTGCGGCAGCTTCATGAGCGCATGAAGTCGATGCTCTACGAGCGCACGGCGATCTCGAGGCGGCCGGAGGAGACCGTTCGCCGGGATCTCCAGGCCTTGCGCGATGAGGGGCGGCTCACGCCGGACCTGACGTTCCGTGACCCGTACGTTCTCGATTTCTCGGATTGGCTGACACCTACTCGGAGCAAGATCTGGAGACGGCGATCCTCGCCGAGTTGCAGCGCTTCATCATCGAGCTGGGGAATGACTTCGCCTTTCTCGCTCGCCAGAAGCGCATCACGATTGACCAGCACGACTATAAGATCGATCTGCTGTTCTTTCATCGTCGGCTGAGGGCGCTCGTAGCCATCGATCTGAAGGTCGGCGAGTTCGAAGCCGGCTATAAGGGGCAGATGGAGCTGTACCTGCGCTACCTGGAGAAGTACGAGCAGCTCGAAGGAGAGACGGCGCCGATCGGTCTGATCCTCTGCACCGGCAAGAACGAGGAGCATGTCGAGTTGATGCGACTCGATCAGAGCAACATCCGAGTAGCGGACTATTTGACCCTGCTGCCGGATGCGGAGACACTACGGGCCAGGCTCCACCAGTCGATCGAGATCGCCCGCCAACGACTCGCCGGTACGGAGCCGCTATGAGGGTGGCCATCACCGACAAGGAAGCCCTGCGTGCGCTCTCCTGGAAAGCTGTGAGGACGTACCTGGATGTCGCTGGTTGGCAGCGGGCCGAGGATGTGCCGGGCACGTCCGTAGCGTATCAGCACACTGACAAGGATGGTCGACTCTGGGAGATCCTGGTTCTGCTTCGACATGACCTTGCTGATTACGTGTCGCGGATGGGGGACGCCGTATCGACGCTGGCTCGCGTCGAGGATCGCAGCGAGCTCGAGATCTACGACGACCTCGCAGCCCTGGGTGCCGGCGTGCCAGCTCCAGAGTCAGGGATGCAGCGGACGAGAGGCTTGAGGCGCCGGCGCCGCTCCGTCGGATAGCGTGGGCGAAGCGGACTACCGCTTGAGGACCTTCTCCGGGTCGCGGCTGTAGGGGCTCCAGATGTCCGGCGGCGCGCCCTGGCCCCGGCCGGGCAGCGAGCGGTAGTACTCGATGAACGGGCGGTCGTCGCTCAGGATCGGGCCGGGACCGACGAACGCCTCGAGCTCGTCGCGCGTCGCCACGAACGCCCCGGCGACGTCGACCGGGTTCCCGAACCCACCCTGGAGCAGGGCCGCCCGCGCGCGCGGCGACTCGAACCGGCGGGCTGTCTCGGCCAGGTCGAGCTCGATCGGCTCGCGGCTGCCGATCACCAGGTCTGCCGTCAGCCAGAGCGTGACGTGCGGGAAGACGTGGAGATACGTCCGGAGCATCGTCTTGTACTGGTAGTCGTCGTGCGGGGCGATCCACTGCGCCATCACCCCGCCCGGCTTGAGCGCGGCCAGCGCCAGCCGGTAGTACTCGGCGGAGTAGAGGTTCGTGCTGCCGGCGTCGAGCGGCTGGATCGTGTCGGTCGTGATCAGGTCGTACTTGTGGGTGGTCGTCAGCAGGAAGTTGCGGCCGTCGCCCATCCGGATCGAGAGGCTCGGGTTGTTCATGACATCGTAGTTGACGGCGGCGAAGCGGCGGGCGCCTTCGATGATCGCGTCCGACAGCTCGACGACCTCAACGCGGGTGCCCTCGTGCTGGAGGATCGACCCGGCCGTGTGGCCGGCGCCAAGTCCCACGATCAGCGCCTCGCTGGCCCTGGGCTTGACCAGCAGCGGGGTGTGGGCGATGCGCCGGTGGTACTCGACCAGTCCAGCCTCGTCGTTCGCCTGGCCACGGCTGTTGGTGTAGAGCGTCCTGACGGTCTCCTTGTCTTTGACGATGCTGACGGTCGTCTCGATCCCCTCGCGGAACCACTCGACCTCAGAGCCCGGGAAGCGCGTCGAGAAGAGGGCGCTGTACAGGTCCGGCTTGGCGACCCAGAGCACGAAGAACGCTGCCGTCCCGGCCCCGACCAGGGCGGCCCGTGAGGCGAACGTCCGCCAGTCCGCCGCGAGCGCCAGCATTCCTGCTGCCGCCAGCGAGGCGACCGAGAGCAGCAGCAGCGACCCCTGCGTTCCAAGCGCCGGCAGCAGCACGAACCCGCCGATCATCGAGCCGAATATCGCGCCGAAGACGTTGACGGCGTAGATTTGCCCGAGCCGCTCTGAGGAGCGGTCGAGGCCGGCCGTGTAGATCCGCGCCGCGATCGGGAAGGTGGCACCGATCAGCAGGGTGGATGGCAGGATCGTGACGGCCGCCACGACGAAGTTGAAGTTCGTGGAGGTCGCGGTCAGGCGGCGCAGGCCGCGCGTTGCCGCCAGCAGCTCGCGGATCTCGGTCAGGTTGGAGACGGCCCAGATCGCCCAGATCCCGCAGATCGCGATGCCCAGCTCGAGCAGCGCGAAGGCGAGCGGCAGGTTGATCTTGCGGCGTACGAGAGGCGTCGCCAGGGCACTGCCAACGGCGATGCCGATCAGCACCATCGAGAGCATCGTCACGAAGGCGTAGATCGAGGTGTCGAGCACCAGCGCCAGCATCCGGGTCCAGGCGACTTCGAGCGCGAACGAGATCACGCCGCTCAGGCCGTAGACGATCAGCGTGGCCGTGCGGACCCGTGCGGGGTAGGGGCGGGCCGTGTCGCTCGCCTCGTCGATCACCACGTCGTCCGCTGCCCTGGCTTCCTCGGCCGGGGGGAGCGTCCGGTGGAGGACGATCGAAATCGCGCCGACGAGCGCGTTGACGGCCGCTGCCAGGAGGATCGAGGCGCTGATCCCGATGCCGCCGATCAGCCAGAAGCCGGCCACGACGGTGCCGGCGATGGCGCCGAACGTGTTCGCGGAGTAGAGCAGGCCGATCCGCCCGGAGAGGTCGCCGTGCCGCGCCAGCGACGACTTGACGACGATCGGCAGCGTCGCGCCCATAAGCGTGGTGGGGACCGCCAGCACCGCGAACGCCATCACGACGCGGACGATCGTCAGGATCGCCTCGCTCTCGCCGACGCCCCGTGCGATGGCCGGGTAGACGCTCTGGAGGGACGTCAGGGCGTACGGCGTCGCCAGTGCGACCAGGGCCACGGCGAACTCGATGACGCCGTAGACGAGCAGGGGGCGCCTGACGCGCTCGGCGATTCGCCCGCCGAAGAAGCTCCCAAGCGCAAGGCCGCCCATGAAGCTGGCCAGCACGACGGTGACGGCGTAGACGGTGATGCCGAACGAGAGCGAGAGCATCCGGACCCAGAGCACCTGGTAGATCAGGCCCGAGGCGCCGGAGAGGAAGAAGAGGGCAGCCAGCCACCAGACCAGCCGACTGGTCCGCTCGGCTGGCATCGCTCGGACCGCCGAAGCGGTCGCGACGGTCGTCATCGTTGTGTCCTCGGCGGGGGCGCGCCTTGACCGAGCTGCCTGACGGTGCCAGGGGCGGCGGTGAGGCGGGGCCTCGTCATCAGGAGCGTGTCATCCCCCTGCATCGGCGTGGCCTGGGGCCAGCCGTGGAGCGGGCGCGAGTATACCAGACCCCCGCCGGGGCCCCGCACCTTCCGTCCACTTGCTCACCCGCCGCGGTTCCCTGGATCGTCTAGAATCCGGGCGATGCGTGTCGCGGGTGTGGCAGGTCGACAGGAAGACGAGATGTCCGAAGACGCAACCCAGGATCAGGATCCTCTCGACGATCGTCCGCAGGTGCGGATCTTCACGCTGGCCGACTATGTCGCCGACGAGGCAAGCGGGAAACTCTACATCAGTGGAGCCGGCCTCGAATGGACAGCAGTCGTCGCCCGCCCAGATCCCGATGCTCCAGATGACAGGCGGCACCTCTTGTCGTTCTCTGTCATCATCCGTCTCGCGTTCCCGCGTGCTATCGCGCGTCCGACCCATACGATCGAGGTGCTCGCTCTGAATCGAGATGGAGTCGAGGTCGGACCTCCGAAATCGCTCATCGAGGCGCAGATGCGCTTCGACCTCAAGCGAGCGCCGAGGGATTTCACTGAAGTGTCCGGCAATTTACCGGCTCAAGTCGTGAACTATCCGGTCAACATCGAGCCAGATGACGTCATCTTCCTGCACCTCCTCGTAGACGGCGTGCTCGTCAGCCGCCTGCCGGTGCAGTTGCGTCCGGCCGATTTTTGAGCGGCACGAGGTCAACAGTTCTCGTCAGTCAAGAGGCTTTCAGCCAGGTGCGCTCATCGATGATAGATGCGTCGACGCGATCACCTATTACTGGCTGCGTCGGTATTACATGTAAGAACTCAGACGACCGAATGACGACGCGCCTCCGACGTCGGCGTCTTGGCCGTGGAAGCACGTCATCAAGTGGCCCCATCTGATTGAGTAGTGTCTCGCTCAGTCCATGCGTACCCCAGAACGCGGCTTCTTCGGCTTCGGTCGCAAACGCTGGGACTTCACTCCAGTCATTGACGGTGATGAGATGGGGACTCCTGTATTTCGCGGACATTAGTGCCTCCAATACCGTCTACGGTCTGCACGATCTGCGTCCCACGCCGAGATGATGCGGATACGCCCCGAACGCCATGTAAACACTATGAACAGGACGCGGCCATCTTCGGTCGCGCCGACTACCGCCCATCGCCTCTCGTTCGCCGAATTACGTGCGTCAACTCCAATGGCACGAGGGTCGAGCACCGCCTCCTCTGCTTCTTCCGGGGAGACGCCATGGTTGTTGATGAAGTGCTCGAGATTCCCATCATCCCAGTCAAATTCATCTTCATCGTCAGCGACAGCATCTTTGTCGACGGGGTCAAGACTGTCGTCGTACCAGTCCGACACTGCATTTTGCCTCTGCCACAGCCGTGCACTCTATCGTAGCATCGCTTGCAGTCTGTAACAGTCTCGAACGGCGCCTCGCTACGGTGTGAGGCGGACGTAGGCGTCCAGCAGGCGGTCAAGCTCGGCGGGCGGGTCCAGGGTCCGGCCGACGTGGGCCGGCGAGGTCTGGATGATCGTGCTGCGCGGCGCGGTCAGCCAGTGGAACCGCTCGGCGGGCGGCAGATCGGCCAGCGGCCCGCCTGCCCGGCTGCCGTCGCAGATCGCCAGGAACGAGGCCAGGTGCCGCTCCACCAGGGGCAGGTCGAGGTCGGGTGCCAGCGCAAGTAGCCGGACCGGGTCGACCTCGATCCGCGCCGCCAGGTAGCGTCGCTCGCGCACGAACAGCACCACCCCGACGTTGACGTACTCGCCACGCTCGACGCGGGGCACCACCCGCACGATCGCGTAGCTGTACCAGACGCCGGGGGACTCGTCGCTCGTCACGGCTGGCTGGTTACTCGTCGACGTCGTAGCGGTGGGTCTGGCGGACGGCGAGGCGCTCGGGGCCGCGGGATTGGGCATCGATCGCTTCCTGGAGCCAGCGGCGCGGGCCGTGCAGCCGCTCACGGAGGTAGGTCACGTACGCCTGGCGGTGCTCGTCCAGGGTCGGGAAGAGCGGCTCGCCGCCGAGCCAGGCGTCCGGCAGGTCGTCGATCATCTGATGGAGGACATCGTCCGTCAGGCGGGGGCGCAGCCGGGCGTCGGCCGCCTCCAGATCGCTGGCGAGCCCGAGTAACACGTGGTCCTTGATCTGTGGGAAAGGCGACTGGATCCGGCTCTCCCACCCCTCCCAGCGGTGGTGAAGGTAGAGCGCGGCGCCGTGATCGATGAGCCAGAGGCGCTGTTGCCAGAGCAGCATGTTCGTGTTGCGGGGCGTCCGGTCGACGTTCGTGGTCAGCGCGTCGAGCCAGACGATCGCGGCAGCGAGGTCCGGATCGACACCAGCGGCGTCGGCGGCCGGATCGAACGCCAGCGCTCCTGAGAGGTACGCCAGCCCGAAGTTCTCGCCGATGCTGCCCTGCAAGATGTCCTGAATCTCTGGATCGGGCTCGGCGTTGCCGAACCCCTCCTCAATCAAGACGATCGCCGGGCGGGGGACCGGCAGGTCGAGCGCCTGGCCCAGTCCGGCCACGATCGCCTCGGCAACGAGCGCCTTGGCGCCCTGACCAGCGCCCTGGAACTTGACGACGAACGCACCGCCGGGCGACACCGCGTCAGCCTGGACGGTCTCCACGACGGCCGGCAAGGAGCCGCCTTCGCGCAGCGGCACGACGTACCGCGTCCCGATCACTCGCTCCAACGTCATGCCGTGATTATGCGGGGTGCGCAAGCCCCTGCCGTCGAGCCGATCGCCGAGGCGAGGCAGTCCAGCCACGGCGCTCGCCAACTATCTGCCGGTTTGCCGCGCGAGCAACGCTGACCCTGACAGCCGGCCGTCTCAGAAGGCGGTGGGGCCGCCGCCGACGAAGGTGCGCCACTCGCCGCACTCGTCGACGATGGTGAGCGGCACGGTCACAGGCTGGCCGGCTGTCAGGCGGCTGACGACGAGCACGACGGTGTGTGGCGCGCCAGAGATGGCAATCGTCTGCGCGGTGGTGATGCCCCTCGGGCCGCCCTCGACGGCCACCGACGCGTTGGCCGGACCGACCCCTCCAGTCCCAATCGCGATCGAGCGGATCGCGCCGCAGCCGGCCGTGACCGTGACGCGCAGCCGGCCATCGCCGGTGGGCGCGGTCTGGACGGAAACGGGCGTGCGTGCCGGCGTCGTCGTGCCGGCGGTGATGGTGACCGTCGTCTCGCCGAGGCTGGCGCCGAGTGCCTGGCCGCCACGCAGGAGGTCGCTGACGCGCGGTCCTGACCGCGCGGTGGTGAGGCGTGCCGTTCCGGCGGTCCTGGCACGGAAGCGCACCGTCCCGATGGTGACCTCGCCGGTGAAGAACGGTTGGGTCAACCGAGTCACCGAGACATCGATCCGACCGGCCGCGGGATCGACGCGGTTGACGAGCACGGTGGTCCCGGGCGAGCTGGCGAGCTCAACCGCCGTGACCGGCCGGCCGGCTGCGTCGACGGCTTCGAGCAGGCGAGGATCGTAGTCGAGATAGAGGTCCAGGGTGTCAGCCTGGGCGCTCGCGAGGCTGGCCACGAGCGTGGCGGTGACCGCATCGCCGATGCGGACCGAAGACGCCGCTGCCCGTGCGACGATCGCGGTGGCCACGCGCGCCGGGTCAGCGGCAGTCAGACTGGATCCCCCTGACCCGCCGCCCGTCGGGGGCAGGGCCGAGGCCGGGCCTGAGCGGAGGAAGTTGGGGACGAGGGAGGAGACGTCAGCGCCGTTGATGCAGCCATCGGCGTTGGTGTCGGCGTAGGGGCGGAAGGCAGGGGCGCCGTTGCAGTGCAGGAAGGAGGGGACGAGGAAGGAGACGTCGGCGCCGTTGACGGCGTCGTCGCCGGAGGCATCGCCGACGGCGAAGGTGCCGAAGTCGACGAGTGGGCCGGGGAGGACGACATTGGCCTTGCGGGTGCTGAGGCCGTTGGCGGGCTTGAGCTCGAGGTCGTAGGTGCCGGCGACCAGGCCGGTCAGTTCGACCGAGAAGCGGCCGTCGAGGTCGGTGGTGGCGACGTAGCGTCCGAGGGGGACGGAGCCGCCGGTGGCGAAGACGGCGACGCCGCCGGTGGTGACGCCGCTGGCGGTGCGGAACAGTGGCGTGGCCCAGCGGGGATCGCCGGGGCCGCCACGCTTCTCGGGTCGCACGATCCCGGTGAAGGAGACGTGGGGGGCGATCGTCACCTGTCCCCCGGCCAGCGCCGGCTGGAACGAGGCCCCGGCCCGCAGGAGGTCGCTCCTGCGCGGGAAGGTGCCGGCGAACGTCACGGCCGCTGGTGTCCCGCCGCTCGCGGCTTTGGCGCGGAAGCTGACGGTGGCGAGGGTGAAGGTACCGGTTGGGAACGGCGCGGCGAACGTGCTGGCCGAGAGGTCGATCCGGCCGAGCGTGTTGTCGACGACGTTGACGGTGGCAGCCAGGCCGCTCGAAGGCTGGACCTCGACGCTGGAGGCGAGCTGGCCGCCGGCGGTGACGACCTCGAGCTTCGTGGGATCGAAGTCGAGGTAGGCGTCGACGGTGTCGAGCGGGTTGCTCCCCGCCTCGACGTCGAGGGAGACGGTGAAAGTCTCGCCGACGACCCGGGCCTGGGTGGTCGGCGCGAGGAGGAGGCCGGTGGTGCCGGCGCCGACCAGGGAGGTGGCGATGGGGGTCGGGGTCCAGGTGCTGGTGGGGGTCGCGGTGACGGTGGCGGTGGCCGTGGCAGTCGGGGTGAAGGTCGCGGTCCCGGTCGGCATGGGCGTGCTCGTGACCGTCGGCGTCTCGGTCGTCGTGGCGGTCGCGGTGGGCGTCGGCGTCGCGGGCGGGCAGAGGCCGGTGTCGGTCGCCACGCTCGCACCGGGGCTGGTCGAGCCCGTCGGCGCGTCGCACGATTCGACGCGGATCCGGCCCGCGCCACCGGCCCCGCCGCTGAACGCCTCCGTCCCGGAGGCCTGGAGGCGCGGGCCGCCGGTCGCGGCGACGTTGTTCGTGCCGAGCGCGACGCTCTGGCCGCGCAGGAGGATGGCGCCGCCGGCACCGCTGCCGGCCGTGGTCTTGCGGGGGCCCGAGCTCTCGCCCTGCTCGCCTGACGCGGACAGGCCGTTCGCAGCGACGGCGCCAGCGACGGAGATCGTGCGCCCGGCGATCAGCATCGCGGCGCCGCCGTGCCCGCCGCCGCTGCTGCGGGTCATCGACCCGATATGGGTGTAGGAGCCGCCACCGCCGCCGCCGAGCATGACCAGGGAGAGGTCCGCCGTGCCGACGGCGAGCCCGCCGGCCCCGTGGACGCTCCCGCCGGTCTGCCGACCGGTCTCGCCGGCCGTGCCGTGGCCGCCGCCGCCCCCACCGTTGCCGTTCGGGTTGTTGGTGCCGATGAAGGGGGCGCCGGCCGTGCCTTCGCCGGGCAGCGCCGTCCCATTCGGGCCGTGGCTGCCGGACCAGCCCCGGAAGCCGTGCCCGGTGACGTTGATGGCGCCGCCGGGCTGCACCTCGACCGTGCCGGTGGCGCGGAACACGAGCACCCCGCCGGTCGTGCCGTCCCAGGCCGGTGCGGACAGGGTCGAACTGGCCGGGACCGTCACGTCCGTGTAGTGCGGCACGCGGACCGCCTGGGCGCCGGGCAGCGTGTAGGTGTGGGTGACCGGCGTGCTGAGCACGAGCTGGCCGGCGCCGACGCTCGCGATGACCGCGAAATCGTAGGCGCCGACGTCGCCGCCGCGCGTCTGCCAGATCATGACTTCCTGGCCGGCCGCGAACCCGGCCGTGCTACCCACCGTCACCGTCGTCGCGCCGGCCGAGGCCGAGGCCGTCGTGCGGACGGTGTTGATCGTCTCGGCGACGGTGACGAGCAGCGGGCCATCGGCGCCGGTCCCGAAGCCCTGGTTCCCGAACGTGCCGGGGCTCGGCGGGGTGCCGCCGGAAGCAGGAGCTCAAAGTATGACCGTGCCAGACCAGGACCGTCACCCGCTCACACGTCCGAGCCGTCGCCAGATGATCCAGGGCCTGGTCGGGTTGAGCCTCTCCGCCGGTGGGCTGACCGGCTGTAGCAGGCTGGGCATGTCAACTGGCCCGGCCCTGAATGGGTCGCCGGAAACCACCCGGATCAGAGTGCATGACAGTCTCAGCCTCTGCCAAACACCGCAGTACGTCGTCGAGGAGCTCTTGCGGGCCGAAGGCTTCACCGATGTCCAGTACGTCCAGCTCGACACGACGAGCGGAGCCGACGCCGTCTACTCGGCCTTCGCGACCGGCGAGATCGACGTCAGCATGGCGTTTGCGGGGCCGTTCATCATGCAGGTCGACCAGGGCGCGCCGGTCGTGCTCCTGGGCGGCGTGCACGTCGGGTGCTTCGAGGTGTTCGGGAACGACAGTGTCCGGGCGATCCTTGACCTGAAAGGCAAGATCGTCGGCGTGACGGGCATCGGCTCGGCGCCTCACCTGTTTCTCGCCAGCGTAGCAGCGTACATCGGGCTCGACCCACGGGTCGACATCAACTGGCTCGGCCACCGCCTGGCCGACTCGGCCACGATTCTGACTGACGGCACCGTCGACGCCCTGATCAGCATCCCGCCGGTTCCCCAAGAGCTGCGGGCGAAAAAGATCGGCCAGGTCATCCTCAACAGCTCGCTGGACAAGCCCTGGTCGCAGTACTTCTGCTGCACCCTGGCCGCGAACCGTGACTGGGCTCAGCAGCATCCGGTCGCTGCGAAGGCCGCGCTGCGAGCGATCCTCAAGGCGACCGACATCTGTGCCAACGAGCCGGAGCGAGTGGCCCAGCACATGGTGGATGGTGGCTTCACCCCGAATTACGACTACGCCCTCCAGACGCTGAAGGACATTCCGTACGACCGCTGGCGCGAGTATGAACTCGTGACACGGTGCGGTTCTTCGCCCTGCGGTTGCACGAGATCGGGATGATCAAGTCGAGCCCTGAGCAGATCATCAGTCAGGGCACCAACTTGCGCTTCTTCAACGAGCTGAAGCAGGAGCTGAAGGCGTAGCCGGACTGTTTCGTACCGTGACCGAGCACCTGTGACGGCGGTCACAGACGGGAAGGCCGGCAGATCGTACGCTAGCCGCGCGCTCCCAGTGGAGGAGTCGGAACGAACGTCGAGGGGAGCGCTCCGGCGCACCAGCGCGCCGTGTGATGAGATGGCCTCGGACAGCGGGGCAGGGGCACGGAAGGAAGCTCAATGGAGAGCACACACAAGCTGGCCGGTCGGCAGAGTCGCCGACAGCTCCTGAAAGGTGCCGCCGGGCTCGGGCTGGCGGCCGGTGGCGCACTGTTGGCCGGCTGCTCGAATCAGGTGGCGCCGTTCTTCTCGGCCTCATCGAGCGGTGGACAACTCGAGACGACCCGAATCCGGATGTACAAGTCTTCCGGCCTCTGCGTCGCGCCGCAATACCTGGCCTCGGACCTGCTCCGGGCCGAGGGTTTCACCGACGTGCAGTACGTTGAAACCGAGTCCGCTGACATCTATACCGCCTTTGCTCGCGGAGATATCGACGTCAGCATGGCGTTCGTGGCGCCGTTCATCGCCCAGGTCGATCAGGATGCACCGGTCGTGCTCCTCGGTGGTGTCCACGTCGGCTGCTTCGAGGTCTTCGGGACCAACAGTGTGCGAACCATTCTGGACCTGAAGGGCAAGACTGTCGGGGTGCCGGGCCTGCTCTCGGCTGCACACCTGTTTCTCTCCAGCATTGCCGCCTACGTCGGCATCGACCCACGGGTCGACATCAACTGGCTCGTACATGCCACGGCCGACTCGGCCCAGATGCTGGCCGATGGCACGGTCGACGCCTTGATGGGCGTCCCGCCGGTTCCGCAAGAGCTCCGGGCGAAGAAGATCGGGCATGTCATCGTCAATAGCTCGGTGGACCGCCCCTGGTCGCAGTACTTCTGCTGTATCCTGGCCGCCAATCGCGAGTGGGCTGAGAAGCATCCAGTTGCTGCGAAGCGCGGGTTGGGCGCGATCCTGAAGGCGACCGATGTTTGCGCCACGGAGCCAGATCGGGCGGCGCAGCATATGGTGGACGGCGGCTTCACCACGAATTACGGCTATGCCCTTCAGACGATGACAGACATCCCGTACAACCGATGGCGTGACTATGACCCCGAGGACACGGTCCGATTCTTCTCACTCCGCCTTCACGAGGTCGGCATGATCAAGTCTAGTCCCGACCAGATCATCAGCAAGGGCACCAACTGGACGTTCTTCAATGAGATCAAGCAGGAGCTGAAGGTCTAGGAGAGGGCTGCGCAATGGTCGCGTACCTGACCCGGTCGTGGACGACCCTGCTCCCGCTGGCGCTCGTCAGCGTCCTGACCTTCGTGCTGGCCCAGGGCTTCGCACTGCCGTCGGGCCTGCTCGCCGGAATCCTGCCGGGCCAGTCGTCCGGTCTGCCGCGGATCGGCCCGGCGCCCGCGCTCGCGCTCACCACCCAGGACGGCGAACGGCTCGCACTGAACGAGCTTGGCGGCAAGGTGGTCCTGCTCACCTTCATCTACACCAGCTGCACCGACACCTGCCCGCTGCTTACTGGTAAGCTGGCCGGCGTGCGTGACAATCTCGGCGCCGACTTCGGCTCACGGGTCCACTTCCTCTCGGTCACGACCGATCCGGAGCGCGATACGCCTGCTGTCCTGCGCGAGTACGGCGGTCGGTTCAAGGCCGACCCGACCGGCTGGGCGTTCCTGACCGGCACGCCGGCCGAGGTCGCCGAGGTGACCGGCGCCTACGGCATCTTCGTCCGTCGCACCCCGCGCGGCGACGTCGACCACAGCTTCCTGACCTCCCTGATCGATCGCCACGGCACGCTGCGCGTCCAGTACCTCGGCACCCGCTTCAACCCGGACGAGCTGCTGGCCGACGTTCGGGCGCTGGTACGGGAGCGGTAGCGGTGCTGCTGCGCCCGCTCACCCCGCTCGTCCACCTCGTCGCGCGCATACCGACGAGCGTTTATGCCAAGCTGATCGCCGCCTTCCTGGCGATGGTGGTCCTGCTGGTGACGGTTGGGGCGGTCGGGCTCCAGGTGCTCAGCGGCACCAATAGCCGCGCCGAGGAGCTGGTGGTCCTCCAGCGCAAGATCGCCGCTTACCGCCAGCTCCAGCACGACACCACCAACCAGCTCTACAACGTCGCCTCGGCGCTCCAGACGCCGGACGCCCCGATCCTCGACGCGACGCTCCGCCAGCTCAACCAGTTCGGCTACGACTTCGACCGCTTGCAGTTCGTCGCCCGCGACGAGGCCGAACTGCTCGCCCTGGTCCAGCAGGAGCACACCCGCTTCAGCCAAGTCGTCACCCAGGTGGTGGACCTGATCCGGGCCGGCCGGGCGGCCGAGGGGCATGAGCTGCAACGCAGCCAGGCTGGCCCGATCGCTGACAGACTGGAGCGGTTGACCAACCAGCTCGTCAACAAGGCCGAGGCCGACATGGTGGCGAAGATCGACCAGAACCACCGGGCCTACCTCGCGTCGCAGCAGCTCGTCGTCGCCCTCGCGGTTGGCAGCATCGTCCTGGCGTTGTTGCTCGGCTTCGTGATCTCCTGGAGCGTGATCGAGCCGGTCCGCCAGATGGATGCGATGTTGCGGAAGATCGCCGAAGGTGACTTCTCAGAGCACGTGACCGTTCCGAACCGCGACGAGCTCGGGACGCTGGCCGCGAACCTGAACCGGATGAACGACGAGCTCGATCGGCTCTACCAGCAGCTCACCACCGCCAGCCAGCACAAGTCCGAGTTCCTGGCGAACATGTCCCACGAGCTGCGGACGCCCTTGAACGCGATCATCGGCTTCTCCGAGGTGCTCACGGAGCGGATGTTCGGCGAGCTGAACGAGCGCCAGGAGGAGTACCTCAACGACATCCTCAGCTCCGGCCGGCACCTGCTCTCGCTGATCAACGACATCCTGGACCTCTCCAAGGTCGAGGCCGGGCAGATGGAGCTCGAGCTGGGCACGTTCTCCCTGCCCGAGGCGCTCGACAACGGCCTGACGATGATCCGCGAACGGGCCGGCAACCACGGCATCGCACTCGTGCTCGACGTTGATCCGGCCCTGGACGTGATCGAAGCCGACGAGCGCAAGGTCAAGCAGATCGTCTTCAACCTGCTCTCGAACGCCGTCAAGTTCACCCCGGACGGCGGGCAGGTGGATCTCTCGGCCCGGATCGTCGACGGCGTCTTGACGCTGGCGGTGCGCGACACCGGCATCGGCATCGCGCCCGAGGATCAGGCACAGGTCTTCGAAGAGTTCCGCCAGGTGGGGCAGTCGACGCGGCGACAGGAGGGCACCGGCCTCGGACTGGCGCTGGTCCGGCGGTTCGTGGAGCTGCACGGCGGCCAGGTCACGCTCGAGAGCGAGGTCGGAATCGGGAGCACCTTCGCCTTCACCCTGCCGCATGCGCTCGAGAAAGCCCCACCCCCACCGCTGCGCATAGCTCTCATCGGCTGCGCCGACGTCCCTCCCCATTGCGATGGAGAGGGGAGCAACCCGCGACTCGCCGATGGGCTCCCCCTCTCCGCCGCAGCGGGGAGGGGGGCGGGGGGTGGGGCCAACGGCGCCGCTGCGCATCGGCCGACCGTCCTCGTCGTCGAGGACGATCCGGCCTCGGTCAGTCTGCTGACGCTCCACCTCGAAGCCGCGGACTTCGAGGTCGCCGTCGCGCACGATGGCGCCACCGGCCTGGAGCTTGCCCGCCAGCTCCGCCCGGTCTGCATCGTCCTCGACATCGTGCTGCCGGTCCTCGACGGCTGGGACGTCCTGGTGCGCGCCCGGGAGGATCCGCTGCTGCAGAGCACGCCGATCGTGGTCGTCTCGATGCTGGACGAGCGCGGCAAGGGGTTCGCCCTCGGCGCCGCCGACTATCTCCTGAAACCGATCGGCGCGGAAGCGCTACTGTCGACGATCCACCGGCTCGCCCAGACACCGCGCCGCCCGGTCACGTTGCTGGCCGTCGACGACGATCCGCTGGCGATTGAGCTGATCCGCCTGACGCTCCAGCCCGAGCGCTACACCGTCCTGACGGCGAGCGGCGGTGCCGAGGCGATCGAGCTGGCGCGCCAGGCCCTGCCCGACCTGATCATCCTGGACCTGCTGATGCCTGACGTGAACGGTTTCGCCGTCGTCGAGGCGCTCCGGGCCGATTCGCGCACGGCCGAGATCCCGATCGTCGTCCTGACGTCGAAGACGATGACCGCCGAGGAGAAGGCCCGCCTGAACGGGCGGATCAGCCACCTGGCCGGCAAGAGCAGCTTTGACCGAGCGGCGTTTCTCGCGCTGGTGCAGGGGCTCTGCCCTGTCGGAACCTGATCATGCGGGGGCACGATCGCCATGGCTGACGAGCTCATCCTGATCGTCGAAGACAACGAGAAGAACCTGAAGCTCACGCGGGACGTCCTCCAGTTCAACGGCTTCCGGACCCTCGAGGCCCGAACGGCCGAGGATGGCCTCGCCCTGGCAAAAGACCGCCAGCCAGACCTGATCCTGATGGATATCCAGCTCCCCGGCATGAATGGCGTGACCGCGCTCGAGCGCCTGCGAGTCGATCCCGTCACGGCGCCGATCCCGGTCGTGGCGCTGACGGCGTTCGCGATGAAGGACGACCATCAGCGTTTCCTGGAGGCCGGTTTCGACGCCTGCGTGATGAAGCCGATCAGCATCAAGGAGCTCCCGGTCCAGGTGCGCGCCTGCCTGAGCGGTGCCAGTTGACCGCTGATCTCGCCAGCGTGCCCGTTTGTGGCGATTTGCGCACAAACCGCCCCACAATTGTCGACAATTCGGGCAATGGTTACGTCCGGTTCGGTATCGTCATAGCAGCGGTGGCACCGTAGCAAAGGACTGGATACGGATTGACCCTCGCGGAACGCACCACCCTGCCTGACGTTGCGTACGACGTCGAGCAGGTTGCCAGTCACCTCGACCACACGGCCTGGATGGCGGTCGCCTCAGCTGAGGCCGAGATCACTGCGCGCGCGTGCGCCTGGTTGACTGACCGTTCGCCGGAGGCGCTGGCCGAGCCGTGCGAGCGCGCGGTCGGCTTTGCGCTGCGCGGCCTCGAAGGAGCGCTGCGGTACGGGCGGCCGTCGTTCGGGGCGCGGGACGCTGCCTGGGCGATCGCCGTGCGCAATGACGACGACGCCGAGCATAGGGCGTCGGTGCCCTCCGTGGACGCGGCGTACGACGCCGTTCTCGACGCGATCCAGCACGTCGCGCCGGCCGCCGCGCCGGCCGCCCGCGTGGCTGCCCGCTCGATCCTGGACGAGGCCGCGGCCGTCGTGGCGCGGAGCGACGGGCAGGCGCCTGTCAGCATCGCCGCCCCCACGCCGATCCCGCCACTCGCCTTCCGGGGCCTGGCCGATCTCCCCCACGTCGCCTACGTCGTCGATCGGGCGTTGCGGTACGCCTACGTGAATCAGGCCTGGGAGACGTTCGCCCGTGAGAACGAGGGCGAGGGCTGCCTGGCGCCGTACGTCGTCGGCCGGTCGTGGATCGAGGCGATCGGCGGGCCGGACCGGGAGCACTGGGCGGCCGTCGCCGAGCAGCTCCTGGCCGGATCGATCCCCTCGCACCGTGAGGAGATCCCCTGCCACTCGCCGTCTGACTGCCGGTTCATCGTGGTCACGGCCTCGCCGCTCCGGCTCTCCGAGGACGATCTCGAAGTGGCCGGGCTGGTCTTCGTGACGTACGACGTGACGGATCTGCGCCGCGCCGAGACCGAGCGTCTCTGGCTGGACCAGGAGGGGCGCCGCGTGCGCGACGTCTTCCTGGGCACGGTGGCGCACGATCTCCGCAACCCGCTGACGACGATCAAGGGGCGCGCCCAGCTCCTCAGGCGCCGCGTCGAGCACGCCGAGTCGCCGATGCCGGCCGGCTTCGAGGATAGCCTGACCGCGATCGAGGCGACGGCCGATCAGATGGTCGGCCAGATCGACGAGTTGCTCGACGTCGCGCAGGTCCAGGCCGGCCAGTCAGCACCGCTGCGCTCGCGGCCGACCGATCTCGTCGACGTGATCCGCGGCGTGATGGCGGCGCACGAGGAGGCCCTGGACGGGCATCAGCTTCTCCTGGAGGCGCCGCCCGCGCCAATCGTCGGGAGCTGGGACGAGGTCCGGGTCCGGCGGGTGGTGGAGAACCTGGTCTCGAACGCCATCAAGTACAGCCCGCACGGCGGCGAGATCGTCGTCGCGGCCTGGCCGGAGCATGCGGATGGCCAGACCTGGGCCGTTTTGTCCGTCCAGGATCAGGGCATCGGCATCCCGGCCTCAGACCTGCCGAGCATCTTCTCGAGCTTCTTCCGTGGCAGCAACGTGGACGCGGAGACCGGCGGGTTCGGGCTGGGGCTGGCGGGCGCTCACCAGATCGTGGTCCAGCACGGCGGCCGGATCGACGTCACGAGCGAGGTCGGGGTCGGCACGACCTTCACGGTGCGCCTGCCGCTGGACGAGTAGGCAGTAGGCAGAGGGCAGTAGGCAGTGAGGGTTACGCTCTCTCTGCCCTCTGCCCTCTGCCCTCTGCCCTCTGCCCTCTGCCCGCTCAGTCGAGGCGCTCGGCCTCGTCCTCGGCGAGGATCTGGTACATCGAGCGGCGCGCGTCGATCAGGACCTGGCGGGCCTGCTGCAGCTGGGCCGGGCTCGCCGCCTGGTAGACCTGGACCACCGCCATCGCGACCTGTCCCAGGAGGGTGTGCAGCTCCACCGAGTTGTCGTCGACGTCGGCCTTCATCGCCTCCCAGGGGGCGCCGAGCTCCGCCTTGTGCTCCTCCACGTAGGTCCGGCCGGCCTCGGTGAGGCGGAAGGTCCGGCGCCCTTCCTGGGTGTCGACCTCGACCAGCCCCTCGTCCTCCAGCAGTTGGAGGGCCGGGTAGACCGAGCCCGAGCTCGGCTTCCAGTAGCCGTCGCTGCGCTCGGCGATCTCCTGGATGATCTGGTACCCGTTCCTCGGCTGCTCGGCCAGCAGCACCAGCGCGGCAGCTCGGACGTCGCCGCGCCGGACTTTCGGGCCACGCCCGCCGAACGGCCCCCAGTCCCAACGCCGGCCGCCGCGTCGCCCGCCGCCGAACGGCGGGAACCCGAATGCCCCTCCGCCGAACGCGCCGCCGCCGAACGGCCCGCCGCGCCCGAACGGCCCCCACTGTGGACCGCCGCCGCCCGGCTCGCCCGGCTCGCCGGGGCCACCAGAACCAGGCCGGAATTGCTCGCGGCGCGGATCGCCAGGCCGGGGGCCACCCCGACCGCCGCCCAGGAACGCCTCCCAGACGTCGCCCTCCTGACGCCAGGACCACGGAAAGTTCCTCATCGTCGAAGCCTCCTTGCTCTCGAGCGCCCGGCCCGGCCACGTCAGCCTGACTGTCTTATCGATATATCGATGATAGTGCTTCGACATACGGAATGCAACCGTTCCGGGGTGGGGCTTTCGCGCGGTGTGTCACAATCCGCCGCGCTTTGACACGCGCCTGTTGAAATCGATGCTGGCCATTCGTAGTCTCTGTGGGCCCGCCGGAAGGGTCCAGCCTCACCAGTCGGAGGGACACTCGTGCGTTACCTGCTGTTGATCTGTTCGGACGAGCGGAGCTACGAGAACATGTCGCCAGAAGAGGGGGCGGCAAGGATGGCGGCCTGGGGACAGTACACGCAGGACCTGACCGCCGCCGGCAAGAACCTCGGCGGCGAGCGCCTGCGGACGGTCGCCTCGGCGACGACCGTCCGGCTGAAGGATGGTGATCGGCTGCTCTCTGACGGGCTGTTCGCCGAGACGAAGGAGCAGCTCGGCGGCTTCTTCATGATCGAGGCCGAGAACCTGGACGAGGCGATCGACTGGGCCAGCAAGATGCCGCACATGGCGTACGGCGGTTCAACTGAGGTCCGGCCGATCTGAGCTGACTCCCCTGGCGACGAGCGGCTGCGCCTGATCTTCACCTGCTGTCACCCGGCGCTGGCGCTCGAAGCGCAGGTCGCGCTGACGCTGCGGACGCTCGGCGGGCTCTCGACAGCCGAGATCGCCCGGGCGTTCCTGATCCCGGAGCCGACGCTCGGGCAGCGGCTCTCCCGGGCAAAGCGGAAGATCCGCGAGGCCGGCATCCCGTACCAGGTGCCGCCGGATCATCTGCTGCCGGAGCGTCTCGGCGCGGTGCTGGCCGTGCTCTACCTGATCTTCAACGAGGGGTACACCGCGAGCGCCGGCGAGGCGCTGATCCGCCGCGAGCTGTGCGCGGAGGCGATCCGGCTCGGGCGGGCGCTGCCCGAGCTGATGCCCGACGAGCCGGAGGTCGGCGGGCTGCTGGCGCTGATGCTGCTGCATGACTCGCGGCGGGCAGCGCGAGTCTCTGAAGCTGGCGAGCCGGTCCTGCTGGCGGAGCAGGACCGGTCGCACTGGGACCGGGCGGAGATCGCCGAGGGGCAGCGTCTGGTGGAGCGCTCGTTGCGGCTGGCTCGGCCCGGCTCGTACCAGTTGCAAGCCGCCATCGCGGCGCTCCACGCCGAGGCGGCTACCGCCGACGCTACCGACTGGCCGCAGATCGCCGCGCTGTACGCCCTGCTCGCGAAGGTGAACCCCTCGCCGATCGTCGAACTGAACCGGGCCGCCTCCGTAGCGATGGCCGAGGGGCCGGAGCGAGGGCTGGCGCTGATCGACCTCCCGGAGGTAGCCGGTGCACTTGATACCTACCGCTGGCTCCACGCCGCCCGCGCCGACTTGCTGCGCCGGCTGGCCCGCTTCGCGGAGGCCGGCGAGGCGTACCGGCGGGCGCTGGCCCTGGCCGAGAACGGCGCTGAGCGGGCCCACCTCACTCGCCGCCTACGGGAAGTGAAGGCCCTCACCCCCCGACCCCCTCTCCCTACCGTGGGAGAGGGGGAGTTTTCATAGGGCGCTGCTTGCTGCGCTGGTTTGCTCCCCTCTCTCTCGCAAGGGAGAGGGGTCGGGGGTGAGGGCCGGCTGTCAGCGGTCGAGGGCGATGGCGGGCTGCTCGCCGAGGCCGGCCAGCAGGTCGTCGAGGGTGCCGGCGAAGTAGCTGACGTTGTGGAATGCGTTCTTCGCGATCTCGGTGGTCGTGGCCACGGCCTGGGCCTCACTGGCGCCGAAGACGATGATCCGCGTGTTGTGGTCCTCCATCGGCAGGCGCCCGTCGTCCTTGGCCGCGGTGACCTCGGCGAGTGGGATGTTGCGGGCGCCGGGCAGGCTGCCGGCCCGGAACTCGTGAGAGGAGTGAGTGTCGATGAAGACGGCCGTCCGGTCCCCGTCTCGGACGTAGCGGATGCCGTCCAGCTCGATCTGCATCACGCCGACGAGGGCGCGCCAGGTCGGGGCGCCGAGCTGGTAGCGGCGCACGTTGGTGTAGCCGGCCTCCAGCAGCTCCTCGCCGAGGCGCTTGCTCTTCCCGCAGAACGGGCCGTTGCAGTAGAGCACCAGCGGCGTCGCCTTCTCGGGCACCAGCCGGCCGATCTCGGCGACGTCGGAGACGTAGACCGACGTCGGGACGCCCGGCTTCGCGGCGACGTTCTGCGCGCCCGGGATGTGGCTGACGGCGTACTCCAGGTGCGGCCGGCTGTCGAAGACGGTGGCGCTGCCGTCCTTCAGGATCTGGCGCAGCTCCTCGGTGGAGACCTCAGTGGTCTTCTGGTTCGCCTCCATCAACGTGCCCTGGAAGATGCTGCCGCCCTGAGCGAGCGCCGTGGCCCCTCCGGCCAGCCCGCCGACGACGACGAGGGCGAGCAGGCCCGCGACGGCGACGTTGAGGATCGGATGTGAACGCCTGACGATCGAGCGCATGGCCCCTCCGTACGGATGCGGTGTGCTCTGGCGTCCGCCGGGCGCGGCCGTGGATCCGATCGGCCGACGTCCGGCGAAGCGCCAGGCACCTTCCACGGTACGCTCGTAGAGGCAGCCGGCCATGCGTGCTAGCACCCATTCTGCCCCTGGGTGTTGCCGTTACGGGTTGGGGGTAGACACGCCGTGGCGCAGGGCGTACGCCGTGACGATCGCCCGCCCTGCCCGACCGCTGATCCCGAGGCGGTTGTAGACGTTCTCGATGTGCCGCTCGACGGTCCGCACGCTCAGCACGAGCGCGTCGGCGATCTCTCGGTTGCTCAGGCCCTGCGCGATCAGCGCCACGACCTCGCGCTCACGGACCGACAGCGGCACGTTGGCGGAGTGCTCGGCCTGCGCTGGCGATGGTCGCGATGGCGCCATGACCGGGGACAGTCCGTCAGCGCCAGCTGGCAGGCTGGCCGTCTCGGGCTGGCTGGCTGGCTCGTCGTCCACGAGCGCATATCCGACGGCCTCGTCCAGCGACATCGCGGCGCCGGCGGACCAGATGGCCGCGAACCGCTCCTCGCCGAGCTGCGCATGGGCATCGATCTCGGTGCGCTGGTAGTCGGCCATCTCGCTGGGAGAAGCCGGTGCGCCAGTCGTCTCCTGGAGCGCCCGGGCAGCCGCGAACATTCGGACCGCTCGCTCTGCCCAACCCGTTCCAACCTCGGTGCAGGCAAGTCCCTCCAGGCAGATCGGGGTACACCGCTGGTCGCGCAGGCTCGCGAGCAGGCGCAGAGCCTCCCGCAGGAGCTCGCGCGCGCGGGCGTACTCGCCACGGGCGCGAGCGACGTTGCCAAGTCCACGCAGCCCGTACGCGAGCTCATGGTTATTCCCCATCTCTCGTGAGACGACCACCGTCTGCTCGTAGGCAGCAGTCGCCTCAGCGTACTCTGCCGTGTCGTACGCCAGGTCGGCGACGAACCGCAGTGCCAGCGGGATGGCGCGACGATCGCCGGCCTGACGAGCTATGGCCAGGCTCTCGTTGAGGAGTGCCCTGGCCCGGTCGTGCTCACGGAGTTGGAGGGGGACCAGGGCCAGGTAGCGCAGCGTGCGTCCCACCGCGGCGCGGTCGCCTCGCTCACGCCAGATCGCGAGCGCCTCTTCGAGCGATGGCTCGGCCTTAGCATGGTCGTTCTGGCGGACGGCGAGGTATCCGTCCGCTTCGAGCGCAGATGCCCGCGCGGCTGTGCGCGCCGACGATCGGGCCAGGATCCGGGCGAGCCAGGCTCGTCCCTCGCGATGCTGTCCGCGCACGGACCAGATGTTTCTGAGCAAGCCGGCGAGACGGAGGGCGCGCTCGGGATCGCAGTCTGGACTGGTGGCCCACTGAAGGGCGGCTCGGTAGTTGTCGTTCTCGGCGTCGAACCGTCGCAGCCACGCGGCGTGGGTAGAACCACCCGAGTGTGCCTCGATCTGCTCGGTCAGGTTGATGCACCAGGCCAGGTGCCGATCTCGCACACTGGCGGCCTCGCCACTCGCCTCGAGCCGTTCCAGTCCGAACTCGCGGATCGTCTCCAGCATCGTGAAGCGTGGCTCGCCGGCCAGCTCCTCGCGCTGCCGCACCAGACTGTGTCCGATCAGTGAGTCGACCCCCTCCAGAACCTCGATCGGGGGAGCTGCTCCTGAGCCCTCTGAAGGCGTGGCTTCGCAGATCGCGGCGGCGGCCTCCAGCGTGAACCCGCCCACGAAGACGCTGAGCCAGCGGAACAGGCGTTGCTCGGGCTCGGACAACAGGTCGTAGCTCCAGGCGATCGTGTCGCGCAGGGTTCGCTGGCGGGCCGGCAGGTCGCGGGCTCCCCCCGTCAGCAGTGGCAGACTCTGCTCCAGGCGGCGGGCCATCGCCTCCGGCGGCAGCAGGCGAACGCGCGCGGCGGCAAGCTCCAGCGCCAGCGGCAGGCCGTCCAGGCGGGCGCAGATCGCGGCGACAGCCTGGCCGTTCTCGGGCGTGAGCGCAAAGTCCGGCCGGACGGCCTGTGCTCGTTCGACGAAGAGGGCGACGGCCGGGTACTGCTGGAGCGCCTCGACCGAAGGGGCTTGCGTGGACGTTTGCGAGAGATCAGGCACTGCCAGCGGCGGGACCTCGATCTGCTGCTCTCCCCGCACCTGGAGCGCGGCGCGACTGGTGACCAGGATCTTCAGGCCGGCGCTCGCCGCCAGCAGATCGGCGACCACCGAGGAGCCCGCCAGGAGCTGCTCGAAGTTGTCCAGTACCAGGAGCAGCGCGCGCTGCTGGAGGAACCGCTTCAGGTCGTCCACCAGGCGCTCGCCGCTCTCGGCAACGCCGAGCACCGGCGCGATCGTCGTGGCGATCAGCGACGGGTCGGAGACCGGCGCCAGGTCCACGAAGAAGACGCCGTCCGCGAAGCGATCGACCAGGTCGGCCGCTCCGTGCAGCGCGAGGCGGGTCTTGCCGGTCCCACCGGGGCCGGTCAGCGTCACCAGCCTGGCGCCGTCCCGGAGCAGCAGTTCACGAATCTGGGCGACCTCACGCTCGCGCCCGAGCAGCGACGTCGTCTGGATCGGCAGATTGTTGGGACGGGTATCGGGCGAGCTGAGCGGCGGAAAGCTCGCCGGCAGATCTGCCGCCGCGAGCTGCGTGACCTGTTCGGGCCGTGCCAGGTCGCGCAGCCGATGCGCGCCGAGATTCGACAGACTCACGCCGTCTGACAACTGGTCACGGACGAGCGCCGCGGTGGCCTCTGAGAGCAGGATCTGCCCGCCGTGACCGAGCCCGCGCAGACGGGCACAGCGATTGACGGCCGAGCCGTAGTAGTCGCCATCCCGAAGCTCGGCCTCGCCAGTGTGGATGCCGATGCGGACTTTGATCGGGCGAGGCGTCGGCCAGGGCTCAGCGGCGAACGCGCGCTGGATGGCGAGGGCGGCGCTGATGGCATCTGGCGCGCTCTCGAAGACGGCGAAACGGCTGTCGCCCTCGCCTCTCGGGCGGATGTGCGTGCCGCCGTGGTCGCGGATGGCTTGCTCGAACAGGAGGTCGTGCCGGGCCAGCGCCGACCGCATCGCCTCGGCGGCATCCTCCCAGAGGGCGGTGCTGCCCTCGACATCGGTGAGGAGGAACGTCACTGTTCCGGTCGGCAGCCTGACCACGGACACCTCGCAGCGTCCTACGATACGCGCTCGGGTACGGCGGCTGGCAACTGCACCGTGAAGGTGGAGCCCTGACCGTAGACGCTGGTGACGGTGAGGTCGCCGCCCATCAGCCGGCAGAAGTGCCGGGAGATCGCGAGTCCCAGTCCGGTCCCACCGTACCTGGATCTGGTGCTGGCTTCGGCCTGGGAGAACGCCTCGAACAGCTTGCCGAGTTGATCCTCAGTCATGCCGATGCCCGTGTCGGCGACCGCGAAGGTGAAAGCCCCACCCCCAGCCCCTCCATCACTCCTACCATGGGGCCCCACATCCCTACGGCATTGCGATGGAGAGGGGAGCACAGCGGATGGGTTCCCCCTCTCCACCGCAGTGGGGAGGGGGGCAGGGGGTGGGGCTTCCCCCGCGATGCGCAGCGTGATGGTGCCGTGGTCGGTGAACTTGGCGGCGTTGGAGAGCAGGTTGAAGAGGGTCTGACGGAGCTTGGTCTGGTCGGCGTGCATCTTGCCGAGGTCGTCGGGACACTCCACCACCAGGGTGTTGCCGTTCTTCTCGACCAGCGGCTGGACGATGGCGGCGACGTCTCGGACCATCTGCCCCACGTCGAACGTCTCCAGGAAGAGATCCATCCGGCCGGCCTCGATCTTCGAGAGGTCGAGGATGTCGTTGATCAGCCCCAGCAGGTGCTTGCCGGCCGTGTTGATCCGCTGAAGGTCCGGCAGGAAGGCGTCGGCATCGAGGTCTTCGGCCTCCTCCTGGAGCATCTCGGAGTAGCCGATGATCGCGTTCAGCGGCGTCCGCAGCTCGTGGCTCATGTTGGCCAGGAACTGCGACTTGTGCTGGGATGCCACTTCAAGCTGGCGATTCGCTTCCTGTAGCTCTTCGAAGAGGCGAGCGTTCTCGATTGCGATCACCGCCTGGTCCGCGAACGTTGCTGCGAGGTCGATATCGCGCTCGGTGAACGGACTGACGGCGGTCCGATACAGGCTGACGATGCCGATGGGCTCGGCTCCGAGCAGGAGAGGCACGCTCAGCTGAGATCCCATGACGTAGCCGAGGCGCCTTGCGGTTTGGCCCGCTCCCGGGTACGCGTCGTCAGACATCAGATCGTCAACGGCGATAGCCCGACGTTCGAGATAGGCCCGCCCCGCGATCGACTCCATCGAGATCGGGACGCCTCGTCGGTCGTCGAAAGCAAGAGTCTCGCCCATCTCCTGTGCCCGGGCTGCCAGCCCGGCGTAGAACCCATGGAACGCTCGAGCGACGAGCACCCCGTCACGGTCACGTCGTTGAGAGAGCGTGCCATGCTCGGCGCCGCAGAGTCGCGCCGCGGTCGCCAAGATCGATTGGAGCACGCCGTCAAGGTCGGCTGGCGACGAGGCAATGACCCGTAGCACCTCCGCGAGCGCCGTCTGCTGCTCCAGTGCTTGCGTCAGTTCAGTGGTGCGCTGCCCCACCTCCCCAAAGAGGCGGGCGTTCTCGATGGCGATAACGGCCTGATCCGCGAACGCCTCTACTAGTGCGATCTCATGCCTGGCGTACGCCTTCGCTGCCTCGCGCGTGACGACGAGGAGGCCGATCGACTCACCCTCACGAATCAGCGGCACCGTGAGGGCGGCGGTCGACGATCGGGCTAGCAGGTCGGGAAACTCTGTGAGCATGGCCGGGTCAGAGCGATCGGGAATGTGGATCGTGCGGCGCTCCAGAAGCGCACGTCCGGTCGGCCGGCGGTCGACGATCGGGAGCCGGTCCCCGACGCGACTTGGACCCGTGGCCAGACCGATCTGAGTCACGATCGTGTAGTGATCGTCCTCGCGGATGTCGAGTGAGGCATGATCGCTATGGCTCAGCCGCAGGGCGCTCGCGGTCACGGCGTCAAGGACGCGCTGGAGGTCGGCCGGGGAGGACGCGATGACGCGCAGGATCTCGGCCGCGGTGGCCTGCTGCTCGTGCGCCTCAGCCAGGGCACGCTCGCGTTGCTCGGCCGCCTCGATGAGCGCGGTCTCACGCTGGCGCAAGGCGGCGTTCTCTGCACGCAGCGAAGCAGCCTCGGCCGCGTGCGCCGCGCGGACCTGACGAAGCTCGGCCTCGATCTGTGCGATCCTCGCGGTGTCGTCAGCCATCACCGGCCTGCCGACGATGCGTCTGCCAGATCGACACGGTCTCTGACGATTCCCACGGCATGCTCCACGGGAGACCCGCCTACACGACGGCGCCAGGATAGCACGCCCCTCCTGTCACGTCCTGTGACCTCGGTCACATCGGGTCAGGAATCGGCCTCGGCAGAGAGCGGCAGCTTCACCGGCTGGCCGCCCAGCCGCGCCGAGCGTGAGATCGCGAAGCAGGCTTCGTGGGTGTTGACGGCGTCATGGAGGCTGGCGTGCGACTCGACGCCGTCCACGATGCACTGGACGAAGTGGTCGACCTCGCCCTGGAACGGGTGGTGCCCGACCAGTCCGCTGTTCGGCAGGACCGTCGGGAACGTCGTCCAGTCCAGGACGCCCGGCAGCTTCCGCGAGAAGAAGCGGTTGTCTCGAAGTCCCCCGTCCGTCCCGAGCAAGTCGACGTTGAACTGGTACGGGATCCACGGCTCGGTGATCGCCGAGACCTTGCCGGCCTTGCCGTTGACAAAGCGAACCAGCGCGACCTGATTGGCCGGCTTCGGGAGGCCCTGGAGGCCGGTCGTCTCCAGCGCCGTGACCTCCACCACGTCGCTCGACATCAGGTAGCGGGCCAGGTCCACGGCGTGACAGCCCCCGCCGAGCATCGCGTCGATAGTGGCGCGCCAGAGCCGGCCCGCCGCGCCGGGGTAGCCGGAGACCTCACCATTGTGCCAGTAGTCGGTCTGGACGTAGATCGGATCGCCGAACAACCCTTCGGCCAGCATCGCCTTCGCCGCCAGCGTCAGCGGGTTCCAGCGCAGCACGAAGCCGGCGACGGTCCGCACGCCGGCCCGGGTCACAGCCTCGTCCATGGCGCGCAGGTCCTGGATGGTTGTCGCGACCGGCTTCTCGATCAGGACGTGCTTGCCGGCCTGCGCGGCGGCGATCGTCTCCTGAGCGTGCCGGGTGTGTGGAGTGCAGATCGAGAGGGCATCCAGGCCCGGGTGGGCCAGCAGCTCCTCGACGGTGTCGTAGATGCCGATCGCTTCGGGATCGAGGCCGACCTGGCGGGCCTTCGCGGCGGCGCCCTCCTTCGTCCGGCTCCCGATCGCCACGACCCGGCAACGCGGGTTCTTCAGGTAGGCGCGGAGATGCTCAGTGGAGACGGTGCCGGCACCCTGCACGGCTACCCCGATCTCGCCAGACGTCGTGGTCATTGCGCTCACCTCATTGGGAGACAGGAGATTCACCCCCTCCTGTCTCCTGTATTCTGTCTCCTGTCTCCTCGCCGGGCTACCATAGCCCAGGACACTGACGCATGGGAGGCACCAGATGGCCAATCGCTCCGCGGCGGAGCTCCGCCAGGTTACCGAGACGATCTTCACCGCGGCAGGCGCCCCTGCCGACCTCGCCACCGAGATGGCAGACGCGCTGGTCGGCGCGAACCTGGCCGGCCACGACTCGCACGGCGTCATCCGGATCCCGGCCTACCTGCGGATGATCGCGGAGGGGCGGCTCGATCCGAAGGCTCGCCCCGAGGTCGTCAAGGAGACGGCCACCACGGCGCTTGTGGACGGCAAGTGGACGTTCGGGCACGTGGCGGCGAAGTATGGCACCAGCGTGGCGATCAAGAAGGCGAAGGAGTCCGGGTCGGCGGTCGTCTCGATTGTGCGCTGCAACCACATCGGCCGGCTCGGGCAGTGGGCCAGCCAGGCGGCGGCCGAGGACGTCATCGCGCTGGTCACCGTTGGTGGCGGTGGGGGCGGCGCGGGCTCTGTGCGCAACTCGGCGGCGCCGTTCGGCGGTGCCGAGGGCGCGTTCTCGACGAACCCGATCTCGATCGGGATGCCGGGCGGCGAGACCCCCGACATGCTGGTCGACTTCGCCACCACAGTTGTCGCCGAGGGGAAGCTCCAGGTGGCCCGGGCGAAGCAGGCGCCGGTGCCGGAGGGTAGCATCCTGGACAAGGAGGGCCGGCCGACCACCAACGCCGAGGACTTCTACAACGGCGGCGTGCTGCTCCCGTTCGGCGGCCACAAGGGGTACGCGCTGGCGATGTTCGTGGAGATGCTCGGCGGCGCGTTCACCCCGGGCGACGAGCTGAACGGCGACGGCCGGCGCGGCGGGGCGGTCATCTGGGCCGTCGACGCGTTCGCCTTCCGCTCGAAGGAGTCGTACGAGAAGAACGCCGACTTCGTGATGCAGCGGGTCAAGGAGATCCGGCCGGCCCAGGGCTTCAGCGAGGTCCTGATCCCGGGTGAGCCGGAAGCGCGCTCGGCGGAGGCCCGGCTGAAGGAGGGAATTCCGGTCGCCGACACGACCTGGCAGCAGATCGTCGAGGGCGGCAAGTCGGTCGGCGTGGACGTGGAGGCGCTGGTCCCGGCCTGACCGACGCGAGCATGGGTCGGCCACTCCATTGCTAGCCACGGCACGACGTCGTGGTACGCTGGGGCCGGCGCCGATTCTCGGTTCGGAAGGCGCCGCGCGGAGGGGTCATGGCTCGATCTGGCAGGAGTAACCGTCTCTTGTCGGTGCTGGCAACGCAGGTGCTGGCCGTCGTGGCACTCGTCAGCAGCCTGCTAGCGGTGGGGCTGGACCAGGCGTCGGCGTCATCGCTGGCCGGGCCGGCCTCCGGCGGGCGCTCCTTCTACCGGTACATGGTGCCGGCCGAGCTGGAGGCCGTCCGACAGACCGGCTTCTTACGCGGCGGCCGTCCGGGCGACACGTTCTGGACGGACGAGTCGTTCACCTCGGCGGCCGAGGCCCAGAACCGGCTCGCGCTGCCGAGCCCGCCCGAGCTGCGGGTGCGCTTCGTCATCGTCAACACCCCGACGCTGATCCGGGACGGCTCGATGGTGGATCCGGCGTTCGGCGGCGAGGGAGGCGGCCGGGAGTGGGCCAGCCCCGACCCGGTCCAGGTGGAGATCCTCGATGTCCAGCCGCTCAGCCCGTAACGCTGTGACCCCGGACCCGGCACCGCTCGTCGGCCGGCGGATCGTCGCGTCGATCGGCGAGCCGTGGGACTTCACCTCGACGGCCGGCGACAACGTCCTGGTCGGCGAGATCGCAGCCGTCTCGCCCCCCGCCGAGCCGGTCGAGTGGATCATCTGCGAGGTCTCGCCGTTCCAGGCGGCGGGTGCGACCGTCTCGACCGTCGCGGCGGTCCGGCGCTACGCCGGCGAGGAGCCGGTCCAGCAGCTCCAGCAGCGCGGCGAGGCTCACGTCCAGTTGCTCTACGACCCGTCCGGGGCCGGGCTGACGGCCGCGCGCGTTCGCGATGCTCTGCGCGCCGGCCATGGCGGCCTGAAGCACCTGATCGGCTCGCTGCGCCTGGCGGGGGCGTGATCCCGAGCTTTCCGCTCAGAACCCGGCGTTCGCACCTCCCCCGACGAACGTCTTCCAGTCGCCACACGCGTCCACGACGACGAACGGGACCATGACCGGCTGACCGGAGGTAATGCGCTGGACCGTGAACGTCGTCTTGAACGTGTTCGGCGGCGGCGTCAGCACGAAGGCGGCGGTGTGCGCCTGGCCGTTGGCGACGATCGTGGCGTTGGTCGGCGTCTCGAACCGGATCTGGTGAAGCGGGTTGTTGGTCCCCGGATCGACCGGGGTTGAGGAGACCTCCACCTGGAGCTGGCCTCCGACGGCCGTCGGCTGGAGGCGGACGTTCGGGCGAGGGGCGCAGGCGGTCGGGACGTCGTCGCTGGCGATCGTCACGGTCGCCGCGCCGGGGCTCCCAATGGTCGCGCCGCCGGTCGGAGCGGTGATCGTGACCCCGAACGTCTCGGCCGGTTCGATCAGCGTGTCGTTCGTGATCGGGACGAGAACGGTCTTCGCGGCGCTGTCCTCGTTGGCGAAGGTGACGGCCGTCGAGACGTGGCTGAAGTCGAGGTCAGAGGTGCCCACGGCGGAGCCGTTGGCCGTCGAGACTGTCGCCGAGACCGCGCCCACCGATCCGCCCGTTTGCGTCACCGTGATGCTGGCGGGTCCGGCGTTCTCGCCGACGTTGAAGGTCGGGGCGCTGAACTGCAGTGAGCCCGGCGAGGCGCCGCAGACCGCGCCCTGCAAGCCGCCAGGCGGGCCGGTCGTCACCGTGTCGAGGTCGGCGCCGCCGTCGACGACGGCGGCGCTCCCTCCGGGGACCGCCTGGACGTGGATCGTATCCGGGCTGCTGTCGCCGTTGAGCCGGGCGCCCGCGGAGGCCCCGAGATTCTGGAGCGTGAGCGTGTCGGCGTCGTCGCCGCCGTTGAGGACGACGATGGCGCCGGCGCCCGTGGACTGGATCGTCGCCTGGTCCTGGCCCGGCCCGCCGTTGAAGATCAGGTTGTCCGAGCCCGTCGTCGAGGTGACGGTGAGCGCGTCGTTCCCGCCACCGCCGTTGAAGATCATTGTCGCGGCCGGGGTGGTCCCGTTCACCGTGAACGTGCTCGTCGCCGGACCGGCGTTCACGAGGAGCGTTTCGACGGTCCGGAACGTCATCGTCGGCGCACCGTTTCGCTGGAGCCTGGTCAGGGATGGGCCTGGCAGGAAGCTCCAGAGATAGGAATTGGCATCGGCGTCGCCCTGGTCGGCGAACGTCACCGTATCGCCGGCTGGCAGCGAGCTCCCGAGCGTCGCTGGCGGGCAGGCGACGCTGAGCGGCACCGGGGCGTCGTTCAGATGGCTGTCGCCATCGACGCAGAAGAGCCCGAGGAAGGTATCCAGGGAGCCGGCTGCGGTCCCCAACGTGATCGCGTCACTGCCGGTGCCGCCGGCGATGCGGAAAATGCCGTGGTCGCCGATCCCCTGCGCGACGATCGTATCGGCCCCGTCACCCCCAAGTACCTGCACAGACCGCTGATCGCCGATCGCTCCGACCGTGACCGAGTCGTTGCCGAACCCCGCGTCGAGCAAGAGCAGGCCGCTCGCCCCGATCCCCTGGACGCTCACGGTGTCGTCCGTGCCCGGGCCGATGACCTCCAGGATGCTTCCTGTCCCGGTCGCGGCGATGGCGTACTGGTTCTGGCCGCTCAGGAGCGTGCGGGTAGCAGGGACGGTGCCGTCGACCTGGACCACGATCGGCATCGGAGTCGGCGTGTCGAAGTCCGAGAAGAGGGAGATTGTCTCGACGGTATTGAACTGGATGACCGGGATGCCGGAGCGCTGGAGCGTACCACTCGTCGGCGAGGTCGCGCTGAGGGTGTAGTTCATCGGCTCCGCCAGGTCGAGGTCGAGCAGCTCGAGGGCGTCGCCATTCGGGACGTCGGGGCCGAGAACGCTCCCCGTGACGCAGGATACGTTGACCTGCGTGGACGGCGTCAGGTCGTGGCTATCGCCGTCGAGGCAGAGGTGGCCGAGCAGCCCGGCCAGTACCGTGTTGCTATCGTTGAGCAGCCTGAGCCGATCGTTGCCGTCGCCGCCGCCGAGTCGCGCGACACTGCCTGACGCCGTCGTCTGCACCTGGACGGTGTCTGCTCCGGCGCCGCTGCGGACGGTCGCGCGCGTGCCGGTCTCCAGGTTCCGCAACTGGAGCGTATCGTCCTCGGCGCCGCTCTCGATCGAGAGGTTGGTGTTGGCGCCAGAGGTGGTGACGGTCACCTGATCCGAGCCGCCGGCGGTGTTGACGACCACGTTCGACGCGGCCGGCGTGCTGGAGATGGTGACGGTATCGGCGTTGGCGCCCGTGTTCAGCTCGATGCTCTGGACGCCGTTGAGCGTCACCTCGCCGCCCGGCCCCACGTAGGAGCTCGCGTCGAGCGTGTAAGTTGCCCCTGCGCCGGTCGGATTGTTGACCCGGAACGTGTTGCCGATCGGCTGCGCGTTGCCGTCCGGTACGCCGCAGCTCAGTGCGAACTGCGTCGTCGGCGTGGCGTCGTTCGCGTCGCCGTTGTAGGCGATCGAGGCGGCCAGCCCGGCCACGCTCGTGGCGCCGTCGCCGAGCGTGAGCTAACGCATCGGCTGTCGAAATCGGCGTGGCCGGCGTGGCCGCGAGTCGAGCAGGGGCGTGGACGCTCCGATGGTAGGAAACCCTACGGCGTTGAGTCCAGCCGGACCCAGCGCTCCTCGCGGTGGCTCGTCAGGATCGCTTCGACCAGGCGCATGCCGTAGGCGCCCTGTTCCAGGGTGGCGACCCACGGTCTGGGCACATCTCCGCGCACCTGGTCGTAGAAGCCGCGAATCACGTTCACCAGCGCATCGGCCCAGCCCTCGGCGTGGCCGGCCGGCAGCCGGGAGAGCTCGGGCAGCAGGGCGAGTCGCGGGTTGCGCTGGATCGCGCGGACCGGCTCGGTCCGGGAGCCGCGCCAGAGGAATTCGCTCTCCTCGGAGCACCAGGCGAGCGATCCCTGGCCGCCGTCGACCTCCAGCGAGAGCCGGTTCTTGCGCCCGGCGCTGATCTGCGAGACGGTGAACGAGCCGCGCGCGCCGTTCTCGAAGCGGACCAGCACCGAGGCGAAGTCCTCGGTGTCGATCTCGACCCGGGTGGCCGGGCCGGCCGGGCCGGCACCGCGATCGAAGGTTACGGCGGCCCGTTCGGGGCGCATCCGCGTCTGGTGAAGCGTCACGAAGTCCGCCATGATGGCGATGATTCGCGAGTCGGCCACGTTCTGGGCGAGGTCCATCCAGTGCGAGCCGATGTCCGCGACGACGCGCGTGGCGCCGCCGAGCGCGGAGTCCATTCGCCAGCCCCAGTCCGTCTCCAGGAGCGCCCAGTCCTGGAGGTAGCTGCCGTGGACGGCGTGGACCGCGCCGATCTGCCCATCCTCGATCAGCGCGCGGGCCTCCTGGACCTGCGGGAAGCCGCGATGGTTGAAGTTGACGGCCGTGGGCACGCCCGTTTCACGTGCAACGCGGACCAGTTCGGCTGCCTCTTCGGCGTTCAGGGTCAGCGGCTTCTCGGAGAAGCACGCCTTGCCGGCCTGGATGGTGGCCAGGTTGATCGGGAAGTGCCAGCGGTTCGGGGTGCAGTTGTGGACGACGTCGACGTCCGGATCGGCGAGCAGTTCGCGGTAGTCGCCGTACGCCCGGTCGACGCTGAGCTCGTCGGCGTGGCGTCGGGCGCGCTCCTGGGTTGAGCTGGCGATGGCGACGACCTCGGCGTACGGCACGCGGCGGATCGCATCGACGTGCGCCGTCCCGATGAACCCGATCCCGACGACGCCAACCCTGAGCTGCTGCATGGTCAACTGACGGTCACCGAGATCGCCGTCGCGCCACCTCGGTCCGATCCTCGGCCGCCGCTGGCTCGGCGTCGCCAAACCACTTCGCGACCTCATCGGCGCCGTGCGGCACACGGGCCTCGAACTGAATGCCCTGATCGCCCGGGTACGGAGCCCGGTGATCTGTCTCGCCTTCCCAGATGTCGGACGGGACACCGTTCGGGAAGGCGTCGCACTGCCGATCGAGTCCCCAGTTGCGCAGATGCTTGCACCACACACAGATCGGGCTGTAAATGGTTCGTCGGAGGTCCGCATCCAAGTGGATCGTCATGGTTTCACCCGCCTACGAGTGTACTTCATCCCAAGGGTCTTGGCCGTGCGGTCCCAGGTTTCGTGGATCGTCAGTGCATACCCCTCCGCGTGAGTCACCTCACGACGGTCCATGCGCGGGATCATCTCGGCAACGACTTCACTGCGTGCCGCCCGCCAGGCCGGCTCCAGGATGCGGTCATGCCAATCACGGTTCCAGCCGCCGGGTGGTGGGCGGAGCGAATAGCGCCAGCCGGCGGTGATGACGCGGACCTCGGCAGCCTGAGCCCAGGCTGCCGTTCGTACGTCGGACTCGGAGAACGAGAGGCCGCGCAAGGCGTCCGGGCCGTCGATCGCTCCCCCAGGATGATTATGCGTGATCACCGTCCCATGCAGTAGGCGGAGCTCAAACAGCTCGATGTCGATCGATTCGGGCTGCCCGGTCTTCCTCAGCACCTCGGCCCCTGTCCGATCGAACGCGACCAGCGTCTCGTTCGCGTCGAGACGGATGGCGTCCTCGATCCGCCGGGCCGCGGCCAGCGCCCGCCGCGTTGGGGCCGGGATCGGCGTCGTGCGGACCGGTTGGCCGTCAGCGGCACTCCCTTCACGTGAGGAGCTGCGGTTGGGCGACTCCAGTCCGGTCGCGCCGCCCGGCGCCCCATCGGGCCGGCTGCGGATCAGGGCCAACCCGACTGCTACCAGGCAGAGCAGCGCGGCGAACGTGAACGCGTCCTGAAAGGCCGGGATCACGAACTGCCCCTCGCCGGGGCGGCCGGAGCCGGGACTGTACTTCGACGATTGCGCCGTGTAGATCGCCGTCATCATCGCGACGCTGGTGACCACCCCCAGGCTGCGCATCGTCGTGACCATCCCGCCGGCCACGCCGAGCTGGTCGCGTGGGACGGCGCCCATGATGAAGCTGAGGTTCGGCGAGAGGAAGAGGCCGAGCGCCGCGCCGAGCAGCACGAGCGAGCCGGCGACCTGGGGCATCGAGCTATGCTCGTCGAGGCGGGCGATCAGCAGCAGCGCCACGACTTGCAGCACCAGCCCACCGAGCGACAACGACCAGGAGCCGATCCGATCGGAGAGCCAGCCGGAGAGCGGTGCGATCAGCGCGGTGGCGACCGGCACGCAGCTGAGCATCAGGCCGGAGACGATCGGCGCCAGCCCGAGCCCCTGCACCAGGTAGTACGGCACCAGCAGCCAGACCCCGAACATCGTCAGGTTGCTGAGCAGGTTGGTCAGGTTGGAGGTCGTGAACAGGCGATTGTGGAAGAGGGCGAGGTCGACCATCGGCGCGTCGAGCCGCCCTTCCAGCCAGACGAAGAGGGCGAACAGGACGGCCGACGCGGCAAGCAGACCGAGCGGGAGCGGCGCTCTCCAGCCGAGCGCGCCCGCCTGGTTGATCCCGAAGAGCAGCGACACCATCGCCAGGCCCAGCAGCGCGGCGCCGCCGAAGTCGAAGCGGGCCCGACCCTGCGCTGACGACAGGTCGTGGATCACGCGGAACGAGATCAGGCCGAGAAGCAGGGCGATCGGCGCGCGCGCCCAGAAGATGGCGGGCCAGCCGAACGTCGAGACCAGCCAGCCGCCGAACAACGGCCCGACGGCCATGCCGACCTGGCCGCCCATCGTCATGATCCCGAGGGCACGGCCGCGCTCCGTGCGCGGGAACGCCTCGGTGACGATGGCCGGGCCGGCCGCGTAGACCATCGTCGCGCCAACGGCCTGGAGGATCCGGCAGGCGACGAGCACCTCGATCGACGGCGCCAGGCTGTCCAGCAGCAGCGCCAGCGCCAGGGCGATCAGGCCCCAGTTCCAGATCGCGCGTCGGCCGATCAGGTCGGTCAGGCGGCCGATCCCTATCAGCGTGCTGGCGGTCGTCAGCACGTACCCGATGATGATCCACTGGATCGCGGTGATCGGCGCCCCGAGGGCGTCGGTGATGGCGGGCAGCGCGACGTTGACAGTGGTATCGAGGTGGACCGTGAGGGTGCCGAGCGAGACGATGGCGAGCGCCTGCCAGCGGTAGCCGGCCGTTGAAGGAGCCCCCACCCCCGGCCCCTCCCCCGTGCGCGGGAGAGGGGAGGAGTCGGGAGCGGGGATATTTGGATGGCGGCGGGGCTGACTCACCGGGGCGGTCAGGATGACCGCGCTCCCAGGGCGGCCTCGGCCTCCGGCAGCCAGTAGGTCATCCCCATCTCGCGAAGCATGGTGATCGCGGTGGTCAGCTCGGCATGAGCCTCGTCCATGCGGCCAACGCGCTGGAGCAGCTTGCCGAGCCCGAGATGGCAGCGGGCCTGGAGCGGGCGCATCTCCAGGTCCACGGCCAGGACGAGGGCTTCGCGGTAGTGGGTTTCGGCCTCTTCGACGGCCGGGGGCTCCTCACTGGATACGATCTCGCCGAGGGTGCGCAGGGCGTACGCGCGGTAGGCGCGCTCCTGCCGCGCGGTCGCTCGTGCGAGCGCGTCTTCTATCGTTCGCCGGGCGTCCGCGATCCGGCCGGTCGCCAGGTAGGCCTCGCCGAGCCACGTCGACCACAGCGCGTGGTGGTGCATGATCCCGTTCGCATCCGCCATGCCGACGCCGTCTTCGAGGAACGACACCGCTTGCGCAGTCTGTCCGGCGAGCGTATGCGCGACCCCGCGGAGGGCCAGGGACCAGATGAATTTGTCCACGGCGGCAGTCGTCCTGCTAACTTCGAGGGCGCCCTCGAGGAGGGTCACTGCGCGCTCGACGTCTCCACGTTCCAGGTAGGCGCGAGCGAGCGTGGTCTGTGCCTGGACGACGCTGGATGGATCGCCGCTCTCCTCGCAGATCCGTACGCCATCCATTCCATGGGTGACAGCCTCGTCGAAATCACCGAGCTCACCCAGTGTCCAGGCGAGGATAGGTCGGATGAACAGCAGGATGGTGCGTCGCAACTCGGAGTACCGGGGTTCGGCGGCCGTCAAAGGAGCGTCGATACAGAGGCGCAAGGCGTCGACTGCCGGACGAAGCTCGCCACGGGTCCGGTAGGCCTGGGCGAGTTGGTACATGGCGTAGGCGTACGCGGCCTGGTCACCGGCGTCCTCCGCTACCTGCAACGCGTGCTGACCGACCGTGACGGCCTCGTCGTACCGCCCCAGGAACCTGAGACATTCGGACATCGCGGCGTAGACGCCAGCTTGCCGGCGTCGATCCCCCAGCGCACCGACGATCTCCACTGCCTCCCACAGGTACTCGAGTGCTCGGCCGGGCATGGCCAGCGACACCAGCGCGCTGTGGAGATCGAGACGGAGGTCCAGACCCAGCTCCTGGGTAGTGCGGCTCTCTGGAAGACCTCGAAGTCCGTCCAGCGCCTGTTCGAACCAGCTCAGCGCCTCGCGGTACGCCGACCGGCCTAACGCCTTGTGACCTGCTGATCGGGCGTACTCGATGGCTTCAGGCCAGCGTTCGGCGCGCAGGGCGTGGTGCGCCAGCCGCTCGACGTGCTCGGCCAGGCGATCAGCATGGAGCCGCTCGATCGCCTCGACCACCCGGGCGTGGAGGGCCTTGCGGCGCTCCTGGAGCAGGCTCCCGTACGCCACCTCGTGGGTCAGGGCGTGCTTGAACGTGTACTCCAGCTCGGGGAAGATGCTCACCTCGTACAGGAATTCCGCAGCCTGGAGCGCGGCGAGACGTCGATGCAGGTCATCCTCCGCACGGTCGGCGACGGCCCGCAGCAGCACGTCCGGCACGTCCTTGCCGATCGCCGACGCCGTCTGGAGGAGATCCTTCGCGTCGGGCGGCAGGCGGTCGATGCGGGCCGAGAGCACCGCCTGGACCGTCGCCGGCACCCGGACGCTGGCGAGCGGCCCGGCCAGCCGGTAGGCGCCGCGCTCGCCGATCAGTTGGCCGCTCTCGACCAGGGACCGGACGCTCTCCTCCAGGAAGAACGGGTTGCCGTCCGTCCGCGTCGTCAGGAGCGCCTTCAGCGGTGCCAGCGATGGATCGGCTCCGAGCAGCCCGTCAAGAAGATCGCCCGCGCTCTCGGCACCCAGCGGATCGACGCGGATCTGGGTGTAGGCGCCTCGGTTGCCCCAGTCGTGGCGGTACTCCGGGCGGAAGTTGACCAGCAGCAGGATCCGGGCGGTCGGGACGCTGTCCACCAGGCTGTCGAGCAGCGCCTGGGTTTCCGAGTCGATCCAGTGCAGGTCCTCGAACACCAGCAGCAGCGGCTGCTCCTGGCTCTCTCTGAGCAGGATGCGCTTGAGCGCGTCAAGGGTCTGACGGCGCCGCTGGGCCGGATCGAGCAGCTCCCAGGCAGTGACAGCCCCCTCACTCCCCAGCCCCCTCCGCTGCGCGGCGCGAACATCGGCTGCGCCGATGTCCCTGAGCGCGGGAGAGGGGGAGACGGACGACCTGCTCCCCTCTCCCGCGGCAGGGAGAGGGGCTGGGGGTGAGGGCCTCTCTCCGGCATCCAGCAGAGCGAGGAGCGCCGGCAGCGTCGGCTCGAGGGCACGGTCGAGCATTAGCAGCTTGCCGGCGACCTTCTCACGGATCGTGCGCTCGTCGTCGCGCGACTCGATGCGGCAGTACGCTTTGAGCAGGTCGATGACCGGCAGGTACGAGGTCGCCTTTCCATAGGAGACTGAGCCGGATTCCAGGATCGTCCAGCCCTCGG
>Ga0209382_10001000_pt1 | contig 45721 bp, 44 predicted proteins | sample SoiMetdeltSBSDD5_FD_187599 | JGI IMG/M metagenome (GOLD analysis project Ga0209382, IMG submission 187599) | Bulk soil microbial communities from a Populus tree surrounding site in Tennessee, USA - Soil MetaG P. deltoides SBSDD5 (SPAdes) (version 2) | ecosystem: Environmental > Terrestrial >...
GCCACGCCAACTTTCGAGTGCATCCTCCTTCTAGCCAAGAGATGCGCGAACCCCGTTTCACGCCACGAAAAGCGCCAAAGTCCAGCCGTGGACTGAAGTCCACGTCTACCAGTGTGCCGTCGCTACGGGACGCACCAGGGGTCCCGAACGCTCCGGTCGTCCCCTCGTGAGTCGCGTAGCGACGGCACTATGGTAGACGTGGACTTCAGTCCACGGTCCGCCGACGGTGCGCCAGGTTGCGGCGGGGCATCGGCATCAGACGGCAGAACACGGGGGCGAACGGTCTTGCCGTCGCCCCCTCCTGACTCCTGTACTCTGTCTCCCGTCTCCTCAGTCGAGCAGCGACTCCTCGACCGGCGCGTCGCCCTTCGCGTCCTGGCGCGTCGCGATCCCGAACGACTCGGCGAAGCGCCGGTACGCCTCCAGCGGCTCGCCGTACTTGCGGTGGCCTGCCGCGAACGCCGCCGCGCCCATCAACAGACGGCCGCGCGCCGCGTGAGTGTTGCGCCCGAAATCTTCGAGCTGCACCAGGCTGATCTCCTGGTTGTGCGGGTCGTTCCCCAGCTTGCTGCACCCGAGCGCGATCGTGCTCACGAGCGGCCGTGTGTCGAAGCCGGACCTGAGGTACGCCTGCGTCAGTGCCAGCGCATCATCCGGCCGCAGCCCGATCATCGCATCGTCCAGCTTCTCCAGGATCTGGCCCTGCGACCAGCCGCTGGCCCCGCGCGGCGACTTGATTGGGCGCGGGCCGTTGCCGGGGAACGCCTGCTGGCCCTGGTACACCTCGTTGACGAACGAGCCGGCCACGAACAGGAGCTTCGCCTGGTGCGGGTGGTCGAATCGATCGTAGAACCAGCGGACGGTGTTGACGTACTCGTAGGCGTGCATCGGCATGTTGTACGCCGCCGGCGAGCCGCACTCGATCAGGGTCTCCGTCGCCGCGAGCTGGATCGCGTCGATGATCGACTTGATCGACTTGCCGGCCTGGAGCAGGCCGCCGATGTGGCGCACCACCGACACTTCGTGGCCCTGCTGGATCGCGTCGACCGTCTGCTTCACCTCGGACCGCGAGAGCGGCTTCGTGTTCTTGTGCCGCATCTCGACGTCCTGGCCCTGGAGCACCACCCGGCTGTAGGTGCAGGCCATCTCGTACATCGAGTACCAGTGCGGCCCGACGCCCAGGTCCATCACGCCTGCGTACAGGACGTCATGGGCGTTCTCCCAGCCGACCGTCTCCGCCAGTTCGATCGTGGCCCTGGCCCGGTACGAGCGGTGGCCCGTCGTGAACGAAAGCCGGAAGACCGTCCGGTCCTGGACGTCGATCAGGCCGGCGAACATCAACTGCGCCAGAACCTGCTCGCGTTCGGCCGGATTCTCCATCAGCTGGAGGAATGCGCCGTACGCCTCTTCAACCTCACACCGCATCACCAGCGTCAGCCAGTTGTCCAGGCGCTCCTGGAGCGGCGCGTTCGACGGCGTGGCCGGGCGGTCCGCCCAGTGCGCGACCGGCGTCATCGGCGCACCCGTGAACTCCATGTTGTAGACCCGGTTGTAGTGGCCTGGCGCGTGACCGAGCAGCTGGTTCCAAGGATCGAGGCCGGTCGGGATGTACCAGACCGTCTGCGCCATCGGCAGGAACGCGTGCTCGTCCGCGACGAGCTTCTGGAGCTGGAGCGCGGCCCGCATGCTCAGGAGGCAGTGGTCGTTGTTGACGAACCGCACGTCGCCGCTGTCGAGGCGTTGGTGGAACGGCATGTGGGTGTAGGGGGCGTGGATCGCCACCGTTTCGCGCACCAGCTCGTCCACAGGGCGGCCGGACTTGACGAGGTCGTAGAACACCTGGCTGGCGCCGACCTGGTCCCGGGCCAGGATCCGCTCCTCCAACCGCGCGTAAGCGCCCTCGCGTTCTCGCTGCGCTGGCGCGGTCATCGTCACAGCCATGGTGCTTCACCTCCAGAGGTTGCGTCCTGCCCTGCCGGGCTCACGGCCGGCCACCAAAACGTTGTAGTCGGCCTCGGTAAGGAGCATTATGCCGCCGGCAGACCGAGAATGACAGCCCCACCCGGCGACATTTTCGTGACACTGTCAGTCCGGGCCGATTGGCACGAAGATCGAGTGTCGGAGCTTCCCTTCGACGCTCTTCGAGAGGTGCCCCTTTCCCGAGACGTCTTCGACCAGGATCACCTCGCCGGCGCCGATAACGCGGGCCTCGCCATCGCTGGCCGTCAACTGGACGCCGCCGTCCAGGTTGATGATGTACTGCCGTCGCGGCGCCGGATGCCAGTCCACGTCGTAGTCGGCCTGCGTCACGCGAAAGATCAGTCCGGAGACGGGGATGCGCGCCGAATAGCTGCTGGCGCCCCGGGTCTCGATCCACTCGACTTCGACGTCCCGCCAGTGGGATTCGCCGTTCTCGTCCTCGTACAGGTTATGAATCCGCACAAGTCCTCCGGTCTCTCATACTCTGACTTCCATACTCTGACTTCCCGCCGATTCCCGAGGATAACGGGTTGGCTGAGGCTCGCGTCGCGGAGCCGCTGAGCGGGGTGAGGTTCGGAGATTTGACTTGCAATTACCTCACGAGGCGGACTAAACTAAGTCTAGTCCTTCGCTGATGCGAGGTGCGTGCGCATGGAAACCGTCAATATCCATGAGGCCAAAACCCACCTTTCCCGTCTCGTGGAGCGGGCGGCATCGGGCGAGGAGATCGTCATTGCCCGTAGCGGCCGGCCCGTTGCCCGTCTCGTTCCTCTTGCGCCGACTGCCAGGAGACGAACGTTCGGTCGAATGCGGGGCAAGATCATGATCGCCGACGACTTCGATGCACCGCTGCCAGACGAGGTGCTCGCGGGATTCCATGGTGGCGATCCCGCCCCGGCTGAATGAGTTTCCTGCTCGATACGCACGTCCTGATCTGGCTACTGGCCGGGAGTCCGCGTATCAGCACGGATCTGCTCAACACGCTGGCGGATCCGGGTCACACGATTTACGTCAGTACAGCGAGTGCCTGGGAGATTGCAATCAAGGTTGGCCTCGGAAAGTTGGCCGTCCCATCCAATCTCCATGACTGGCTGCCCGCGGAAATTGCAGCGGCCGGCCTCACCCCGCTACCGATTGAGCTCCGCCACGCGCTCGGAGTCGAGCTCCTGCCCAGCCACCATACCGATCCATTCGATCGGCTCCTGATCGCGCAAGCCATCGCAGAAGATCTCACGCTCGTCTCGGCGGACCGCGCCTTTGATGCCTACGACGTGAGACTGATGCGCTGCTGATCCCGCAGCCAGGTTTGTTGAGGTTCCCGGAAACGAATCGCGAAAAACTTCTCTTGACGGGAAAGTATGCGGTATCGTGAACGGCCTTGGACTGCTGCCGAGGGCGTTCGAGCCGCTCCCGCTTGGGCAAGTCACGCCCGCCGGCTGGCTCCGCTCCCAGCTCCAGATCCAGGCCGACGGTCTGACCGGCCACCTCCACGAGTTCTGGCCGGACATCGCCCGCAGCCAGTGGATCGGCGGCGACGTCGAAGGATGGGAGCGCGGCCCGTACTGGCTCGACGGCCTGGTCCCCCTCGCGCACCTGCTCGAAGACCGGCGCCTCCAGGATGTCGCAAGCTTCTGGGTCGACCGGATCCTGGCGTCTCAACACGCCGACGGATGGCTCGGCCCCATCCACGACGAACGTTTCGGCTACCCCTACGATCCCTGGCCGCTCTTCATCGTCCTCAAGGCGCTCAGCCAGCACCACGAGGCGACCGGCGACGCCCGCATCCTGCCGGCAATGGCACGCCTCTTCAGCAAGCTCGACACCCTCCTGAGAGACCGCCCGCTCCGCTCCTGGGCGCGCTACCGCTGGGCCGACCTGCTGCTGAGCGTCCACTGGCTCTACGAGCGGACCGGCGAGCCGTGGCTCCTCGACCTCGGCGCCACCATCCAGGAGCAGGGGTACGACTGGCGCGCCCAGTTCAGAACGTTCCCCTACTGGGACAAGGTCCACCGCATCGAGCGCGACCAGTCCACGCACGGCGTCAACGTCGCAATGGCCCTGAAGGCGTACGGCGTCTGGTCCCGCCAGTCTAGCGATCCCACCGACCGCGCCGTCCCGCTCCGCATGCTCGCGCTGCTTGACCGATACCACGGCCAGGCCACAGGGATGTTCTCCTGCGATGAGCATCTGGCCGGCCGGAGCCCGTCACAGGGCAGCGAGCTCTGCGCCGTGGTCGAGGCGATGTACTCGCTCGAAGTGCTGCTCGCGACGATCGGCGAGCCGGCCCTGGCCGATCGGCTGGAGCGGCTGGCGTACAACGCCCTGCCGGCCACCCTGACGCCAGACGTGTGGGCGCACCAGTACGATCAGCAGGTCAACCAGGTCGCCTGCCGCGTCTCCGACCGGCACGTCTGGACGAGCAACGGCCCCGAGGCGAACGTCTACGGCCTCCAGCCGAACTTTCCGTGCTGTACGGCGAACCTGCACCAGGGCTGGCCGAAGTTCGTGGCGCACCTCTGGATGCGCTCCCCGGATGACGGCCTGGCCGCCATCGCCTACGCCCCGTGCGCCGTCAGAACCACCGTACGCGAGGTCGGCGTGAGTGTAGACGTCGAGACGGAGTACCCGTTTGACGGCAGGATCCAGATAACGGTCCACGCCGACGAGCCCGTCCAGTTCCCACTTCACCTCCGCGTCCCTGCCTGGGCCGAAGGCGCCAGGCTGCGCAACCCGGACGGCGACACCACCACCCTCCTCCCCGGCACGTTCGCAATCATAGATCGCGAGTGGCGGGGCGAGACCCGGGTCACGCTCGACCTGCCGATGAGCATCCGCGCCGAACGCCGCTTCAACGACGCGGTGTCGCTCTCACGCGGCCCGCTGCTGCTGGCGCTTCAGATCGGCGAGGCGTGGCGCCAGATCGGTGGCGAGCTGCCCGCGGCCGACTGGGAAGTCCTCCCGACCACCGAGTGGGCGTACGCACTCGACATCGATCCCGCTGATCCGGCATCCACCCTCGAAGTCGAACGCCGCCCGCTCGTCGGCGGCCCTTTCTCCCCTGAGACCGCGCCTCTGCGTGTGCACACCCGAGGTCGGCACGTGCCGGGCTGGGGCCTCGAGCGCGACACCGCTGCTGCGCCACCACCCGTCAGTCCGGTCCACTCGCGCGAGCCGCTTGAACCGTTCGTCCTGCTGCCGTACGGCGCAACCGGCCTGCGCATCGCCGAGATCCCGGTCCTCGCGCCAGACTCTCCAGCCGATCGGTAGTCCCAACCCTACTCAGCCCGCACCCGCGCGAGATCGGCATAGTGGCCCTGCCAGCGCTCCCGAATCTCCGCTTCGGTCAGGCCATCGTCGTAGGCCGGTGAGATGACCGGTTCTGCACGCTCGACCCGGACGATCACGAAGCAATGGAGCGGGTGCTCGAGACCACGCGCCCTGAACGAGTCGACCAGCTCGTCGAACCGTGCGCCCGGATCGACGATGGACGCCGTGCCCCGAAATCGGTACCCCTTCCGTCCGATCGGATCGAGCACGTTGAGCTCGACGGTCGGCCGCACTCGCAGGTTCTGAACGGTGCGCGGCGAGCGGATGTCGCCAAAGATCAGATGGCCGTCATCCAGCACGCCGATCGTGCCCTTTGGGGAGAGATTCGGCGTGCCATCGTCGTTCACCGTTGCCACGAAGCAGAGTCGCTGCTCTTCGACCACTCGCCTCGCTTCCGGACCGATCGCACCCATCTCCTCACCTCCACCCCTCCAGAGTACGCCCCGAGTGGCCCATCGGAAAGTGCCAATGCGCGCCCGATTCGTGGCACCACTTGGCGCGACCGCACCTGATTCACGATGCCGCCCGAAACCCGTGGCGGGCTGTTAGACTCTTGTTTTGCGGCCGTGCTCCCACCGCGACCGCCGCGCGTCAGCTCGGCCGCTTCAACTGTGCGGCGGTCGTCGGCGCGCCCAGGTGCTGTCCGCGAAGGAGGACTCCGTGGCAACCGGCTTCAAGATGGTGTTCCTGCCCCCGCAGCGCGCCGAGACCCGCCAGTGGGCGGAGGCCGTCGCGCATGCCGTGCCCGACGCGACGATCGTCGTCGCCGAGGACGAGGCCGAAGCGCTGAGGGAGATCCCGGACGCCGACGCGGCGTTCGGCAACGTCCCGCGCAACATCCTCGACGCGTCTCAGCAGCTCAAGTGGCTGGCCGCCCCGGCCATCGCGCCGCCCGCCGGCTACTACTACGACGAGCTGATCGCGCACCCCGTAGTGGCCACCAACTTCCGCGGCATCTTCAACGAGCACATTGCCGCCCACATCCTGGCGTTCGTGCTGGCGCTGGCGCGCGGGCTCCACTACTACATCCCGCAGCAGCTCCGGCACGAGTACAGGCCACGGCGCCTCGACACCGGCACGGTCTACCTGCCCGAGTCGACGGCGCTCATCCTGGGCGTCGGAGGTATCGGCGCTGAGACGGCGAAGTACCTCTCGCAGCTCGGCGTCAGGGTGCTCGCCGTCGACGCCCGCCGCGAGGACACCCCCGAGGGCGTCGCCGAGCTCCATCGCCCGGACGCGCTCGACGAGCTGTTGCCCAAGGCCGACTTCGTCATTCTGACGATCCCCCACACCCCTGAAACCGAGGGCCTCTTTGACGCCGACCGCTTCGCCAGAATGAGGAAGAGCGCCTTCTTCATCAACATCGGCCGCGGCATGACCACGAAGCTCGACGCGCTGAACCAGGCGCTCCGCGACGGCACGATCGCCGGCGCGGCGCTGGACGTCTACGAGATCGAGCCGCTGCCAGCCGACCATCCGCTCTGGGACGCGCCGAACCTCCTGATGACGCCGCACACCGCCGGCTTCGGCCCGTACCTGGACGACCGCCGCCGCGACCTGCTGGTCGAGAACGCGAAGCGGTTCGCGGCCGGACAGCCGCTCGTCAACGTCGTGAACAAGTCGCTCTGGTTCTAGCCAGCCCGTCGCCGGCGAGAGGCCTCCCCATGCCTCGGAGAAGACCAAAGTTTCAGACCAGGCTGTCGCGCTCCGACCGGATGCGGAGCGCGACGGTCAAGCAGGTCCGCGCAGCGCAGCCTGACGACGCCGGGCCGACGCGCCCACGCCGAAGCGGCGTCGAGTACGTCGGGCCGTCGCCCGCGACCGACGCCGTCATCGCTCACTCCACCGGAGGACCGCTTCGCTACGGTCTCCGGGAAGTCGCCTGGCTGATCGGCATCATGACGTTGGTAGCGGTCGTCATCGCAGTCGCGATGATCCAGGCCGACCAGGCGGGCACCGACAACTCACGGCTCGTGACCGTCGCACTCATCATCGGGGCTACGACAGTCGGGCTCGCGGTGCTGATCGTCCTCAGACGCTGGCATCAGGGCCGCATGGCGTTCATTCGCCTTGCACCGGAACAGCGACGGCTCTCCCGCACGACGGGCACGATCCGTGTCCAGGAACGGCTGAACCTCGTGAACGCGCGCGAGTACTGGCTGCGAGCCCCGGGCAGTGCCTGGATGAACATCGACCTACAGACCTTCGAGCAGATCGAGCCGGTCCTGGTCGCGACGCAGCGGAACGACCTGAACTTTCAGCGCCAGACCGGCAACGACGTGTCGCGGGACTGGGCGATCCCTAACGCGACCATCCTCTACCACGGCCATCCCCATTCTGGGACCGTCGTCGAGATCCACGACGCAGACGGCAACCTCGTCTACCGGCACCCCCGTTACGACCCGGATGAATAGGTCCCGAGGGGCGCAGGCCGTGCCGTCAGAAGTCACCTCGCCGGCGGCGCCCGTTCTGAACACCGTGCCGCCCACGCGTGCGATTCGCCCGCCAGGTGATCAGTCAGTCATCATTCTCGATACAGAACTGATCGAGTGACGAGCCCGCGGGCTCGGCGGATGGAGTCCAAGCATGGCCCGGCCCGTCGTGGCAATCGTCGGCCGACCGAACGTCGGCAAGTCAACGCTCTTCAACAAACTCATCGGCGAGCGGCGCGCCGTCATGCACGACGTGCCCGGCACCACTCGCGACCGTCTGTACGGCATGACCGATTGGGGCGGCCGTGAGATGACGGTCGTGGACACCGGCGGCATCGGCGTCGAGACCGAGCTGCTGACCGGTCCGGGAGACCCCGCGCGCTGGGGCAGTCTTCCTCTCTCGCACATCCTGGCCCAGGCCCAGGAAGCGATGGAGGAGGCCGACGTCATCGTCTTCCTGGTGGATGCTCTGAACGGCATCAGCGGCGCCGACCAGGACGTCGCCAACCTCCTGCGACGGTCGAAGAAGCCGATCGTGCTCGGCGCCAACAAGGCCGAAGGGAAACGCGGCACCCAGAACACCGTCGAGCTGTACGAGCTCGGTCTGGGAGAGCCGATTCCGTTCTCGGCGATCCACGGCACCGGTACCGGCGAACTGCTCGACGCGATCGTCGACCACCTTCCACCGACTCCTGAGACCGAAGAGGCCGAACCTGACCTTTCGGTTGCCATCGTCGGCCGCCCCAACGTCGGCAAGTCGTCAATTCTGAATCGGCTGCTCGGGAAGGAGCGCGCGATCGTCAGCCCGATCCCCGGCACCACCCGCGACGCGCTCGACACCGAGATGCGCTGGCAGGGCAAGACGGTGCGCCTCATCGACACGGCCGGCATCCGTCGACGCGGGCGCATCGAGCAGGGCGTCGAGAAGTTCAGCGTGCTGCGGGCCGTTCGCGCCATCGAGCGGGCCGAGGTCGCCATCCTGGTGTTAGACGCGACGTCCGGGGTCACTGCCCAGGACACGCACGTCGCCGGCTACATTCAGGAGGCGAAGAAGGGCCTCGTCATCGCCGTCAACAAGTGGGACCTGCTGGAAAAGGACAACAGCACCGTTCCGGAGTACACCACGCAGATCCGACGGGACCTGAACTTCGTGGACTGGGCGCCGATCGTCTTCGTCTCGGCGCTGACCGGCCAGCGCGCGCCGCGCGTCCTCGACCTCGCGTATGCTGCCCAGCAGGAGCGCGACCGGCGGGTCACCACCCCGAAGCTCATCGAGATGGTTCGCGAGGCCGTCCAGCGCCACCAGCGCAGCGAGGCCGGTCGCCAGCTCAAGATCTACTATGCCACCCAGGCGGACGTCCGCCCCCCGACGTTCGTCTTCTTCGTGAACGACCCGAAGCTGGTCCACTTCACCTATCAGCGGTACCTGGAGAACCAGATTCGTCAGTCGTTCGGGTTCCAGGGCACGGCGATCCGCCTGATCTTCCGGGGCCGCGAGGAGCGCGCGTAGGGGCGCAAGGCTTGCGCCCCAACTCACGGGCGCAAGCCTTGCGCCCCTACGCGAATAGCGGGCGCGTCAGGTACCAGACGCCGTCGCGCTCCACAAGCGGTGCTGTTGACGTGCTGCGCCAGCGTTCGCCGGCCACCGTCGTCACATCGGCAAGGACGGTCACCCAGGCCGGCGCGAGGTCGCGGCCGGCCAGCCGATCTACCACTGAGGGCTGCCCGAGCACCAGCGTCACGATCGCGTACCGATTTCGGACCTGCCAGGCGACCCGCTCGCGCAGTTCGTCCCGCCGAAGCGGGTCGATCGTCGCCAACGCCGCGTCGAGGTCACCCGCCTCGACGGCGCGCAGATACGCCCGAGCGATCCCCTCCGGAGCCCGCTGACGCGCTTCTAGAACGGGTCCGGCTCCTGAAACGACCGCGACTATGGCCAGAACAAGGAGCGCCCAGCGACATGTAGTCACCCCCAGAGTGTGAGCAAATGTAAAAAGAGTGTCAACAGGCTTGCCTCCTGGAGCGCATCACGGCAGAATGTCCCAACAGGCTGCGTCGGCACACGACGTGGCCACTTTAGGGCAGCCGTCGAACGGTTCATCGACGTCGTGTGCCGACGTCGGATCGCTGGAGCACTCGATGGGCCTCACTCGGCTGGCGATTTCCCGACCGCTCGCGATCATGATGCTGATCGTGGGCCTCGTCCTGATGGGCGCCGTCTCGTACACGAAGATGAAGGTCGATCGCTTCCCGGCGATCAGCTTCCCAGCCGTCTTCGTGTCGATCGCGTACGCGGGCGCCGCGCCGACCGACATTGAGGAGTTGATCGCCAAACCCGTCGAAAACGCGGTCTCGGGGCTGCCCGGTATCGAGAGTATTACGTCGACCTCAAATGAAGGCTCGGCCAGCCTGAACGTCCGATTCGTTGAGGGCACTGACACCAACCAGGCGGCGATGGACGTCGAGCGCCGAATCTCGTCAATTCGTCGGCGGCTTCCCACCGACATCGACGCACCCCAGGTCACCAAGGCCGACCAGAACGCCTGGCCGATCATGAACATCGCCGTCTCGAGCAACCGGCCGCTGGCCGAGCTGTTCGAGATCGCCAACGACGACATCCTTCCCAGGCTCCAGTCGGTCGACGGCGTCGCCGACGTCCAGATCTCGGGCGGGCTCCAGCGCGAGATCCAGGTCAAGATCGATCCGGCTCGTCTGCGCGCATACGGCGTCTCGCTGGCCACGGTCCAGACCGCGCTGCAGCGGGAGAACGTCAGCACGCCGAGCGGCCGGATCACCGAGGGCGCCGGCTCCGAGAGCATTCGAGCGATGGCGACGATCCGGACCATCGAGGAGCTCAAGAACATCATCGTCGTTGGGCCTACCGCGCCGACGACGACCACCGGGGCGAACGCGACGACCGCCGCCGCAACCGGCCGTGTCGTCCGGCTTCAGGACGTCGCCGAAGTCGTCGACACGACGCGCGAGCAGACCCGCTTCCAGCGCTTCAACGGCAACGACGCGGTCGGCTTCTCGATCGTCAAACAGGCCGACGCGAACAGCATCCAGGTCGCCGACAACGTCAAGGCCGCCATCGCCAACGTTCAGCGCACGCTGCCGCGCGACCTCAAAATGACGATCACGAACGACTCGTCGGTCTTCACGCGACGGTCGATCGACGCCGTGCTCTTCGACCTCAACCTGGCGGTGCTGCTCACGGGCATCGTCTTGCTGCTCTTCCTCCACACCTGGCGCAACACCTTCATCGTGCTGCTGTCGATCCCGACGTCGCTGATCTCGACCTTCCTCGTGATGTACATCATGGGCTTCAGCCTGAACATCATCACGCTGCTGGCATTGGCCCTGACGATCGGCATCCTGGTCGACGACTCGATCGTCGTCATCGAGAACATCTCGCGCCACCTCGAAACCGGCACCGAGCCACGAGCTGCCGCCCTGATCGGGCGCAGTGAGATTGGCCTGGCAGCCATCTCGATCACCCTGGTGGACGTGATCGTGTTCCTGCCCGTCAGCTTCATGACGGGGAACATTGGCCGGCTCTTCAAAGAGTTCGGTATCACGATCGCCGCCGCGACCCTCTTCTCGCTGCTGGTCTCGTTCGCGCTCACGCCGATGCTGGCATCTCGATTGCTGCAGCCCGGTCACGAGCGGCGTGGTCCAATGGCGCGCTTCGGCGCGTTCTGGGACAAGGGGTACGATCGTCTGGCGGTTGGTTACCGCTGGCTTCTGGCACGTGCCCTCAAGGTGCGTTGGGCCATTGTGGCTGTCAGCGCACTGATGCTGTTCGGCTCCTACATGATGCTCCGCACCAACATGATTGGCTCGGAGTACAGCCCTCCAGAAGATGACGGCAACTTCGAGGTCAGCATCACGATGCCACCGGGCACCTCGCTCGTGCGTACCGATTCCGTCGTCCGACGCATCGAGGAAGGCGTCAGAGCTATTCCCGAGGTCGAGAACGTCTTCACGTCGGTCGGCTCAGGCGGAGGGTTCGGCGGCGGCGGCGGCACCCGAAACGGCAACATCAGGGTTCAGCTCCAGGACAAGCACCATCGCGACCGCTCGGTCTTCCAGGTGCTGAACGACGTCCGGCGAATCGGGCGCAGCGTGCCCGAGGCCCAGGTTTCCGCACGCGTCCAGAGCCCGCTCGCCGGTGGCGGCGGTGGCGGCCTCAACGTGCGCATCCAGGGAGAGGATCTCGCCAAGCTGACCGAGATCGCGAACGAGATCGAGCAGGTCGTCCGCAATACGCCGGGCGCCGTCGATCCGAACAACAGCGCGCAGTTGCGCGATCCAGAGGTCCGCGCAATCCTTGACCGCGAGCGTCTTGCAGACCTCCGGCTGAACGCGACGCAGGTCTCCGACGCGATGCGAACGATGGTCGGCGGCACGGTCGTCACCCAGCTTCGGCCAGACGTCGGCAATCAGGTCGACATCCGATTGATCGCCAACGACGCGACCCGGGCGAGCCCGGCCGTGCTCGGCACCCTCCCGCTCGTCGTCGACAACCAGACGACGGTGCGCCTCGATCAGGTCGCGACGATCGTGAAGGACGCGGGACCGGCCCGTATCCAGCGCACCGACCGCCAGCGCGTGGTCGAGGTCAGCGCTGGCGTGTCAGGGCGCTCGCTTGGCGACGTGGCCCGCGACGTCCGCGCCGTCACCGACGCGATGCCGTTGCCCGAAGGGTACCGGCTGACCTTCGCGGGACAGGTGCAGCAGCTCGAAACGGCGTTCCTGACGCTTATCTCGGCGCTCGGACTCTCCGTCGTCCTGATCTACATGCTGATGGTCGCGCTCTACGAGTCGTGGCTGACGCCGTTCGCGATCATGTTCAGTCTGCCGGTCGCCCTCGTCGGCGCGTTCGTCGGCCTCTACGTCACCGGCAACACCTTCAACATCTTCTCGCTGATCGGCATGATCATGCTGATGGGTCTCGCCGGGAAGAACGCGATCTTGCTCATCGACTTCTGTTCCGCCCTGCGACGTGAGGGCATGGAGCGGACGCAGGCGATCCTGGAATCGGCGTACATCCGCCTGAGACCGATCCTGATGACGACCTGCACGATGATCTTCGCGATGTTGCCGCTCGCCATGAAGCTGGAGGAGGGTGGTGAGTCGCGGGCCCCGCTGGCCGTCGTCATCATCGGTGGCGTCATCACCTCCTCGCTGCTGACGCTGGTGCTCGTCCCATCCGTCTATACGATCCTGGACGACGCCAAGGTCGCCGTCGAGTCCCTCGGAGCGCGCCTGCGTGGTCGTCGGCCGGTCCCGGCGACTCGCCCGATTCCGGCCCTTCAGACCTCGATGGTGCCGCCGGTTCGCGGCGGCGCCGAGGACTAATCACCTCGCCCCCTGCCCCTCGCCGCGCTAGACTGTCCGCGATCACGTCCCGAGCGCGCAGGAGGGGATCGTCGTGGACAACGCCAGCCGCTTCGTGTTCTCTGGCCCGAGCTCGTGGCCGCTCGAGCAGGCGATCCAGTTCGCCGTCGAGCACGGCTTCAGCCGGGTCGACTTCAACGCCGACAACGCGGCCAACTACCCGCGCACGTTCACCTCGGAGCGCATCGCCCGGGTCCGCTCGCTCGTCACGGATCACGGCGTCCGCGTCGGCATCCACAGCTCGTCGGCCGTCAACATGGCCGAGATCACGCCGGTTATGGCTGCCGCTGCCGACGAGTACGTTCGTCAGAACCTGGACCTGTCGCGGGCGATCGGCGGGACACACGTTATCGTCCACGGCGGCTTCCACTTCTCGTCGGACGTCGAGGGCCGGTTCGCGGCGAGCATCGAGCGTCTGAAGCTCGCCGTTCGGCTCGCCGAGGAGCGCAACCTCGAGCTCCACTTCGAGAACCACAACCTGGAGCCCGAGCACGCCGAGATCCACTACATCCCCCACACCGTCGCCGAGGCCAGACGGTTCTTCGGGGCCGTCTCCTCGCCGAAGCTGCGCTGGGCCTGCAACGTCGGTCACGCCATGCTGGTGCCGGACGGGTTCGAGGGGTTCCTGGCCGCGTTCGGCGCCGACTCGATCGGGCACGTCCGCCTGCACGACACCAACGGCATCTACGAGGAGCACTTCCTGCCTGGCGAGGGGATCGTCGACTTCCGTCACGTCTTCACGACACTTCACCAGCAGGGGTATCGCGGCCCGTTCACGCTCGACTTCGGCCGGCCCGAGGTAAAGGTTGAGTGGCGGGACCGCTGGGCCGCCCTCCTCGACGAGATCACGGCGGGCTGAGCACACGAACGTCGAGCGAACCGTGGCCGTACCGAACCGGACGCCTCGGGCTACACTGTAAGGGCAGCGCCTGACTGCTAACACACAGCTATCGAGGAGCAATCGAATGGAGCAGAGCACGGCGGCGCTGGCCCCACGTGGTTTCGACCTCGGCCAGCCTGTCATCGACGTCGACATTCACTGCAACGTCCCCTCCGCCCAGGCACTTTTTCCGTACCTGAGCGCCCACTGGCGCGAATACATCGCCTATTCGGCGTTCAAGGGACCGACCGACACCGCGTACCCGGCCGGCGCCCCGACCACCGCGCTGCCCGGCACCCGTCCCGCTGAGGGCGGTCCGCCGGCCTCGAGCCTGGCGCTCATCCGCGAGCACGTCCTGGACGCCTGGAACGTCGAGGTCGGCATCCTCAACTGCGCGTACGCCGTCGAGAGCCTCCACAACCCCGACACCGCCGCGACGATGGCGGCAGCCGTGAACGACTGGATGATCCACGAGTGGCTGGAGCAGGAGCCGCGCCTCAGAGCCTCGATCGTGGTCCCTTCCCGCGTGCCGGAGATGGCCGCGAAGGAGATCGACCGGGTGGGTGGCCACCCCGGCGTGGTCCAGGTCTACCTGCCCGTCGTCTCCGAGGCGCCGTACGGCCACCGTCGCTACTGGCCGATCTTCGAGGCTGCTGCCCGGCACGATCTGGTGGTGAGCCTCCAGTTCGGCGGCTCCCCGGGCAATCCGCCGACCGGCTCTGGCTGGCCTTCCTACTACCTGGAAGAGTACGTGGCGATGTCCCAGGTCTTTCAGACCCAGATCCTCAATCTCTGCGTCGAGGGCGTCTTCGACCACTTCCCGACGCTGCGGATCGCCATGATCGAGAGCGGCTGGACCTGGCTGCCGTCGCTGATGTGGCGGATCGACAAGGATTGGAAAGGTTTACGCCGCGAGGTCCCCTGGAACATGCAGCCGCCATCCGACTACGTACGAGAGCGGATGCGCTTCTCGCTCCAGCCGCTTGACGCCTCGCCCGATCCGCGCCACATGCTGACCTTGATCGACCAGCTCGGATCGGACGACCTGCTGATGTTCTCGACGGACTACCCGCACTGGCAGTTCGACTCGCCTGAGGAGGCGTTGCCGGCCGGCCTTTCGCCGACCCAACGCCGGAAGATCCTCTCCGAGAACGCGCGCGACTTCTATCGTCTGAGCAAGCAATGACCGAATGGCAGACACTGGCCGCCACGCGGGCGTGATCGGCCACTGGAGGCACTCCCCATGGTACTGGCAGCAGAGCGGACCGACGTCGCGCGGGCGAAGCGACGGCTCGCGGTAATCGACTGCGACATCCACCCGAACCTCGAAAACCCAGGCGTCCTCGACAAATACCTGTCGAAGCGCTGGCAGGAGTACCGCAAGGGCGTTGGCGGGCGCGGCTTCGCCGGATCGTACTATCCGCGTGCCTTCCCGAACGCCGCCCGCACCGACTCCCACCCACCGGGCGGCAAGCCCCCAGGCTCCGACCTCGACTTCATGCGCCAGCAGCTGCTGGACGCCTACGACATGGACTTCGGCGTCCTCCAACCGCTGCTTGGATCGGGCGGCCTGCGCAACCTGGAGTGGAGCGCCGCCCACGCATCGGCCGTCAACGAGTGGCAGATCGAGAACTGGCTCGATCCGGAGCCGAGATTACGCTCCGGCCTGGTCGTCCCCTACGAGGATGGCGACCTGACGGTGAAGGAGATCGAGCGGCGCGGCAAGCACCCGGGCTTCGTCCAGCTGATGCTCGCGATCCGGACCAGCGAGCCGCTCGGCCGGCGCAAGTACTGGAAGATGTACGAGGCCGCCGAGGCGTACGGCCTGCCGATCGGCATCCACTTCGGAGGCCAGGGTGGGTATCCGATCACCGGAGCCGGCTGGCCTTCCTATTACGTCGAGGACCACGCCGGCATGTCCACGGCGTTCCAGGCCCAGGTTATCAGCTACATCACTGAAGGCGTCTTCGAGCAGTTCCCTGGTCTAAAAGTCGTCCTGATCGAGGGCGGGTTCGCCTGGCTGCCGGTCCTCGGCTGGCGGCTCGACGCGGCCTGGAGAAAGCTGAAGGCCGAGGTGCCGCACCTGAAGCGAGCGCCGTCCGAGTACCTGAAAGAGCACTTCTGGGTCACGACGCAGCCGATGGAGGAGCCGCCCCGGCCGGAGCAGTTCCTCGAGATGCTGGACATGGGCCCGTGGATGATGGACCGCCTGATGTTCGCCACGGACTACCCGCACTGGGATTTCGACGATCCGTTCGAGGCGCTGCCGAAGGTGAAGCTACCGGACGGGTTCGAGGCGAAAGTGATGGCCGAGAACGCTCGCGCGCTCTACAAGTTGCCCGTTCGCGCCGGTCGGGCATGAATCGCCCACTGGAGACACTGTGACCGTTCAACCAGTCACGCCGCCGGTCGCCCGTGGACACAACTTCGGGCAGCCGGTCATCGACACGGACATTCACTGCACCGTCCCCTCGGCCCAGGCGCTCTTTCCGTATCTGAGCGCCCACTGGCGCGAGTACATCTCGACCTCGGCGTTCAAGGGCCCGGTCGACACCCCGTACCCGTCCGGCGCTCCGACGTCGGCGCTGGACGGGACACGGCCCGCCGATGGCGGACCGCCCGGCTCCAGCCTCCAGCTGATCAGGGAGCAGGTGCTGGATGCCTGGAGCGTCGAGATTGGCATTCTCAACTGCTCCTACAGCGTGGACGGCATCGCTGCCCCGGACACCGCCGCCGCGATGGCCAGCGCCGTCAACGACTGGCTGATTGCCGAGTGGCTCGACAAGGAGCCCCGGCTGCGCGCCACGATGCTCGTGCCGACGCGTGTGCCGGAGATGGCCGCGAAGGAGATCGAGCGGGTCGGCGGTCACCCGGGCATCGTCCAGGTGATGCTGCCGGTCGTGGCCCAGGCGCTCTACGGCCAGCGTCGCTGGTGGCCGCTCTTCGAGGCGATCGAGCGTCACAACCTGGTGGCAAGCTTCCAGTTCGGCGGTGCGTCCGGCTTCCCCATGACGTCCTCAGGCTGGCCGTCGCACTACGTCGAGGAGTACGTCGACATGGCCCAGGTGTTTCAGTCGCAACTGCTGAGCATCGTGTCAGAGGGCCTGCTCGACAAGTTTCCGACGCTTCGCCTGGCGATGATCGAGAGCGGCTGGTCGTGGCTGCCGGGCTTCTTCTGGCGCTTCGACAAGGTCTGGAAGGGGCTCCGACGCGAGACGCCCTGGGTGAAAATGCTGCCGTCGGAGTACGTCAAGGAGCGGATGCGCTTCTCGCTCCAGCCGCTGGACCTGCCGCGAGATCCCGTGATCGTGCAGCAGATCTTCGAGCAACTCGACTCCGATACGCTGTTGATGTTCTCGACCGACTATCCCCACTGGCACTTCGACACCCCCGAGGAGGCGCTGCCAGTGGGCCTCACCGAGGCGCAGCGCGCCAGGATCCTGTACGACAACGCCGCGAGTTTCTACGGCTTCTCATGAATGCTGCCTGGAAGGACACACGATGGTAGTGACGCTCCCCCGATCCAGCGCCGACCGTCGGCAGACAAAGTATCCAATCATCGACGGCGACATTCATCCGACGCTGAAATCTCCGCGTGCCCTGGACAAGTACTTCCTCACGGACGAGTGGCGCCAGTACCACCAGTCCATCGGTGGGCGCGGATTCACCGGCACCAGCGTGCCGCGCACCTATCCGAACGCCGCGCGCGTGGACGCCTACCCGCCGAACGGCGGGCCGGCCGGCTCAGACCTGGACTTCATGCGGCTCCAGCTCCTGGATGCCTGGGACATGGAGTACGGCATCCTGCAACCGCTGATGGGCGCGGCCAGCGTGCGTAACCTGGAGTACGGGGCTGCCCTCTCCAGCGCCATCAACGAGTGGCAGATCGCCGAGTGGCTCATTCCGGAGCCGCGGCTGCGCTCCGGGCTGGTCGTTCCGTACGAGGACGGTCCGATGTCAGTCGCCGAGATCGAGCGACGCGGCAGCTACCCGGGCTTCGTTCAGCTCATGATGGCGATGCGGACCAGCGAGCCGCTCGGCCGGCCGAAGTACTGGCCGATTTACGAGGCCGCCGAGGCGCGCGGCCTGCCGCTTGGCATCCACGTTGGCGGAGGGGGCGGCGTGCCGACATCCGGCGCAGGCTGGCCGTCGTACTACATCGAAGACCACACCGGTCAGTCGACGGCGTTCCATACGCAAGTGTCGAGCTTCATCTTCGAGGGCATTTTCGAGCGCTTCCCGAAGCTGAAAGTGGTCCTCATCGAAGGCGGCTTCGCCTGGGTGCCGTCGCTGGCGTGGCGGATGGACGCCGCCTGGTCCAAGCTGCGCGGCGAGGTGCCGAAGTTGCAGCGTAAGCCGTCGGAATACTTCGCCGAGCACTTCTGGCTCACCACACAGCCGATGGAAGAGCCACCGGTGCCGCATCAGTTCGTCCAACTGCTGGAGCAGGCGCCCTGGCTTCAGGACAAACTGATGTTCGCCACGGACTACCCACACTGGGACTTCGACGCGCCCGACGCCTGCCTGCCAGACGTCGAGCTGCCGGATGGCTTCGAGGAGAAGCTCATGGTCGGCAACGCACGCAAGCTGTACCGGCTGCCGGCCCGCATCGAGAGGACCCATGCCTAAATACGTCGTCGGGACGGTTGACGAGATCGCGCCCGGCACCCGGAAGATCGTCGATGTCGGCGGACGGTCGATTGGCGTCTTCAACGTCAACGGCGAGTACTTTGCACTCTTGAACCGGTGCCCCCACCAGGCCGGGCCGCTCTGCAAGGGCAATGTCTACGGCTTCCTGAAATCGGGCGCAGTCGGCGAGTACGAGTACGGCCGCCCGGGCGAGATCGTGCGCTGCCCCTGGCACGGCTGGGAGTTCGACGTGAAGACCGGGCAGTCCTGGTTCGACCCTGTCCAGGTCCGCGTACGGCGCTACAACGTCACCGTCACGCCAGGCTCAGAGCTCGTCGGCGTTGAAGGCGACGAGCAGATCGCCGAGGGCGCTCCGCCACCACCCGAGCCCGGCACGACGCCAGCGGAGGTCGCCGCGTCGACCGGCGACGCCGGCGAGACGGAGCCCGGCATGGAAGGGATGGTCAAAGGCCCGTACGTGGCCGAGACGTACCCTGTGACCGTCGAGCGGGAGTACGTCGTCGTCGAGATCGGCCGGTGAGCACGCTGCCGGCCTGATCCGGCGCTTCTGGGTGGGCACGTCTCGCTATCCTGTGGCAAGCGCGGCACGATACACGTTCCGCAACACGCCCATTCAGGAGCGATCCTCATGGTCTGGCCCCCTGATCCCGGCGCCATCGGGCTGCCGGTCCAGCAGCTTGACACGCCCTCGTTGATCCTCGACCTCGACGCCGTCGAGCGAAACCTGGATCGAATGGACGAGGCGCTCGCGAAGACGAACGTCCGTGCTCGTCCACACACCAAGACGCACAAAGTGCCAAACCTGGCGCTGGAACAGCTCCGGCGCGGCGCCATCGGGATCTGCTGCGCCAAGCTTGGCGAGGCCGAGGTAATGGCGGCCGGCGGCGTCGGCCCGATCCTGCTCACCACCGAAGTTGTCGGCGACACGAAGATCCGGCGGCTGCTCGGCGTCGCGCGGCAGATGCCGATCATCACCGTCGTCGACGACGCCGAGGCCGCCGAGCGCCTCTCCTCCGCGGCCGGCGAGGCCGGTCTGCGGCTCGACTGCCTGATCGACGTCAACGTCGGCCAGAACCGGACCGGCGTCGAGCCGAGCGAGCCGGCGCTCCAGCTCGCGGAGACCCTGTCCGGACTATCCGGCCTTAAGCTCGTCGGCCTCCAGGGGTACGAGGGACATCTCCAGCACGTTGTCGACCCGGAGGACCGCCGCGAAGCGAACGCCAGCGCGATGCAGCGCCTTTCGCAGACCGCCGAGCTGCTCACCGAAAAGGGTCACGCTGTCGAGATCGTCAGCACGGCGGGCACTGGCACGTTCCGTTATGCCGCCGAATGGCCCAGAGTCACCGAGGTCCAGCCAGGTTCGTACATGGTGATGGACAGCGACTATGGCTCAGTGCGGGATGTTGGCTTCGAGAACGCGCTGACGGCGCTGGTTTCGGTCGTCTCGACGCAGCGCATGAACGCCGCGGTGGTGGACGCCGGCTACAAGACGCTGAGCAGCGACTCGGGCGCCCCACGGCCGCGCGGCGTGGACGCGACGTTCGGGTTCATGGGCGACGAGCACGGGAAGCTAACGTTCGAGAACGGCTGCCCGCTGCGCGCAGGCGACAAGGTGGAGTTGATCCCGAGCCACTGCGACACGACGATCAACCTCCACGACGTCTACTACGTCACGCGCAGCGGCTACGTTGTCGCCGTCTGGCCGATCGCCGCACGCGGCCGTGTCCGGTAGCGCCTCACGACGATTGAAGCAGATCAGTCGAAGCAATGGTGCAGAGCGCAGAGTCCGAGCGCGACGCCATCCGGCGCCTGGTGCGCGAGCTTGGAGCGGGCGAAGGTACCCGGACGGCCTCTGCCGAGGAGGTTGCCCGCCTCCGCGACTTCTTCGCCCACCGTGTCCTACGTTCGTACGTCGATGGGTACATCATGGCGAAGTACGAGCAACACGTCGAGATCGATCAACACTGGCCGTCCGACACGACGCCAGAGGAGTACCTCGAGAGTTTGCGTCAGACAGTCCTCGACCCTTCGAGCGACATCTACCTGACCGACGACGGCGGGGATGAGGACTGGTCGGTATACTTTGTTGGCCGCGTGAGACGCGACTGGCACGGCCGACGCGGCTCAAGCCGCCTTCTGGTCATATTCAACGGCGAGCAGCATCGATTTGTCACAGGGTTTCAGCCTGAAACCGATGACTACGTCGATCGACAGGGCGGATTCTGGGTGCGCACATGACGGCCATCGATCTCAAGACTGACCACGATCTCGCGTCACTTCGATATTGGACGGCGAAGCTACGGCTTGTGGCCGACATCTGGGACGATCCCGACCTTGATCCCGCCGAGCGCGAATCCGTACGCCCCGAGTGGGACAACATCACGGATCGCATCGCTCGCATCCAGGCGATGGCCGACCGGGGTGAGCTCCGCCAGGCGGCCATGACTGAGCTCCGTGCCATCGCCGATGAGTTGAGCGACCTCCGTCCGACGATGCAGCGCCTACGTTTGCGGCTGCCAGATCTCGATGCGCTCTCAAGGGTAGCGGCTCAGCCAGCCGCCGCGCCGCCATCCTGATCCCGAATCGTTTGACGGCGTGCCGTCAAACAGACCGACGGTGCTCACTGTCCGACATTGCAATCTCGGCACAGCCTTCGGGTGCTTCCAGCGATGAGCCCGGTCGGCGTGTGATGCTCCTGCACACCGCCGACCGGAGTCGCTGGCTGGGCACGGTCTTCCGTCTCGTTCACTCCGCCGTGAACGGTCGTGCAGCCCGGCTGAACGCGACTCGGGTGACGCGGCAGTCAGCCGCCACGGAGGAGCAAGGACATGGCAGACGTTGACGGTACACCGACCAGACCACGGCGGATCGGACGCAGTATCGGGGCAGTATTCGCGGGCATCCTCGCCATCGTCGTGCTCGACATGGGTATCGACCACATCCTGCACACTTCCGGCATCTTTCCGCCGTACGGCGAGTCTATGGCCGACGGCCTGTTTCTGCTCGCCCTGGGGTACCGGATTGTCGATTCGATCGTCGGCACGTTCCTCACGGCGTCGCTGGCGCCGAGCCGACCCCTGCGCCACGCCCTGATTCTCGGGACGATCGGCGTCGTCTTGAGCTCGCTCGGCGCGCTTGCGACAATCGCCGCCGGGCCGGAGCTCGGCCCGACCTGGTACCCGCTCACACTGGTCGCCGTCGCACTGCCCTGTGCCTACGTCGGCGGCAAGCTCGCCGAGCGTCGGCGACAGGCGACACTTCAGCCAGTCCTCGCCTGAGGAGTACCCGATGGCGACCTACGTCCTGATTCCCGGTGCCGGTGGCCAGGCGTGGTATTGGCACCGACTCGTCCCTGAGCTGACAAGGCGAGGCCACGACATCGTCGCCGTCGAGCTACCGGCCGGTGACGACACGGCCGGCCTCGCCGAATACGCGGATGTCATCGTCAACGCGATCGGGGACCGGGCCGACCTGATCCTGGTCGCCCAATCGTTGAGCGGAGTCACCGCGCCGCTCGTCTGCGAGCGCGTTCCAGTCGACCTCCTAATCATGCTCAACGCGATGGTCCCGGCGCCGGGCGAGTCGCCCGGCGAATGGTGGTCGAACGTCGGGCACGCTCAGGCCCGAGCCGAGCACGCCGCTCGCGAGGGACGTACCCTGTCTGACGAATTCGACGTCCTCGAGGAGTTCTTCCACGACGTGCCGAAGGACGTCACCGCCCAGGCGATGGCGCTGGGCGAACCGGCCCAGTCCGGGACGCCGTTCGTCAAACCGTGGCCGCTCGCGAGGTGGCCCGACGTCCCGACACGATTCCTGCAATCGCGCGACGACCGGTTCTTCCCGCTGGAGCTCCAGCGGCGGATCGTGAAGGAGCGGCTGGGAATCGAGGTCGACGAGATGCCGGGCGGCCATCTGGTCGCCCTCAGCCGGCCCGTCGAGCTGGCCGACCGGCTCGAAGCGTTGCGACAGGAGACGCTCCCGTGACGCCGACCCGAGGTGCGGGCGCCCGAAGCGTCGCGGCAGTCATCTCATGACTGCCGCGACGTGCCGCCGTGGCCTGGCGGCTGACAAGGCGGCGATTGCTGGACCTCGTGGGACGACCCGAGCGGGCGGAGCATCGTTGCGTCAGATGTTGAAGAAGACGGTCTCGCCACGTCCCTGGAGGACGATGTCCAGGCGATAGGTAACGCCGCCATCCGCCTGTTCCCGCCGGGCGATGAGCGTCGAGCGGCGATCGGCGGGCACGAGGGCAAGGACAGGGTCGGCACCGTTCGCGGCTTCGTCCTCGAAGTACAGTCTGGTCTGCGCGTGGTTGAGCATCCCGCGCGCATGGACGATGACCGAGATGTGCGGCGCCTGGAGTTGGTCGCCCTCGAACGGGACGGCGCCCGGCTTGATCGTCTCGAACCAGTAGACGCCGTCGTCATCGGTACCGGACCGGCCGTAGCCGCCGAACTCCGGGTCGAGCGGCAAGTCGCGCCGATCGCGCGGGTGGTTGAACTTGCCGTGGCTGTTCGCCTGCCAGATCTCGATTAGCGCATCGGGAACGACGTTCCCGATGCCGTCGAACACCTTTCCCTCGATCCGGATTCGCTCACCCTCTGTCGAGTCGGTGGTCAAGACGTTCTTGACGTCTCGGAGCAGGGCCGGCGCGAAGAACGGGCCGACCGTCTGCGAGGGCGTGACGCCGAGGGCTGGCTGGGCGCTCATCGGCCGTCCTCCTGACCATTCTCCAGGGGGGCCGGCCAGCGCTCGTCAAACGGCGTTGCCTCGGGACCGTGCAGCACGATGTCCCAGCGGTAGCCGAGCGCCCACTCCTCCTCGGTCACGTCATGGTCGTACGTCGAGACCATCCGCTGACGGGCGGGGTCGTTCGGAACGCCGTGGAAGATCGGGTCGAGCGACAGCATCGGATCGTCAGGGAAGTACATCTGGGTGACGAGGCGCGAGACCAGCGACCGGCCGAACAGTGAGAAGTGGATGTGGGCCGGCCGCCAGGCGTTGCGGTGGTTCTTCCAGGGATAGATACCCGGTTTGACGGTCACGAACTTGTAGATGCCGTTGGCATCCGTCAGCGTCCGGCCGATGCCCAGGAAGTTGGGGTCTAGCGGGCCGGGCCAGGTGTCGTTCTTGTGGAGGTAGCGGCCAGCCGCGTTCGCCTGCCAGATCTCGACCAGGGTGTTCGGGATCGGCCGGCCGACCTCGTCGAGGACACGTCCGGTCACGATGATCCGCTGCCCGATCGCCTCACCGCCGGTACCGGCGTTGCGGGTCATGTCGGCATCTTCCGGGGTGACGCGGCTGATCACCGGGCCTGGGCCAGTGAGCTCAGAGAGCGTCAATGGCACTTCGATCAGCGGAAACTCCGGGGCCCGCAGCTTCGTCGACTGGTACGCCGCGTACAGGTACGGTGGGAAGACCTCGCGGTCCCCGCGCACGATCTGTCCGATCGTCGTCGTCAGCGTCGTCATGATCGGTCCTCCGTTGGTAGATGCGCGGCAGGCATCCACGGCCACAACGATACGTGAACAAGGTACCCTACTGGATGATATCGCTCGGACGGCACACGCATCGGAGGGAGACAGGCCATGGCACGGGAGACGACGTCGCTCCAGCCGCGCGACGCGGTGATCGTCGGGTACGTTCGGACGCCGATCGGGCGACACGCCGGGGCGTTGGCAAAGCTCCGGCCGGACAGCATGGCCGGCCAGGCGATCGCGGCGCTTGTGGAGCGGACCGGGATCGATCCGGCGGGCGTCGACGACGTGATTATGGGGTGCGCCAACCAGGCCGGTGAGGACAATCGCAACGTCGCACGGATGGCGGCGCTGCTGGCCGGCTTCCCGGTCGACGTGCCGGGCCAGACGGTCAACCGGCTGTGCGGTTCCGGCCTCCAGGCCGTCAACGCCGCCGCCCAGGCAATCTGGAGCGGCCAGGGTGACCTGTTCGTGGCGGGCGGCGTCGAGAGCATGAGCAGGGCACCGATCGTGATGCTGAAGCCGGAAGCGGCGTTCGCGCGAGGCGTGCCCGAGATGGCCGACTCGACACTTGGCTGGCGCTTCCCCCACCCGACGCTGGTAGCGGACGGCCACACCTGCTCGCTCGGCGAGACGGCCGAGAACGTCGCGGCGCGCCGAACCGTCTCCCGCGAGGACCAGGACCGCTTCGCCGTCCTCAGCCAGCAGAAGGCGGCCAGAGCGACTGAGAACGGCGTGCTGGCGCAGGAGATCGTCGCGGCCTCGGTTCCAGGTGGCAGGCGCGGCGAAGCGGTCGCCGTCGAGCAGGACGAGCATCCCCGGCCGGACACCACCCTTGAGGGCCTGGCGAAGCTCCGGCCCGCGTTCGCGAAGGAAGGCTCCGTCACCGCCGGCAACGCCTCCGGCATCAACGACGGCGCCGCCGCGCTGCTGGTCACCTCGGCGGAGCGAGCGAAGGACCTGGGTCTACAGCCGATTGTGCGCGTCGTCAGCACAGCCGTGGCCGGCGTCCGCCCGGACGAAATGGGCCTCGGTCCGATCCCGGCATCGACCCTGGCCTTCAAGCGTGCCGGCCTCGCCGCTAGCGACATGAGCGTCGTCGAGCTGAACGAGGCGTTCGCCAGCCAGGTGATCGCGTCGCTGGACGCGCTCGGGATCGACTGGCGCGACGAGTCCCTGGTCAACCCGAACGGCGGCGCCATCGCGCTCGGCCACCCGCTCGGCGCGTCCGGCGCCCGACTGACCGGCACCGCGGCGCTCGAGCTGCAGCGGCGCGGCGGCCGGTACGCGCTGGTCACGATGTGCATCGGCGTGGGCCAGGGGATCGCCTCGGTCCTGGAGAGCGTCGCCTAGCGGCTGCCGACGATCTCCCGCTCCCGCATCTGTTCCCGGGCGTAGCGGTCCAGCCGCCGCAGCTCGTCGTTGTAGATCCGCCGCATCGCCTGAGGCGCGAATAGCCGCTCGAAGAAGCCGGCGACGCCCGGAGCGCCGTCCCAGCGCGTTTCGATGCGCACCCGAGTCTGGTCCCCGTCTGGTGTAACGGTCCAGGTGGTCATGAGACTGGAGGTCGTGTCCGACTCGGTCAGGACACGGCCCGGCTCTGGCTCGTCCACCCGCATCCGGTAGTTGCGAGAGCGACTGCCAGCCGTCACCGTAAACAGCGTGATCGTGCCAGCGCCGACGCCGCCGCGCTCGATCTCGACGTTGGAGAAGTTCGATGGCAGAAACTTCGGGTGATGCTCTCGATAATCGGCGATCAGCTCATAGACTCGATCGGCAGGAGCGGCTACGAGCCTCTCCGCCGCGACGTAGACCTCGGACACGCCGAGCCTCCTCGATGCCGACCGCGACGACAGTACGGTGTGCCACGGTCGAGCCACAGGTGTTGGGTAAGAGCCCGGCGCTGCGCCCTCACGAGAGTTGTACTCCCGGTGGCCGAGGACGCCGCCACTTTCGGCCCACATAGAGAGAACGACGGGCGGAAAGAACGGTGATGGGCGCATCGAACACGTCTCCGACCCGACGATAGAGATGTGCCCGGCTGAACTGTTCTCAACGGCGAAATCGCGGACACTGAAGATACGGGGAGTAGGTCGATCCACCGGCGGCCACGTCGCCCGAACCACAAACACCTGCCCATACGGGAGAATCATGACCATGAACGCGAAGAAGACCAGGGGCGGTACGCGGTACGATGGCGAGCTTCAGATGTTCTGCGACACGGCCCACGAGGCGAACCGAGAATCGCTCCGATTCATGCGCTGGCTGGTTGAACAAGGCCGCCTGGAGCACGATGCGGCCGGTCCACCGAGCGGAGAATACGCCGAACCGCCTTTGGGAGTCGCCGCGTAGCGAGCGACGCGTCATGAGCGACCACCTGACAGAATGAGGCGCGGCCGACGCGGGCCGCGCCTCATCATGTTTGAGCCCGGGGGCTGCCCGTATGATCTGGCGCGCTGTCACGGCCGATCTCGTCGCGCCCATGTTGTGGATTCCGTCACGTTCACGTTTCGACCGCGCCCACGCGCAACAGGGACTGCCCGTCTTCCGCGTCACGGGTATTGCAACTGCGTCACAAATCTGGATAATGGACAGCGATGCAAGCTGTCCGCGTCGAACGTCGTCGCCCCGTCGACACCCGCTGGCTCCAGCACCTTTCGCTCCTCAGCGCACTCGGCCTTCTGTTCACGTCGATCGTGGCGAGCGGCCCCGGGACGCCGGCTGAGCTTGCCGAGCGGCTGCCTGGGCACTTCCTGGCGCCGCCAGGCTCACCGGCCCAGGAGTGGTTGCCGGTTCGGGTTCCGGTGCGCACCGCCATTCGCCCGCAGCCGGCGCCCGCCCCGGACCAGACCGGATCGCTCGTCGCCGTCGCGCCGATCGTCGATGCCAACGGCGCCCTTATAGAGTCGACGCTCTCGGGTGCGGTGACGCCCCGCGTCGCGTGGGCTCAAGCCCATCGCAAGTCGGCGCTCTACGCCGATCCGGACGCCGGCGCCAGCCGGCAGACCGACGTCCCGCAGTGGAGCTTCCTTCAGATCGTCGATTCGCAGCCGAACTGGCTGAGAGTGACCTTCCGGGGAAACGGCGGCGGTAGCGCAGCCGGCACGGCCTGGATTCCAGCCGAGGACGTCGGCGCAGTCGCCCAGGCGCCGCGCTTCGTGACAAGCGTTCAGCAGGCTCGGCTCTGGGCCACGGAGGCCCCGGACGCCGAGGCGCTCGCGACGCTGCCGAACCTCGCGACCCTCGAGCTGGCCGGCGCCGAGCGGAACGGCCGCGTCGCGGTCCGGGTGGCGGACCCAGACCGGACAGAGGGGAGAATCGCCTGGGTCGATTGGCAGGAGGTCGCGGCCTCGCGCGGGCCGGCCGATCGCGACGTGCCGATCGAGCAGACGTTCTCGCCGTTCGCCACGACGGCTCGCCTCGACGTGCCGTATCGCACGCAGCTTGACGGCAGCATCTCGTCGGCCTCCAACTGCGGCCCGACCTCGGTCAGCATGGCGATCGAGTCGTTCGGCATCTATGTGCCGACGGCCCAGGCCCGGGCCCTGGCGACCCGGGCGATGGGCGTCTACGATCCGTTTGGCGGGACAACGCTCGAATCGCTGCGCTCGGTCGCCGAGGCGTACGGGCTTCGAGGCCTCGACCTGCATGAGAACGGCCGGTACAAGAAGTGGACGCTGGACGACGTCAGGGCGCACTTGCGCGCGGGCCACCCGGTGATCCCGCAGCTTCGGTATCGGATGATGCCGGGCCGCGAGTGGGTCTGGGTCGGATACGATCACTACGTCGTGATCACGGGTATGGTCGGCGACGACTTCATCATCAACGACCCGATCGGAATCAACGGACACGGCGAGCGCGTCATGTCAGGTCAACAGTTGCTACGGGCCTGGATGAACAGCGACTTCCCGGGGGCGGCCGTCGCCATCGCCCGCCCGATCTAGCCGCGAGGGTTGGATTTCGGCGGACTTCCCATTGAGGGCCAGGATGTGCGCCCGGTAGGGTGAGCGCGCCGTGATCCGCCCAAACTGCCGTGATGCAGTCGTTACGTCGAGCACACGATCGAACGTATGATCGTCGTCCCGCCACCGAACGGTTGACGGTATTCCGCCTCTGGACCTCGTGGCGACGATGGCACGACAGACCTCGACTCCGATGGCGCTGGACAAAGCCTTCCCCGAGGCACGAGGGGGTACAGCGCTCGACGGCCTTCCCCACTCCCAGCTCTGGAGCAGCCACGCGGACGGCCCACCGCCGCTTTCGTTCGCCGTGGTCGACCTGGAGACGACGGGTGCCAGCGCGATCTACGATCGGATCGTCGAAGTCGCCGTCGTACGGATCGAGGGCGGCGAGATCGTAGATCGGTACGAGCAGCTCGTCGATCCGAAAGTAGCGATCCCCCCCTTCATCACCCGACTAATTGGTATCGACGGGCGAATGCTGAAGGGGAAGCCGGCCTTCGGCGAGATCGCCGGGGACGTCCGCCAGGCGCTTGGCGACGGGCCGTTGGTCGCGCACAACGCGAGCTTCGACGAGGCGTTCCTTCGCCACGCTTACGCTCGACTCGGCCAGAAACTGACCAATCCAAAACTCTGTACGTTGCGCCTTGCGCGTCGCCTGTTGCCTCGTCTGCCGACCTACCGCCTGGATGCCTTGACGACCTACTTTGGGATCAAGAATCGAAAGCGCCACCGCGCGCTCGGCGACGCCGAAGCGACGGCCCAGGTGCTCGCTCGACTCCTCGACCTTGCCGCCGAGCGCGGCATCGACACGCTTGACGGCCTGCTCGGCCTGCAAGGCAGCCCGGTCGGCAAGAAGCCGCGCACCGTCGACGAGAGCGTCATCCAGGCGCTGCCGGCCGGCCCCGGTGTCTACCTGCTGAAGGACGCCGACGGCCACGTGTTATACGTCGGCAAGTCGATTCACGTCCGCCAGCGCGTTCGGGACCATCTTCGAGGAGGCAGCCCGGACCAGCCCCGGCTCCAGCGCCGGGTGAAACAGATCGTCGACGTCGAGGGAATCGCCACTGGCTCGGAGCTGGAGGCGCTGTTCCTCGAATCCCGGCTGATCAAGCGGTATCTGCCGGAGGCGAACCTGCTCCAGCGCAACGATCGCGACTACCCGTTCATCAGGGTGGATGCCAGCGACCCGTTCCCGAGGCTCGAAGCGACGCGCCAGCCCCCAGCCGACAGTGACCTGCTGCTGGGACCGTTCCGCCGGAGCGGCACCGTCACGTCGACCGTCGACTTCCTCACAGAGCAGCTTGGACTTCGCCAGTGCACGGACCCGATCAAGCCGCGCATGTCGGCGTGCGCCCTGCTGGACATGGGTAAGTGCCTCGGGCCGTGCGTCGGGGCGGTGGACGCGGCCGGGTACCGGGCGGCCGTCGATCGAGCGGCGGCGGTCCTGGAAGGACGTGACGAGTCCCTGATGGCTGAGCTGACGGAGCGCCGCGACGCGCTGGCCGAGGAGCTGCGCTTCGAGGATGCCGCCTGGCTGCGCGACCGCATCCGAGGGCTGGAGCACGTGATCACCGTGCAGCGACGCCTCCGCAACGTCGCGAGCCGCAACCTGGCGATCGTCGCGCCGTCGGTAGAGACGAACGCCCGCGAGCTGTTCCTGATCCGGCGCGGCCAGCTCGGCGGGCAGATTCGCCTGTCCCGGCAGACCCGGCTCACGACCGTGGAGCGGACCCTCCTCGCGACATTCGCCGATGGCGACGTATCGTCGCAGGGCCAGCCAATCGGCCGTGAGAAGGTCGACGAGATGCACCTCCTCGACACCTGGCTCCAGCGCAACGACGATCGGCTGACCGTCATTCAGGTCGACCCTGCAGATGCTGCCGCGTCGGCGGCGGCGATCGTCACGGCTGCACGCGCACCGCTGGCCGCCCCCGCCCGGACCGCCGGTCGCGGCCGAGCCCGCGCCTCGTAGTTCGGGATCACGCCGCCGTCGGCAGGCCGAACGCTGGAGCTAGCGCTCGGGCCGGGATGGGGCGGTGACGCGGACGCCAGATGCCACCACCGTGCCGTCGCCAGTCACCTGACCAGATGCGATGATCTGCGCGCCCGCGACCAACTCAGTCGATGCCGAGGAAGCCGGCTTCAAGATCTCAACGGTGCCCGGCAGCGTCACCGTCGTCGATCAGCGGAGCGTCGGCGGACGGCTTCTCAGCCGCTGTGCCCAGGCCCATCGTCAGGCTTTGCGATGAAGCCGCGACCGGGTTTGCAGCGGGCTTCGCCACGGCGGCGGGCTTCGCAGCAGCGGCGGGCTGCCCTACGAGCGCGGGCTTCGGAGACGGAGCTGGGAGTGAAGCCGAGCTCGTCGCATGGACGGAGCTGCTGGCGTACGACGAGCTCGTCGTAGACCCGTGATCGTCATCCTCGGAGCCGCCCCGTCCGCAACGGCGACTTTCGGCGCAATCTGGTGTTTGCCGCTGGCGTGGACACGCGGATCGGCCGCGCTGCCGATGGGCGTGTACGACGAGGTGTGACCGTCGCCCGCGCCGGGACCGACCTGAGCCTTCTCGTGGACCTGGTGCGTGCCGTCCTTGTGGACGCGTGGATCGGCACTCCGACCGAGCGACGTGTACGCTCCGTGCTCTTTCGGGTCAACGTAGACGATCTCCGTTTTTGGCCTGCAGGCTGATACCAGGAGAACGACCGAGAGCGCGAAACCGAGGACACGTGAATCGGCGAGCATCCGGGAACCGCCAGAGCGGCGCGAGTGGTCGCCCTCGGGTACGCCTGCCATCAGTGTCGGCCGGATGACGCCGGCGCAGCGGCCGGATCACCGTCGCCGATCGGCTGGACGTGCCCGTCGAGCCACATCAACAGCAGCTCGACCTCGACGTTCGGCTGCTTCTTCTTGACCAGGTCACGGAACTCGGTCATCACCTTGGTGTGGATCTGCGTCTCCTCGTCCGGGATCTGCCCGAAATCTTTTCCGAAGACGAGCTTGTAGGCGCCGCAGTCGCGATGATCGACGGCGATCACTCGCTTGATGCCGTGCAGTTTGATCGCCAGGTCAAGGTGATTCCAGAACGTCTCGGCCCAGGCCGGATACTTGTCCGTGGCGACGCCGAGCGTGGCGCCGGCCAGGATGACCTGGTCGTACCGGTTCACCAGACCATGCTCGTTCAGGAGGAATCCAACCTCGTTCACAAGCCGGAAGTCCATGCAGGACAGCACCAGCGCTTCGACCTCGCCGCCCGCCGCGAAGAGCGAGGGCGTCCGTGTCAGGCCAAGGCTGAGTCCCGTGGCGATGACGGCGGCAGTGCCGGCTGTTCCTGCCAGCTCCAGGAAGCGTCGGCGACTGAACGATCGGCGCGATGGCGAATCGACGTGGAGCGAGGACATGGCGGCACTCCTCCGGCATGAATGGTGAGAACGGCCGCGCGCCGTCGTCGAGCTTGCGTGCCGGAGGACCCGATCTCGGGCGACCGGTACGTCGCTCGGGGCCTCTACTCCTCCAAACGACCTATGACGCGCGGAAGTCCCGGTTTTTGTCGCACAGTTTTGCAGGCTGCGATGACGCTACTCGGACGGTCCCTCCGCGTCGCTCTCGCCATCGTCGCCAGTCTCGATCGGCACGTCGCGTTGTGTGCTGATCTGGAACGGGCCCCGGTAGACCCAGGCGAACGGTACCCCGTTCACCGTCGCCGTGAAGACCGGCGCGGTCGTCGCCATCGCCTGGCGGACGGGGACCGGCACCGTATTCCGCTGCACCATGTTGACGTACACCACGTAATAGTCGACGGTTCGGCTGCTGGGCACACGGACGGTCCGGCCGTCGAAGATCAGCCGCAACACGTGGTGATACTGGGTGGAGGACGTCAGCCTGCCGGCCGCTTCCTGGCCGTTCAGGAAGTCAGCGGCCTGCTCCAGACCCTCGCCCCAGCCAACCATGATCGTGCGACTCGCCACTGCCGTGCCGCCGAACAGGGGGTTGTACGCCGCGATCGGGTAGGGGTAGGAGTAGACGAGCCAGATGCCCTGTCCAGCGACTGCCAGCGCCACGAGCGCCACGGCGAGCCGATGCCTCAGTTGTCGCGCGAGCGCCGCGATGCCGACACCGCCCAGGATGGTGAGCACGGCCAGGGCAGGCAGCATGTAACGGTCGAATTTCTTGGAGCCGACCGCCATGACGTCCACGAACAGCACCACAAAGCCCAACAGCCAGAGCACGGTCACTCCGCCTGTCACACGACGTAGCGCCGCGAGCACGCCGAGCAGGACCAACCCGATCGTGGCGACTGGGCCGAGGCGGAGCGCCATCGCGATTGGGTAGAAGAGGAGGCCGGGATCACCTGTCGTCGGCTGGCCCAGGAAGTACGTCGGCCAGAGGTGGGGGGCGCCGCCGAGTGTCACAGCGAATCGGGCGACGTCCGAGAGTGTGCGCCCGGTTCTAACCCAGAGCGCCGGCCAGAGCGCGAAATAGACGGCAGCAACCAGCAGTCCCCAGACGATCGGCGCGATCCAGGCCCGCCAGAAGCGCCGGCCGCCGCGCCACGGTCGCGCCACTACCAGCCAGACGATCCCGAAAAACGGCAAGAGCGTGACGGCCGGCGCCTTCGTCAGGAGCGCAAGACCCCCCGCCACCGCCGAGAGGACCAGGTACAGCCGCTGCCTGCCCTGGAGCCAGTAGACCAGCCCGGCGAGCACCGACACCAGCAGCAGCGGCGTCAGGAGCGCATCGACGTGCAGCAGGCGTGTCATCCCCAGGGTGTACGGGTCAGCGGCGAGGAGCACGCCGCCCAGAAGGCCCGGCGCCCCGAGTAACCGCCCGGCCAGAAAGACTGAGAGGCCAATCAGCCCTGCCGCCAGCACCGAGACCGCGGTTCTCGCCAGGCTCATCAACCGAAGCGCACCGGGCGTCGCCTCGAGCTGCGGTGCGCTGACGGGCTGATCGCCGGCGAAGAGGCGGGCCCGCTCCGGCCCGATGCCGAGCAGGCCGGTCCACATTACGGTGACGCCGGGGTGGCCGCTCCGAAATGTCGCGGCGAAGTCGCCTTTGAGCACCGCGTTGCCAAACACCACCGTCCGGTGAAGCCAGTACCCCTCATCAGAGGTGTACGCCAGATTCACGCCGTACAGACGCGCACCAAGACCGATGAAGACGCAGAGGGCGACGAGCACGAGCGGCTCGCGTGTGAGCCGGGCGAGAAGCGACCCACGCGCTGACCGGCCCCGAGACGACCCCCTTCCCAGCCCTCCCCCTGCGAGGGGGAGGGGGGACGCCGTTGAATGTACTTCTCCAACCTGTGGGGAATGCACGACGGGCTCAGGCAGGGCGGCGTGCTCGGTCATCGTCCGATCGCCAGGCGTCGTCCGCCGTCAGTCGCGGTACGCCGCGTCGAGGAAGTCGGCAAGGTGGACAGCCCGGATGTGCGAGCCGTGCCGTGCCAGTCCCGCCCGAAGCTGAATCAGACAGCCGGGATTGCCGCTCACCACGACGTCAGCGGCCGTCTGCTCCACGTTCGTCACTTTCTGCTCACCCAGCCGCTCCGCCATCTCCGGCTCGGTCAGGTTGTAGATACCGGCGCTACCACAACAGCGGTCGCCGTCGCGCATCTCGACCAGCGAGACGCCGGGAACTCGTGCGAGCACGTCGCGAGGCTGCTGTCTGATGCGCTGCGCGTGGAGCAGGTGGCAGGCGTCCTGGTAGACAACCTTTGTGTTGACGGCGCGAGGCGCTGCTTCCAGGGGCAGGGCGGCGATGGCCTCGCTGAAGTCGCGCACCCGAGCGCTGAACGCGTGAGCGCGCGCTGCCCAGGCAGGATCGTGCGCCAGCAGCTCGCCGTATTCCTTGAGAGCGGCTCCGCAGCCGGCCGCGTTGACCACAATCCACTCGGCATCGGACCCCTCGAACGCCTCGATATTGCGCCTGGCAAGCTCCTTGGCGGCTTCGCGCTCGCCGGCGTGGACGTGGAGGGCGCCGCAACAGATCTGGCTCTCGGGCAGGTCCACGTCGCAGCCGGCTCGGGCCAGGACTCGCACGGTCGCACGGTTCGTCTCGGCGAAGGCGACGCGCATGATGCATCCGGCGAAGAACGCGACACGCTTGCGGAGCTCGCCCCGAGCGGGCACGGTCCCTCTCGGCTCGAAGAATCGCGAGGAGATGCGCGGCAGGAGCGCCTCAGCTTCGTCGAGCTGGCCCGGCAGCCGCCCAAGAATGCCCGTCGCCCGAACCAGCCGCTGGAGTCCCGTCCGTTGGTACGCCCGGAGCAGACCGGCCAGCGTCTCGAGCCGCGCCGGGTACGGGAATAGTTGCTTGAAGACGACCCATCCCAACAGCCGCCCGACTCCAGATCGCGGACGGCGCGCCTGGATCTCGGCGCGCGTCGCCTCCATCAGATGCCCGAACTTCACGCCAGTCGGGCAGGCGGCCTCGCAGGCGCGGCAGTCCAGACAGAGCGATATGTGCGAGACGAACGTGTCGGTCGGTTCAACCCGTCCCTCGGCCAGCGCCCGCATCAAGTGGAGCCGTCCTCGGGGCGACTCCGTCTCGACACGCGTCTCGCGGAATGTCGGGCAGTGCGGCAGGCAGAGCCCGCAGTGGACGCAGGCGTTCATGTCCGCCACGGACGGTGGATCAGGGATCTTGAAGTCGACGACCGGCCCGGGTTTACGATCGGAGACCGTCATACCCAGGTCTCCGGCCCGACCGCCGCCGACACGCCGATCGGGATCGCGACGCGCTGTGGGAGGGCGCCGGGCTCCGGCAGCACCTTGCCCGGGTTGAACAGTCCGGTTGAGTTGAAGGCCGCGCGCACCAGCGCCATCCGCTCGAGATCGTCCGGGGTGAAGATCAGCGGCATGTACTTTCGCTTCTCCAGGCCGACGCCGTGCTCGCCGGTGATCGTGCCGCCGGCGTCGACGCACGCCTCGACCAACTCGTCATGAGCGGCCTCGACACGCGGCAGGATGCCGGGCTCCGCGATGTCGAACATGATCATCGGGTGGATGTTGCCGTCGCCGATGTGTGCGACGGTCAGGACGCGGACGCCGTACCGATCGGCGATCCGGTGGACGGTGCCGAGAACGTCGGCGAGCCGCGAGCGCGGAACCGTGCCGTCGCAGAGGTAGTAGTTCGGGGCGACTCGGCCGCACGCCGCCAGGGCTCCCTTGCGGGCGGCCCAGAGTTTCGCGCGCTCGGCCTCGGTAGCCGCGTACTGAAGCCCGAGCGAGCCCCGGGTCTCCTGGCAGATCCGTCCGACCAGCGCCGCCTGTTCCTCGACGGCCTCGTGCAGCCCGTCGACGTCGATCAGCAGCACCGCCCCCGCGCCCGGTGGGTAACCGATCTGGAACGCCTCCTCCAGTGCGCGGATCGCCGGCTCGTCGATCAGCTCCAAAGCCGCGGGCGTGACGCCGTTCGCGACCAGCGCCGAAACAGCCTCGCCGGCCGCCTCGATCGACTCGTACGGCGCCAGGAACGTCACCGTCTCCGGCGGCAGCGTCAGCAGCCGGACCCAGGCCCGCGTGACCACGCCGAACGTCCCCTCGGACCCGACCGCCAGCCCCACAAGGTCGTAACCCGGTGCATCCGGGGCCGGGCCGCCGGGCGTGCAGAGCAGGCCATCCCGCGTGACCAGTTCCAGCCCGACGACGTGATTGGTGGTCATGCCGTGCGAGAGGCAGTGCGGTCCGCCGGCGTTCTCGGCGATGTTGCCGCCGATCGTGCTCGTCTTCTGGCTGGACGGGTCAGGCGCGTAGTAGAGCCCGAGCGGCGCGACGGCCGTCGAGAGATCGAGGTTGATCAGGCCAGGCTCGACCAGCGCCAGCCCGTTTTCGACGTCAACCTGGAGCACACGGTGCATCCTGTTGAGGTCGATCATGATGCCGCCCTCGATCGGGATGACACCTCCGCTCAGGCCGCTCGCGCCACCGCGCGCGGTGACCGCGAGCCGCTCGCGCACCGCCAGCCTGACGACCGCCGCGACCTGCTCGCCGGAGGTCGGCCGCACGACGACCTGCGGCAATGACCGGTCCATGTAGGCGTCGTACTCGTAGACCAGCAGGTCCTCGTAGCGGTCGAGAACCGCGTCTGGACCGAGGATCTCGCGAAGCTCTCGGACAATGCGCGCCGGCAGGCCCGCGCGAGCTCCACCCTCGGCGCTCGCGTGCCCAGAGGCCATCGGTCGCGCACTCCTGAACGTGGGGTCGTCGATCGAGACGATCAGCCCGAGTATACGGCAGGCGAGGACACAGGCGGGCCGAGGATCAGCTCGCGGAGCTCCGCCATCGAGTGGACCACGTGGTCCGCGCCGGCCGCCACCAGCCGCTCCACCTCGTGAACGCCCCAGGCGACGCCACAGGTCCGCACACCAGCGCCGCGCCCCATCTCGACGTCGTGGCTCCCGTCTCCGACCAGCAGGGTCTCGGAGGCCGGCACGCCGAGCTCGTCCAGCGCGATCCACATCAGGTCCGGGAACGGCTTCGGGCGAACGGCACGCTCGTTCCCGACGACGGTTCGGAACAGGCCGCGGATCCGACACCGCCGAAGCATCGAATCGGCCACCTCGGTGGTCTTGCCGGTCACGATCGCCAGCTCCAGGCCGGCAGCTCGGCACGCCCGCAACAGCGACCAGGCGCGCGGAAACAGGAGCGTAGCAGGCACCACGCTGGACGAGTAGATCGAACGGTAGCGCGTGACCAGGACCTCGAGATCGTCCGCTGTGGCGCCCGGAGCGTAACGCACCATGATGTCGCCGAGCGGCAGGCCGATCATCGCGGCGATCTCGGCCATCGGCGGGAGCGGGTGGCCGGCCTCGCTCAGGACCGTCGAGAACGTCGAACAGATGCCCGGGGCGGAATCTGCCAGAGTACCGTCGAGGTCAAATGCGACAGCGCGAATGGAACGGTGACCGGGGAGTCGAGCGTCTAGCATCGCAGTCAGGAGCGTACCGGCCGCGACCGTGGCCGGTCAACAGGTATCCGCGATGCCCGCAGGTGGGACACGCGTCTCAGAGGCGGCACGACTCGATTCGAGCACTTGCACCCTGGTTCGACGCGTCGTACGGTGGTGGTGAGATGTCGCAGCAGGAACCCTCTACAGCAGAGCAGCCCCGGGCGGCTGGGGGACCGGACCGTTTCCTCCTGGCGATCGTCGCCGGAACGATCCTGCTCGTCATCGCGAGCATCGTGATCGTCGTGCTCTTCGGACGAGCGCGTCCGTCGCCGCCGCCCGACCCGAACAGCCCGGCCGGCGTGGTCTATGCGTACGTTGAAGCCGCCAGGAACGGCGAGTCGGAGAAGGCGCGCAGCTTCCTCACGCGATCGGCGCGCGCCCAGGCCGAGGCCCGCGACCGCCAGGACACCTACCGCCCATCGCGCGACGACAACGTGCGGATCGTCGTCGAAACCGAATCCATGAGCGAGACGGCCGCCGAGGTGAAGGTCACGATCAGCCGCTTCTACGCGCGATCGGATCCGTTCTCGTCCAGCACCTCGCACCGCGACGTGACGGTGAAGCTGGTCCGCGAGGACGGCGTCTGGCGAATCAGCCAGCCGCTCGAGCCGTACACGTTCTACTACTAAGCAGCATGATCGTAGCGCGGCGCGTCTACCTGTACGGGATCGCCTTCGCGACCGTCTGGATGCTCGTCAACGGTCTGGCCGGCCTGCTGGAGGTCGCCCTCGAAGCGGTGGCCCAGGCCGTCGTCGGACCGGTGGCGATCGTGCCAGGATCCGGCTTGGCTGACATGGTCAGTTTCTACGGCGCGCTGACCGGCATCGGGCTGGTCACCTGGATCATCCACTGGGGGCTGGTCGTTCGCGGCGTCGGCCGCGACCCGGTCGCCGAAACCCGGTCCGCGATCCGCAAACTGTACCTGTACGGCGTTCTACTGATCGGCGGCCTGATCCTTATATTTGAATTCCGTCAGGTGCTGATCGACCTTCTGGGCCTGGCGTTCGGCACCGTCTCGGGCTCGGACGTCGCGAACGGCGAGGTACTCGAGCCGCTGTCGATGCTGGCCGCCACCGGCGCGTTCTGGGCGTACCACCTGCGCGTCGTACATCGGGACCGCGCCGCCGTGCCGGAGACGGGCGCAGCCGCGACGATCCGACGCTGGTGCGTGTACGGCCTGTCGTTCGTCGGGCTGATGCTGCTGTTGTTCGGCATGTCCGGACTTCTGTCGCGCCTGATCGAATTGAGCGTCCCACGCGATGGCAACGCTATCGACTCGGGCCGCTGGCTCGCGCTCGACATTTCGGGCCGAGCTGCCTCGGTGGTCGCCGGACTCATCGCCTGGGTGTCCGCCTGGGGCGGGAGCACACGGCAGTTCGCCAACCTGGCGGGGCCGGACCGCGAGCGCGACTCCGTCTTGCGCAAGGTCTACCTGTACGGGGTCCTCCTGATCGCCGTGACCTGGACCGTCTGGAGCGTCGCGCTGACGCTCTACGTCCTGCTGAGGTCGCTCCTGATCCCGTCCGAGGCCGGCGCGCTCTGGAGCGCGCTGCAGAGCGATCTCGGCGATACCCTGGCGAGCCTCATCGTATTCGGCATCGCCTGGGCGTACCACGCACGCGTCGTCAGCCACGAGGCCGGCGCCGCGCAGGAGCTGGACCGCCAGGCGACGATTCGCTGGATCTACGGCTACATCGTCGCGCTGGTCGGCGTGGTCACCTTCAGCATCGGGCTCGGCGGCACGCTGGGGACCGTGCTCGACCTCCTGGCCAACCCCGGCCTGACGCGCAGTGAGCACTGGTGGGAGGAGCGGCTGAGCCTGTTTGCAACGATGATCGTCGTCGGGCTGCCGATCTGGCTGATTCCATGGCACCGCTTGCAGCGCGAGGTGGTCGCATCGGTCGCTCGGCGCTCGCTCGCACGGCGAATCTACATCTATCTGGTGCTCGGCGTCGCGGTGCTCACGCTGCTCGGAAGCGGCGCGTACACGCTGTATCAGATCCTCCGCGTCGCGCTCGGCGAGCAGTGGACGGTGACCAACACCAGCGATCTGATCGACGCGGCGAGCGCTGCCATTGTCGCCGGGCTAATGCTGGCATACCACCTCCGGGTGTTCCAGCGCGACTCGGCACTTGCGAGGGAGGACGACGCCGCAGAGCCGCCCGTGCCGGCGGTTCCGACGCCGCTGCTGGCCCCAGGTGACGGCTTGACGCTGTCGGCTGGCGGACGCGAATTGGTGACGTTGCTGGTCGTGCGCCCTCCGACGCCGGGCGACGGCGAGGCGCTTCGTGAGCGGCTCCAGGCGGCTCTGCCACCGGGCACTCTCGTCGAGTCCATCACGCTCGACGCCGACGAAGCAGCCCGACTGCTCGGTTCGTCCTCCGAGTAGCTCGGCACCCACCTCCCGACACCTGATCGGCCACCGCAAACGTCGAGTCTGTTGGCTCGCGAACAGACCGATCGTCGCCGAGCACACAGTTCCGTCCACCGAAGCCGCCGTAGTCTGGGTTGGAGAGTCGGACGATCGGCTCTTGCTGGGGGCTGACCGGGGCGGAAACGCATGAGCGGGAAGGGCCACCGAGATGACGAGCCTGAAGCGTTCGATTGACCAGCCGGTGCGAAGTATTGGCAGATTCATCGGTGCTGTCGCGCACTCGACCAGACGTCCGGTCGTGCTCGGAGCCCTGCTGCTGACAACATCCGCGGTGACCGTCGCCGGAACGGCGAACACGTCGCCGCACGTCACGTCGGTCACTGTTTTCGGTTCGACCTTGATCGACGAGGGCGACTCGCTCAGTCTTAAGGTCGTGTTTACCGACCCCGACATCGGCGATGGGCACACTGTGCATATCAGCTGGGCCGATGGCGAGAAGTCGAAGATTCAGGTGCCGGTTGGTCAGTTCACGCTTCAGACGAGTCACGCCTACACCGACGAAACTAAGAGCGCCTAACAGAAGTGGTCGCGGCCATGCAGGGACTGCTGCATGGCCAAACTATTGATCAGCGACGAGTTGTGGGCGGTGGTGGAGCCGCTGCTGCCGAAGCCGCGCCCGAAGAAGAAGGCCGGTCGGCCGCGGGTGCCGGACCGTGCGTGCCTGACCGGGATCGTGTTCGTGCTGAAGACGGGTATCCAGTGGGAGGAGCTGCCGCAGGAGATGGGGTGCGGCTGCGGGATGACCTGTTGGCGTCGGCTGCGGGACTGGCAGGCGGCCGGGGTGTGGTGGGAGCTGCACCGGGTGCTGCTGGATCGGCTGGGCGAAGCGGGCCGGATCGATTGGAGTCGGGCGAGCATCGACAGTTCGACCGTCCCAGCCAAGGGGGTGAAAAAGGGGGGCCGGCCACCGAGGCGGTCGGCCCGAACCCGACCGACCGCGGCAAACCTGGGACCAAGGACCATCTGGTGACCGAACGCCAGGGGATCCCGCTGGTCAGCCTGCAGACCGCCGCCAATGTCAACGAGGGGACCGTCCTCCTCAACGCGATCGACGCCATCCCGCCGATCAAGCGTCCACGCGGACGTCCGCGCCGACGTCCGGCGAAGCTGCACGCCGACAAGGCGTACCATGGCCGCGCCCGACGCGACGCGCTTCGACGGCGGCACATCACCCCACGGATCGCTCGCCCCGGGGTCGACGCCAGCACCCACCTCGGCCGACATCGCTGGGTCGTGGAGCGGACCTTCGCCTGGCTGCACCGCAACCGACGCCTCCTCGTCCGCTACGAACGCCGCGATGACATCCGCGCCGCCTTCCTCCATCTCGGCTGCGCTCTCATCTGCTGGAGCTTCTGCTCTGACGACTTCTGTTAGGCGCTCTAACTGCGTAAGGTATGAGCCCCTGAGCCGAACATGAGAGCCGTTCGAGCGGGACGCCATGGCTCCGTACTCCGAAGAGCCGCGGACCGGCCCTAGACGTGCCCAGCGGCCGAGGGTACAGTGGCCATGACAGAACTTCATGACACCGCGGGGTTTGGCTGCCAGAATTGCTCCTGATGGATGGTCACGGCCGGATCTGGAGCGGGAGGCATGGACGACGCCGCGTGCGATGACTGCTTGGTGACCGCCGCGCTTGGCGAAGAGGCTCACTCAATAGCCTTAGGGCGACGTTGCGTCTGACGCAGTTTGGGATCGCACCATGTCCGAAAACCAGAACGTGGCGCTCTTGTATCGAGTCGTCGAGGATATCTGGAATGGCGCGGAACTAGGCGCAGCAGACGCCCTTTTCGCCCCGGCCTACATCAACCACGGGGGCCTGATCCCTGACCTCGTGCGCGGCCCCGAAGCGATCAAGATCAGCGTCGCCCTGTACCGCACCGCCTTCCCCCATCTCCACATCACCATCGAGCACGTGATCGCGGAAAAGGATCTGACCGCGGTGCACTGGACAGCTCACCGTGAGGGTTCTGCTCACTTGACCGGCCTCGGCGGGACGGAGGGCCGAGGGACGGTGACGGGAATGACGTTCTTCCGCGTGGCCGGTAGCAGGATCGTGGAGAGCTGGACCAACTGGGACACGGCGGGCATGTTGAGCGACCTCCCGTGACCGCGCTGGGAAGAGTCGGCCTTGAGTGCGGTCGGGGCTTGTTCCAGATGCAGGGAAGACCCCGGCGCGCGTACGTACCGTGTCGGTATGGACGTTATACTGCCTCCCCTGCCAGGACCCGAGCTCTGCGTATGACCCCTACGCCAGGGAACGCAGTGTTCGATGCCCCGCACCAGCGCCGATCCACGGAAAGCGGACCTCAACAAGACGATCGCGACTCGGGGGGGTGCCGCCTCAGTACCCCGGCTTGTCACTGAGCGACGTGCAGCGGCGAAAACATCCGCCTGAACGGTATCCTCGCAGAGGACTCCGGTTTTGCAGAAGTGAACGTGCATGCCGATGCACGCTGCTCGTTGAGCGACCAATAGGCCCCGTCACGCCACCACCGGTCCGCCCGACGTTCGGCCTGCATCGGACAGCTCCCGGAGAGGGGAGACCGGTATCGGCTGGTTTCCGCAAGGGTGGCCCGCAGCCAGCCGATACTGCTCCTCCACCGCTGAAAGCGCGTCATGGCGGCTGGACCGAACCCCCTCGGTCTACAGCAGCAGATACCGTCGATTCAGTGGCAACGGATTCGTTGGTACCGTCGGTACGGGCGCGCCATCTACGAGGATGTCCGACGTGGCGGGGTCGATGTCGAGGTGCGGATTCGCGCGGTTGTACAGCATGTGCCGCTTGGTGACCGTCCGGGTGCCCTCGACGGCGGCCAGGCGGCGCCTCGTGTTCACGCGGTCGCGGAAGCCCGGCTGACTCGCTTCCGACACGAAGTGCATCGCGAGGCTGGCAGCGGCCACGCCCGTGCCGCCCCAGTGCGGGCCGTAGATGACCGGCTCGCTCAGGCTGATCGTGGCGTTGCCCTCGCCGAAGGCACCCCAGGCCGGGAATCCGCCCTTGATTGTCAACTCGGGCTTGACGCCGAAGAAGCCCGGCCGCCAGAGCACGATATCCGCCACCTTGCCCGGCTCCAGCGAGCCGACGTACCGGTCAACGCCGTGCGTGCGCGACGGGTTGATCGTGTACTTGGCGAGGTACTGGAGGATGCGGGCGTTGTCGTTGCGGTCCGAGGCGGGAGCGACACCCGGCGCGTCGGCGAGCGGCGACTGTTCGCGCAGTAGTTTCATCTGATGCGCAAGTTGCCAGGTCCGCCGGATCACCTCGCCGATGCGGCCCATCCCCTGCGAATCCGAGTTGATGATCGGGATGGCGCCAAGCTCGTGCAGGACGCTCTCAGTGGCCATCGTGTGATCGCGGATGCGGTCGTAGAGGCGGTCGCGGTCGCTCTCGACGGCCGGGTTCATGCCGTGGACCGCCCACATCATCGCCCAGTGCTCGGGGGCGGCGTTGACGCCGTACGGGACCGTCGGCGTAGTCGAGGAGCCGATCACGTTCTCAACGCCCGCGATGGCGAGGATGTCCGGCGCGCGTCCGCCGCCGACTCCCTCCACGTGGTAGGCGTGGATCGTGCGGCCGGCGATGGCGCTGACCGTCTCGTGCAGCTCAACCGCCTCGTTCATGCCATCCGTGTGCATCGCGATGGCGATATCGTACGCCTGGGCCACGTTCAGCGCCTGGTCGATGACGGAGGCGTAGCCCGCGTAGTCCTCGTGGATTTTGAGGCCGCAGGCGCCCTCCTCGATCTGGTGGGCCATCGGATCGAAGGTGTAGCTGGCGGCCCGCCCGAGGATGCCGAGGTTGATCGGCAGGTGCTCAAATGCCTCGAACGCGCGCCGGAGGTTGAAGGCCGGGTTCTGGGCGAGCCCGCCAGTGATGAGGGTGGTGAGACCGGCGGCGAGGGCCACGGGGATCAGCTTCGGCTGGACCAGGTGGACGTGGGTGTCGACGCCGCCGGGAGTGGCGATCAGCCCCTGGCCGGGGATCGGCACGGTGTTGGCGCCGAGCAGCACCTCGACGTTGTCCGAGACGTCCGGGTTACCAGCGTGCCCGATCCCGACGATCACGCCGTCCTTGACGCCGATGTTCGCCTTGAAGATCCCGAGCACGGGATCCATCACAACGACATTGGTGATGACGAGGTCCAGCTCGCTGGCGGACGTTGCCTCGTCGCTCAGCATCATGCCGGTCCGGATCGTCTTGCCCCAGCCATTGAGCACCTCGTCGCCGTAGCTCGCCTCGTCGCGCTCCACTTCGAGGATCAGGTTGGTGTCGCCAAGACGGATGCGGTCGCCGGTAGTCGGACCGTAACGGGCCGCGTAGCCGGCGCGATCGAGGTCGTACGGCATAAACAGGCGACTCCTTTATGGCCCTCACTCCCTAACCCCTCTCCCAGTGCCCGGGAGAGGGGGGACAGGTGGCTAGCTCTCAGGACGGTCGGCGTAGCCGGCGTCGCGGGCGCGGCGCAGCCCGCCGGCCAGGCGATCCTGGGTAGTGGCGCCGTCAGTCAGGTGATTGAAGCCCCGGGCCACCTTGCGGCCGGCAAACGGCACGAGGGTGATGGTCTTCGTCTCGCCGGGCTTCCAGCCAACGCAGTCACCGGCCGGGATGTCGAGGCGCATACCCCAGGCTTTCGCCCGGTCGAAGACTAGTGGGTCACGCTGCATTTCGCTGAAGTTGACGAAACGGAGCGATACTGCATGGTAGGAGCACTGAGTCATGGTAGCCATGCAGAAGGAGCGCTTGCGGCCGCTGACGGTGGCGGAGCAGCGCGAGTTACGAGCGATCGCGAAGGCGAGCAGTGAGCGGGTGGATCGGGTGCAGCGAGCGACGGCGCTGCTGGCGGTGGCCGGCGAGGAGACGTTCGCGGCGGCGTCGCGCGCGGCCGGCTATCGGAGCATCGGGGCGGTCACGTATCTGGTGCGGCGGTTCAACCGGGCGGGGTTGTCGGCATTGGAGATTGCGGCCGGGCGGGGTCGGCGCCCGACCTACGACGCGGCGGCGCGGGCGCGGATCGTGGCGACGGCGCAGCGGCCAGCGGACCGGAAGGTGGACGGGACGGCGACCTGGTCGCTCTCGACCCTCGAGCGGACGGTGCGTCGGGAAGGACTGCCGCGCGTGGGGGCGACGACGATCCGGCGGGTGCTGCAGGATGCAGGCAGCTCGTACCAGCGGACCCGGACGTGGTGTCCGACTGGGACGGCGCAGCGCAAGCGCAAGGCCGGGGTGGTCCAGGTGGTCGATCCGCAGACGGAAGAAAAAAGGGGGCCATCGACCTGGCGTACCGGCTAGCCGAGGCGGCCGGTATCCCGCTCTGGTGCCAGGACGAGGCCGGGCCGTATCAGGCGATCCCCCACGCGGGGACCGGGTGGGCGCCGGTCGGCGAGCCGGCCCGCCTGCCCCACGAATACGTGCGCGGCGGGACCGCCAAGCTGCTGACCCTGCTCCGCCCGGCGACCGGCGAGGTCCGCGCCAAGGGGGTGACCAACGCGACCAATGCCGTGCTCCATCCCTGGCTCCAGCAGGAGCTGACCGCCGTGCTCGCCACCCTCCCGCCCGCCACCGAACCCGAGGACGAGCGCCCGCCACTCGCCCGGTGGGCCACCTGGCTCGGCCACGAACCGCGTGAGCCGTTGCCTCCGCTCCGCCTCATCCTGATCTGGGACAATCTGGCCGGGCATCTGAGTTGGTCGATCGTCCGCTGGCTGTTCCAGCACGGCGTCATGCCGTTGTACACCCCGCTCAGTGGTTCCTGGCTGAACCTGGCCGAGTCGATCCAGCGCATCCTCGTCCGCCGCGCCCTTGAGGGCCACCACCCACAGTCCCAGGATGAGCTCATCGCCTGGCTCGACGACACCGTCGCTGGCTGGAATGCCAACCCGACTCCGTTCACCTGGCACGGCAAGCGCTACGAGCGCCGACAACGGGCCCGCCGACGGCGCCGGGCCAACTCCCCAGCCGACCCGGTCATACTTCAATCAATTGCAGCGTGACCCACTAGTGGGTCACGGCTCAAATGATTGAAGATGCGACCAGATAGGCCGATGCTCAATCAAATGTCACGTGACCCACTAGTGGACCGTCCCGCTCATGAGGAACCGTATCAGGCCGCCTCCTGAGCCGGGACGGCGAGCTTGTCCTTGAGTCGCTGGTAGAAGCGGACGCCTTTGCGCCAGGTGAACGGATGGGCCTGGTGGGCGTTGTAGGTCGTGATGAAGTCGGTGAGCGCCCGTT
>Ga0209382_10001001_pt1 | contig 45718 bp, 68 predicted proteins | sample SoiMetdeltSBSDD5_FD_187599 | JGI IMG/M metagenome (GOLD analysis project Ga0209382, IMG submission 187599) | Bulk soil microbial communities from a Populus tree surrounding site in Tennessee, USA - Soil MetaG P. deltoides SBSDD5 (SPAdes) (version 2) | ecosystem: Environmental > Terrestrial >...
CGCTTGTTAGACGCACCCGACCTAACAGCCATACGCAGCTTACGAACCTTACGCCGTGTACCTAACGGACGAGGACCGGAAGAGCCACCGCTAGGGAAAGTAGGGTAGGCCATTAGATTACCCTCCGATTCCTCTTCTTGACTTTCTTAGTAGGCGTTCGGTTGAAGCCTAAGCTACCTGCCCTCGGAATAGCTGCTGAGGCTGCACGCTGGTTGAGATTACCTAACTGGTACTGGTAATCACTCATGGTAGCGCGACGATCAGAACGCATCCGAGCAATATTAGAGCCGAGAGCGTTGTTAATGTCGGAACGCTGTGCTTGGAAATCAGCCGTAGCGTCACCTAAAGTCGTTCCGTATCCTGAGGAATAGGCTAATCCTCGACCAGCAAAGTTGTTCAGGATGCCACGGTTAACGTCGGGCTGTTGAATATCTAAAGCACGCAGTTGGCTAGTGGCCTGGGTGTTCAGGTCACTAACCTGCCTACCATAGTCCCTTAAGTATCCCATTCGATCCGCGAATAACTTACGCCTAGCTGCGGCGATCTGCGGATTAAACGGGAGGGCCTGCGGGGGGTTGGTCCTGGGGGTAGGGTTGGGCCGCGGATTGGGCCGCGGCTTGCGCTTGCGGACTACCGCCATAATAGAGCCTCCCTGTAGGGTCCTTAAAGATTCCAGTGTTACCGATAGGAATACCGGCTTCTGGAATCATAGGCTGCTGCGTAGTACTTGGGGGTTGCTGATTTTGCTGGTAAGCATCTTTGGCTCGTAAGAAAGATTCTGCTTTCCCTGAGCGACTTTCACTTTGTTTATTAAGCTCTCGTTGGATATAACCTTGTGGCTTCTTAGTAGCCCCGGAATTAGGATGAGGGCTGCCACCGTTATACGTTCTCTTGCCATTTAAGTACGGCTGCGTGTCAGTACCCATACTAGTTCCTAAATGGTCCCTTGATAGCGTACTCCATTGCGAGTCCGCGCACTCTAAATGAAGATGCTTGATCAATACCCGGTCCAGCCTGGATATCGGTCGTATCCGAGGGTTTATTTAATCCAAACTGAATAACTCTGAATCGCCTTTGCCTAAGCTTAGTTGACTCAAAGAAGTCTGTGTAAAACCCTTTATACTCAGTCATTGCATCCGAGAAGTCTACAACGTCAGGATCACCTTCTCTAACCTGTACGCTAAAGAAGTTATCCTCATTGTCAAAGTCTGAATGTTGCACATCGAAACGCCAACGAAAAAGCTTCTTCCATCGAGTAGGATCGTCTAGGGCTAACGGAACCGTTACCATAGTGTATTGAGGAACGTACGTAATCCCTAGACGATCCTGGTCTCGACATTTGTTATCTGGATCGGATAAGGTTGAACCAATTCGCATCATTGAAAGGTAACCTGTACCCGAGTCTAAATTATCCTCTTGCACAGCTGAAACAAAATCCCCCCATACCATAAAAGCTTCCCCACCAGTAGCCGCTACTGCATAAGAACGTTTGCTAGTAGGACCAATGGCAAAATCTACAGGGGCGTACTTTGTCCAAGCTCCGGTGCGCATATTCATACACAGAGAACTAAAAGAACCTGTCTCGAAGATACAGCCGATGATAAGTCGCTCATCGACTACTGTAATCGAACAGTCTTTATCCCACGATATCTGTGCATGTAAGATCGTGTTGATATTCTGTGCGATGTTGATAAACTGACCATCAACAAAGCTGTAGCACCCGTAACGGTTTACGATGTAGATATCACTACCGTTATTAGTAGCGTCGAATGCTCCGAAGTTTTTAGCTACCTGACGTAGAATACCGTCAACTGTTGGATCAGTATTGAAGGTAAACGCCCAAGTTGAATCTTCCTTGAAGAAGTAAACGATATCCTCTAACGCAATTACCGCTGTAATTTGTTGAGCATCTGCTGGCGAAACATTAAAGAATCCACCATCCGGAGCAGCCCAGGTCAACGGATCAGTAGCTTTTGAGTAGTTAACTTTAGACCCATTGATATCAACCACAAACATACGGTCTTGCATCGTGAAAGCGTAATATCCGAAAGCCTGGCTTCCACCGCTACCAACCGCAGTAGCTCCCGTTGAGTCTCCGTTATCCATTACAACGTTATTAATGAACGCTCCAGCACCAGCCTGATTATTGCGGATAAAGTAAAGCTTACCGTTGTAGAGAACTACCTGCTTAAACAGAACGCCAGTGCCAGGTTCGCTAGCTCCGTGGTTATTGGAGAACAGTAACGTAGGCGATCCAGTAGTAGGATCGTCCGTAAAGAACACGTCCTCCATCCAGCTACCAGCACGAAGCTCTAACTGAGAGAGATAGAGACGAAGGTTCCCAGCAGATACGGCAGTAGGATAAGAACCGAGTAAGCGGAGAGGACCATAATTAACAAAACTAGCTGGCCAACCATCTCCCCAAGAATCGTGAAATCGTACAAACCCAGGACGGGAAACGAGCACGCCGTAATCAGTGACATCCAAGTTAATGACGTCGTGTAAAAATGATTCAGCAACATCGTACGACCCTTCGTGGCGGGTAATTAAACCATCTGGCCACGGACCCAAGTACTTCGTAATATGATCTTGTTTAGTACCCATAGAACATATCCTCCGTACTCACTGTAACGTAAGGATAAGTCTCCTGACTCGGTCGGTACGTATCCGTATTCATCATGTCTAAGTCTGCACTAAGCTGAGCCATTTTAGAGCCGTGTCGCTCGTCATCATCATCTAACTCAGCAGCTTTAGCGATACAGTAATCTACCACCTTAAGATGGTAACGCTCTGGAAGGGGGATCGTATCACTTAATGCAGATATCGGAGTCGGGTATGTTTGGAAGTAGATAACAAGGTTAGAACCTGTACTATCCGGAGCAGGCTCAAAGATAATCTTGTTAGCCCAAATCCAGTAATGACGTGGCATTCCGGTAGGACGAGGCAATACATCCTTCTCCGGGTAAGTCTCATCAGCTTGTTGAATTGACAGGAAGTCTACTGTGACACCCTTGTACTTAACAGTGTTAAGACGTAGAATGTTAGTAGCCAGTGTTGGAAGGTCATAAGACTCAGTACCATTAACTGTACTCGCGGCGGCTTTAGCCTGGAAGAGTTCATCGTTACGAGAGACGATTTCGCGCATGGCGTCGTTAATGTAATCGAGCAGCATCGCATCGGTAATCTGAGCCGCAGCTTCATCACCGAACTGACGCTTAACTCGATCTGCTACGTTCGTTCCCGTAAGTGCAGTCATTAACGAGTCCTATTGCCGTGGTCCCTAATCACTGTATTCTTATCAACGACATACTTGTTGAGAGGTGACTTAAGGACATGCTTTGTAACATCTTTGATGTATTCTTGGCGTTCCTGTACTTCCTTGCCTGCTAACAGCATAGCTGCCTTTTGACGTGCGTCAATTTCATCTAACACGTCATGCCTGCTCGTATCTCCTAAGATAATCCGAGTAAGCACGTCTCCGTCAAAATGCTCCTGATCCGAAATCGTCATAACAACGAAACGACCTGTAGGAGTAGTTTCGATAATCTTAAACTCAGGCTCATTCGGAGGAGGGTTAGGATTCCACATGACATCCAGCTGAGGGTGGTATTCCCTAATGGCATCTACTAGGTTTGCCACACGCTCGTTAACCCAATGTCCGTCACTTAACGGAATCAGTGGGTCAATATTGTCAGTCGGAAGTCGAGTATTGCTCATGCCGCCCTCAAAGAGATTCGCGGATTGGAACCTGCAAAGATGTTAGCTGGTCCGAACGTAAAGTTGGCAGGTAAAGCTCCCGCTACACCTGCCTGTAAATACCCACAACCTGAAACAGAACGGTCAGCTAAATCCATACCAACGTACTTAGTCCAGCCTGCTGCAATAGCTCGAACTAATAACCCCGCAATCGCAGTAACCTGAGCACAGAAAGCTACCCAATATACACCCGGCGCTAACGTTTGGTTAATCGCTAATGTCTTAGCTCCAGTAGTATCTCCAGCAACTGTACCCGCATCAACAAGTAACGCTCCGGGTCGTCCACTTGAATCGGACGCATAAAGTCCTAAGCGCATAACCGTAGCCGCTTGTAAAGTAGTGACTGCAATCGCAATCTGATCAAACGTAGTAGCCTTTCCTACAGGGAAAGGGAACACGTCCAATTCATTAAGAACCGGAGTCATAGTGGAGTTACCACCATTAATGTCCTGGTTGTAATAGAGTCCAGATGCGAACTTACGGTTTTCTGCAACTCCACTACCTAAGCCTGAACTACCTAACATCTGCTGATAAAACAGATACTGTAGCTCAGGTGTAGGCGCAGAAGAGCTAGACAATCCTAATTGAGATAAATAGTAAGCTCGCTGTAACTCCATTAAGCTCGGAGTGGGCACGTTAGCTCCTTATAGTGAGGGCCCCTACCTCTCGGCCAAGAGTAGGGGCCCCGTCCACTAGGGTTATGAAGCTTACGCCTCAGTCTGACCGGTAAGCACCGCGTTGTGGTTACGCACCTCGATGCCAAGCTCCCAATACTTACGGAGCACAGCTTCCCAAACATCGAAGTCGTGAACCCACTTAAGGATACTTCCGTCATCATCAGCGAAGGCCCAGTCTGCCTCGCGGTAGACCTTAAACGCCTTCTCTTCCAGGAAGTAAGTTAACCCGGTCGGGCAATCCACATCAGCAACGATGGGGATATCTTCGTTACCCGCTGCGAAGCTAAGACCCGTAAAGCCACCCTCGAACTTCTGCGGAGCGGTAATACGACGATCAGCCTTAAGCAAGTTGAAGTAAGCGCGACGGATACCAAGGCTGGTAAATCCAACCGTAGTCTTACCACCCTGCACGCGGACAGCGTCACATGCGCTAATCCACTTAGACTCAGCAACGGCACCGCCAGTAGCGTCAACGTAAGCCGCCCACTTAGGCTCAACAGCCGGGTCAACGTTGAACAGCGTACCCGTAGCGGCAACAATGCTCTTTAATCCCTGCGGCTCACGGAACACACCGGCGCTAACAGTACCGGAACCCGTACGCACTAACACGTCCGTCGCCACGATAGCAGCCGAAGCGTCGGCACCATCGTAAGTGACAACCTTAGTCGTCGGGTTAATCGCGGTGATCTTACGGTTAACAGCGTGCGTCACACCTGTGCCTGGGATGATAACATCGATCATCATGTCAAGCTCAAGGAACTGAATGCTGTCAACGGTAACGGTGTTAGCAGCATCGGCCGTGACCGTGGCTAACGTACCCGTAGCGTCACCGTAGAAGATACGTCCGGAGTCCTTACGAACGTCATCCTTAAGCCCATCCATTTCCCGCTCCATCGCATTAGCGAAAGCCTCAGCGTTAGAGTCGGCCAGCTTCATAAGCTGTCCAGTCATGCGAACACGACCGTAACCGTACTTAAGGGGAACTCGGGGGCTAATGTAGCCCTGCTGACCAGCAGCAGGTAACTGCTCGTTCTCCTGGCGGTAGCCCTGACCGTGGTTACGGCGGACCCGAACCGGGAACGTTACGTATCGACCGCTAACGTCGTTAGAGACGCCCTGGCTAGTCTGCTCGATACGCTTCATACCGATAACTTCGTTCTGAAGCGCATCACGCAGGCCGCCTTGGTACATCTCCTTTAACAACGCATTGATCGTTGTTAAACTAGCAGGCATCGCCTTCTCCTAGTGGTTAGCCTTGGCCTGCCTGGTTAGCGGCGTTTAAAGTCTGAGCCACTAGAGCGATACGCTCCTTAGGACTCAAGCTACCAAGGTCTTTCTGCTCGGACGGTAATCCACCGCCAGATGCTAACGGCTGAGGCGGACCTTGTTGCTGAGCCGCTGGGTGGTTAGCTGGAACCATAATCCCGCCAACCTCTACCATAGGCTGTTGTCCGTTACCATTAGCATATTGCTGTGGGTTTTGCTGCTGGACCTGTTGTGCATAAGCTTGACCGTACCGCTGGTAAAACTCTTCGACTGCTCCGTTAAGGTCACCAGTAGCATATGCCTTGTTAAGCACGTACTCATAGTCCAGTGGGCCACGCTGCTGTTCCACATTGTTTAACTGTCCGAGGATTTGCTCAGTTTCTGCATCCTCCTCGCGTTCCTGCCTATCGCCTTGCACTAACTCTGTAAGCTCAGATAAGGCTTGCTGCATAGCATTCCAACGCTCGTCCTGCTGTAACTCTTGAGGATTGTTACCCTGGTAATAAGAAACGTCCTCAGCGTCGTCTCCTTCAACATCATAGTTAAGTTCGTTAGCTAGATACTGAAAGAGTTGCTCTGGATTGCTCTGCATGAGTTGAGCTAACTGAACCGCCATTTGTAAACCTTGCGGATCGTAGTTAGTAAACTCTTGATAAGGCTGGTACTGCTCTAACTGTTGATTAAGCTGCTGGAACCGTTGCGTGGTCTGGGCATCCCAATCCCGGAAGATAGGCTCTGCTGTTCCCCGTAAACTTTCGGGGAACCTGTTAAGGTATTCCTGATAAGGTGGGTTACCACCTTGCGGTGCCTGTTGCTGAAACTGTTGAGGCGGTTGCTGGTACTGTTGCTGATTACCAAGCTGCCCGTAAGTAACTGCACCGTCTCCGGAGGCTGTACTCCCGTTAATTCCAACGGGGCCCTGGCCTCCGTTATTCTCAATACCTGCTGGTTGTGACATGCGCTCTACCTTCAGTAACGGGACTGTACCGTCTTAGGACTGTACCTTGACTGTAACCGGCTTAAACCCGGTCCCTGGTCGCGGCCCTGGTCCCCTGGCCCTGGTCCTCTAGGGATGACTCTAGGATATATACAGCGATTAACTCCTGTCAAGTCAATCGATTAAACTTTTCTACTTAATGTAAGGTCCTGGCGGAGTGGCAGGTTTACCTGGGTAATTCTTGGTACGCGGCCGAACGGGTAAACCAGCCGCTTGCCTAAGCATCCGTCGATAACCAGTACCCTTAGTGTACTGATCCGTAGAGGCAAAGAAATCATCTAGATTGCTACCCTTATGTTCTCCGAAAGCTTTGCCTCCAAAGTTCTTACCTCCCTGAGCACGACCAAAGAGTCGCATCAGTACAGCAAGACCTTCCTTATCATTACGCTTGTTCTTATCTCCAAGCATACTTAACCGGCGCATACCTAAAGTTCCAGCCGGACGTGGCTTAGGACCGCCCGGAGGGAAGTTAGACCCAGGAGGTAACGGAGCACCAGGCGGGTGCTCTCCCGGAGCAATCGGTAAATTGTGTCCCTGATAATCGTTTAATGGATCACGAATATAGGGAGGTTTACTGTTCTGTAACGGTCCCTTATTGTTACTGCTAGCGTGATGGAATCGATCCGGCCTGCCTAATGCTGGGTTACCCGGACCCATATCCATACGCCCAACACGTCGAGGTACACCAGGAGTAGGATTCCGACCGACCCTACGACCTGGCTTACCCATAGCGTCTAATGCCTTCTTAAACGCTTGCTTCTTATAACCTAGTCCTGGGGGCATTTCCCCTCCTAGCCTTGTGCTTTTCTAAGGCTTTCTTGTAAGCCTTCTTCTTTGGTTTAATCGTACCACCGTACTCTGCATCCCAACGCGCAGCTATATCAGGATGGTGAATATGCATAAACGCTCGTTGTTTAGCTGAACGATAAGGCATTATGCCGGCATCCCTGGTAGCATAGGCTGGGCGGCAGGATCGGCAGGTGGTAACGGTTGTCCGTCAGGGCCTACAGGGGGTTGACCCATTCCCATCATAGACATCTGATCTATGCCTAATTGCAAAGCCATTTGATGCATAGTTACGTGTTGCTCGAAGATAGCTTGTACCTCCGGAGGCAACATTTCGTATTGCTGAGTCTTACGGAACTTATTATGCTCTACGATATGCAGCTGGTGGTTATCCCAGATGTTAACTGGAATGTCAACACCAATCTGCATCTTAAGGTTCTCACGACCAGCTTGCTTAGTATCGACAAGGATTTCATCGTACATCTTTTCGACTCCACCAAGGTCGAGCATTTTAAGCCCTTCCTCCGGTGGGATAAGCTGATTAGTCATGAGGTCCATGATAAAGGCTCGCTTAGCAGCCTTACTAGTAGCCAACGAACTACCAGTCTCTACCCGAATGTCAGTATTGCCCATAAGGGCACTGCCTTGGAATAACTGAGCATCGAAGGATTGATTAACCCCTGTAGTCTTAACCATACGGGGCTGATCCCAATACTGAATTACGTAGCAGAGGTAGAGTTCCCCGACCTTCTTAACGGCGTCCTCGACGCTATCGGTCGTTGTGCTAAGCTGCGAGTCGTCGGCCTCTTGGAGAGAAGATATCGCTGTCGCCGCAACGACGCTTCCCGGAGCCTCTCCGCGACTAATCTCATGCTGTGCTGAGAGATCATCAAAGTCCCTCTCTAACCTATCCATGTGTTCGCTAATGTAAGCCGGTAACGGAGTAGGTTGTAGTTGAGTTGGAGGACCTAACCCGGGATTGTACTCGATAATCTGTCCAGGCTCAGATGTAATCTTACTAGCCTGAATCGAGCCCTTAGGCGCCATGAACTGTGGACGACCCGTAGTATTCTTATTTTCAACAGTCTGAGAACGGGTACGGTTGTATTCTTTCTGTACGGGAACAATATCCTCAAGAACAGAGGTCCCATAGAAGCCACTCGATAAGATGTGGTTAATCTTAGCGAATGGGTATCTCCCATGATCGTAAGGATACTGTTCCCGCATGTCTACTAGTTGCCCACCAGCTACTAAGATGTAAGCACCAGCAGGGAATTTCGGGTGCATGTTAGGCTTGATCCACATTTCCAGTAACAATACCTCTTCGGTAAAGTTACTAGTCTGATCTGTGAGCTTAAGAAATGCTTCTTCCATAATCTCATAGGAAGCTCTAACGTCAGACTCGAAATTCTTATCCGGCCACTGCTTCTTACACCACTCTACAGGGCGTGTCTGAGCATGAATAATATAAGGCTGCTTCTCGATATCGCGCTGCCTAAGATCAGGCAGGTAAAGATGGAAGATATCGATTTCCTCTACGTCGATATCACCTAAGTACTTGTACTGTCCATACCCACAGAGAGCCGTAGGATTCCAACTACACTTGATATAAGACGTACCGCAAGTACTAGACCACCAAACCGCGTGCTTAAGAACTACTTGGAAGTTTTTCTCTGAGTAACCGGCAGCAAAAATTTGCTCTGCGACTTCGGCCGCAACAATATCTTGGTCCTCGGTACTGTTAGGAACAACTGTCCAATTAGGTTTCTGGCTCGTGAGTTTAGCAATCTCTTTCCTAATAATAGGACGACACTTGTTAATCGTCAGTCTAACACGCCAGGGAGGAGCGGGTGGAACATACAGCTTATATCCAGACGTAGCTGCTGTGGACCTAACCCACTGCACCCACTGGCGACCGTGGTAAAACGCCAAGTTAAGATACCATTGACGCTCGTTACCCCATCGTTGACGCTTACACTTATCCCACTCACCCTTAACCCAGGCAGCGAGTTGTGCGTCTCGGTTAGACCGTTGCCTCTGCTCTAAAAAGCTAGTAATTTGAGAGACGCCGGGTAAACCGTTAACCGGGGACGATACCGTCGGTGTAGACATACTGTTCCTTATCTAACGGCTGACCAGTCTGTTCCGCATAAGCGTTCCAGTCAGTATCAAAGCCTGGCGCTTGGTAAGTGTCAGAGGCCGAGGGCTGCGGCGAGCTTGTCGCCTGTATCTGAGCGAAGGTCTCCGGATTCCTGCTTATCAGTAGATTGGTTAACCTCTGAACTTCCAGGTCCCTCTCCGCTATCTGATTCCTCAGATACTCCACTTCGCTCTGATCCCGTAAGAGTGTCTGATGTTTCAGTATCCTCTTCCGATTCCTCGTCTCCGCTAACGTCCTCAGTCCCGCTAACATCGTCGACGCTAATTGCGGGCTCTTCCACGCTAGTAACGAGAGAGGCAGCGAAATCGCCAGTAACGAGCTGACCGTAGTCTCGGTATCCATCGACAACCTTCTTTAAGCCGAGATTCTCCTGCCTAAGCTTAGACAGGTCTGCTAGAGCGTTAGTTAAGTCACGCTCCATACCTTCATATTCAGCAGGACTGATAGCTCCAAAGATCCGCGCTACCTGTAGGGCACAGTCACTGCAAATGTAAACTGATCCATACCAGTCAATGTCCGCTTGTAAGTCAACCATTCCTGGCGTTAAAGCGGGACCATTAGCAGAGGGTTCAGCTAAATTACCATTATCAGTTTTGCGGCAGCCTACACACTCGTTAGGAGTATTATAGACTACCGCTAACTGATACTTCAAGCGCGGATCGACGGTAGTCACTTGTCTCCACTGAGAGCCTTATCAAGCTCACTCTCAGTATCTTCTTCGGAGTCATCTGACTCGCCAGTACCACTAGCAGCCACAGCCGCTGTAAGTCCAGCAGCTAAAGCGTTTCCAAGCTTAACGTTAGCGTCGTACACATCGGCGTCACGCACACCGCTAGCCTTATCATCGGCAACTGCCTGAGCAAACGCCTCGTTATGCTCAGTGTCATCCGGTAAAGTCTGCGGATACGTAGTGTCACCCTTAGTGCTTGCGTTAACCTTGTGCTCTTCATCGTGCGCAGCACTAGTACCGTGCGAATCGTGCCGACCCTTAGCACCGTACTCACGCATCGACTGAGAGCCCCAGACCTGATCCTCTTCCGGAATGCGTTCCTTGAGGAAAGCATCTAAACTAGCCCATCGCGGTTTACGGCTTTCCTGACGAGCCCGGTCTACCTCTTGCTCGTACGTAGCCTTATCCACCGCGGTAACAATGTAACCCATCGGTAAACCTCCTGGTCGGGCACGCAGAACGGCCCCTTCGATGCCATAAGACTATCGAAGGGGCCGCTATTCTGTCAAGCCAATCGCTTAAGTATTTTTCTTATCGGTAAACCACGAACCCGAAAAACAGGATCGGAGCGAAAAGCGTAGACGTGATGAACATAAGCGCAATGCCTGTGTAAACTAAGAGTCTAAAATTAACTTCTTTACGACGTCTACGTACCCAATGGCCACAACCAGCCATAGTACATCCACCACACAGCCCACCTTGCATAGTATAGTGGTCTTTGTGTTTAAATTCGTAATACCTCGGCCATACCATTACCATTCACCTACTGGCTCTGTAGTCCACTCTGTCTTACTATCGAAGTTATCGTACTCTCCCCAACCCCCTGCTCGCTGGTTAGGATTAAGCTTAGCTGCTAGCTCATGGTCGATCTGATTTTCAGGTTTCGCGTAAACCTTAGAAGCTCCTACAGGGCTAACCTGAATGGGAGTCTCTATCTTAATTAAGTCCTTAACTAACTGCTCAAAGTTAGGAAACGCCATAGCGCAGTAACGTAGACTGTCCATAGCGTGATCGTCTTTCTTACGCGGAGTCTCCTTCTTGTTATGCTGACGCTCCGCACCTTTCTGAATCCACTCAGCCCAACGGTAACGGCCGGCTTCCCAAATGGTTTTCTCACAACGTTGGTAAACTGACCAAAAGGACCTTAAGTCTCCAGTAACCGGGTCCTGCCAGATAGGCTTCATAAAAGCCTTTACTCTGTCGATTCCGGTTTCCACGTCGTTAAGGCCAGGGGACGCATTGATAAGGATACCAAATTTGGAGTATTCTTCGAGAATTGAAGTCTTAGTGATCGGGTCTGTATTTCTAATGGATGGGTCGCCAACGTAAAAGTCAGGCTGCCGTCCGATTCTTCTGTTGATTTCAAGGACTTTAAGGGCATGTTCTCGAACAACAAGTCCCTTCTGGTACCATTCCCAGAAAGTAACGAGTCGCCCGGTAGGTAAAATAGCGTGCCAGAGCCAAGCAGTGGGGTTAGTAAATCCATGATCTAAACTCGCAATAATTGTAGCGTTACTTAAGTCTGGCAACTCACCTTGATGGTGCTTAATAACGTGAGTATCTCGGTCGAACTCCTTATAGATAAGACCTGTCTTAGCTACGTACTCACCTTCAACTCGGGTATCTGCCCCACCTTCACGTTTACCTAAGATTGCTCGGAGTACGTCTACCTCTTCGTCCTCAATCCAAGGGTTATCTGCTGTGCTAGCTGTAACCACTACGACTGTGAACGGAGCCTCACCCTTAAGTGCAGGCTCGTAAAGATCATCGAAGGTCCAAGTCATACCGTCAACAGGAGTTAAAGTGAACCAGGCACGTCCTCCGGTATCTGTAAGACGTGCCATATTTTCATCGTAAACTTCTTCTGGCGGCTCTTCATCAAAATGAACAAAATGCCGTGAAGTTCCCGCGTGCTTATTGAGTTGTTGATCATAAGATCGGAGTTCGATAAATCCTTCGTTAGCGAAATTAAGAGTTCGTTCCTCTGCGTCCCAGGCACTATCCCAAGTGCCCCCTCTAAGCTCACTAGGAGGAATCCAGCGTTTAAGGGCGGGGATGATAATGCCTTGGCCGCCATTAATAAAGTCCGTTGTGCAAATGCGGCCCCTAATAGGCTCGGGCCAGATAGCGTTAATGTCAATATAGGGGTGCGTCTTAGTGACCCACCATATATCTTCCACAATTCCGCCGACCGTCTTGCCAGATCGGTTACCTCCGACATAAAACCTCACCTTAGCTATGTATGACTTATTGAGAATCCGGTTATGGATCACCATGTCGATACGGCCGAGTTTAGCTAGGTTAACTCCATGCTCCATACCAGTACCCCAAGGCTCTACAGGGAGGGTGTCTGAGCAATGGAATCTAGCTTGCTTAATGTTATGCCGGTATCCTAAGATGTTCGGCTCTATGGCAAGCTTATTTAGACGCTCAGCAATGAGTAACTTGCCGGTGTCTAACTTAAACTCTTCGGGCTTTTTACGAGGCATAGTTATAAATCCAAATACGTCCGCTACCAAGAACTCTTGTTACACGGTAAGTACAGGCAATCACTGAGGGTACAGTAGGGTCTACTCCTTCAACCCTAGTATCCGTTGCAGAGATAGGTAACGGAAGGCGCCTTGTTTTAGGAGGAAGTTTATCATCCTCATTGACCTCTAATACGTCTATCCTACCATCATGAGGTCCGCCGTAATATTTTAATTCAACCTTCATACTACCAAGCTCCGTTAATTACGAACTTACGACTAGCAATTTGAGGACCTGGAATCTGAGGCACAATCGTAGTAGCTAAACCGGCAGAGTCAATCTTCTGCGGGTGTCGGCGTACGACCTTAAAGAACGTAATGTGTCGTCCGTTGTTAATGGTAAGGTTCCCACCGGAGTTCTGAAAGGATTGTATCTTCCACTGGTGTCCTACTGACATCTGAATTCCCATCATAAAGTCCCAGGCTCTATACGGATCAGTAGCCGTAGATAGGTTTTCAGCTGTCTGAGTTACTGCACCGTCCTCCATGATACGGACACCTCGCTTACCTGTAGCGTTAGCAGCGAAGGTCACCCGAGCAGTAATGTCAGCAACGTGTTCCTTAAGGACAACAAAAGTCTGAGAGTCGATCTTGGCGTAGAATTCCTTATCCCAAAACTTGTAAGCCTGGAAGCTAGTGTCTACGTAGTTGCCGGCAGAGTTATGCGAACCGTCTGTGTCTTTATACAGCCATAGTCCGATAAGCCGGTGGGAATGGTCACCTGGCGCGGCTTGGTTATTTCCAGGACCTAAAGAGTGGTGTTTAGCTTGAGCACCGGAATCAGTATCCGCCGAGTTATGTAACGCACGAACCTTCTCAGCATCCCACTCTAGGTCTTTACGCTTACGGTCCTTGTCACCCTTACCTTTACTATCCTGCTTATTGGAAGGATGGTAAACGTGAGGTACTTGGTGAGGGACTTGACCTAGCGGACCCTTACCACTAGAACTAGACTCAGGCATTAGTAGCCCCTAGGTAACTCGGGAGGTCCCGCGCTGACCCCAGAGTGGAGAATCTGGATACCGGAACGGTTAACACTATTGATAATCTGCTGACCGATACGTTGCGCGTCCTCAGGGGTTAAGTTAGCGATGAGGATGTCGATGATTTGGTTAACCATCAGCTGGAAGTTAACTACTTGCGGGTCCTGTGGACGGTAACGACCAGTCTTTTCGTTAAAATACTTGATGGACTGGATGTCACCAGCACGTACGTTATCCCCGAGTGCTCTATCAGCATCTACAGCAAGGGAGGCTTCTAGCTTAGAGGCGCGGGCTGCGTAGTATTCTCTAAAGACTGGATCGGCGTTCCATACTTGGAACTCTTCCTTGGACACGCCGGCATCTGATAACTTTTTGTGATCTGGCGTAAGGTCGTTAACGTTGAGTAAGGAGTTAACCAGTTGTAATTGGCGGCCGGTAAGAAGTGGTGCCGGCGCACCTTCGTTACCCTCGTCTGGCGTGGCGCTATCAGGTAATCTAACAGGAATAGACCTGGCTGCCAAAGCCTGACGTATTGGAGGGTAAGTCCAGTACTCTCTCCATTGCGCTTCGGAGATTGTAAGGTGTTCACAAGTAATATCATAGTCAGGAAGTCTTTCGTGGAGCATGTAGTATTGCTCGACCCATAGGATGAACCCTAACTGGTGCTCGTTAATCCGAGTGTCTTTGTCTAACTGCTCGGATGTCCACTTAGCATCTGTCTTGGGCTTAAACTTAGCGTTTGTCATATAAGTGTCTCCACATCACGTTAGCTTCCCGAAGGTCGATAATGTGCTGCGTCTCAAAACCGGTATCCCTTAACCATTCTCGTAACTGCTCGGGGACCTCGAACGTTTTACCCGCTTCAAATCTACGGACGGTAGAGGGATGTAAGCAGAAGGCAGTACAAAACCCGAGGATACTTTGACCGTAACCACTTTGAGTACGGTGCCACGTAAGAGGGTGCGACTCCACTTTGGGGATGTACGGGTAGTGGAACGCAAAGGGTTGGACGGTTTGAGAGTACTTACGGTACGCCGTAACGTATTCGCTGTACTCAGCTTGCAAACGTCCTGCCGTATAACGAGGGTCCAAACGTTCGAGCGCATGAACCATTGCACCTGGTATCTTACGATAAGTACCTTGCTCTGTTCGGACGACGGTCTTATCGCTAACGCCAGCACGGCTAGCAAAAGTACTAACACCCAAGTCATAAGATAACCTTAAGCTCTTGACGATGTTGGTCGGGACGGGTGTCAAGTCATCCCCGGACCCGGCGGGAACGTCCACCGCCTCTGACCTGCTCATATATAGAGTATGACAGACACTTGACTCCGAGTCAAGTCCGTAGTAGTATTATTTAAGAAAGGAGGTAAGAAATGTCTCAGCTCAGTAACCCTAAAGGTTTAGAGGGTGACAGTCGGGACCGTTTACGAGCCTTAGCCTACAGGGGCGAAAGGGTAGCTGGGCGGTTCGTGTTAGAGGGTGAGGACGCTCACTATCTTAAGGTTATCGCAGCAGAGCGTAACATGACTGTGGATGCCCTTGTTAAACAGTTCGCTATTGAAGGCTTGTGGCGAGCCCGTACATTTAAGGAGCTATAGCTATGATGTGCTATGAGTGCTTACAAAGCTTGAATAACCCACCTATGAGTGATAGCGATTACCTGTTAATGAAGGGGGATGTTAACTTAGGTGTCATCGTAGTTACACATGCTAACGGGTATGCTATCTGCACTATGCACGCACAAGGATATGAGTGGGATAAAGATAACAAGGTGTGGAAACTCAAAGAGCCATATGGAGGCAAGGTGAGTAAAGGGTAAGTTAAGGAAAAATAAAGGAAATGACGTACTAAGCTGGGGGAGGTAGGTTCGCTACGCTCATGGTACCGCACCCTGATTTAACTTGCAAGATGTGTCTCAGTATGTGATACGACGTTAACCGGATGTTGATACAGAGTTGACACCCCGTCGAATCCCTGCTAGAGAAAGTTCCTAAGAATGTCAGACAGATCGGCACTACCCCTTGCATGGTGTCAACGTAGAGGGTAGCGTTAGCACTAGGTCCAGCACGGTGCTGGGCCGGAGAGGACAGCATGACCGAGCAGACCAACGTCACGCCCGACGCCGAGGATGAGCAGGCTACGGCTGACGTTACCGAAGAGCAGGCTACCGATGAGCAGGCTATCGACGCCGACGTTACCGACGCCGAAGAGGGTAGCGAGGATGAGGCTACCGACGAGGACGCTAACGAGGACGAGGCTAGCGAGCCTGGTCCTGTCGAAGAGCAAGAGTGGTATGACGATGTCTTTGACATCCTGTTCACTCGTGCGCTTAAGCTTGCGACTGCCGTTAACGATGAGGTCGCGTACCTTAACGCTAACTCCAGTGACCTGCTGACCGTTGTCGAGAGTGTCGAGCAGGACAACAGCGACGACAAGGTCAAGGCAGCTAACGACCGGATCGAAGAGCTTAAGTCCGAAGTCCTTAAGCTTGAGTCGCTTCGCCGCGACTACGCGATGGGCAAGGCTAAGGCGCTTATCGCAGAGCGTAAGGATGACGACACGATCAAGGCTCACACTGAGACGCACGCTAAGGCGCGTACCGCGTGGCGCGATTACGTCAAGGTCTTCAAGTCTAACTACCCGGGCGCCGACCTTACGCCGTATCTTCCCGAGGTCAAGAACCTTAGCCGCTCCGGCGGTAAGGGTAAGGGTGAGGGTGGCCAGCGGTTGCGCGGCTTCGTTCTCTGGACAGTCGATGGCACCAAGGTCGGCACGACTAGCAAGGGTGTGTTTAACAGCACCGCTAGCGATGCCGCTAAGGCAGCCGGTATCGACCTGTCCGAGCTTCAGAACGAATACAAGCGTATCAACGGCGATGACTCTAAGTCCTGGCCGCGCGTCAGTAACTTTGAGTTCAAGGGTCACACGTTCTCCGCGCAGCGCGAGGACAAGGACGCGGCTAAGACTAGCGCCGATGTCAGCCCCGCGAACGTCGAGAGCACGAACGGGCAGGCTACCAGCTAATAGGGTAGCCTAACCTAAGACGAAGCCCCGTCGGTCTAACCGGCGGGGCTTTGTCATGCCCGCGTGAAACCGGGTGGAAAAGCAGCTTAGCAGGACTGTGTTAAGTTAAGTGTATGGAACGCCAGTACACCCCTCCCTTATCCGTAACCCAATTTCACGCCTCTTAAGTCTTTAGTCTTTGCCTACGATATGCTCTGTAACGGCCTACTACGTAGAGCCGATTGACAGTTACAGAGCCATATTCGTAACCCTGCTGTCACCACATTAGCGATCTCTAGTCACTGTCGAACATGCTGTCAGTACCCCAAAACAGGCTCTGACCTGCACGTTTGGCGGAGACTGTCATTCCGTGCTACTGTCACTGTCACCGAGTTGTCATTGCCGTTAACCGTTTCCCATTCCTAAGTAGCTCTAGACCTTCAAGTAAATACAACTTGAAAATGGCACTCGACACCTACGCTCAACTGTCACTTGTGTCATATACCCGTTAACATCGTGTCAATCGATAAGGAGCGCACAATGCCCAGGTTAAGCAGAGAATTTACACTTAAGCGTCAAGAATTAGTTATTCAGTGCTTAGATGACAAAGGTAACCTACCTGTTGAGACTATCGCTGAGATGTTACAGGAGCACCCGCAGTCTATTAGGCGCACACTCAGAGAATTACGGGAGGCCGGTACAGTACTGCCAGTTAAGAAGGTAGGACAGACAGTTTATTGGGGTCTTAAAGGGCGGTCCGTAATTCCTTCGTTGCTTGGTACTGACTCATACGTGCCTTACTCTGATGTTATGCGGATAGCTCTCGACCGCGGGGTACTGTTCGGCTTCCCGCAAGGTAAAATGGAGGCGGTCCTTGCATACCTTTATGCGCAGCCGATTATCGCTGCTGTAGGAGGTGAGATTAAACACCGCGAATTAGATTACATGCTCGGACAAGTCGATGAGGTTATCCAGTTAATCGATGACATGCGGACTAGGTTAGTTGATTATAAGAAGCGCATCCATACTGATAGCGTTGCTGAATTTGAAGCCTGGGCTAACGATGCACGTTATGACCGGGAGCTAGCACTGTCCGCATTCATTAAGTTCGTACCTGACGAGGTTGTTAACCACCACAACTACAGGGAAGCGTTTAGGTTAGGTGCTGGCGGGTCTATGGCCGGTGGAATTGCTACGGATAGTGATGAGTCGGATAGTTAAAACAAATATAAAGAAAACTGCTTAAACAGTTGACACCGGCATAAGACAAGCGTAGAATAGGTAGTGAATCGGGACCTCATCCCAAGCCGGTCCCTTACTCCTAGTGAGTCCCGTCACTTACCCTCTAACCTCCTCCGCTGTTGGTCTGGGGTAAGTGGCGGAACCTACTAAGGGTAGTAGGTCTAACGAAAGGCCGTATCATGGCAATCAAAGAGAGGGCCAGAGTTCTGTGGAACCGTTGCCTAGTCTGCGGCACTCCCACTAAGTACCACCAGCCCTACTGTTCACCTACCTGCAAAGAGAAAGGCCGTATCAATGGGGATCGTAAACGTTAACCCTCGCATGGACGACATCCTCTCTGAAGAGTACGACGCGATGACCGAGGACGCTAAGCTTGTCCCCGTTCGTAAGGAACGCCCACTCTCTAAGCACACGTTGCTTAACCACATGTCCGCGGATAACCTCCGCCGTCTCACCGCTAAGATCATCAGTAAGCCTGACCTCACTGATGCTGAGCGTAGGCTTGGCGACTACGTGATGGACGTTATCGCCTAGGAGCTAGCATGGCTAGTAACATGGACAGAGAATGGACTTACGATCCTGATGAGTTCATCTCTCAGGACGAAGAAGATAGCGATATCGCTAGGCAAGAAGAAGGGCCGGTGGAAAATGCCAGATCCTAAAGGTTATCCTCCGCGGCCACCTAGGCCGCCTGGACCGTTACATCCACGTGATCCTAAGAAACCTCCGATCACACCGAGACCAGTACCTCCCAAGAAATAACAAGTATAAGCCCCGATGGTTCACTGCCTACGCGGTGCAGGGTTCGATTCCCTGTAGGGGCACGCGTTGGAGTTAAGGAGGCTGTTAACCATGACTGACATGGAGTTCCACGCTAAGCTTCCCGAGTTACCTACTCAGGAAGAACTACCATCCTGGATAACCTCACCGATTAACGAAGCGGTGGGGTTTGATCGCTATGCAGAAACGGATTTTGCAGACACTGATCTTAACGGACTCAACCTTGAGCTTATGATGCTTGAGTCTAAGCTCAGTCAGTTTAACAGCGATGTTAAAGACATCGATCAAGCTAGCAAGGAAGCTCAAGAGGCTAAGGAGCGCCTTGCTAAGTTCTATGAAAACATGGCGCTTAAGGTGCGGCGTTTAGAGCAGCGGGCTCTCAACATTAAGCAGTCCGCTCAGCCGAAGCTAAACGCACTCGAAGAGCGTAAGGACATGATCGAGAAGGCTATTCGTTTACGCGAAGCGGCCGCTCGTCAGCAAGCAGAGCTTGATAAGATGCTTGCTAAGTTCGCTGAGATTACAGCTAAGATGCCTTGGAAGGACATCGCTAAGCCTCACCAGCTAGAGGGTGCTCAGCGCATGACCTTTAATAAGAGCATGATTCTTGCTGATGACGTCGGTCTTGGTAAGACTCTTACCTCTATCATGACGTGTGCATACATTAAGGCTAAGACAGCAGAGGGAGATAATGACGACCCGTTTGCTTTTGCCCTTGGCAATTTTAATCAGCCTCCTTCCGGGCGTCGCATACTCTATCTTGTGCCTGCTGCTCTAGACACTAACATCCGTAAAGAGTACAAGAAGTGGACCGAAACTAACCCTGTGTTCTTGTCCAAGGTTAATCGTAACGGTCGGCGTATCATGTTGGATGCGCTTAAAGAGGGCAAGCCTGACTGTGTGGTCATTGTTAACCATGAGGCATGGCGTCGGGATAAGCTATTGATCAATGACCTTATCGAGATGGAGTTCGATACGGTTATCATCGACGAGGCACACATGGTTAAAGAGCGTAAGTCGATTGCCTACAGGGGCATCAACCACCTTATCCACACTAAGGATTTTGTGGAAGAGGACAAGGACTCTAAGGACAACGGTGACTGTACGTATTCTCCGGTTATGCGTAAGCCCGATGGTTCTGAGTACCTTAAGCCACGTTACGTGTTCCCGATGACGGGTACGCCTGTCCTTAACAGGCCACAAGAGCTATTCACTTTGCTTACGTTGGTTGATCCTGTTAACTTTCCAGCTACGCCAGCCGGTGAATCTGCTTACCTACGTATGTACTGTCAGCAGGACCCGTGGTCAGGTCGTTGGTTCTTTGCTGAAGGTCAGCTTGATAAGCTTGCTGAGTCTATCAGTAACCTCTACCTTAGGCGTACGCTTAAGGATGCAGGGATTAAGCTTCCGCCCCAGGATATCCAGTACCATGAGCTAGACATCGATGAGGAAGAATATCCTGAGCAGGCACAGGCACGTCAAGACATGCGCGAGTACGCTGCGCTTATGCTTGACCCTGACTCACCTGTTGCTATGGCTAGTAACGCACTGGTCGTTAGGCTACGTCTCCGTCAGATTGAGACGTTGCCTAGTGGTATTAAATTCCTCCGAGCTAACGACTTCGGTGAGCTAGTTAACGATAGCTTCAACGTTGACGAGAGTCAGAAGCTAGACTACATCATTAAGAAGAACGGTGGTAACGAATACTCCGGTCTGCTTATGGAGGTCTGCCCCTCTCAGCGTACTGTTATCTACTCACAGTTTACTGAGCCGCTCGAAGAGCTTTACCGTCGAGCTACCGATGCTGGTCTGCGCGCTGTCATCCTTGACGGTAAGACTGGTAAGCGTTACGGCGATCCGCGTGATCTGGCTGAGCAAATTAAGATAGACGTTGACCGTTACTACGTTGAGAAGAATAACAGCGTGTATAAGTACGACGTTGTCCTTGCTAACTATCGTGTTGGTGGTACTGGTCTTAACTACACTGACTTTACGCAGACAATCATCTGCGATGAGGAATGGAACCCGGGTAAGAGGGACCAGGCTTACGGTCGTACTAACCGGATGGGCCAGACCGAGGAAACAACCGTTCACGTAATCCGCATGAAGCAGACTATCGATAACTGGATGGCTGAGCTTATCGCTGGCAAGGAGGACATGGTTAACAAGTTCAATACTAAGAATGCTCTGCGCGAAGCATTGCGTAAGGGCGAAATCTAAGAAAGGCCGTAGTTATGGGATTCAAGCAAGAACCTATGGAGCACCAAGGCTACCACTACCCGTTTAGCAAGGGCACGATGGGTCCGGTGGAAAAACGCCCCATTGTCATGCCTGTCTTCGTCTCTATCTGTATTATCCTGTTAGGCCTACTTAACCTTATTCTAGCAGATAAGCTGTCTAACACAGTAGACGTTCCTAAGTGTCAAGAGGATGAGACTTACCTTAAGGGTAGTGGTGACTACTCTAACGGACACTTCGAGACTTACGTATGTGTCCACCCAGATAACTTGAAGGGAGGGTCATAATGTTTACTATGGCAATCGCAGCCAATTTTATGCCGCATGTTATGGATGCGGAAATGTGGATTCTAAGTCACGGACTGAGACTGGACATCGTAGCTCCGATCGTGAAGCTCTTTATCTTTTGGAGTTAGCCTATGAACACGGCAACGCTGGTAAGTGAGCTTTATTTGCCATACGATGTCCCTGTAGTAAAGCAGTTAGAAGCAGAGAAAGGCCGTACGGTGAACCCCCGAGCTATTAACGTCGGGCCTTTCATCGTTATCAGACAGACTGAGTGCATAACCTGTACAGACATTCGAGTGCGTAAGATTCAGTGTCGTAAGTGTCCTTCTATGGTGGGCGGGGAAGCCCTCCAAGAGAATCACTGGACGGTGTATGCACCTAACCTACCCGATGCGTTGATTAAGGCCGGAGCACATATCGAAGCTTGCCATACTAATGGGAGCAGCGATGAACTCTAAATCATCATACACACTACCTGACAACCAAGTTTACCTAAACTTTGTTGCTATAGCCTGGAACTTGTACTATCATTGTCCAGACTGTTCAGCTTGTTTGGGTTACAACATCCAACTCTCTAATCACATCATAAGAAAGGCCAAAGAGTATGAGCAAGAGCGAATCGCAAGCGAGCGTGTTAGACGTATATCTCGCAACTTACGGATACGTGGATTCTACAGGGATGATTCGTGGGATGAGTTCGGAGGCACTTGGTGAGCTTAAGCAGTTCACTCAGTGGTTAGAGCTTAGGTTCAACATCGAGAACAAATTTGAGCTTCCTATTGAAGAGGGTCCGGACTTTATCGTCGATCCTACTAAGGGCACTAAGGATCAGCCTATTGTGTGGTCCTGGCGTGAACTTAGGGCTGCTAGCTCTCATGAAATTTCTCAGCTTAACCACGTCCACGTTGCTGACTCAGCTAATGTGTGGTGTGTTAAAGATCGATGGGCTAGTTGTTCAGGCAAACCTGTTGAGATTACGGAATTGCTATGAGCGCCGAACACTTCGAGGTTGAACCTATCACCACACCTGATTATGTTATTCAACTTCGTAATCTTCTTGACGAGAAAGAAGAACGTCTTGAAGTAGTTGAGAAAAAGTGGCACAATGCCAAGTCCGTTCTCGGCAGTATCAATAAGGAACGAGAGGATCTTACTCAACTTTGTGACAGCATTACTGAGACACTTGAAGCGTTAGGCTTTAAACCGTGATCGACCTACTCGTAACAGTCGCTGATTTCATAGACAAGGAACCTATCCTTGCCTTGGCTTTGTTCGGCTGGATCATTCTCGTTATCATGGAAGTGTGGTATTGGATCAATGCATATCGACGCCGTCACCGTAAGCGTCGCTTTCGTTAGCGTCTGCTTGGTGCTGCTATCTCTCGTGGCTTAACGCCGAAGGAGGCCACTATAATGTCAGAAACAATAGGATTTACCGGTTCTCGTTATGGGATGAGTGCTCAACAATCAATGATTGTTGAGAAGTTGTTAGAGGATTTTGATAACTTCAATAACAATATCACCACAGCACATAACGGTGGTTGTGTAGGCGCTGACGAACAATTTGAAGCTATGTGTGATAAGCTACAAATTCCTTCTGTTCGCTGGCCTGCTAATGATGTTCAAATGAAATGGGTTAGTAGAAAAGAACCCAAGCCTAACACAACTATCATGAAAGCTACACCTCATGACGAGCGTAACGCACGAATCGTTTACAATTCCACAAGACTTATCGCTACTCCTAACAGTGCCTTCCATCCTCGTTCGGGTACGTGGCAGACTATTCACAAAGCTATTGATGAGGGTAGACGTGTCTACATTGTTCTAGTTAATGGGATGGTAGATGTAAGGTGATTATTAGCTGTGAGTCTGAGGACTGCCTAGACTCTACCGAGGTAAGCGATCCTATCAACAAGGATATGGAGGAAGTCTTACAGATCATTAAGGAACTCGAAGATAAAGGTTGGGGCGTCCTTCAAGACCCAGCTAATATCTACTGTTTCTGTCCTGAACATAAGAGCCTAGCTATCGCTGGTCAAGCTTTACTTGACGCACTTAATAAGGAGTAGTCTCGGCCATGATTTACCCTAAACCTAAGACCGTTCGAGAGGTAGCACTGGCTACCAACCGTACTCCCGAAGAGATTTACCGTCTGCTAGACCGTATGTCTCTATCGGCTCCTGTAGGACGACAGATATTGGAGGGGTTCTTTGCGCAAACCCTAGTAGCTCTGGCAGTTCCGATTACTGATACTTATGGAGTTTCGTATGGTTAAGATTAAGTACGTTGTTGCGGCTATCTTTGCGGTTACCGCACTTATCTTCTCTTGGTCGCCTGCTAGTGCAGACGACTACGTTGGGACTAACGGTCCTGATTCCATCGACACAGTGAACAGTTCCGTTACTCCGCACGACAACGTTCTCGCTAAGGCTGGGAACGACCAAGTTACCACTCACAATGGTAGCGATTCTGTTGTTGCTGGTCACGGTAACGACTACGTCTTAGTTGGTAAGGGTGATGACGGAGTTGGCCCGGCTTTTGAGGGTGACTCTGTTTTTGGTCCGATTACTGGCCAGGCCGGTAATGATACTCTTATCTTAGGTCCTGGCGAGGATGTCGCTACTGGTAACGAGGGCTCGGACAAGCTTAACGGCAATCCAGGCTCAGACACCCTACAGGGAAATTGGGGTTCGGATAAGCTTAATGGTGGCAAGGGTGACGACTACCTTACGCCGGGTCCGAGTTCCGATGTCGTTAATGGTGGAGACAACAACGATACTGTCCTTGTCAGCGACGACGACGCTAAGGATACTATTAACTGTGGAGATGGTGCTGACCTGGTTCTTATTCAGGCCGAGGCTCAGGACCCGAAGGACACTATCAACTCTGACTGTGAGGACGTTGTCCTCGCAATTAAGTGAGGTAAGTGTATGCGTAAGTATCTCGCAGCCTTAGGTTGTATTGGAATTATTGCGTTAGCTATCCCAGCTAGTGCCCATGATAGTGGCACTTGGGCTGAGTATAGTGAACAGGAGTGGGGGTCTCCTGCCGCTAATGAGAATGATCCTTGTCCTGAGTGCCATGTTGGCGAAAACCCGCATGTTCCTGATGCGTGGTGGGCTGGTGAGTCTAAGATCACTATTGATAAGGACTCTGACGTAGGAGACGCCTTCCATGTTGGCGATGTAGTGCAGAATTATGAGGAAAACACCTATGATATTTTTAACGTTCCTCGATTAAACATGGGTGAATGTGAGAATACCACAGGTCCTTGTTTCAAGGTTCATAAGGTTGATAATTCAAGTGTAAGTTGGTACATGAAGGAACATGGTGAGCATCCTAGCGACTATATTATTCACCTTACTGTGAATGTTGCTAATGGTGCAGCTGACCGTGCTCCTATTTGCCGCTTAATGGGGTACTCTTTAGGAGAGCATATCTTCTCTGGACCTGGATGCTTGGGTAAGCCTTTTACATTAAGTGATGATTTCCCAACACAAAACGTATTCGACATTATGAATAGTCAATACGGTTTGCTTGCTGGAACACAACTTCCGTAATTCCTAAGACGTGCGGGGCCCCTTTCGGGAGAGCCGTGGAGGGGCCCCGTGCTTAAGGAGAATCATGACATCACCTAACATTGCATTCGAGTTCAGTGCTAAAGATCAATGGATGATTGACCGAGCTAAGGCTAACGGTATCATTATCCCTGAGATTGCTATGAAGGCATCTCGTTGGACTAGGTTCCCCTTCTTTGCTACCTGCGCTACTTTACAGCGTGAATCTAGCGGAGGCATGAATGTGTGGGGTGGGGATAAGTCAGGTCTTTACGAAGGTCATCACGGAAAAATTGTTACACAAGAGTCGTACCGTCATTACAAGATCGAGCGCGTGGCGAGTGGAAATACTGAAATGCAGGGTTGTGGTCCGATGCAGCTTACCTGGTGGGAATTACAGGACGAAGCAGATGCTTACGGTGGCTGCTACAATCCTATGTCTAACATTCTTACTGGAGTTAACTTCTTGTCTAATCTTCGTACTAAATGGATAACAGAGCATCAACCTGATACTTCTAATCCTGATGATATGTGGCGCGCTGTCTATAACGCTTGGAACGATGCTACCTATGCAGAGGCAATGGTAACTAATAAGTTACCTGAGTGGCGCGACATTTTGGCTAACCCTCACTAACATGGCACTTAATAACGCCGCTAAGGTAGACATCACTGAACACACTTGCGATAACTGTAACACAACTGTGTTTAGATGGATCGATATGATTACCGGTGAAGAATTTTGGGCTGACGAATACGCTAGCCCTACTTGTGGTCGGTCAAGTAGTTTCCACTTAGTAAGCGAGACTTAATGCCCATCGTCGATCCTACCTACGCTAAGCAGCGGAGACGTAAGCATAAGCGTTCCGCTGTCCTCAAAGACCCTCAATCTACAGGGCGTAAACGAGCAGCCATACTATTTCCCTTAGATCGTTCAGGTTTATGCGAATGGTCAAAGGCGTTTATAAGCCAGTTGCTTGTGTCACCTGAGAGTGAGTACTTTGAGGACACCAGGCCGCTTAAACTTATAGCTGCCGAGATAGCTGGTTGTATGGATGATGAAGGTAACCTGTTACCCTTTCGTATCTGTGAAGATAACTTACAGGTTAACAGGCACCACGGTCCAGACAAGAACACACTTAACAATGAACCCGGTAACGTACACCGCATCTGTGCTTACTGTCATAACATGTGGCACGCTATCATGGATGAGGATTGGGACGGAGAGGCTAAGAGTGACTGATGGACGATAGTATGATTCCTTTCTGTATCTTCGATGTTAAAAGAATGACGTATGATTCTAATATGAAACATTGGTGGTGCAGTTGCGGATTTATTCTTACTGATGAACAGCTAATTTCTATGTATGAGTTACGAGTCGTTAATAGAAAAGCTTTTCATATAGGAGACTGATGTCTGACGATATGTACGCAGGGCGGGGAATTAAGTTAGACATCCCTGACACAGTAGAAGAAAAACGACGAGCCAGAATTAACCAGTTTAAAGTTAGGAGACTTATTCGACTCAACGTTCCTGTAGGGGAACATGTAATCCTATACAACATCCTCGGAGTAGATGAACCTAAAGAACACCTAGAAGGTAAGCCCGAAAGGAAGCGTTGGTCCGGATGACAGAACAAAGTATGCAGCAGTTACCTTCCGTTAACGATTTCGTTAAGCATATCGTTGTGCAGAAGGTTAACGGACAGCAGTTCGTTAAACTTCAAGATTTCCAGGCTGTTGTTCAGCTAGGGCAAGCTCTTGAAGAGCAGTTAACAAATGCTATTCATTACTTCGGTGATGAGCAAGAGAAAACCGACTTGCTTATTAAGGGTCAGGCTATGGACGCTGCTTCTACTGTTGCAGCAGGTGACGTAGCTAAAGATCCTAAGGAAGCTCTCGAACTTTTTACGACCATCTTTACTGAAGCTATTCAGTTATTGACCTCCGAGTTCGAGTACCAAACGCAGGAAGCTCCTTCGGAGGCCCCTGTAGACCCAGGAGAAGCCCTCGCAGCACTTTCTAAAGGCGATTCTTAAATAAATCGCTTAAGTGCTTGACACCGAGGGTCAAACACGATATAGTTGTACTAGTGGGGGCGTTGTGCCCCATTACCCGTTAAGGAGAAGGCCGTGGAGAATCCGAGAACTTACGATTGTAATAACTCTGCTGAGTGTAGCAATGTTGATCTTACGCCTAGTGAGATTATCGAGCGCACCAGTATCAATGAGCGTCCTGGTGAGGAACCGCTTTACGTTAAGGCTACGTTCTGCTTTAAGTGTGACGACAAGCACGCAGCCGATCTCGTTAAGATGGGTTTCGTTCAGGTTACGAAGCGCGAGGCGCTAGGCGAAGCGCCAGAGTAAGTTTCTCTACCCTTCGGCGGTAGAGAAAGTGGGGCTCTTAACAAGTTCGCATAGATCATATTGACTGCGGTCCTCTGCTCTGAGAGCCCCACCTAGACTTCCCGGTTGGGAGAAGGTAGGATAACTAACATATCTCTCAAGGATATCGTTAGCCTCTTTACTCCGACGCGAACCGACTCCCAGCCGGGTCGCCAAATTTAATAAGCTTGGGTCCTGATACACCAGCCGTGATTCCTGTTAAGCAGTGAGAGTCTGATAGGGAACCGCCCGAGATTAAGAGGCTGGCCGCTGTCTTTAGGAAGATTAGGATAACTCTAGACGGCGCGTCTACCAACAGAAAGGCCGTAAACATGTGCAGTCATTGTGGAGAAGATCATCCCCTCGTAACCGAGTACATTCTTAAATTTGATTCCGAAGAACGTACTTGTGAACTCTATGTTAAGAACGACGAGGAGCCACTTGAGTTTATCTATCATTTCAATAACGATACTGGTATGGTTAGCGATCTAGCCATGTGGGCAATTGAGCTACGTCGTACCGCAGATCTTTTTAAGCGGACAGATGAGGCTCTCCCTCAGAATGGACCTGTTGACCCTGCTAAACTTATGGAGGTCCTTCGGGAACTCAATAGCCGCACGAAGGCTAGTGGTAACTAGTGTCTACTAATACCGCTTCGCCATTCTATAACCCGGCACATGACCAATCTTTGACTAAGGCTATCTGGCCTATGGTTTGCCGGTGTCGTGCGCATGGTAAAAACCCTGACGTTGTTCTAGACACCACACGTAACATGTGGGTCTGCAAGGAGTGTCGTAAGCCTTGGATCGTTAACGAGAATTACGTGGTAAGGTGTGAGTGGTGTGGTAATCTATTTGTTATCTGGATTTACTCTCATGACATTTCTCCTGACTCTTGTAAAGAGTGTGGGGGAAATAACGTCGCTCTCCCTAATCATGTTACTGAGGACTACGCAGATGCTTACGAGAAGAAACTGCATGGGGAGCTAGCATGAACGCCGAAGTTGCTAGTCCTCGCGTTATCTCTAACTCAGAGATTAACTCTTGGCGTAATTGCCAGAGGCAGTACTACTACTCGTACGATCTTAAGATTGAGCCTATCGATGGCCGTAAAGGTCGGGCTCTCATGATCGGTAACATTGGTCACTGGACTAAGAAGCGTTACTTCCAACACTTGTTAGAGAATCCTGGTGATTTCGATGGAGCTAAGCATATTGCTATGTTATGGCTCGCTATGTACGTGGCAGATGGTAACTACGACATCATCGAATACGGTAACCTGGTTACTCGTAAACTCCACACGTACTTTGATTACTTTCCGCAGATTCATCCTGGTGCGCAGGTACTTGAAGTTGAACAGTTCCATCAGGTAGACCTTATCGATGAGTTCGGTTACGGGTTTACTAATGACCTTCGCCTACAGGACGGCCCCATTATCTATCTGATTGATCATAAGTGGACGCATGACTTTTGGGGTCAGATAGAACTAGACACCAAAGGCGCTGCTCAACTGGATAAGTATTTCTGGGCTATGCAGATTTTGGATATTCCTGTAGATCGCGTAGCCATTTGGGAATACCGTTACCGTGAGCGCGGCGTTGGTCCTAAGGCGAGGTCTGCGCCTTACACCAATGAAGAACAGTTTAGGGAGACCGATTGGGTCCCTACTGTTCCTGCGATGCGCAATCTCATGATCGAGCAAGTTAAGACCTCTCGTGAGATTGTTAACCACCGTTCCTTAGAGACTATCGAGGAAAAGTCTCAGGATGTGATTCGCAACATTGGGACCAACGCCTGCAAGTTTTGTGATTTCGCTACGCTCTGTTTAGCTGAGCTAAACGGGGAGCCCATCATAGAAGATATAGACACCAATTTCCAGCCAAAGACTTATGACTACAATGAAACTAAGGACACTGTAGTCGTCAAGGAAGGCGCCGTTAATGACAGAGACTACTAGTACCGATCCTATCGCTAATCTACAAGCAGCAGTGGATGAGCAGATTAAGGAAACACTCCCAAAAGAGAATGTGTCGGAGACCCCGACTGTTACCGCGCCAGATACAACCTCTGTACCCGTATCTGTCCCAACAGTGGCTCAAGTAACCGAGGCTCCACCGGCTCTAGTTAAACCCGACGAAAATCTTACTGTAGTTGCGGATCGTAGCTTAGTCGATTATTTGACTAACACTTACATCCATGACCCGTTAGAGGAAACTCCGTACACTAAGCTAGTCTTGTACGGAGGCATGGGTGGCGGTAAAACTAAGGCTGCTTGTGAGGCTCCCTCACCTTTGCTTATTGCCGTCGAGCGCGGACAGTCCACGCTGCTTAACCATCCTGATATCCTTCGTAACGGCATCAAGGTTATGAAGTTCCAGTCGGTACAGCAGATTGAGGATTTCGTTCAGTTAGTTAAGAAAGGTTACTTTGAGGAATATGAAACCATCATCCTCGACACCTTTTCCGAATTACAGTATACTGCTCTCGACAACCGAGTCCAGCAGAAATGGATGGAAGCTCCACTTAGCCGTGATCCTTATACTCCCGAAGGTAAAGATTACCAAGGGAACACTGGTCATATGCGAAGGATCGCAGCCGCTTTCCGGGACATTGACCGTAACGTAATCTTCATCTGTCACGATAAGGATGTCGAGAAGGGTGCTGCCAAGGCTGTTGTTAGGCAGCCTGACACTACTGATAAAGTAACAGACGCACTTAATCAGTACGTCGATGGAGTGTTCTACCTGTGGAGTCAAGTTTCTCCAGATAGCGGCGAAGAATCATTCTACGCCCTTACTCGTAACACTCAAACTACCGAAGCACGTATCACCGCTAAGACCCGTATCGGTTCACTCGATACTATGGTCCAGAATCTTACCTTCAACATGGTACACGATGCTAAGCTTGACCAAATCGAAAAAATTAAAGCAGAGAGGGCTAACGAACAATGACCGAAGCAGCAGCTAACAACTTGGAAGCATTAGTGCAACAGCAACAACAACAGCCTAGTGCGCCTGTTCCACAACCTACAGCACAGCCTACTCCTAACCCAAACATGATGCCGCAACAGGCCCCGGCTGGTGAGGACTTCCTTGCTGACCTAGGTTTAGATAACGTTCCGGATGGGATTAAGAACGGACGTTATCCAGCCGTGCTAGCTTATGGCAGTGCCGGCTACTATGAGCCTAGGGATGAGCCAGGTACTAAGAAGCGTCGAGTCTCTTTCGCTTGGCGAATCGATGACGCTACTAGCCCACATAATGGCGAGACTGTTGAGAATGACTTTTGTCACGCTAACCCAGGAATGGATAACAAGGCTCGTCGTAAGCTTCGTGACCGTCTCTTTGCTATCGGTCTTCCGTTCGGAGGTATGAATGATGCGCAGCTTAGCGCAGCTATCGCCGGTAAGAAGGGTGCTCCGGTTTGGATCGAGGTTTACACTAGCGCACGCGGAGACGTTAACGTCAGTAAGATCGGGCCTCGTGACGCTAGCATTACTGCTCAGTTGCAGCAAGGTGCTATGGGTATCGCGCAGCAGTTACAGACGCAAAGTCAACAGCCTACAGGGCAGCCCACAACGCCCAACCCCGTTCGTAACTACTAAATAAGCCGGTCCTCCCGGGTATTGTTACGGCCTTTCCCCGGGAGGGCCTTGCCCTAGTATCCCAAAGGCAGAGGAAGCGGACTTAAAATCCGTCAAGTGTGGGTTCGACTCCCACCTAGGGCACATGATAGATAAAACTTTAATCGAGACTTATCTTGATAGCACTTACAAGAAATACCAACAAGATATAGCCTTCGCTTATCTGAGGTCAACAGCTAAATCCTTCGTGCCCGGAGAGGGTCCTCTCGGTGCCGCCGTGATGCTGGTCGGAGAGGCCCCAGGACCGGAGGAGGACGACGCAGGGCGTCCCTTCGTGGGTCCGTCAGGTGAAATACTGAACACCCTGCTAAAGTCCGCAGGGCTCGATCGTAAAGCTGTATTCATCACCAACACAGTTAAGTACCGTACCGTTAACACTATCGGTAACAATAGACACCCAACTAGGCAAGAAGTTATCGACTCCCTACCTTGTCTTAAGACCGAGGTAGTCACAGTTAACCCTAAAGTACTAGCTCTTATGGGCAAGTCAGCTATCCAAGCTTTCTTTCCTATGCACAAACCACAAGCAGATCATGGCATGATCTATCAGCACACACCTACCTCTCGGCCAGTTGTATTGTTATACCATCCAGGTTTAGTTATCTATGAGAAGAGTATGATGCAGACACTTATAGATGACTTTAATCAGATCAATGTGGCACTGAGGGAGCAAAGTGGAGGCGATGACTCTTAAGGTCGTTGAAGGGTCTGGCGATAGTACCATCCAGTCTTTCTTAGAGTTCCTCTATGGAAACGTTGAGGGTTACATCTATACCCCATCTAAGATAAGGACATCGGGTGATACTCGTGACCCTTGGACTCAGAAATTCTTTAAGTGGCCAGAGCAAAAGCATGAGGCAGTAGAGTATATCGTAGACACTGCCGCTCATGAAGAGATTTACTGCTCACCGGCGCTTTTCTCTGCGGAGAGTTCACTTAAGGAACATCTTTTAGGGTCCTGGGTTGTATGGGTTGAGCATGATGGTAAGCTTCCCGAATCTTTAGAGGAAGCACCTGAGCCTACCCTTAAGATTCAGTCCTCTGAGTCTGGACACGAGCACTGGTACTGGAAGCTCGAAGAATTCGCCAACGACATTAAGTGGATCGAAGAGGTTAACCGATCCTTGTCTTATAAGCTAGGTGCTGACACTTCCGGATGGGATGCTAACCAGGTTCTGCGTCCGCCGAATACGTTGAACCATAAGCGTAACCGTCAAGTTAAGGTACTGTCTGCTAATGACTGGCGTTTTCAGAGTGCTCGCTTTGACATAGTCGAGAGACCCCCTGTAGCAAGTCAGATATTCACTGACGTTGACCGCTTAGATATCACAAGTATTATCGCGTTTCATCCTTGGACTCCGGAAGCTCTAGACTTATTTCGTAACAGAGATGTCCAGGAAGGTGAACGTTCCACTAAGCTTATGAACCTTGGCTATCTATGTGCGGAAATGGGGCTTAATGACCAAGAAATCTTCACTGTTCTTTTTGCTGCTGATGAATGGTGGGGAAAGTTTCATGATCGTAGGGATAGAGACCAACGACTCAATGACATTATTGTGCGCGCAAGAGTTAAGCACCCCACCAACGCCACTGTCATTGAAGTTTATGAACTTCCTGTTATGGGGGTTCATGAGATGCTCACTAGTACTATTGAGCTTAACTGGGCAATCGAGAATTGTCTTGAGGACAATGGGTGCATGGTATTGGCCGCAAGACCGGGCATTGGTAAGACTAGGCTTAGCCTACAGGCAGCGATCAGTCTAGCTTTAGGAGTCCCGTTTCTCAAATACGATATCCCTAAGGCTAAACGTGTGGGATTCTTTTCCCTAGAAATGCATCAAGCAGGTATTCAGTACTTTCTTAAGCATATGACCCGTAATATGCCTGAGGAGCTTATCATGCAGTTACAGGACCGCATTAAGATTGTACCGTTAGGAGAGCCATTCGATGTCCTCGATCCTGTTAAGCAGGCAGTCTTACAAGCATACATCGAGAAGCACGAAATCGAGGTTCTATTCCTCGATAGCTTGGGGCGTATTACTGTTAAGTCTCTCAACAGTGATGAAGATACCAAGACGTTGTTCGACTTTGACTCGAAGCTTCGTAAGAAGTTTGGAATCGCTACTTGGCATGTACATCATAACCGCAAAGCCACGGCACAAAATAAACAACCTAAGACTCAGGATGATGTCTATGGGTCTGTTTACATCACTGCTTCTGCGACTGACGTTTACGCCTTATGGTCAAAGGACACAGTAAACACAGACATTAAATTCATCAATCTTAAGCATAGGTACTCCGAGCAAGAGCGTGAGTATGGCGTAGCAACAGGCCAGAATCTTATGTTTGCAGTACAGACAACCGCTCAACGCAGACTTGCAGCTAGTACGGAGGTTAGCGATAGTGGACTCATTAACTCCCGCGACATCGACGATGACGAGCCTGAGCCGCCCACCCAGGGATATAACATCGGGCTTAGTTTCTAGTCGTACAGGATTCGAGGCCGTTCTTAACGAAATGATTAGGGCTCCACGAGTCTATTGTGACACAGAGACTAGTCAACTTGGAGACTACAAATCTAAAGAACGTGCTAGAGCTAGTGCTATATGGGACAGTCGTGTCTATGCCACCGGTATCGGTATAGGTTGGAAGATTGATGGTATTCGTAATGAGTTCTACTTACCGTGGCGACATGATGTACCTGACAAACATAATTTACCTAAGCTTTGGTTACCTGAGTTCAAAGAAATATTCGAGACCAAAGAGATAGTTGTACACAACTACTTGTATGACCATCCTTCATTACTAACATTAGGCATAACCATTCCTGAGGATACCTATTGGGATACAATGGTTATGGCTCACATGGTTAATGAAGAGTTTCCCTCCAAACAACTCGATTGGCTAGCCAAGTTCGTTCTTAAAGACGACGGCAAGGACAAGGAACAACTTAATCAGTTTCTTAAAGCTATGACCTGGCAAGAAGTTCCACCACAAGTTATGGCACCTTACTGTTGCAAAGATGTGAACATGACTGGCAGGTTATGGGAGGTGTTTATCAGTGAGCTTAAGCCTTGAAGAAGCCGAGGAACTAGCTTACAATCTTGTCACACGCAGTGAGATAGCTGGTAGGTTAAACGTTCATCTACGTACTATGTACGGATGGGTTGAACGACGAGAGCGTAATAACTTCGTTAAACCGTTACGTAAGATTAGCGGTGGTGGAGCAGGGGCACCCTTTGAGGTTTACTGGTGGCCCGATGTTAAAGAGTGGTATGACACCTATATCCCACGGAGAGGACCTAAGGTAAATAATGGGGCAAGACCTGTTACACCTGTGGGAAAGTGAAAGACGCTTTCTCAATGTTCTGTCTAAGGTAGGTAGTCGTGGGCTTAAAGCGGATTTGGATAAGTGTGCAGTCTTATCAGAGCAAGCGGAACAAGAAATGGAAACTCGTAGAGTTCGGCTTGGCTTTGATCCTGGGTCTCGTCTTGACCTCGAACGGGTCCTCCTTACCGAACTCAATCTTCCTGTAGTTCTTCGCTCTCCTAAGACTGGTAACCCTAGTTTTAACAAAGTCGCTATGGCTGAGTACGACGTTATGCTATCAGCTATGGGCAGTCAAGTAGCACAAGATATCTTGGCCTACAGGGGGTGGCAGCAAGCTAACAGTTTCTACTATGCTGGTTACCCTAGAATGGTAAGTCCTGATGGAAGAGTACGACCTAACTATAAGCCAACTGGCACAAGAACTACAAGACTCTCCTGCGAGTTGCCCAACTTACAACAAATACCCCGTAGATCTGATAAACCCTGGTCTGGCCCGGTCAAATCCTTATTTATACCTACCAACGAGGATTGGGTACTTTGGGATTTTGACTATGCCAGCCTGGAATACCGAATCGCTTTATTTTATGCGGGAGAAACCGAACTCATTGAACGAGTTAATTCTGGAGCAGATTTCCATGAAGTCACTGCCGATCTCATTTACGAACAGACCGGAGTCAGATTAACTAGATACGATGCTAAGCAGATGAACTTCGCTATTGTGTACGGCGCAGGAGCGGAGAAGTTAGCTTACATGCTTAAGTCAACAAGGGATGAACATAGTGGAAAGGCAGCCGATGACCAAGTTGCTAAACTCATCAAAGCTTATCATACTGCTTTCCCCGGCTTCCGTCGCACTGCTAGAGACGTTGCGAAGGTTGCTAAGTCCCGAGGTTATGTTAAGCTTTGGACAGGCCGCCGCCGCCATTTTAATAGCATCTTTAATCGTGGAAAAGAGAAGGACGCCTGGAACTCCATCTGCCAGGGAGGCGGCGCAGAAATCGTCAAACACGCAATGTTGAGACTTAACGACCAAGTCGATAACCGAGATTGCAAGATGGTCTTACAGGTTCATGACTCAGTAGTGTTTGAGATTCGTAAAGAAAAGCTACCCTACTATAAGGAAACCATCAGACAAATCATGGAAGATAACCCGCAGTTCCCGGTTAAGTTCCATGTGGAGGATAAGCAATGGGCGACTTAAGTACAGAAATAATTGAGCTTCAAGATATGCAGCAAGAAGTAATGGAGTTTGTTAAAGCTAAAGGTTGGGCTAAAAATTCAGATGAAATCAATTTCCCTGAGGCTATTGCATTACTCCATTCAGAAGCTAGTGAGGCATTAGAAGCCTGGCGCGAAACAGGTCTTGATGACTATTTTCTTGAGGGTAAACCTGAGGGAGTAGGCTCAGAATTTGCTGATCTACTTATTAGATTACTTCATTACGCTTCCGTGTATGGAGTAGACTTAGCTTTTCATTTCCGACGTAAAATGGACTATAACTGGACACGTCCCTATCGACATGGAGGCAAGAGAGCATGACTAGAACATGCCACAACTGTCATAACGAAATTGAGATTCCTGAGGGTAATTATCACCTCGGTGAACTCTTAGATGAGAAGGGCTGGCAGGTTATCCAAATGGGACAAAGTTTACTCTACTTCTGTCCTGACCACAAAAACCCAGCCCCCGAACAGTTTAGTGATGCTAATGTACCTAGCAATTGATCCGGGTTATCGTAACGGATTAGCCTATTTTGGCGACGACGGAACGCTATATAGACGATTAGTTTTGATAGAAGATGACTTTTTAAAGTTTCTGAATCTTCCACTACCAGGGAATACAGAAACAATCATCTGTGAAAACTTCCGTATCTTTCCTAACATGGGTCAGCGTTTACTATTGAACACAATGGTAGCTGCTCGTATGATAGGAGCAGTGCAGTTAGCTGCTAAACGAGACGGGATTCCGTTGGTCCTACAGGAGCCGCAGGGAATGAGACAGGCTGCTGCTAACTTAGGTTATAAGTACAGCACTAAGTCACACATCCCTGACCAAATCTCAGCCCATGCTCACGGTACTAAATGGCTAATTGCTACCGGAGTTATCACACTTGCCAAGGCGAGAAAGGATAAGGAGGAGTATGAAGGCAGAAATAGCAGCAAAGCGCAAGCTAGAAAAACTTAAGGCTGCTGGTGCTGAGTTCTCTGAGGAAGAGGAAGAGCTACTCTTAGAGAACTTCATGAAGGAGAAGGCTGCTAAGAAGTATGCAGAGGACGAAAAATCTCGTGAAGCTGAATCTGTCTTGGCTTTAATCGCAAGACAAGAATGGTTCACAGCTAAGACATGCAGACAGTGTGAGTTACCGTTTGCTACTAATTATCGAGACGTTGCCTATTGTTCTGTCCCCTGTAGGAAGTTAGCTTTAGAGAAGCACGGAATTACGTGGAATCCTTCTCGTGATCCTGAATTACGATGGGGCTATAACGGAGAGAGGTACCATGACGATGAAGGTAAGGAACACAACAAACCTTACCCCGCACCTCTCGTTGTCCCGCCAGAGGCTCTTAAAGTACTCGTACGCAACCCAGCGATACGACGCTTCTTTAAAGAGGCAATGCTTGAAATTAAGCCGGAAGAGCTAGAGACTCCCGAACCTGAACCTCAGACTGTAATTGAGCCTGTTCCTGAGCCAGAGCCGCAAGAGTCAGCCGAGCAGAAACTTCTCGCCGCTCTCGGGGGCTAAGACTTCCCCACCACCCTATGTTATCTGCTCGTCTAAAACACCGCTTCATTACAGGGCAGTTAGCGCAGAGCCTCTTAGCGCCACCGTATCGCTGAGAATAAATGATACCGTCTAAGATAGCGAAGGCAGCTTTACGATCGCCTAATTCATATTCTAACCAGGTAACGTAATCGGTACAGTTACCTCTTAACTCGGCCATAACCGACCTCCTTCCCTCTTGACACCATGATGCACCAGGGAGGGGGCATGGATCAACCCCCGGACTCAGAAAGTCCGGGGGTTTCTCCATAGAAACCGCTTAACGCTGAGGCGGTGTGTAGTTATAGTTAGGCACTAACCAGGTCAGTAAACCGATCCCAGCAGCAATGCCTAAACTAACTGCCCAATCAGACAGGTCCATACTGGATAACGTTGTCTTATCCTGAACCTGAGCGATCATAGCTCCGACAAAGCCGGTGCCGAAAGCGGTAATGCCCTTCAGCGAATGTGCAATCATGAACTCACCTGACTGTCGATACTATCTAACTTCGCCTCTAACGAGGTCGCAATGTTGACTAACTGCGACTTAGTAGCCGTGTCGTCAACGTTTTCAGCAATCGTCTTAAGGGTCTCGGCGAGTGCCTCATCCCGAGCCTTAAGATTTCCCCATCGCTTCTTCTCAGCAGTTACGTATAAAGCAAAACGCTTAGCAAGTTCGTCAATATCCCCTCGGGCTGCCGAACCATTACGTAAAGCGTCAGCGACGGTAAGCTTAGGATCATCCCTAAGTTGATGATCCATCAAGTCCTGTAAATCCACGTCGTTCTCTTCCTTTCTCCACTGTTGTAGATTGAACGGCTTAGGAAGTGGCGACGGACGCCAATGGTAATCCCTATGCTCTGGGCTTAAACCGTCCATACCTCGACGGTAACTTCCCCATTGAGAAATAGCGCCCGCAGCAGAAGGTTGCGCTCCGCCTCCTGCTACTCCTTTAAACTCATCCAGTAAGGTCCAATGCATATGCTCATCGAACCCTCCATGACTTAAGTCTCGTCTCCATACTGCCCACGCTTCGTTACGACTAGCATGGATAACCTTGCGCTCTTCACTTGAATCGATATCCCAGACACGGGTATCGATACAGGAACTTAAGTCATGGTAACCGGCAGATTGTGTAGCACCTCCACCAGCAAAAATCATGAAGGCACCCTGCACAATATCTAACTCATTAGCCAGATTATCGCCTAAGCGATCCATCACGGCTAACCATGCACCCCACATGCGCTCTGACATATAGATGGGGCGCCCTGACGAGTCAGTACCAATCTTAATCACATGGTACTTCCCGCCGAGTGTGAGGCTGTTAAGCCTCTTATATTTAATGTATGCCATTTAATCTTTCTCCAGGCAATCCTGTAGGTCTTTTGCATTTACTACTATGGCTACCTCCTGTAATGAGTGCTTAGCTTTATCACTTGACTGCAATAAAGGTACTGCACTAGTTTGGTCTTTAATATTCCTAAGGAATGTACTAAATTCATCAAAGAATTTCACTAGTGCTGCTCTATACTTTTGGGACGATTCATCCCTCGTACCCACGGACTTAATGGCACATGTAACAATGTCATTCGTTTGCTTATTCTCAGTATGCCATAAGTAATAGGAAGGACTAATCATTAAAAAGCCTATCACAACAGTAGCTATTACCGCTGTAATTCCGGGATTGCGATTAATCCATAGCGGACTATCTCGGTTAGGCATGTATAATTCCTAAGTCAGTAAGGACAGCAAGGGTATAAAGAATAGGCCAAATCACAAGTAACACGAATGTAGTCGCGGGGTTATTCCTAATCAGGTTTGACATGTGTCTCATCCTTATTGAGGACATTATCAACCTTAAGTCCTAACGCCAGTGACCACGCTCCCGTACAGAAAAAATAAACCGCCGGGTCTCGTTGACCGAATACAGTTTCATAAACCCCTAGTAAGGCCCCGACCATAACTAGAATGTAACTGCAAACGATTCTCCATGAAGTTATCACCAGCCACCCTATCCGTGACGACGCAAGTACCGACGAATCATTCCCATAACAGAATCTGCGTACTGGCCTGTAGTAGGATAACCGGCACCACCCGGAATGTTATTATTCCCTACCGCTCCTGGTCCTCCGTACCAAGCTTGTGCTGTTCCTCTTAACCCATAATTCCTTAAGTAACCACGCATGATCTTTTTGACAATTTTATTCTGTAACTTAGGATGAGTTAAGAATTGATGCGGTGAAATATTCCTACCTAACGCTTGTTTGTCCCAGCCACCAGGTCCTTGAATGTTACCAGGCATAACTTGCCAACGACCTAATGCACCTGAGTCTGCATTAACCGCACTATAATTTTGATTGGATTCCTGTCCACCGATAACGTGCATCAACGCAGCAAGTTTCTTATTCTTTGGTGCGTTAAAGTTACCATGATGGTGCTTACCTCCAGGACCATGTCCCGAAGGGCTAAACCTCCGATTAGAAATACCCGAAGTCATAGACGGGTTATTCATTCGGTTAATCGCACCAAGCATACCTGCTACGGTTCTTTGACGCTTTTGAGCAGCCCTAGAGTTAGCAGCAATTTGCTGCAACATGCTAGTAGCTCCGAAATTGGTATGGCTAGCTACCGCCCAAGGATCAAAGTCCTCAGGCGGTTCTTCCATAAATGGACTACTCATTACTTAGTCCCGAAGTAGGGGAAGGAGAAGTGCATAGTATCCTTCTTACTTCCGTGCCAGTTACCGCCCCAGGTAATACCATAACGTCGGGCTAACTTGCCAATACCCTTAGGCAAGTTAGTCACACGGTGTCCGTAAGATACCGGGTTAGCTGATGGGTTAATATCAATAGCTAAGCCATACGAATGCAGACTGCGAGTACTAGTCCCAGCAATATTCCTATTAGCGTAGCCACCAATAGAATCAATATCGTAGCCAGTCCGCTTAAGGGCTTTGAGGAATCTCTTGAAATCGTCGGCCACGCTCTTGTTAACCTGAACGCTGTGCCCCTGTCCGTCTCGTATCGTAACAATACGAGCATTAGGCCGGATAGGACCCACAGCACCACGCCCATGACCAATCTTCCCTAAGTTAGCTCGAAGGTTAGGACTATTCATTCCTACAGGGGGGCCGTTACCTCTTGATCCAGTACGAGGTTGCTTCTGTGCCCTAACGAACATCTGAATTAAGCCACGCACGTTATCCATGCGCTGTTGAGACATGCCGATACTCTGTCGGGCGATCTGTTCAATCTCAGAACCGAAAGGTTGTTTCTGAGTACCAAATCCATAAGGCTGTGCAAAGGGTTGCATTGTCATGGTGAAAGATCAACCCCAAACTGCTGCAACAGTATCTGGCGAATCCTAGCATTATCCTGACTGCTAAGATTACCCTCGAAGAGTAGTCGGTAAAGCTCGTTACGCTGATCCCTCTCCGTAAGCTCCCGTGAGTACAGACCAGTTGTAGCAGTAGCAACAGGACCCAGGTTACCTTCGCCGCCCTTAAATGCACCAGTAGCACTAAGAACCTGACGTAAGTAAGGAACAGGTAGCTGGTTAAGTCCGTACTCTGCCGGATTACCGATAGGCACGTCCTGACCAGCAATAAGCGTTTGATGTCCAGTAGCTAATTCGTACGGAATCCTAATCAGAGGGTTAGTCTGCTGCATTAGCGTGTCGCCGAGTCCTTGGAGGTTTCCTGACCCAAAGGCAGAGTTGGCCTGGAAACTAAGAATGTCGCTAAAAGGACTCGGCATCCGCAGGAACATTGGGTTCCCTGTAGTTGGTGTATCGTAGCCTGGCTCATATCCACCCTCTTTAAGCCATTGGGGGACGAGCAAGTTTTCAAGTCCTGGTAAGGGATCATCTTCCGTCGGCCAATACCCGTAAGCTCCGGATAGCGCCCTAGTAATTTTCTCCGGAACAACAACTTTACCTGGATGCTCGAACATGAACCGAGCCATAAGTGGTAACGCTTTACGTGTCCACTTGTAGAACGGGATAACGTTAGACAATGTCTGTTGCTCGAACTTAGTAAAGTCCGTATAATCGAAGTGAGTCATACGGACACGTTGTCCTGCCCACTCCATAGCTTCATCTAAAGTAATAGCCTTAGATGGATTCGTTCTAACCAGGTGGATAAAGTGAGCAATACGCATGTATTCTTCACGTTGCTCAGAGATTAACCGGAACGGCTTTTCCACGGCCTGTCTAACATCAGATGCCCGCGTACCGAACGTGTTAATCTCACTCTCTAAGTCACCAAACTCTCCCACCTGTAAATTCTGACGGATGCCATGCTTGTTTAGTCCTGCAAACAACTCAGCATCCGTAACGTAATCCTTGACCTTACCCTCAGCGTCTCTGAGATTAGCAGAGTTCCGGAATAGTGGCTTATTAGTGACCCGAAGAGCGTTTGCCATAGGGTCGCCAGGAATACGAAGTAACGGTGACTGTGTTTCTGTAACATGCTCAAACTTTTTCATTCCTGAGAAGTTGAGTCCGAGCATCCTAGCTGACGCACGGTAGTCAGCTGGGTTAACTGCACCATCGATAAAGTTGACGAAAGCGTCACCCATCATGTTACGAATATGGTATCCGAGCATTGGCTGAGTAACCCAGAACTTCCAAGGATTTGTAATCCTGTTGAAGAACTTAACCCAGCCTTTCCACTCTCGCTGATCCTCAAACGTTTTCATGATACGTTCGATACTAGTAGCAACGTCCTTGTTAAAAAGGACACCGTCTAACTGCTTGCTACCCTTAATCTTAGCTTCACGCCAACCACGCTTTTCTAGATCACTAAGGATAGCCTTGGCGATGTTATCCCCGGCACCCATAGCCTTAGAGAAACCGAAGGATTCAACCATAGCTTCGTACATCTTACGGCGAGCGTTAGCATGTTCCATCGCCGCAATAGCCATCCATAAAGCGTGACCGCCGTCTTTCATTCCTTTCATCTTAGTATCTGTTGCAACTCTAAGCAGTGAGGAACGAATCCACTCCTGATCTTCCCACGCTCGTTGGAGTTCATCTTTCTTACCTTTAGCTAGCTTACCCTTCGAGGTAATCCAGCCATTCTCCATCGCAATTTCTTTCTTGCTCTTTTTCTTAAAGAATGCAGGTAAGCCAGGAGCAAGCTCCCGGTTAAGTTCCTCAGGACTAAAGGGTAGCTCACCCATGTCGCCTCTGGCCCGTTCATCCAAAGACGCCACATGCCTACTGAACAACTCTGCGGCGTCGTCACTTTGGGCGGCACCAGGAGCGCGGACTGATAACTCGCCGTTAGTAGACTGCCGCCGCAACCCCATAACCCAGGCTGCCCTACGACTGTCCTTATCTATCTGCTTAAAGGTTGATTCAACGTAACGCCCTAAAGCCATAGTAGACGAGCGGCCCAAGTGCATAGCTTCAACTTTAACTCGGTACACATCTTCAATGGTCTTGTATGAGTTACGCAGTGCTGATTGCAACTTTTCGCTAGTGACTCTCAGTGGCTTAACTTGAGCAATCTTAAGCATACCCTCGACACCCTTAGAGGGTATAATTGGCAGCCGTACCTTCCGAGTACCGATACCGAGTGTACGCTTATAATCTGCTCCCACGACTGTACGGTAATTATCCAGTAAAGTCTTGGTTGTCATTTCTTCTGTTTCCTGTGCTGCTTTGGTTGCAGCCTCCGTAGCTACTGTATTCGGAGACATAAACTTGCCCTTGCGGTCCTTCAACCCTACAGGGCCGATCTTCTTTAAGTTTTCCAGCGTGTCACCGTAAACCTTGCTGCCAACGAAAGAGCCCTTGTCGAAAGAGATATTACGGATGTTATTAATCGCACGACCCTCGAAAGCCTTTGCACCCTTCTGGCTTTGGAAACCCATCCGATATTTCTGGGCCGTCAGGTCACGCAGAATCTCTTCAACCTTGTTAGTTCTTAGCGCACCTTGCTTACTTAGTTCCTTGACGATTTGTTCGGTACTCTTAACTGAGCGGTTGACGCTAGCTGCATCCTTAAATAGGCGCGCACCTGTACCCAGCTTACCTACTGCTCCAACTCCTACATAAGTAAACGGGTCCAACATGATATCAGCAGTCAAGCTAGCGGCAGCGGCTGCCTTATCATGTTTGCGATACCAGGATTTACTTCCGAACGGTAATTCTTTACCTGCTACCGCAGTAGATAATGGACCAGCGATGTCTAAGCCCCGGTTACCACGAATGATATCCGAGAACGTAGTCTTTTTCTGACCGCTTAATCCTTGCCAAGCACCAGCAGCGCCAGCACGGAACATATCAGCGACATCACCAAAGGTATCTGCGTTAAGCCCGATACCATTAATCACATCTGGTAACTGTTCTTGGAAGTCTGCTACTCCCTCAGCTGCTGCGTAGTTACCTCGCATTAGTACGTCAACTGTCTTGTTAAAGACATCAGCGTACCAGGGACTCCCGCTATCTCCCGCAGAAGATTCGGTATCCGGGCCAGGCCCTAAGGGGAAGAAATACTGATCCCACTCAGGTCCTAATCGGAAACCTTTAAGCAACTGACGCTGCTGTTGAATCCTAGCATCTTGCCTAGCATCACGCTGAACTAGATACTGTAAAAACTGACCGACTGCTGGATCATGGAAGTTAAGGCTTGTGGCTGACTTAGGCAGGGGAGGTCGCTTAACCGGCTTTGAACCATACTGGTTAAGTAACTTCAACGCTAAGTTGTAGCCCATTTAGATTAAGCCCCACTCGATCCTAAGTGCGTCACCCATGATCTTAGCGAACTTACGCGGCATTCCCTTACTAATCATTTGCTTGACCATGACATTAACCTTGTTATTGTCATTGCCCTTGATGTTATTGGGAATCGGAATCGGTATACCGAACGGTCCTGAGATAGTTCCCATCCGGTCAGCACTACCCGCAAAGGAAATATAACGGTCTACCATCTGCTTAGGTGCTCCCCGACTACGTAAGTAGTCAATAGCACCATTACGAGAATTAGAGTAACTGCTCTTCTTAGGCAGATGCTTCGTATTACTCTTAAGTTGGTCAGCCATCCACTGTGCTCGATCAAGTTCGTACTTCAACTGGTTCAGTCGGTTATCGGTACGAGTATCCCTAACTCCCGCCTTAAACTTAGCAACATCAAGCTGGAAGTTCTTAGCAGCCATCTTACGGGCCAGTGCATTCTGTAAAGCTTCACTCCGCGCCTGCGCTTTAGCAGCCCTCAGAGCCTCAGCAGCGGTACTAATCTTACCGAGCCTAGTAGCAGCCAACGCACTACGCTGGTCACGGTACTTCATAAGTGCATCAGTAAACTTCTGACGCGCTTCCGTACGCGCACCAAGTCCAGTCGTGCTAATCTCTCCACCAAGCAGAGACATTAACTGATCGTAACCTTCTTGGTTAGTGCGCTGTTCTGCTACCGATTCCGCACCTGACCGACTAGCTAACGAAGTCGAGTATTGCTTGTCTCGATTAAGTGCAGCCGTAGAGGCAGGAGCAGCTTCACCAATTCCGAGTCGGCTAAGTTCATCCCTAACGCTACTCTCGCTTTGATCGTAACCACTAGCGATCTTGTTCACTAAGTTATCGAACTGGTCCCTAGTAGTACTGATATCCTCTCGGGCTCCGGTATCGATATTTTCCTTGTACCCACGGTGTTGTTCTAAGGCACGCTGGAACAAGCCCTTAAGGTCTTGAGCAGTACGCTTCTTATCCCGTCGAGTCTGCTTGATACGAGTTGTCAGTGCCTTAAGCTGTGGGTCCAACTCAGCACTAACAGCCAAGCCCGCCTTGCGATATAATGGACTAGCACCAGTACCTCGCTTCCGAACATCGCTCATCATGTTCTTACGCGCGATCTTCACTAACTTCTTCTCGCGCTTCTTATTCTTGGTGTGCTTAACGATGTACTTACGACGCTTACGGAACTTAGCCACTTGCTGCTTAACTCGGTTCTCGTTCGCGTACAGGAACCGATTCTCGGTAACATTAGTGATACGCTTGGCTAAACGCTTACCAGGCTTCCCGAGCTTAATCTCCTTCGGACCCTTACCCTTGCCAGGACCCTTGCCGTGATGGGGCCGAGGATGGCCCTTTCCTGGCCCCTGGTGCTGCTTCCCAGGGCCGTTCCCCTTGTGTGGGTGCCCTGGTGCGGGTCGATTCACGCCGGGCCCGTTATTGCCTCTCTTAACCGCTCGTTTCTTATGCGGGTGAGGACGAGGGTTCTTAACTCCTGGCGGGTGATAATGACCATGCGGTCCCTTAGGTCCAACGTCAGTACCGTGACCTTTTCTCCCTACAGGGCGTTGACGGTGTCGATCTAAGGATGCTCGGCGTAATTGAATTCCCGACCGCTTAGAGTAGATCGAGTTATCGTTAGTCAACGTACGGATTGTACGCTTAACGGCTCGCCGACTCCTAGTGCCGTACGTTCCTTGACGTTGTGACTGATTCACTGAACGAATAGCGCGGCGAGTTAACATGTTAACACGCTTGTTAGACGCACCCGACCTAACAGCCATACGCAGCTTACGAACCTTACGCCGTGTACCTAACGGACGAGGACCGGAAGAGCCACCGCTAGGGAAAGTAGGGTAGGCCATTAGATTACCCTCCG
>Ga0209382_10001002_pt1 | contig 45699 bp, 53 predicted proteins | sample SoiMetdeltSBSDD5_FD_187599 | JGI IMG/M metagenome (GOLD analysis project Ga0209382, IMG submission 187599) | Bulk soil microbial communities from a Populus tree surrounding site in Tennessee, USA - Soil MetaG P. deltoides SBSDD5 (SPAdes) (version 2) | ecosystem: Environmental > Terrestrial >...
ATTCGGCAGCCCGAGCAACTCCGTCAGTTGATCGTACTTCGCCATGGCACACCTCCCGGATTAGGATGAGGTGGCAATGGTATCAAATCTTGCCGAAACGGCTTACCCCGTCAAAGTCGGGAGAGCCAAAGAAACTAAATCTCTAAGGATCGGATGGAGCATATATCGTTATGAAACGTTGGCAATTCTGGTTGGGCGTCGCCATCAGCGTCATTTTTCTTTGGATCGCTTTGGGCAGCCTAAAGTTAAGCGATGTGTGGTCGGCGCTGAAGATGGCTAATTATTGGTGGCTTATTCCCGGGATCGCCGTCTACTTCGTCGGCGTCTGGGCACGGGCCTGGCGCTGGCATTATCTGTTGCGTCCGCTTAAGTCCATCTCCACGCCAGCGATGTTTCCCGTGGTCACGATCGGTTACATGGGCAACAACATTTACCCGGCTCGAGCGGGCGAGGTGCTGCGGGCGTATGTATTGCGCCGCAAAGAGGGAGTCCCGGTCAGTGCCAGCCTCGCGACGATCGTCGTCGAGCGCATCTTCGATGGCGTCGTGATGCTGATCTTCATCTTTTTCAACTTAAATGGGCTGGCGCATCTCACCGGCAACTCTGGCCTGGCCGGCAGCATTCAATCCGTCGCCGTCTGGGGGACGGTGGCCTTTGCGGGCGCACTCATCCTCTTCCTCCTGGCGGCGATGTTTCCGCATCAATCCCTCGGCTTGTATCATCGTCTGGCGGAGCCGTTGCTACCCACTCGCCTTCGCGAAAAGGTGACCGGAATGCTCGTCAGTTTCTGGACCGGCCTGGAGTCGCTGCGTTCGCCGACGAGCATCTTCATGGTCTTCCTCACTTCCGTTGTGATCTGGCTGCTAGAGACAGGCAAATATTGGTTCGTGATGCACGCCTTCGATTTCAGCAGCTACACCGGCGGATTTTTTGGATTGATGTTGATGAACGGCATCGTCAACTTGGCGACGACGATCCCCTCCGCGCCGGGATACTTAGGAACATTTGATGCGCCGGGAATTGCGGTCTTGGCGGCCTATGGCCTCCCGCAAGATATCGCCACGGCTTACACGCTCACGTTGCATGCCGCGCTCTGGCTGCCAATTACCTTGCTCGGCGCTTATTACATGACCAAAGAGGGGCTGAATTGGAACAAGGTTCAAGCGGAATATCAAGAGATAAAACAGGAAGAAGGAAGTGAGCAAGAAGGAAGAATGATGCAAGTGGAAAGTAGCAAGTAGCAGGTGGCAAGTCAAAAGATGAAGGACAAAGGACCAAGGGCAAAGGGATAAGGCAGCAATGAAGATTGCAATTATTGGCGCGGGGCCGGCGGGCTTGGCGGCGGCGTATGACCTCACCCGCGCTGGACATCAGGTCATCATTTATGAAGGCGCGCCGAACGTGGGCGGGCTGGCCGCCGGCTTCAAAGCGCCGCATTGGGACTGGACGCTGGAAAAGTTCTATCATCACTGGTTCGCGTCGGATAAGGCCATCCTGGGATTGATCAATGAATTGGGCTGGAGCGATCAAGTCCTGTTCCCGCGCCCGTACACCGTCGCCTACGTCAACGGAAAATTTCAACCGCTTGACTCGCCGCTGATGGCGCTGCGCTTTTTCCTGACGAACTTCTCACTGCTCGATACTTTTAAATTCGGTGTGGCGACGCTGTACCTGCGGCTGACGCCGTGGTGGCAGCCGCTGGAAAAAGTGACCGCCGCGGATTGGGCGCGCCGCTGGTATGGTGAGCGCGTCTATAAAACGTTGTGGCGTCCGCTGCTCGTCGGCAAGTTTGGCGAGGAGAACTTGAAAGTGGTGAACATGGCCTGGCTGTGGGCGCGGCTGCATGCCCGCACGACTCGGCTGGGAACGTTCGTGGGCGGGTTTCAGGCTTTCATGGATAAACTGGCCGAAGTCGTGAAAAAGCAGGGGGCGGAGATTCGGTTGAATAGTGCAGTGATCGGAATTAGAAGTCAGGAGTCAGAAGACAGAAGCCAGAAGAGAAGTTTGAGGGTTGAGACGGAAGGGGAGACAGAAGACTTTGATGCCGTTATCTCCACCTCTTCTCCGGCGCTGATGGCGCGGCTCGCGCCTGATTTGCCGGCCGAGTATTCCGAGAAGTTGCGCGCGCTGAAATCCATGGGCGCGGTGGTGATGGTGCTCACGCTTGACCGCCAACTGACGAAATTCTACTGGCATAATCTGCCCAAAGAAGCCGGGTTTCCATTTTTGGCGCTGGTCGAGCATACGAATTACATGAGCTCCGAACATTACGGCGGCGACCATATCATTTACTGCGGCGATTATCTTGAGCCGAGCCACGAGTATTTCAAATTGAGCAAGGAGGAATTGCTCGAACAGTTCCTGCCCGCGCTCAAGCGCTTTAACCCAGACTTTGATCGCAGTTGGGTGAAAGAGACGTGGTTGTGGAAGACGGCCTACGCTCAACCCGTGCCGCCGGTCAACCACTCGCACAACATCCCGCCGCTGCGCACGCCGGTGCCGGGTCTCTACTTCGCTTCGATGAGCCAGGTCTACCCCTGGGATCGCGGGACGAACTTCGCCGTGGAGATCGGGCGTAAGGTGGCGGGGATGGTGACGGAGGACGGACGAAGGAGGACCGAGGACGGATGACGGAGGACGAACGAGGTAGCAAGTGGCAGGTAGCAGGTGACTTTCCACTTGCCACCTGCCACTTGCTACCTTCCACTTTTTTTTTGGCTGTGGTATTCTCTGCCACAACAACGCGGGTGTCGCCAAGTGGTAAGGCAGTAGCCTTCCAAGCGTCACCGTAAATAAACCCCCATATCTAGGCTGTCCAAAAAGCCCATCGCACTCCGCGATGGGCTTTTTGTTTTTGTAGATACGTGACGCCGTTGTTTTGTTATAGAATGCCCGGCTAATTTTATATAACCTTGGAGGCATGCGCCGCGCAAAGATTCTTTCTATTTCGCTCATCATCATTCTTATTCTTGTTCTTCCGGCAACGACTTTCGCTGGTCCGCAACCGTTGACTATCTCTGAAACGCTGACGGCGGTTCCCCAACTAACACTTATCCCCCCAACTCCTACCCCCGCTTCAACTCCAACATTTACAGCGTCACTCATTCGCAGTGTGGTGGATGGTCGCATTGTTTTTTTAATGTGGCCGTCCATTCAATCGCATCAGGACACGTACTTTGCTGTGCATGGTCACTATTGGCAGGGACTACCAACGCACTCCGACGTGCCGACGAATGGCAATGAGTATTTACCTGATGTTGGTTCCCTCACGCCAACTGACCAGCTTGATCCGTGGCCGATCCTTCTAATTGGCACAACAATGCCGATGGCGTTGGAGATCAATGTATATGACGGGCCTAATGGTTCTGGTTATGAAGTTGTTTCAACTGTTCAGATAGACGGGCAGATGTGGCGGCGCGTGTTTCAAGTGGGTTCTGAGGTGTGGCGCGAATATGCCTGGAGTGCAGTGAATGAATAAGCGCCGCGCTTTTGCTCTGTCGGTTCTGCTTTCCCTGACCTTGATTTTAGGTCAGGCGTCGCTGTTGGCTCAAGCGGCCGATCTCTACAGCCATAGTTTGGGAACCAATCTAATTGCATACTGGAAACTAGACGAGGCCAGTGGCACTCGTTTTGATTCAGTTGGTTCCAATAATCTTACTGACAACAACACGGTCACGTCCAATGCCGGAGTAATCAACAGTGCCGCGCAATTTACCCGTGCCAATGCTGAGTATCTCAACATTGCCGACAATATAGATCTAAGCACCGGGGATATAGATTTCTCTTTTTCGGCCTGGGTTTACCTTGATAGTAAGACTACCCATAACGGCATTATATCGAAGGCTTCTTCGGGTGTTGCATCGGGCATAGAGTATGCCATTGATTATCATAGTGCTAGTGATCGGTTTCGCTTTGTAGTCAGCGATGGCGTGACGCTTGCTATTTTATTGGCAAATAACTTTGGGGCTGTGCCAACGGGGCAGTGGATTTTTGTTGTCGCCTGGCATGATGCAACAACCAACACGATCAATATCCAGATCAATAACGGAACCATCAACTCTGCTGCATATTCCGTTGGCGTTCAGGACGGAGGGGCAGCCTTTACGATTGGTAGGGCCTATAACGGTGCTCAGTATTGGGATGGTCGCATTGACGAAGTTGGTTTTTGGAAAAAGGTTCTCTCTTCCACCGAACGTACTGAACTTTACAACTCTGGAGCAGGTTGCACGCATGACTTCTCGGCATGCGAGGCTACTCATACCCCGACTTTCACGAACACCCCAACCCATACGCCGACCTTCACCAGCACCCCGACCAATACTCCGACTTTCACCAGTACCCCAACAGGCACACCAACAGACACGGCAACGCCAACTGATACAGCGACACCCACTGACACGGCAACGCCAACCAGCACTCCAACGCCAACCAATACGGCAACATCCACGCCGACCCCAACGGTTACTCAAACACCGGTTTATTCCTACGACATCGTTTTGAGTTCTGGAAGCGTTGGCAAAGTGACGCGCGAGATCACATTCGGGCAAATTGTGATGGCCGGCGTGTTGCTGGCAATTCTATTTTTACTCGTCATCTACTTTTCCTACAGGATTATCAGCCGATGGATTTTAGTCTGATTGATTCAATGACCAACTTAATCGTTCAAGGCTGCATCGGGTTTTTGATCCTGGTGTGCGGCCTGATCGTGTTTGTTGCGCTGGCGCGGCACTTGTCGAGTAACACGTGGTGGCGCGGGTGGGGGCAACCGGATGATTAGCCAGCAGCAGTTCAACGATTTGCAGGAGTTTTTCTTGATCGTCTTTGGTCCGTACCTGCAATGGCTCTTTGTAGGCATTGTGGCCGGCGTTGTGGCGATGATCGTGCTGATCCTGGCCCTCGCAATGCTGCGCCGCATGTTTAAGTCTGCATAGAAAGGAGGTGGCGAAAATGAGCTTCAGTATCAATCTGGACAGCGTGCTGGCGACCGCTAGCGTGTTTGTCAATGGGTTGCTGCCGGTCTACTTGCTCCCGCTCGGGATCACGGTGGCCGTTGGCATCCTCGGCATGCTCAGCACCGCGTTCAACAAAATCTTCCGCGGCTAGAGCGGAAGCGAGCAGCTATCTGCCCACAACTCCCCGGCACAAGTTGCCGTATTTGTACTGGAGAGTTGTGGGCAGACGGGTGCTCGTTATTTTTTGGTGGGCGTTCAGACGGTCGTTTACCAGCGAGGTTCTATGAAATCTAATCAGTATCAGTGGACAAAGCGAATAGTCGGCCCGTTGGTGGTGTTAGCCATTGGCTCACAGGCTGTTGGTGTCCTTATTCCGTTGGCCCAGGCTGCTCCGCTGGCACAACCCAACTGGGTTTTGACAGATGACTTGGTGGCATATTGGCCTCTTAGCGAAGTCAGTGGAACGCGGGTGGATGTAACCGGACGTGATAATGACCTGGACTCATTCGGAGATCCCGGCAACAGTGTTGGCAAGGTTGGTAATGCTGTTCAGCTTGATCCCGATGACCAACAATTTCTATCACGGTCATCAACGGAAGATTTAGAACTTGGCGATATTGATTTTACGATTGCTGGATGGTTCAAAGCTGCGTCATTCAACCCGGTAGGGTCTTTCCCCGAAAATGGCGCTCGGCACTTGGTGAGTAAGTGGAAATCGCCTCACGAATATCTTGTAGCATTAAATGCCGACGGCTCCCTTTCCTTTTTAATTGAAGATGGGGTATCTGAGCATGGTTGGTCAACGGGACCGGGTGCAGTTTCACTTAATGTCTGGAACTATTTTGTTGTTTGGCATGATAGCGTTGACAATGCTGTTGGCATTCGCCTGAATGGTCAAGAGTATACTTTTCCATATACTGGTGGCGTAAACACGTCTTCAGAGAATTTCACGATTGGCCGCAATGACGATGTAACTGGTGGGGCATCGTATTTTGATGGCCTTATTGATGAGGTTGGCGTTTGGAAGCGTTTGCTTACGCTTGACGAGCGAATCAAATTATATAACGATGCTCATGGTTGTACCCATCCCTTCTCTAATTGCGCCGGACCGCGACCGCCTGGCAACATCCCCAACTGGTTAGCGAACGGAAACTTCGAGCAATCCTTGTCTGGAAACTGGCAGACAGTCGGTTTCTCTAATCCGTCATCGCGCGTCAATCAAAACTCGCCAACTTCGAGCGGCTACGGCGGCGCGGCTTATTGCTCTAACTGGTATACGAACATCGTTGGCAATGGGATTTCCCAACGCTTTTATTGGCCGGGCGGGAATATGCGTGTCAGTTTCAGGCTGAGAAAAAAGGAGCCTGATCTTTCCCTGGATTCGTACCCCCAAGTGGAACTGACAAACGTCAATCTCGCGCTCACGCTCATCGTCGTCAATGGCAAGGATGGAGAAAATCTGCACCGCGATCCGGGCGAGAGCCAGTGGGTGCTCTACCAGGAGACCTTAAATCTTTCGGCGGGTTATTACGATCTGCACTTTTACAATATTGACTACGATCCCGGAGGCACGATCATCTCCGGGGGAACGGCGGTGTCCATCCCGGCCACCTGGTCTATTCAGAGTGACCCGGCGCAGGACTATAACTTGGACGATGTTTTTGTTTCCCAGAATCAGTATTACTCCCATTGCAGTGGCCCCGGCGGGGCAACGATCACCCCTTTCCCGACTCCGACTTCGACGCCTACTCCAAGCAAGACCCCTACCCCAACCAAGACCAACACGAATGCTCCAACGGCGACGCCATCCAGGACGCCTACAGCCAATGTGCCGCCCACGTTCGGGAACTGCAATTTTGAAAATGGTAGCAACGGTTGGTTTGGGGATTTAGCTATGCAATTTTCCGGTGGACCCATCGGACCGCAATATGCGCGCGTGCCTCCGGGTGGCACGATGTATCAACCCTTGACCTGGGGGGGTGGAAATATTTATCTCACCTTCTGGGTTGGACCTGGCTCCAATGGTTACATTCGCATGCGCAATATGAGCACCTTTCAAGCAACCACGCTTTGGACTGGCACAGGATCATCCTGGTCACTCAAGAGCGCTACCAATTCCCTGCCATCCGGCAGCTACCGCTTAGAAGTTGTGGCGCAGGCCGGCGCGCCGATGTTGGTTGATGGTGTGCTGATTTCGTCTAATACCTATGCTTATTGCGGAAGTAACAATGGAGGCCCCGTCACGCCGACGACCGGCCCCACGGCGTATGTGACGCTTACGCCATCCAAGACGCCCACCACCGGCGCAACGTTTACGCCGCTGCCGACGTTGACCCAGACACCCAGCCGGACACCAAATGCCACACTTACGCCTAAGCCTGCGACGGTCACTCCCCCGCCATCCAACACGCCGGAAAATTTTCTGACCGCAACCAGCCAGGCACAGATTACACCCACGCCCACTCAGGTTCCAATGCCACCCGAGGAGCCACTGCCGGCCTGGGATGCTCCCTGTGACCGACCGGACAACGCCTATAACCTGGCTTGGTGGGGAGAATACGGAACGTGCTATGCGTTGAGTTGGTTTTCCTGGTCGCCCGGCAACACGTTGGAACTCCAGGAGATGATGCACAAGTACGATGACCGCGAGCCGTTTGGGTCGTTCAATGAGTTTAGCGGTGCCTCGCAAGTGTTCATTGACCAACTCAATTCCCAGGACTGGCAGGATAGCCCGCAAGACTACACGGGCATTGACACGGGGAACTTCACCGACCCGGATAGTATTTATGATGGTGAAAGTGAACTGACCTTCGGCGGGGGCGTGAACTACGCCGACTTGAACTGCAACATTGATTTCCCTGGTGCGGGCGGGGCGTTTCTCAAGGGAGTTTGCTTCATGTTTGCCTTCCTGGAATATTGGCAATTTCTGCCATACTTCCAGTGGTACATCAATGGCGCAGCACTGTTCCTGTTCATTGCCTATCTGGTCAGCAAGTGGATTAGCAAGGCGAGCAACGCATGATTGACAACAACTTCTTTGGTTATATTATCTCCGGACTGGAGGTGGTCGTTGATAGCATCCTCAATGCCCTGCCACACCATACGGACATTGGTCTGGATGCGATGGTCATTGACCTGATGGCGACGACGCCGGTTCTGCTGTTCCTGATCGTCAATCAATTCATTAGCTTGGCGATCCCGATCACCGTCTGGACGACCATCCTGGTGATGGAAGCCGCGCGCGCAGTCATCGCGGCCTGGATGTGGATCAAGAATGCAATTCCATTTTTAGGGTAGGCACTATAAATATTCGCCATCGCATCCAAATGCTATTCGGTCTTGGCCCTCAGTTCATTATGGCCGAGCCAGGAACGGACCCGTTGAACGAGCCAGAGCTATTTCGCATCCGTCGCCGCAAGAAGGGCGCGGGGTGCTTGTGGTGGATGTTGGGAATCGGAATTCTCTCTAGTTGCTCCTGGTGGTTGTGGGGGGTGTTGCATCGTGGGTAAAAAATCTGGTGGTCTGCTGGGGAGCGTTAGTAGCTTTGGCGGTCGTGGCCGGCGCGGCGGTGGGGGATTACTGTCATCTGCTTATTCCGGGCGCAAGAAGTCTCGCCGCGGGCTGTCTATCCTATCGGTGTTTGGAAAAACCAGCAGGACTAAATCCGGCGCAACATCTTTCGTCAACGCAAAGACGTTTACCATTCCACGCAAGCGAAAGAAATCCAGCGGGGCGACGTTGAGCCTTCTCACCGATCAGGTTGCAGGTAAGCGCGGCAAGAACAAGAAGCGACCGGGGATCGTTCAGGGAATTGCTGGCTCCTTCGCATCGTTCAACAGCCTCCAGGGCAATACCCCACCGCCATCCTCGCCCACCGCCCAACAAGGGCCATTGCCGGATGTGCCAGTGCAAGAAGGCACAACGGATAATCCCACCAGTGTTCTGATTCGTTTCCAGGAGCTAATGCAAAGCCTACCAGAGTTCCCGGAAAATCAGCCCGCTGTATTTGCCAGGCTGCGCGAGTTCGCTCAAAGCTTGCCTCCCCTGCCTGAAGCGCCCTCGGCTGTGTTTGATGTGTTTGGGGATTTCTTACGGGACAGATTGCCGCCCCGGCCGGAGCGACCCAAAAGTGTTTTTCAAGAGATCGGGGATTACGTCCGCAGTCTTCGCCCGCGCGGCAAACGCTGATCCTGAGCATCGCGTGTTTGGGCGATGAGCATGTGCTCATCGCCTTTTTTATTGGTGAAGACAGAGGGCATCTTACGATTTGCTCAGTATTACGTGCGTTGTCATTCCAAGGATAATGATGGCGAACAGTGTTAGGTCGGGCAAAAACATAGCCCGCCAAAATTCCGCAAACATGGCATCATCCCAAATGAAATCGGCAGGAAGGCCGTAAGCTGCCACCATAGCAATGCCGCTCAATTGACCGCCTACACACATCGTCAATACAAATAGGGAGTGAAGTAATATAAAAGCCAGGCCAAGAACAACAATGGCTTCGATGATGATTAGAACTGACGACTTTTTTGATTGTGTTCCGTTTTTGTTCATTTAGCATCCTTTCTGCACAAGCCTTTTTAGATGTGCTGCCGGCGTCATCGTCATTCCTGGTGTGGCTGGCCAGCATCGCCCGCGCCGTTCTTGCCGCCAGGGTAGCTCATTCGGGGGCCCGTATCGTCGTTTATGGCGTGGCGATCACGCAATTACTCCAGCGCTAAATATAGTGCGTAGAAGACTAGGAAAATTCCCAGCACGAACATGACAGATATTCCAATATCCAAGAACATGAAGGAAAGAGATGTGGGATCGGGTTGCACGTTTATTATCTGCACGAACAATAACATTCCCAGACCAATGACAAAGGACGCAATACTGCCGATGCTAGTGAGTGTTATTTTTATTTCTTGGCGCTTTTTCATTGCTGGGCTCCTTTTGGTTCCTTGTCCAATCTGTTTGTATCTTCAACAACCACCAGGGACGGCGGGCGACCTCCAGCCCCGGCCTGCACCCGGTAGACATTTGAGCCGATCATTACTTCTTTGCCTAAGTGGTGGGCAATGGTCTCTCTCACCTCCTGGCGCGGAATTTTGCGTTGGTGATTGTTGAACCAGCGATAAAGCTGGTCAGCCGGCAGCGCACCGGCAAACTCTGCGAGCGCGACCTTGAACAGTTCTTCGTCGGTCACATCATGCCGGCGCAATTCGTATTCTTCGTACTCGCCCCGGATGGCTCCTTGGATAACTTGCTCGACCATCCGATCCAAGATGAGCGGCGTTTGAATTTCTATCTGCTTTCCATTCCAGTCCAAGACGCAGCGGCCGGTTGGGCTTAGGCCGGCCGCTCGACCATTGCCAATGATGAGCGTCGAGGCGGTGACGCTTGGGCAGGAGAAGGCGATGCGGCCAGGGATCGCGTTTTTTAGCGCCAGGTTGATTACTTGCTTGTTCGGGGTCTGCGTGGCTGGGACCAGATGAATGCCAACGGCCCTAAAAAGTTGAGCAATGCTGCTGGTGAGCTTCATCACGTTTTCATATTCTTTTTGTCCCAGCAGGCGCAGCTCGGCCATCTCATCCATGATGATGACCAGATGGGGTAACGCTTTGTTTCGGTGTCGCCAGTTGTAAGCGCCAATGTCGCGCTCTCCGGCCTGGCGCAGCAGGCGAATGCGGCGGCGGCCCTCGCGGTAGATCGCGCGGAAGAGCGGCAGTACGTCTTCGCGGCGCTCGACGAGCGCCGGTTGCATTCCGTCATCAAGCTCACTGGCGTCATCGGACAGGATGAGCGGCGTTTCTTGTTCCGGTGAAACCCCTTCGTCTTCCGGCTCAAGCGGCTCGTCCTTATGGAGTGGCAATGGGCGATAGCGCATCAAGTGGGGGATTTCGGCGTAGCGCCCAAATTCCAGACCGCCTTTCATATCCACTAGCGCCAGCTTGACGCGATGAGGCGCATTGAACCTGATCCAAGTGCAGATCGCCACATTGAGCATATTGCTTTTGCCGCTGCCCGGCGTTCCAGCGATCAGGAGCGATAGCATTTGATTGAGCGAGCGCCATACCGGGCGTTTGTTCTCGCCGATCCCGATGGGGATGGACAGGCCGTCATGCGTCGGGCCGCGCATGGACCACATCTCGTCCAATCGCACATGCACCGGGATGCCGCGCACGCCAACAGAGCGCTCGATGATGTACCAGAAGCCGCGCTCGGCGCGCTGTTCGTCGTATTCGCAGAGCACACGGTGTTGGCAGGCCAGGCTCATATTGAGCAGGGAGTCAGGATCGGCTAGCTTGGAGCAACTGACGCCGCGCGGCATGTGGACCGTATCCAGGCGCAGGTAAATGGCCTCCGGTTGCATGACTACGTGAGAGAACTTGATCGTACTGACGCGACTATCGAAGGCCTCCCGCTCTGTTTTTCGGTAACGATAAGACAACTCCGGCATGCGCTCGGTGACGGCGATGATCCGGTCTATGTAATACCAAGCTTCGTCGGTGAGCTCGGCTTGCATCTGCTTTCGCCGTTTGCGCTCGGCTCGCTCCTGAGCTATCCCATCCTGCTGCATCTGATGCGGAGATGGCTGGCGCGCGGCGGGTGCATTAGGCGCGTGACGGGTTAGCCGTCGCTCAACGACTAACCAGGAATCGGCCAGCCGGTCAATCACGTCCTTGGGTGGTTTAGTTTTGATTGTGCTCATCATTCACCAACCATAATTGGATTGTGGAGGCTTGCCAGTAATGCACTTCGCCCACCAGGATTCCGCCTTGGGTATAGGCCTCCATCCGTCGCCGAGCGGCATCGCTCATAAAGGCGTCCCGCGCCCACACGATCCAGGCCCGCTTGTGCGGCACGCTCTCCAGTGCGGCCCGGCGAACGCCGAAAGCGTCTTGCAGATCGCGCGACAAAAGCGCGTTGTGTTGTTCTTCGTCAAGCAGGATGTGTGGATGGTGGGGCAAGTAAACCGATAACGGCAGGAGGCTGGTAGCGGTGGCGTGATAGATCACATCTCCATCGCTCCATCCGGTTTGGATATTTCCGGCCAAGTCACGCAGTTCCCCGCCCTTGGCAACGGTAGACCAACTGAGTAATCCGATCACGACCAGCAAGAGCCAGTTGTAGCCCAGCAGCCATTTTAGAAAACGGTTACTGACTTGAGGCAGCGCACTGCCCAGCCACAACCCAAGCGGCAGCGCCAGCGGGCTGAGTGGACGATAGAAGATGACGTTCTTGACCGCCGCGCCGGCGACCATCAGAACGAGCGGCCCAACGGCGATCAGGCCCAACAGTGCCAGGGATTTGTTTTTGCGAATGTGGGTGAGTGAAACAATCGCGGCGATGATGATGCTGACCGAGACAGTGACCAGACCAAGAAAAATCCATAGGTTGTCCGACAAAGACCCGGCGAAGAAAATCCGAAACAGGCCGGTGTTGAGGATGCCGGTGGACAGGCTTCCCAACCAGTGATATTTGTGCGCGCTCTGCAAGTAGGCCGGCAGCCAGGGAGCAAAGGACAGTCCGCTGGCCCCGGCGCTGGTGAGTAGCCGCATCCAATCTCGGCGACCGGAAAGCAAAAGGCCAAGGCCGAGCGCGGTCGCCAAATAAAACGGGCCGGTGTTGTGCGCATACAGCAACAGCCCTCCGGAGGCAGATAAGCCAAGCCAGCGGCGCTTCGTGGCGAAGTATGTCGCCGCCAGGTATAGGGTTGAGTAAAGCGCGTACACCCGGCCGTCTTGCGACATCCAGAATTGATAGGGCAACAGCGCGCATAAAGCGCTGGCGCAAAACTTCTGCACCGGCGATACATTGAAGCGCTCTAGCAGCTTCCAGGCCAGCCACAGACCGGCCACGCTTGATAGCAGCGATGGTAGGCGCAGCGCGATCTCTGTTTGACCGAGCAACCGCACGAAGGGATAAGCGATGATCTCCCACAATGGCGGCGAGAAGTCCAGACCGGACGTCCGCACCATTTGAAGGAGGGGCAGGCGCATCAGGTAGAGCGAATACGATTCGTCATACCAGATCGCTGAATTGCCCAAGCCGGCAGCGCGGAGGGCGACACCGGCAAAGAGCACGGGCAAGGACAGCGCCGGCACTTGACGCTGGAATGCATTCAACTTGTGAAGCCAGGGGAGTTTTATAAGGCTTGTCATGTTGTTACCACCCCGCTCGCGCCAAGGGTAATACCGGATGAGTCATTGCAAACCAATATCCATCCCCGCCATAAGCCAATATACTCGCACCATCTTTTGCAGCAGCGGCGCGCTCATCGGCTGACGGTTCTGCTGTCTCGGGGTAGACGCTGTAAATAGGCACCCAGCCCTTATCCAAGTAGCAGGTTTCAACACAACCGCTTGACCCATCAACCAGACACCAATCCAGACTGACCAGCCATCTACTTGCGATACACACATCGCAAATCTGAATGGGCCTGGCGCTGCCCATTGTCTGGATAGCTCCCCACTTGTGACCGCGCCGCAAGCAATGTAGAAGGAATGGAATAAGTATTGGCATATTGATCTCCCAAACCATCAGCGTCTTTCCACCAGCCAAATATTGGCCGATACATACTCATCGTTGCGAATTGCGTAAGCCAGGCGGTAATGATAACTTTCAAGGAAAGCGCGCGCGTGGTCAACTTCGCACTGGGTAACCGTTGGTGGCCATGACCAGACGAACCATGCCCGCGACCAGGCCAATCTCTTCGGCTCAGCTTCGACCATCCCCATCGCCTGACGTGTGACGGCGCTTAGTCCTCCCAAGTTGTTTTGTGAACAGCGCGGCAAGATGTATTGCGGCAGGTCGGGCAATTGGTTGTGCAACTCCATCAGCGTTCCTTCGTTCGCATGGATCATCACATCGCCCTCGCGCCACTGAGTACGGATAGCGCTTACATAGGCCTGTGTATTCTCCTTGTGCGATGGATTCCACAAGTAGTGCCCAACGAGAGATGCCAGCATAAGCGGCAGAATAATTGTCAGCGCGTAGAGTCGACGCGCCCGGCTTAGGCGGTCCAACTCCCAAGCGACCAGTATCAACAGGAGCGGCACACTCGGGGCCAGGCCGCGAAAGAGTAGGAGAGGCCTCCAGGCCAGCGATGCGATAATTGTTAGACCGAGCGGCGCAAGCGCCACCCACCACAGGATAAGCGCCGGGCGCTCTCGGTGTTGAAGTGTTTTGATAAAGAGCCACACGAGCAGGCCGGAGGCGACTAACGCGCTCGTTGGCAACATCCAATCGGGCAACGTGAAGGCGAAGAAGATCAGGTTTTGCAGTACATCAATCACGCTGCCAAATGTCACCGGTTGAATCCAGTAGCCTCCACTGACCGATGCCATTTGTTGAGACAGGACGGCCACCCAAGGAAGCCAGGCGACGAGCGGCAGTCCATAAGCCAGGCAAATATGATCCAACTCACATCTCTTCAAGATGTGCGATAACACACCGCTTGCTAATTCGCCTACTAAACAGATGAATGCGATGATCGGGTTAGTTATCCAGACAAAATATGAAAGCCCATAATCATGCGAGCTGGCGTGATCCAATCTCCATTCCTCCAGGAAGCCCGGTAACTCTCGTCTTAGCTCAATGGCTAACGAAACGCACGCCAAGACCGGAAGATAGATCAAGGCGTAATTATGTGTGTAGAGCGCCGCCACGAGCGCCAGGCTCAGCCACAGCCATTGACGCCGCAAGGCAAATAGCAACGCCGCCAAGATTTCAACCTGAAAGAGTGAATACATACGCGCTTCCTGGGCGTAGTGGAGTTGAAACGGCGAGAGCATAACCAGGATGAGCGCCAAGGCCTGCGCGGTGTTTGATAGCTTTAACTCATTGGACAATTTAAAGACCAAGTAAAAGCAGACCAGCGCAAAGACGACTGACGGAAGTCGCAAAGCCCACGGCTGACTGCCTGCCGCGCGCTGCACTCCGGCCACCAGCAACAAGTACAACGGAGGGTGAGTATCGCCGGACGTTGCGGTAATCAGTCGGCCAATTGGTAGCTCTGCCATCCAGGCAGTGCCGGCCTCGTCATACCAGAGCGGAGCAGAACTCAGTCCTGCCAAATAAAGCGCGGAAAGAAATATCAAAACAGAGAGCAACTTGTTATTGCTTATATCCTGCTGGTGGCCGGTGGCATTGATCGCGCTCATAGCTTGACATCCTGGTGAGCGATGTAATGCAAAATCTCGCGCGCCAAGCGGGCATCGGCCAGGGCGCGGCAAGGTTCGTCGCAATTCAGTCCGCAGCAACGCGCCGCAACGAGAAGTCCTTGGTAGCCAGGAAAGAAGTGGTCGCCATCCCATTCGCCATTGAATAGCGCATAAAACTCCTGAAGGCAAAACGGCGGCTTGATTCCGTTCGGCTTCACGCCATAAAGCATCAGCGATTGCCTGATCGCATTCACACGAAAATCAGCGCCATAAATGCAAATGGGCTGGATGGGGTTCAAGCCCTTGCCCGAGAGCATCTCTCTTAGCTGGGCCTGCCATATCTGGTCAAAGCGCGGCGCATTGACCTGTTCGGCTGAAGGCACGCCTCGACCCGAAAGAACGAACGTATTGACCAGTTCTTCCCCGTCACTGTTGATGACGGCAATCTCGCTGACTTCATCGAACCGACCAACGCCGACACTAACTTCGCAATCCAGGTAGATCGGTTGGCGCTCCAGTAGCCGGCGCGCGGTCAAGATCGCTTCCGTTCGATGGTCTGTGTTCATAGGCCACCCCGGTTCACGTAGACGATGCCGATGCCGGATAGATACAAGATCGCCCCGCCGAACAAGTAAATCGGTCGTAGGAATTTCGACAAGGCTGGTGGCGCGAGATACAAAAACTCCCAAGCAATCACCAATCCGAGCGCGATCAGCGCCAGGCGCGACAAGGCCGCATCGCGCTCGGCCTGCATGGCAAGCCAGTAGAAATATCTGGGTGTCATTCGTACCTCCGGCGATCAAATCTTCCCCGTAACCACCAAGCAACGATTCCCCACAGCAGCGGGTGAACAACGCACACAAGGAACATCACGAGTTTGCCAAGCATGCCGTCACTTCTCCTTATCTGCGAAAATACAGACCCAATACGACGATTAGGAAAGTAGCAAGGAAACAGATAAAAATCACAAACCTAATCAAATCAACGACAGCCATTACCACTCCTTTCTGTGAACACTCCGAAGATAGAATTTGTCTCGGGCGAGACAAGCATCCCCAGGGTGGCGCCCTTCCCTACCGCGAACGGCGACGGCGATCTAATTTTTACACGCTCACGCGGCCTACCCATCCCATCCCAACCCGGTATCCCGGTATTGAGAGAACTAATCGGGTTAGATGTTCCAACAATCATTCAAGCATCTGACCCATTTTGAAGCTGGTGGTATCCGTCTCCGGGGCGGGTGCCGACTGGTGTCCTTTAATCATTTTCTCGACGCACGTCCTGCCCTTGATCCCCTTCGGTGTCCTGTCCAGTTCAGCCAAAATCTCAGCTTCTTCAGCACGCTTGGGGTCAAAGGGCATTGTGAACGTCCGATAAACATACCCGTTGGGCGGACGGCCATTAGGATTATTGGACGGCTTGCCTTTTGGTGCAGGCACAATGCTTACCTCGTCACCGTCGCTTCAAGTTCCGAACGAAAGCGCTCGACGCCCATCCGGTAGAGACCAATGGCCGTACCCATCACCGGATCGCTGGACGCATAGGCCTTTGATCCAAACTTCAGCAGGAGTTTCTCCTTGAGCAAGAGATACCCGCCGCTGCTCAGGATCACACGCTCAAAACGACGCCAGGAAGATTTCCAGTGTCGATTGATGTGCCCCATAATTCCAGACGCGAAGGTGTCCAAGTGGCCGTCCAGCTTTACGGCCCCATCCCGCAAGCGCTCATCCATCTCCGCGATGGTGTACAGGCGCTCAGGGTCTAAGAGTGCCAATAAATCCCCCGTTCCAATCTGTTCGCCAAACGTCAAGCCTTCCTGGATTTGCTGGTTTTTGAAAACCAGCATTTCGGTCGTGCTGCGCCCGATGGTGATAACACCAAACTCGTCGGTGGATTTCACTCCCGGTTGCCGATCATGGCCTTCGTCGTTGAGCAAGAACTCGGTGAGCGCGCCAAGCGGCTGGTTAGTAATCAGCGGCTCTAGCATGACGTTGTAGGGCTTGCCATTGGCCCGCCATTCGTGCTTGCCTCGCAGAAACGCTTTGACCCCCGCCTTGTTTTTGTCTCCAGCTTCACCTGTGACAAATTTGAGCGGTAGACCAACGATTAGCTTGATGGGTTCAGTAAAGGCATCGGCGTCGGGCGGATAAAGCCTAGAGAGCGTGCCATAAACCAGGGCACGCATCTCTGGTGTCCCGCTGAGGCGATCAAAATCTAAGTTCTCGACGGGGGAGCCGTACGAATGTGCTCCCTGCCCCACAAAGAAATTGCCCGCCTTCGTCTCAATTTGCATTGGGCGCTGCTTTGAGATTTGGCCGGATTCGTCCGAGATATGCCGCCCGTTATCCACGGATACAGTGGATGGCAGCAAGATACCCTTGTTGCTAATCCGCGCCTTCATCGCATGTGCGCCAGGGTCTAGTCCAATGATGGTAGTCATTCGCTTACTTCCTCCTGTGTCTTGGTCTCCAGGCCAAAAGCCTGGAGCGCTTCGGATAATTCGACGACCGGTTGCCATCCGTCGCCGGTGTTCTCAGCTACACGGGCTTTTTCAAGTCGTTCGCAAAGCGAGTCATAATACTTGCGCGTCACATCATTCCCGCTGCGGAACTTCAGTCCCTGCCCCACCCACGCGCTACGCGCCAGTCCGCGCGTAGTCCAGCCGAACTGGATAAACTCTTCCAGGTCTTGGAGCGTGCGTTGCGCACGCGCGCGGCGCGCGTCAGTGACGTACACAAAATGCGGTGCGCCATTACCCGCATTCTCGAACGTCGGCGCGGGAATCATCTTGGCCGCCTGCCTGACACGCTCAGCAACATCCGTACCGGCCGCGCGCCTAGACACGCCAACCATTACACCCGATGCCTGTGATTGCGTTGCCAATTGCAGCGCGCTGGCCTCGCTGGCCGGCAGCGGGTAATCCACAACGCCGTCATCACCGACGACAGCCACCGGCCCCAATAACCGCGACGGATCAGTGATGATCCACTTTCCCGGTTTTCCTTTTTCCTGGACGCGCCGGGTCAGCATGGGCCATTGCCCGGACGAGTTAGGATAAACGGCGCGCGCCCGATTCAGCGCCCACGTAACGACCGCGTACGCTAACCCGCACGACAGGAAACCAATCGCGATCCCGGTTCCGAGCGCGGCCCACCGGATGCCGGCAGTGATCTCCGGCAACGCATCCACGATGGCCTGATAAAAAGCCCGCGCGCGCTCGGCGGCTATCTTCTCCGTGTCCGCTTTCGCCTGAAGGAGATCAGCTTTGGCCTGCTCCTGCGCCGCGCGCGCCGCAACGATCGCCGGCGCTTGCGGATTGATCTGGCTCGCCACACCGAAACCGAGCAGCCCGGCAGCAAGGAGAGAGAAGGCGATGAGAAAAGCATGAATCTTGGACATTGATCTATTGAAGCTGCGCGTAGCACAACCATTGCCCGGTCTTATTCGGCCAGGCATTGCCAATGAGTTTTGTGATAACTTTGCGGCTAGCCGGTTTGTGTTTAGCGTTGAGCCAAACGTATGTTTTCGGGAACGACATAGCCGCCGCGAGTTCACGCCAATGGAGCATCCGCAGACGAATGTCAATCACTAGCCGGGTGTCCATGAGTGGGACGCACAAGGCGAAACGCTCCTTTGTGGTGACTGTGCCGAGCGGGGAGTCAATGGATTGGCTCACACCGCCCTGACTATAGAACTTGACGATATAGGGCCGAACCAAACCGATGGAAGAATTACCGATCACCGTTGGAAGCGGATCATCCAAGGAGCGAGAACGACTCGCATTACTTCCGCCGTGCTCGACGGTGACGATGAAGGGGTGAACCAGACCAAAGCGGTTGCTGGTATCTTGGGTGGGCAAAGGACGATCCAGATCATGGACGCGCCGAGCATTGTCTTCACCGCTGTGAAAGCCGATGATAAAGGGCTGCGCCATGCCCAAGTGACCGCCATTGGCGGTCACTGCCGGGAGGGGTTGGTCAACGCCAACGGCGGTGTTTGTCCCATAAAGTTTGACGATGTATGGACGAACGAGGGCCATCGGGTTTTGAGATGTGATGGCTTGCAACGGGGCTTCAAGAGAAGCGGCGCGGGTATAGTGATCCATACCGCCTCGGATGCTCAACACAAAATCCCTTAGGCCAAATTTGTATAAACCAACGATGCAGCGATTTATGGTGTTCGGCGCGAGTGGGCGCGCCCGGTTGAAGATGCTGGTCTCCGGGCCAAGCGGGATTTCCCAATCAATAATTTCGCGCGCCGAGCGCCAAGCGGGAAGGGTCGACATGAAGGACATTTGGCTGGTGTTCGGCGCAGGCCGGGTGTGATTTTTTTCGGGCCAGCAGATGGGGCCGGTGCCAAGTCGGCGCGCCAGGATGAATAAACGGCGACGGCTGGTGGCGTCGCCATAGTCGGCGGCATTGAGCACCCCCCAATCCACGACGTAATTCATCGCTTCAATCGCTTTGAGAAAGGCCCGGAAGGTTTCACCGGCTTTAGACTTGAGTGGTTTACCGTCTACACCCAGCGGCCCCCACTTTTGAAATTCAGGAACGTTTTCGATGATGACGGCGCGGACGTATAAGTCCTTGAGCCAGTTGAGAATGCTCCAAGGCGATGAGCGGCTTTGCTCATCGCGCGGCCGCCCGCCCTGGGCCACCGAGAAATGCGTACAGGATGGGCCAGCGACCAGTAGATCAACGACCTTCCCGCGAACGGCACGGCGCGGATCAACTTCTTCGACGGCACAGTGATGGTGTTCGGCTTCTGGGTGATTCGCCTCATGGGTGGCGATGGCGTCTTCCCAGTGGTTGATCGCCACGAATTGGCGCGCGACTATATTGCGCATCTCCATGGCACTCTTCACACCGTTGGATGCACCTCCCCCACCGGCGAACAAATCCACGATAACAACCTTACGCTTGGCCACTATTCACTTCTCCCTTATTTGTGCCTGTTTGAGTTCAATCAACGGACGGATCACCAACGGCTGACCGCGCCCGTTGCGCTGTTTGCTCACCTGAACGACGCCTAGCCCGGCCATCGCTTTTAGATTTCGGTAAGCCACCACGTAACTCTGCCCCGCCGTGACAACTCCAATCTGAAACAGGCAATGCGCCGTGCCATCAACCTGACAGCGCTGATGGATCGCTCGGAACAATTCTTCTTGTGATGGCGTCAGTACAGTTTTCATTTAGATCAATTCTTCCTGCACCAGCGCCGGCGATAGCGATCGCTCATCGCTGCTTTCGACGGAGAGGGCCTGCAACGCCATTTCAGACGATGGGCGACGGCAGTCCTTGCCAAGATCGGCAATGTCTGAACGGTAATCTTCCAGGAGTTGCACGGGCAACGGCAATGCGAGCCGAGATTGGAGATAGGCGATCTGATCCTCCGACCCAAGAAACCGATGCGCGAGCACATTTTGGCGCGCCTGAGCCAGCCAGGAATAAAGCGGCCCACCGTGGATGTAATAGTCCGTTACATCCTTCCCATGCGGGACGTTGGCCGGCACAATGCGCTCACCCAATCCAATGAGCTTGGCCTTGCCCATTGCCCCGGCATCGTCATTGTCAAAGAGCGTGATGACTACTTCCGCGTCCATTAGGTGCAGGCTCCACTCTGCGCGCCAATCCTTGCTCGCGCCGTTGGTGCTGGTAAAGACGCCGCCTAGGTCCGCGCATTCTTGCCACGCGAGCATGGCGTCGAACTCGCCCTCCAGACCGAAGCACACGCGACGGCCAACGCATAGGTCTGCGCCATAGAGCGCCGGTTCACTGCCGGCCACCTGGCGGTATTTGTTTTTCTTGCCGCACTTGGGGCAGCAGCCGGGCGCAGTCAGGCACGCCTTGCAGGCCAAGCAGCTAAATGGGTGATCCGGCAGCAAGCGAATCTTGATCCCCCACACCACGCCTTGCATTCGCGCCGGGAGGATGATGCCCGGCCAGACCCAAGCGCCATGCAGGTCTTGACCGCGCGGGTTGTAGCCCACTTCCCATTGGCGCAAGGTCGCGTCCTTCAGCCCGCGCCGGTGGAGATAAGCCCGGACGCGCTCGGCCTCCGGCGTGTCCACCCACAGATTGGCGACACAATAGTTGATGACGTTCTCCGCTCTCGATTGCCAATCCGCGGACGGCGGAGCGTAGGGCTTGTCCACCTGGGCCGGGGCCACGACTTCAGCCCTGGCAACAGGTTGGCCGGTGATGTACTCAACCGCTTCCATCAGCTTTAGTTTTTGGCGCGCCATCACCCACTTGAGCGGCGACCAGCGCTTACCGCACACGTTGCAGTAAGCCGCGTTCTTGCGCCGATTGAGATGCAAACTAGGTGAGTGATCGCTATGATCCGGGCAGAGCCAGTACAGGTCTTTGCCCTTCGCGATCTTGGGCGCGCCCAGATCAGCCTGGATCAGCACAGCCAGATCGTAGCCATTGCAGCGGTCCATTAACTCTTGGAAGATATAGCTAGGCAGCCGAGGCACGTTCCACCACCTTCCATATTCGCGTGCGCTTGCTCTCGTTCTCCGTCGACTCGATCATTCCATCCTTCTGCATCTGATCGAGCAATGCATCCACCTGGTCACGCGGCCAGCCGGTGGAGCGCTGAATCTCGCGCGTGGTTGCGGCGTGGCTGGCGTCGTCGGTCAGAGTGCGGATGGTGTTGAGCAGCCGGCGCTCACGGTCTTCGCCGGCCAACGGGCGGTCCATCACTTCTACGAAGCGGTGCGCGCTCGCGCGCCAGTCCTCGCAAATTTGGTGCGCGCGGGCAAAGTGACACATCTCCACGCGCGGCCCGCCCTGCCCGTCCCAATCCAGCGCGGCGAGGAGCGTCATCACCTTCAGCAACTTCACCGGCAGCCGACCATAGAGCACTCGCAAGCGGCTATCCGGCATCAGGTCTGGGTTTTGCAACGTGTGCGAGAGCGCATCGTTGTATTGCGTCCAGCGCTTCCACACTTCGGTGGAGCGCGTGGCCGCAATGCTCTTGGGCGGCTCGCCATGCGGCGTTCCAAAGCTGGGTTCTTCCGGCTCCGGGAGAAAACCCAACAGGCGGGTTATCGCCCGATCCAGCGTGGCCGGCCGGGGAATAAGTTCTTCCGAGTGCTGTATCTTTTCCGGGAACATGCGCTCAGGCACCAAGAGCACGAAGCGCGGCCAAAAACCGATTTGCCACATGTTCAAGTTGGCGGCTTGCTGGATCGCTGCCGGGGTCGTCGCGCCGAGCAGGGACATATAGAGATGGCGAAAGTAAATGTTGCCGTGCCGGATAGTGCTGAAAACTTTTTCAGGATCGCAGTCATAGGCCTTGAGAAAGGTTTCAACCTTACCGATGTTGTAGTCCTTGCGAAAACCACTGAAGAGCGCGGATGCCTCGTCCACCGCAATCCCGCGCTGACCGGCGTACAACTTGGCTTCCTGCCACCGCTGTTGATCCCGGAGCGGAAGTTGCGCATAATTGGCGGGGTCCATGCCCGCCATCTCCTGAATGAGCCGGTCGCCGGATGTTTCTTCCGGCAGCAACAAATGGGGCATGACCGAACGGATCAACCGGCGCGCGATGTTCAGGCCGGTCGTCTTGTGAAAGACCGTGCTCTCGGCCACCCACAGTACCCACAAGTTCGGGAAAATCTCCGGCTCGAAGTACGTGGGGAAGTGCAGCCGCCGCGCGACGGCGATGCTCGCGAGCGAGAGCGCCGCCGCTTCGGAAAATTCCGTGGGGATGGTGTTGGCGACTTGCGTCACGTGCGCGGAATACTCGGCGAGGAACCGGCCGGTGTCCGAGGCCGCGCGCTCCATGGCCTGCGTGATCCGCGCCTCGCGGGGCAACTCCGGCAAATCCACATAGACCACGGCCTCGGTGACGGGCGCGAGTGGCGGTTCGGGATACTCGACCAGGTGCGCGGGGACGGCGAACACTTGAGAGATGATGCGCTTGCCATCCGGGTGATGGCGTGTCCATTGCTCGTAGGCCGCGCGACGATCCCCGCCATTGAGCGCTCGACAGACGCCCAGGAATTCAACCCACGGCGCTTTGATCCGCTCGGTATCCAGGCTGGCGATCTCCACCCCTTCCCGCAAACGGAGGGCAGCCCACGCGCCGTAATCTACTGTCGCCGGCTGATCGGTCATTAGGCCGCCTGATAATCCTTCAAGCAAACGAGTTGCTTGTCTGGGACAACCGCCTGCCCCACAAATTCAAAGCTGGCGTCAGCCGGGCACTTGGTGAACCCGCGCGTGAACTTTGGCGCAGGATCAAGCAACACCGGGACTGAATAGACTTGCGTGAGAGCGCCACCGATTAGGTAGGTGATCTTTTCCCCGTGGCCGTTAGTCCAGCTATCAGCTATCTCTTGCGCCAGATCAATGATTTCCCGAAGCGTCACATCCTCCGCGACGCGCCAAGACCCGACGACGAAATACGCGCCACATTCACGTTGCACGGCACCCCCCCCGTCGCTGTAATTAGCGCGGCCCTGTTCTTTGAGTTTCTCCCCTAGTTTTTGCGAGAGCGAGTGATCCAGGCTTAGGCTGGTGATGGTGAACTCGGCGAAGGCCGAGACTTTCCCCGACCCACCCCACCGCAAACAAATGACGCGCTCACCAAAGTTCATCGCCCGCGCCAGCTTGGCCGGCACCCGCCGCGAAACGCCATCCCGCTGCGCTTCGCGAATGAATTTTTCATCGGTGTATCTCTGTCCGATGAAGGTCATCCAGGTGTTAAGTTGACGGATAAGCGCAGGTTGCTGATTAGTCATTGTCAACTCCAGCGTCCCGTCACCAAGCGCCGAGAGAGCGGGGTGAGGTGGCGATCCACTGCGCAGTACAGCCAGAGATTAAAAGCACCGCGCATGGCCCACCGATCCGCAATGCGGAAGAAAGCACGCTTGGAATTCCGGCGATAAAGATGGTCGCAGTGTTGCATGGCTAGCCTGCGAGACGCAAAAGAATTGATACAGTGATCGCGGCTGGCAGAAAGAACCAAGCAGCGCCTATCGCGCCCGGTGCGTTTCATCCGTCTTCCGTCCTTCGTCGTTCGTCACTCATCGCCATCACCATTCCGGCGTAAAGAAATCCGTATTGCCGGTGACTAACCCCCAACAATGCGTGAAGACTCCACCCACCCGATCCCCGGCGCTCCAGCGTCCATACTCGGCTTGTGTAAGCACATAGGTTTTGCCATTGACGGATGCGAAATAATCCGTGGTGGTATAAAACAACCCGCCGTGGGTTTCGGTCCAAACCTTATCCACTGGAAACTCAACTCTCTCCGCATGGCATTCGGGCAGGCGGTTGTACATAGAGCCCAAAATTCCGTCTGCCGAATGTGCGAAAACAAAATAAAGAACAATGCCTACCGGCACAACAAGGACCCAACCCAGTAATTGAAAGCAAGAGTCTTGCGCCCGTTCTTCAATGCTAGTCCCAGTCATTCGTCCTCCATCATCGGTCGTCCGTCTTCTTCCTCCCCGCCCTGGCCGGCGTCGTTGCCAATACGAATACCGGCCAGGGGGTGCAAGGAGGAATTCCCATCAGGCTCACCAGCCTGTGAACCTGCCAGCAAAGGATGGAGGGAGAGCGCCTGCATTGATTCGAACATCTCCGTCTCCATCGCTCGAGTAAGAAGCGTATCCCCCAGGGCAAAAGCATCCCAAGCCTTCACCACTCTTTCAGCGTCGGCGATCAGCGACGCGACGCCGGTAGATTGCAGCAATTGTTTCCGTCGCCGATAGTCCAGCGCCTTGCACGCCCTGGAGTAGTAGCGCGCCGGCCGGGTTTTGCTGGATGGTGTTTGACGGCCACAGCCGCAAGCACAGACAGGCATCAGTCGTCGCCCTTGATGATTTTAAAAACATCGCAGACGATAACGATATGATCGGTAATAAAGATCAAACCCAAAAGACCAATCAGAAGTTCGCCTATCGTCACCACGGCCTCCCACAACTAGAAAGGCCTTCTCTCTAACAGTTCAGCGATAAAATAAACCGGCGCAGGCCAGTGCTGAAAGACAATGGTGGTTACCCCTGAACCTGAAACCTGAGCAACTTTCACCATGCACTTCGTCCCTTTGACGCCGGACGGATCGTACGGCTCCATGGGCAGGTTGATGGAATAAAAGTCCGACAAAAGATCAACCAAGATAAACAGGGTCGAGCACGTTGATTGATGCAGCGATGCAGAGCCGACAACAGGCATTAGATATGCCCCCGGTGTTCTTCTTTGGCCTTTTTGCAGATCGGACAAAGCCGGGGCGCTTCATGGCGATTCTTTAGTTGGCGCTCCAGCTTGCGACCACCATCCCACGTCCGCACCAGCGCCCAACGAATGCCGCGCTCGGCGAGGACTTCCATGATCCGCGCGCCCTGGCCGGCTGCATGAAACTTGAGCCGAATAAACAGGTCTTCGCTATACCCGATGTAATGCTGCACAAAGAGCGGCTTGCCCGCGCTGGCCGGGCTGAAGTTTTTCTCTATGAACTTCTCGCGCATAGAAACCTCCGCAACAGGTTTTTTGGAAAGACCTGACAGGTCCTTTTCTCAAAGGCCTGTCAGGTCTGCACGCACACCATGCGTGCAGTGGGCTGACTGTCAGTCCCCGGTAGCCAGCGTCCGGGTGTTGCGCCATGCGCGTACTTCGCAATAGTTGCGGGAGTGAGATTCGAACTCACGACCTGCGGATTATGAGACCGCCGGGGTACCACTCCCCTATCCCGCAATGCTTGGCGTGATATGGTGTGCGCCGCCACCGTGCAATTTTCGTGTTTGGCATTACCGGCCAACTGTCTCTGGATTCGCCGTGACAGCTTCAGCGCTGGATCAACCCCGCCGGACCGGCCAGCGGGGATTGCTTTTACACCGACCTATTACGTTAGGGCCTCGTGGATTGGCGTCCCGCCACTTGGTTACGGGATACGCGCCCGGTCAGTGCAATTGCCAAGTTGTAAAACTACCGTTCTCCTTCTTGCCGGAGTTTCCAAAGGCATTGATATACATGACGCACCTAGTCGCCGCTTCCATCGGCCTTTATCATTTCATCGGCCTCGCTTGAATCAACTCGCCACCCCGTTGGCAACTCGTCAATCAGGCTATCCATCATGGCCTGCGTAATTAGGTCTTCCGGGAAGACATCTTGGCCGGGAGTGCTGAAGCGGCGGTTAACCGCCGCGCACAAGTCTGGAATGTCGTCGTCGGCAATTTCGACTACCTGCTGAATTAGGACTGTGATTTTCATTTCAAAACTCCATTGGGTGCGTCAAGTATGTTATTGCCTTTCCAAAGGTCCACAACAGCCGGCACCACCACCGTGATCGCGGCGAGAAAGGCAGCCACGAAGAGCAAGAACAAAATCATTCCACCGTTGATAACCATCGGCGATTTTCTCCAGGCACTCCAAGCTGTTGCCACGCCGATCAAAAGCAAACCCAGTGACCAGAGAAACCCAGTGACCAAGTTGAAGACCAGCCGGATGAACCAAGCTGCCAACTTGTGATCCCTAATCCAAATGCGCATACCGTCCATGTTTGAAACCTTTCTACTTGTAACTACTGCCCACTGATCTGCTTAGGAGTTGGGTGAGGGGGGGCACCCTTCTCCCAAGCAGATCGGTGGGCAGTAGTCATCAACAACCGTATAGCCAGTAAACCAAGGGGAGCGGCAACACACGCACCCAGGCTGGAGTACACCAACAATGGCGACGTTGGAAAGCATAGACCAGAGCCAAGCGCCGCATTTCAGAGCGCTTGTCTCCGGCATCACCAAGAACGCAACACGCAATAAGGGAGCCATGCCACATGCTACGGATGATCTCCGGTTCAATTTGCAATGGGTCACGCCCGTCAATCTCCGGTTTTGGCCACTCATCCACTGCGGCTGGGATCACCCTCACCAGAGAAAACACCGCGCCAAAAACGAGCAAGTACATCCATAGCCCAGGAAACTGAGCGATGGCCGTGATGGGGCTTTGGCCCAAAAGATCAAAGGCGATGCCGACGCCAAGCGACAGCAGAGCGACTGACAAAAGGGCTTCGACGAAGAAGGCACCGGCAAGCTCGACGACCTTGACGGTGAGTTCGTTCTCTTTTGTCCACCTTTTGAACTCTTCCGTGATGGTATGGGGAGATGGGATGTGCATAATGTCCTCGTGGGATTAGGCGGGGATGCGTTCGGTTGGTTCAGGCTTTGCATCGTCAACCGACGCAGGGGGGTGGCCGTCGCCATTTCCGTAAGCCTTCTCGTACTGATCGAATTTCACAAGAAGGGCTTGCAGGGTGGTAGAACGCTTGGTGACGCCGATCTTCTTCCCGTATCGGCTGATGATTTGCCTGTGCTTTTGTTCCAGGCTGACGCTGATCTTTTCGGACATATCGTCTCCGTGTCTAAGGACACAAAATGCTTTCTGTTGAAAGATATACTAATTGCTACTTGGTGTCAATAGGCAAAATCAGATTGCCACAGAAATATGGCGGATTGTTATTATGTTTCGAGTGACAACGGGATTTGCCACTTGGCTACGGCAGGAAATGCAAAGGCGTGGGTGGAGCGTTAGCGAACTGGCACACAAGGCCGGGACCTACCCGGCAACAATATCAAACCTTCTCAACGAAAACAGAAAACCCGGAAAAGCAATCTGCAAGCAACTAGCAAAAGCCCTTGATCTCAAGGAATCTATTGTTCTTTACCATGCTGGCTTTTTGAGCAAAGACCCTGAAGACCCTACACAGCAGCTTGACCCCCTGGCCTTAGACATATTGGCAATGCTTAGCGGAAAGACTGAAAACGAAAAGCGCGCTGCACTGGCAGCGCTAAAAGCTCTTTTTGAAAACCTAGATCGGGTGAAGGAAAAGGGAAAGTAGCGGGGTAGGTGGATCAACTACTCAGCGAGATAGCAGCGCTGCTGCACGGACGGAGCAGCGCTGAACTGCTTATAGCCCGTGGCGTTGTATTGAGTGTGCTTTACCCGCGCGATAAGTTAGAAAAATCAAATGCAGATAACGAACGGCCGGCGCGCCGGTGGTGGTTCATCGGCGATGGCGTGATGCTGACGCCGATCATCATCGGACAATGAGGCGAGGGGAGTAGGGGAATGCCGCGGCGAAGAAAAGGCAGCAAGTGGATAGCGATTATTGAAGTCGTGATTGGTCTTCTGCTACTGGCGCTGGTGTGGTGGTTGGTAACGCAGCATCAGTATGTTTTGGCAGGGGTAGCTCTGCTGGTGACACTTGGTCTTGTGTCTCTTCTTCATCGGTTGAATTGAACAAGAAAAGCTTAATCACGTCTCCCGCAATCATACAAATGATTAGCGTCGCAAGACAAGCTCCCGCCCCGATGGATGCGATCTCCAACCGAACTTCTAGTGGAACCGATTTCATCCCAAAATAAAATATCAAGATAGAGCTGAGCACCCCCATCAACGGGCTAAAGAGTTCGTGATAAAACTCAAAAAAGATTTGAGGGGGGATTGGGCGCGAGAGCAATTTAATAATAAAGTTTTTCATGGCATCTGCCTCCGGATGCCAAAGGTACCGTAATCCGGCGCGGCATTCTATAACAAAAGACCAAGGGGAAAGACACCGATATGAGCAAGTGGAAGCGCCCACCCTTAGACCCGGATACCGCCTACGTCTTTCGCAAGATTGACGAGATGTTCGACCCCAACAAACCGAAACCCAGCCAATGGAAAGAATCCCAAGAGCGCGCACAACCCAAGCCAATCGTCGTAAGGCCTGAGCCTCAGTTGCTGTATGAGACGCAGTACGAGGAGCAAGAAGATTACGAAGAACTTGATGAAGATGAACAGGAAGAAGTTGAACAAGAAGCTGATGGACAGGAGGCAACCTCCGCACCCGAAGCCGGCGCGGCCGTACCACAACCCCAAGACCTACCCTTCCCGGATGCTGACCTACTAACCCTCGTCAAGTTGTGGCGCTTTCTCAACGCGCGGGATCGGCGGGAGTTGCGCTTGTTCGCACAGGTCAAATACATGATGGCACAGCAAGATAGCGAAGCAAACAAATAGAGATTCGTGACAACCATTCAAAAAGGCCAACATAATCACATGTTGTCCTTTTTGTTTTCATTATACTCAATAAATGTGAAGTGTCGCCTGTTTGACGCACTTGACACTTCGACAGCTCGACACCTAAGGTGTCAAGTGTCGAGCTGTCGAAGTGTCAAACAGCCTGACATTAGACAATAAAGCAATATAAAGTGTCGAACTGTCGAAGTGTCAAACAGGCGACAGTTTATATATTTATTGTCCACCCGCCTAGATTCGTGACGCGCAAAAAATCGCCGGTCTTGACCGGCGATGGATAAAGAAAGAGTAGATAAAAATATAAATGACGGAGCTGTTACTTGATCGGCAAAGTCGCAGCGAGCAGGGTAACTGAGCAGCGGCCGCTATCGCCAGGAGTGACGATTCCGGATCCCATCGCTACCTGCGACGATGATGCCGGCGGATAGACTCTGCTGAAAAATTATGCTATCGTAATCGGGCCAATACGAAAACACTCCGCGCCCGGGCAGGCAGCGGAGTGTTGTTAGCCAAACCGGTTGCGGCGGTCAGGCATAGTAGCATTATCGTACTTTGCGTGGGCCGTCCTGTCAATCGGGACGGCCTTTTTATTTTGCAAGGAGGGCAGGAGCCTATGACATGACATTTGAACAATCGAATAGTTTGTTTAGCCAGGTCTACGCCGCTTACCTGGTGTCGCAGTCGGCGAGCAATGTAGTAGGTGCTTATCTCAAGCTGCACCGGATCACGCGGGATTACTTCCTCCGTCGCATCGGCGATCCAGCCATCAGCGCGATCACGCCTGACCAGGTGCGCGCCTTTCTGATCTGGTTGCAAGGCAAAGATGAAGGCGCGACGGTTGAAGCCCCTCAGGGCGTGCGCGGTGGACCGCTGGCCGGCAGCACCGTGGACATTCACTTCCGCAATCTTAAAGCCTTCCTCAACTGGTGCGAGGCCGAGGAGTTAATTCTGCGCTCGCCGATCCGCAAGGTCAAGCGCCCGCGCTACGAAGAGAACTTGCCGGACGCGCTCACGGAAGCAGAAGTGCTTCGGCTGCTGGACGGTGTGCGCGGCAACGGAGATCGCAACGCCTTTCGGGATTACGTGCTGCATCTGTTCTTCCTGGACACCGGCGTCCGCTTGCAAGAACTCGCCACTCTGAGCCTTGGCGATCTGAACATCGAGACCGGTTACGCGAAGGTGATGGGCAAGGGCCGGAAGGAACGCATAGTTCCGCTGGGTCTGGAATTGCGGCGGGAGTTGAACCGCTACCTGCTCAAGTATCGCAAGGCGGTTGATGGAGAGACGGCGCTGTTTGTGAATGAGCACGGCTTTCGGTTGGAGGCGCGCGGCATTCAGAGCCTGGTCATCCGGGACCTGAAGGTTTACGTGGGCCGGGCGCTCAATCGGTGCGGCCCTCACACGGAGCGCCACACCTTTGCCACGTTCCAGTTGCGCTACACGCGCGATCTAAAGACCACCAGCATCATCATGGGACACAGTACCACGCGCACCACCGAGCGCTATTCTCACATGGCCGGCACCGACGTATTACGCAACGCGGAAGGCTCACCAATGGATAATGTTATCCGTCATGGCAAAGATATGTCACACACGCCCCGGCAACTTGATCGCGTTTTTTGATTGTGGTATCCTGCCTGTATCCAGGCAGGCAAGCTAGATATGGGGCTTCGTGGGCAGAAGCCCGCCGAGAAACTACGCTTTCCCGGCCTGTCTACATCCGGCAGATATGGCGGAAACGCCCTCCCCCGTCAGTATATCTAGCCTACATCAAGCGGGTGTCGCCAAGTGGTAAGGCAGTAGCCTTCCAAGCTACTATTCACGGGTTCGAATCCCGTCACCCGCTCTCAACCGAAATATAAAGCGCCCCACGTCATGGGGCGTTTTCTTTAGCCAAATTGAACGATGCTTATCACCTTTCTTGGAACCGCAGCAGCAAACGCCTTTCCTGAAGCTTTCTGCAAGTGTCACAACTGCGAACAGGCCAGAAGACTGGGTGGCGCAAGTTTGCGAAAACGCTCCGCCGCCATCGTCAATGATGACCTACTGATTGACCTCGGCCCGGATATTATGGCCGCCTCCCATTTGCATGGTTGTTCTTTGACGAATGTCAATTACTGCCTCCAGACTCATCCACATGCCGACCATTTAGACCTATCGCACCTACTCTCGCGCAGTCTGGAATACGGCACGCTCGGCACGCCGTGTCTCCATTTCTATGCCTCGCCGGAAACAATAGAACGTGCCGCACAAACGTTTGAAAGAGACCTGGAAGGCTATAGCCTTCTCTCCACGGAAGCCGAGAAACGCTTAAATCTAAAACTGTATGCGGTCGAAGCGCTAGAGCCTTTTATGGCTGGGCGTTACCGGGTCACGGCCTTTCCCGCCAATCATGCGCCCACACTGGGCGCAATGCTATATGCGATTGAAGCCGAGGGACGCAGTATTTTTTACGGCACGGATACCGCCAGCTTGCCCGAGTCCACGTGGCAAGCCTTTCATCAGCTTCAAATGTGCTTTGACGTAATAATCCTTGATCATACCTACGGCCCCAATCAAGCCGGCACTGACCATTTGAGCGCGCATCAAGTGATCGAGCATGTAACTCGGATGCGGCAGGAAGGATTATTGAAGAACACTGGCCGGGCGTTCGCAACCCACATTGCGCATGAAGGCAACCCGGCTCACCCGGAGCTGGTGAATTTTTCTAAACAATATGGTTACGAAATTGCCTATGATGGCCTGGTTCTTGAAATCTAATCACCGCAGACCTCCAGTTTGATTTATAAGGAATTTACTTTATACTCTGCGAACCGAAGCCAGAAATATTTCCTGACAAACGAGAAAGCCGGACAAGCTTAGCAAAGTTTCCGCACAATTAATAGTTGGCAACTTTAAACATTCTCGAATGGAAAAACAAGAATGAAAGTCCAAGATGTTCAGTCGACAGTTTCTACAGTTATGGCAAATCTAAGAAAAGCGGGGGCCATTGATATCGAGAACTACGAAAGGAAATTGCAGAACAACTCGGGAGTAAAGGAGGTACTTGAGGATTTACTTGCTGAAGCGAATGCGGCGATAATGTTTCTGAACAACAATTTCAAAGTCACCATGCGAGAGTCGCCCGACCTTCAAATCGAGTTTGATGGAGAGGTTGCATATGCTGAGGTAAAACATTTTCGGGAAAAGGAACAAGATTTGTTAGACGAAAAAGCCATGCGGGAAAGCAAAGATTTGGTGCGTGTTAGCGACACTGCAACAAGTGAGGGTTATAAGCCTTGGGAACAAATCTCAAGAGTGGCCATCAAGAAAGCGGTTCAGGGGCAGTACATGCAAGGTGCTTCTAACCTGTTGGTAATTGAGACGGACAGTAATGCCATTAGTGGCATTTACGCTTCAACAGCAATCAATGTTTATGATGAGTACGCCTCCCAAGCTGGCGACCCGCGTCTCCATGACCTAAATGCCATCATTCTAAGAGAGTGTTTCTTAAATCAGGTAGCGGCTAACTTGAGCATCCGCCGAATGCTCGCCAGATAGGTCATGGCTTCACTCGATGAGGTGGTATGTTCAAAATCGCGCGACAGCCGGCGGTAGCGCCCCAGCCAGCCGAAAGTGCGTTCCACGATCCAGCGATGGGGCAAGACCTGAAAGCCTTTGGTCTCCGCCACGCGCTGGACGATCTCCAGCACCCAGCCGAACCGCTGGCGCACCGGTTCGACAATGGGTACATAGGCCCCGTCCGCCCAGATCAGTTTCAAGCGACACCAGCGGTTATGCACACTGCGTTTGATCCGATCAAACAGCGCTGGCAACACCAAGTGCCCTCCAGCGGCATCTTGGAGGCTTGCCCGATGCACCACGACCAGCAGCAACAAGCCCAGTGTGTCTACAATAATATGCCGTTTGCGGCCCGGAGTTTGTTTGTACACATCCACGCCGCGTTCTTCACCCCCTTCCGAGGTTTTAACACTTTGGCTGTCCAGCACCGCCGCACTCGGCTGAGGGTTCCGGCCCTGCTGCTGGCGCACCTGTTTGACCAGCGCCACGTTGATCTGTTCCCACAGGCCTTGGCGCGTCCAGCGGCGGAAATAACCATAGACCGTCTGCCACGGTGGAAAATCCTTCGGCAGCCTCCGCCATTGGCAGGCCGTGCGCGTGACGTAAAAGAGGGCGTTGAGAATTTGCCACCGTTCCCACTTGCAGGGGCGTCCACGCGGACTTTCGCGAAAGAATTCCATGATTTCCAGCCATTCGGTATACTTCAAATCGGTCGGGTAGGTTTGCGTGAATGTGGTCATTCCCCCAGCTTACCCGACCTTTAAGAGACAGTCTCTTAGAACTCCTATCAAAATGAAATCAGAAACCCGGTTTCTTGCCGAGAAACCACTAGAGCGACATTAAGGACGAGAAACCGGGTTTCTTTTTGTTAGATACTCTTAGGGAGATTCCTCATGCCTAAACGAACACCCTCCATGGCTCAATTTCAACAGTCAGCGGCTTCAGACCTTAACTTCTATTTGAATGGTCAACCGGTCACCATCCCAAATCCTGATCCCTCGCTGCTACTCCTGGATTACCTGCGCTCCAGCGAAGTCGGTCTGACCGGCGCTAAAAAAGGCTGTGGGCAAGGCGGCTGCGGCGCCTGCACGGTGATGCTCGCCCGGTATGATGCGACGCGGCAGTCCGTGCAGTATGAAGCGATCAACTCCTGCTTGCGGCCGCTGTGTTCGCTAGACGGCATGTCCGTCATCACGATTGAAGGCGTCGGCAGCGTCAATACCGCGCTCAGCCCGGTGCAATATCGAATCGCCAAAGACAACGGTTCGCAATGCGGTTACTGCACGCCGGGGTTTGTGATGAACATGCAATCTTTTCTGGCGGAGAATCGGGAGCGGCCCCTCACCAAGAAAGAAATCGAAGATGCCTTTGACGGCAACCTGTGCCGCTGCACCGGCTTTCGGCCGATTCTGTACGCGATGAAATCCTTCGCCAGCGATTGGTCGCCGGCCGACGAAGCCGGGACGCCGCCGTGTGAGGTTGATCCGGCGGAAGACGTGGCGCAGAACAAAGATTACACCCCGGAATTTCCCACCGAGCTGATGCGCGGCCCGCGGCCGTTATATTTTTCGGGTGAGGGCTACCAATGGTTCCGCCCGCTGGATGTGCCGATGCTGCTCCAAATTCTGCGCAGCTTCCAAGACAGTCATCAAGTGCGCTTCGTCGTCGGCAATACCTCCATTGGTGTTTATGACGTGTATACTGAGAACCCTCACATTCTGATTGACATCAGCCACATTCAGGAATTGTATCGAGAAGCTGTAGGCGAAAAAGAACTGGTCGTGGGCGCGGCGACGACCTACACTCACTTTCTCAAAATCGTCGAGACGGCGCAGCGCGCGCGCAAGCCGGCCGCGCAGGCCGGATTGGACACCTTGCATTATATGGCTCGCCGCACGGCGGGGACGATCGTGCGCAACGCCGCCAGCCTGGCCGGTAACACGATGCTCGTCGTGCGGCATGTCTATGAGGGCGAGCCGTTTCCTTCGGATCTCTTCACGGTGCTGTGCGCGCTCGGGGCCGAGGTCACCGTCCTCTGCGCGAGCTGGCGCAAACCGCGCCGGTTTGGCATGTTGGAATTTGTCGAAGCCTATCACCAAGAGGCGGAGATTGCTCAGGAGGGCCTCCTCCTCGCTTATCACATTCCCTATACGCGCTCGAATGAATATGTGCGCGCGTACAAAGTCGCCCGGCGGCAGGTCAATGCGCATTCCATCGTCAATGCCGCGTTCAAGGTGCGTCTGGACAAAAATCAACAAGTGACCGAAGCGCGTCTGATCATCGGCGGGATTGCTCCGGTGGCGTTCCATGCGAAAGAGACGGAAGAATATCTGCAAGGCAAGGCATGGACGAATGAGACCTTGAGCGGCGCTTTGAGCAAATTAGAAGCTGACATTGCCGCCGTGGAAAAAACGTATGCGCAACGCTTGGCCGCGCTCGAAGCCACTGACTCCGAAGGCATTTCCCCGGCATACAAAACACAACTAGCGACGTCGTATCTCTATCAATTTTTTGTCTATGTGGGTGAACAGGTGGCCCCGAAGAAGATTCCCCCCGAGGTGCAGTCAGCCGGCCATGAGTTTGAGCGCCCGGTGACTTGGGGCACGCAGACCTTCCAGACGTATCCGAACGAATACCCGGTGAGCCGCCCCATCATCAAGCTGACCGCTTTTCTCCAAGCGACCGGCGAGGCCAAGTACACGCACGATCTCTCCGTCCCGGCGCGGGGTCTGCAAGGCGCGTTTGTCACCAGCCTGCAAACGTTGGCGTCCTTTCACTATCAAATTCCCGGCCCCGAGGAAAGTTTTCAGCAGGCGGGTGTGGATGAATTAGTCGAACATCTCCGGCGGAGATTCCCGGAAGTGGTGGATTACATCACGGCCCGCGATGTGCCCGGCCCGCTGTTGCAAGGCATGGGCAATGATGATCCCCTGCTCTGTGATGGCGAAGTAACGTGTTATGGGCAGGCGATTGGCCTGGTCGTCGCAACGAGTGAACAAGCGGCATTGGATGCGGCGCACTATGTGGCTTACGATTGCATCGCGTATGAGACCAAGCCGCCGATCCTGACGATCAAGGATGCGATTGCCAAGAATAGTATTTTCACCCCAGCCAGCACCGACGATGCCCATACCATCATGCGGCCCGGCAGCACTTTTGATTGGACGCAAGCCGCTGGCCCGACGACGATCAACGGCACGCCGTGTGTGGTGGTCTCCGGCCAACAGGAAACGGGGACGCAAATCCATTTTTACATGGAGACGCAGGCCTGCCTGGCCGAGCCGGGCGAACAGCGTGAAATGGTTTTGCATTCATCCACTCAAAGCCCGGATTCGGTTCAACAGGGCGCGGCCGCGACTCTTCAGGTTTCCGCGCCGAGCATTGATGTGCGTGTGGGGCAATTAGGCGGCGGCTACGGTGGGAAGACCACGCGCACGCCGTTTGTCGCCTCGCCGGCGGCGGTCGCCGCGCGGAAACTCAATCGGCCGGTTCGGGTGGCGATGCCCCGTGACGTGGACACGATGATGATCGGTAAGCGGCATGGGTTCTATGGCGAATACAAAATCGCTATCGCCAGTGACGGCCCTAACAAGGGAAAAATTATGGGGATGGATTCGGACTTCTGGTCGGATGGTGGCAACACGATTGATTGCTCTTTTGATGTGATGGATTGCGCGGTGCTCGGCGCGGACAACGCCTACAACGTGCCCAACTTCCGCGTGGACGGTTTGGTCTGCCGCACGAATAAGGCCAGCAATGGCGCCATGCGCTCGTATGGCATGATCCAATCGGTTTTGATTCAGGAAGACGCGGTGGAAGCGGCCGCGCATCAATTGGGGATGTTGCCGGAAGACGTCCGCGGCCAAAACTTGTACCAATTGGGGGACAGCACACCCTTTGGCCAGGAACTGGATTATTGCTATCTGAGTGAAGTCTGGGATCGGCTGATGAAGACATCCGATTTCCGGAAACGCCAGGCGGCGGTGACGGAGTTTAATCAGAACAACCGCTGGCGTAAACGTGGCATCTCGATGGTGCCGCTGAAATACGGGCTGGGCTATAACCTCGGCTTTCTCCAGCAAGGCGGCGCGCTGATTGACGTGTATGCTTACGATGGTCGGGTGCTGGTGCAACACGGCGGGATTGAAATGGGCCAAGGCCTGATGACCAAGATGGCGCAAATGGCTGCGTATGCGTTGGATGTCCCTCTCAGCTATATCCAAATGGGCGAGTCGAACACGAATGTCATCGCCAATCCTATTTCTACCGGCGCGACCTCCGGCTCGGATTTGAACGGTGGCGCGATCAAACAGGCGGGCGAGGCCTTACGCCGGCGGCTGGAGACGTTTGCCCAGGGACTCAAACAGGTGAAAGGGGAAGCCTGGTGTATCGAAAATGGCGTGGATTATTGGAACTATGCCGAAGGGTGGAAGGCCCCGGCGCCGGGCAGCCCGGGTCAACTCATCTGGCACAACGTTGTGCAGCAAGCCTATCAAAACCGGATTGACTTGTCTGCACAGGCGTTGTTCCGCACCTCCGGGCTAAAAAATAGTTCGGACTTACAGTTCTATGGTTACACCTACAGCGCGGCCTGCACCGAAGTTGAGATTGATGTGCTCACCGGCGTCACCAATATCTTGCGCGCGGATGTGTTGTATGACATCGGCAAGAGTCTGAATCCGGCCATTGATGTTGGGCAAGTCGAGGGCGCCTTTGTGATGGGGATCGGCAATATCTTAACTGAAGAAGTGGTGTATCAAATGACGGGCGAAACCGTGGGCGCGCTCAATAGCGTCAATACCTGGCAGTATAAACCTCCGGCCACCAGCACGATTCCCATTCAACTCCACACCGATCTGTTCCCTCGCGACTCGACGGATGTAAAAGAGAATCCCAATTTGCTCATGTCCTCCAAAGGCGTGGGTGAACCACCCTTGGTGTTAGCCGCCTGCGTCTACTTTGCGGTGAAGCATGCGGTGTTAGCCGCCCGGCAAGATCGCGGTCACTCCGAATGGTTTTATCTCCCCTCCCCCGCCACCGTTCAACGCGTCCGCGAGGCGTGTCTGGTGGAGGTGGATGATCTTATTTTTTAGAACAGGTTACGTTTTTTGAGTCAACGGATCCTTCGGCCGGATGGAACGGAAAAAATCCGTTAAATACGTTTCATCCGTTGACTCTGATTCGTTTTGAGCACTAGGCCGTTTTTAAGTCTCCTCCTGATAGTTGTCGTTGCGGGCTGCGGCTTCGCGCCGGTCACCTCCGCTCCGACGATTGCTCCGGCGACTTTAACCCCGTTGCCCTCGACGACTGATCCTGCGCCCGCACCTCCGTCTCAGACCCCGACGATTGTCCTGCCCTCAGAGACGCCTCCGCCCGCCGCTGCGACCTCGACTCCCACTCCGACCCCGCTGCCGCTTATCCGGATCCTCATCACCGGCGACATTAACCCCGGACGCTGCCCGGCTCAAATCGCGCGCGTCAATAACGATTTCACCCTCCCCTATCAAGCCGTCGCCGAAACGCTGCGCGCCGCGGACATCGCCATTGGCAGCCTGGACGGAACCATCTCCGACTACAGCCCGCCGATGCCCTGCGCGGACACATTGAACTTGATCGGCCCGGCGCGGACGGTGGAAGGGTTGCAGTTTGCGGGCTTCGAGGCGATCACGCTGGCGACGAACCACGCCAAAGATTGCAGCGCGGTCGGCGGGATCTGCCAGAATCGGACGTTCCGGGACACGGTGAGCAATCTGGCGACCGTGGGCATTCAGCCGATTGGAGTTGGAGACTCATTGAGCGGCGCGCGCGCGCCATTAATCATCACGCGCGGCGATGTTCGTTTTGCGTTTCTGGGAGTGAGCATGGTCGGCTGGGAGGCCTGGGCCAGCGAGTCTCAACCCGGCACCGCGCCCATCTCAAGCGAGACGCTCCCGGATGTCATCGCTTCCATCCAGGCGGCGCGCGCGGTCGCGGAGGTGGTCATTGTCTTGCCGCATTGGGGGATCGAGTACGCGACCGTGCCGACCGGCCCGCAATTAGAATGGGCGCAGGCGATGATCGCCGCCGGCGCGACGCTCGTGATTGGCAATCACCCGCACGTGGTGCAGGGTGTGGAACAATTTCCGAGTGGCCTGGTGGCCTACTCCCTCGGGAATTTTGTGTTCGATCAGAACCCGGAGGAGACACGGCAGGGGGTGGTGTTCGAGGCGGATTTTCGGGGCAGCACGCTCGAAAGCTGGCAGCTGCTGCCCATCCATATCTATAAATTGTATCAACCCCAATGGACCGACCCGGATGAGTCGAAAATTATCTTGGATCGGATCGCGGCGTTGAGTGCGGCATTGCCGGAACGGGATGCGCCGACGGCGACACCCTGAAGTCAGTTAGTTGCTGGCGGCTGGTTACTGGTTGCTGGTAATTTGTCGTTCGTCCTTCGTCCTTCGTCGTCCGTCTTTCGTCTTCCGTCCCCCGTCTATGATCTCCGCGTCAGTGGGAGAAATAACCAATCGGTTGGCGTGAAGATCAACGCTTGCCCGGAATCGGGATCAAGCATCAAGAAAGATTCATCCACGGCTTCAAAGTCGGAACCCTTGACGCCGCTAATTGAAGATAACATCTCGTCGTCCCAAAGGTCGTCATGAGTGCCGGTGATATACCAGTCGCTGCCCTTGTCAGCGAGAAACATTCCATAAGTTTTAAGCGCGGTCAGGATGACTTTTACCTGTGCTGGATAGGGTGAGATGTTAAACGAGGCTTTCAGCCGAAAGCGCTGTCCATACGGTGGCAAGTTCGAGTTGGGGTCGGCTTGATGCAAATGCCGCGCCGGCCAAATGTAATCGCCTTGAATATTGTTGGCCGTGAAGCGCAATGCGTGTGTGATAGCGCCGGATTGGACTTCATCATAGCGCACTAACCCTGGCAGGATTGGGAACCCCGCCGCATCCGCGGAGGTCCAACCGGCGGGCCGCAGTGCATTCGAGTTCAGATCATACACTGCTCCGGAACCGGCCTCCCAACTTCCATCGCCTTGGGGATACGAATGATACATCTCATATAATTTGCAGTGGTCTTTCTCAACGACGAGCACATGCCGGTCGCCATCGCTGGCGGGTCCGCCCTCAATAGGTGCGGCCGTCGGAATAGGATAAGGTCCTGCGTCGCTCTCCTCTGGATATTCCGTAAATGTGATCGTGACCGAAATCTGCGATCCGGTAGTAACGGTATAAGGAATACCGATTGGCCCCTCTTCCCACTCTGTGCCAAAGTCAGGATGGAGACCCGTCGTCGAGCCGTTGATAGAGCTGATATAAGCACTTGATTTGGAATGAATAGGCAACCAGTCAACCTTCGCGTTCCAGATATTATTGGCTGGGAATAGTGGACAGCCCGCAATCGTTGGGGCGGCGGCGGGGGTAATGCTGAAGGTTGTTGGAGACTCGGGACTAGGGGCTAGGGGTTGGGTGACCGGTGCGGTAGGCTCGGTTGAAGGTGTAGCGACCACGACTCCACTTGAGAGCGTAGCGCACAGCGAAAGGGCGATGATCGTGCTGCCGAAAGATAGTGCTTTGTTCAACATGGCTTAACGAGCCTCAGGATAAAAAAATTTTAGACGTTTGGCTATGACCCAATGGTCGCGCCCTTGTCCAAAGGTGACTGTCATGGGGCGATAAACGAGTTGATGTTATGGAACGTTGATACGCCCCATGACAGTCACTGAGTGAAAGGAACCTATTCCATCGCCTCGTCCTCCGGCAGTTCGGCCACCTGATCTTCCAAATCCAGTAACCATTCCGAGGGCACAGGTATCGGTTGACCGCTTTCCAAATCCACGAAGGCCCACACACTTTGCGCCCGCGCAATGAGTTCACCGGAGGCCAGGTTGATCTGGCAATGGCGCACTACCTGCTCGTCGCCAATCTCGCCCAGGTAGGTCGTGATTCTTAATTCATCCCCTAACAAGACCGGCCGCAGATATTCGATCCGATGTTCGCGCGCGACGTAGCGAAAACCTTCCTCTTGAGCGCGTTGAATGGGCCAGCGCGCGTGTTCGGTTGCGTCCAGCACAACTTCTTCCAACAGGTTCAGATACCACGCGCTGTTCATGTGTCCTTCTATGTCTAAGTGGTGCCAGAGCACGCGCCGGCGCGCGGTGAACGCTCCTGGCGGGAGCAGCGGTGCTTCAGGGAATGGTTCCCGTTTGGGCCCTTCGGCGGTCGGCGCCGTTTCGGGAAAGAAGGCGTTGAGCATGTCCTCCGGAATACGCGCGGGTTGCCCACTCGCGGCGCTCATGTAAATCCAATCGTTATAGCCTCGCGCCGCGAGTTCGCCGGTTTCGGCCACTGTCATCTCGTACTCGCGGCGCGAACGTACCCGCCGAAAATCACTCACCCAGGTCTTGACCTCGAGCGTCTCGCCATAACTCACCGGGCGCAGATATTCCATCCCAGCTTCGCGGATAAGCCACAACGTTCCGAGCGCTTCATACTCCGCCCGGTCATAGCCGGCGTCGGCGCTGGCCTCGGTTGCCGCCTGAGTCGCATAACGCAAGTAGTTGGCGCTGCTAACGTACCCATAGGGATCGCACTCGTAATAGCGAACGCGAAACGAGCAGGTGTAGGTGCGCGGCATGGTTTTCTCCTTTGGTGGATTTCAAGGTAATATAACATGAAAGGCGGACGGAGGACGGTGGACGAAGGACCAAGGGGAAAAATCCCAAATCCCAAGGACCAAATCCCAAATCCCAAGGGCCAAGGACAAAGGACCAAGGGCAAAGCGCAAAGAACGCGAAATCCCAACGGCCAATAGCCAACTGCCAGTTCCCATGCCACCTAGACACACTGCTGTCGAAGAAAAGCTAGCCGCCATCGAAGCCGAGATGCGCCGGATGGGGATATGGCAGGCCGAGCCGCTGGCGGAAGAACAATATGACTTCCACCAAGCTTTTGCGATGGATACTATGACCTTTCCGCAATGGTTGCAGTTCATCTTCATCCCGCGGGTGAAGTCCATCCTCGAGGCGCGCGGCGATTTTCCATCCGGCAGTAGTGTTGGAGTACAAGCCATCCGCGAATTTGACGGTTATGCGGAGGCCGGGGAGTTAGTCGCTGTGTTGTGCGAATTTGATAAATTGTTCGACGAAGAACCAAACTGAATTGAAATTGCAACCGAAAACCATGCTAAACTTGCCTCAGACTCAGGAGCAACGCTATGACCAAAACTGAAGCCACCGCCGAAGTTTTCTGGACGGCCTTCAAAGGCCTGCCGCGCAAGGAGCAGCAAGCTGTTCTGCAACGTGTTCTCCGCGACAAAGAATTGCGCCAAGACCTGATGGACTTGGCGGTAATCCAAAGCCGCCAAGCCGAACCGACTCGCCCTTTGCGGGATTACGTGAAAGATTCTCGCCGGCGTGGGTAGGCTGACATGGCTTATCAGATATTTCTCCGTTTCATTCGCCGCAGGCATCCGTTGACCAAAATCTGTAGACCGATTGCTCCGCGGGCAAAATCCTGAGTGAACATCCGCACCATCACTTACTTCGTTGACCCCTCCTTCCCCATCGCTGAGGAGCGCGTGGAGATGGCGGGCCGGGCCATGGCTGAGATCAAGGTCGCGCTGGTCGAGGCCGGGTACGCCGTTCAGACTCTGCGCCTGGCTTCCGTCCCCTTTGCCGACGTGCTCAAAGGCGACGCGAGCAAGCTCATTCAATTTGCGCTTGATCTCGAGGCCGTGTGCTTCGTCCACGGGATTGATTACGCCACGCTTGGCCCCGCGCGCCCCACCGACTCGCCCGAATGTTTCAACAACGTGCCGACCGCGCTCGGCGGGACGCAAAATATTTTTGCCTCGGCCATCATCGCCGACCCCATGGGCGGCATCAGTCTGCCGGCGGTGCGGTTGGCGGCGGACATCATCCGCCGGTGTTCAACCGTCGCGGTCGATGGCTTCTGCAATCTGCGCTTTGCCGCGCTGGCCAACGTCCCGGCCGGAGCGCCCTTCCTCCCGGCGGCGTATCATGGCGGGAATGCGCCCCTCTTCTCCATCGGCGTCGAAGCGGCCAGCCTCGCGGTCAAAGCCTGCGCCGAAGCGACCTCGCTCGCCGAAGCGCGCGCCCGCCTCGTTCGGCTGGTTGAAGAGCAGTCGCAGAAAATCTCCCACCTCGTCAAAAAAGTAAGCGGCGTGCGCGGTCTGCGTTTCGGCGGAATTGATTTTTCGCTCGCGCCTTATCCCGAGGCCGCACGTTCCTTGGGCACGGCATTGGAGCGTTTGACCGGAGGCAAGGTCGGAGAGGCCGGGACGCTCGCCGCCGCCGCTTTCCTGGCGGACTCACTCGACCGCGCCCGATTTCCAAACGTCGGCTTTTCCGGGATGTTCTTTCCGGTGTTCGAGGACGCCGTGCTCGCGGCGCGCGCGGCCGAGGGACGTTTGAGTGTGAGCAACTTGCTGCTCTACGCCAGCGTCTGCGGCTCCGGCCTCGACACGATTCCGCTGCCGGGCGATGTGACGACGGAGGCGCTCGCCGCGATTCTGGTGGATGTGGCTGCGCTGGCGCTGCGTTTGGGCAAGCCCCTCACCGCGCGCTTGATGCCGATTCCCGGAAAGGCGGCCGGTGACGAGGTGATTTTCGATTTCCCGTACTTTGCCCCGACGCGCGTTTTGTCCCCGCGCTCCAGCGGCTTGGGCGGATTGTTGGGAGGCGACGAGACCTTTGACCTTGCGCCTCGTTCGCGTTAAAGACCCTTCTTACCGCAGACCTTCGGCGCAGAGCGCGCAGAGTTTTTTTTCTGAATTCTCCGCGCTCTCCGCGGTGAAAAAGGTCTTCTCACAAATATAAAGGAAAGAAAATGAGCCAGAATCTAATCGGATCAAACAGCATGACGCAGGTGGGGATTGTGGTCAGAGATATTGAGGCTTCCGCCAAGCGGTACGCCAAAATTTTTGGCGTTGGCGTGCCGGAGATCATCCTCACGGATGTGCCCGAGGTCGCGCACACCCAACTGCGCGGCCAGCCGAGTCCGGCGCGCGCGAAACTCGCCTTCTTCAAAATGGGCCAGGTCTCGCTCGAACTCATCGAACCCATCGGCGGGCCGAGCACGTGGAAAGAGTTTCTGGATCAGCACGGCGAGGGGGTGCATCACATCGCCTTCGAGGTCAAAGGCACGGACGGTGTCCTGAAAAATCTCGAAGCCGAAGGTATCCCCGTCTTGCAGCGCGGCGATTACACCGGCGGGCAGTATGTGTATGTTGGCAGCGAAGCCGTGCTGGGAACGGTCGTGGAATTATTGGAAAACTTTTGATTTTGTACCTGACAAGGTGATCTCTTTAAAAGTCACCTTTTACTTTCAACTCTCACCATGTCACCTTGTCACCCCTTCACCTTGTCAAGGCACTAACCGACCATTATGAATCCCTACAGCCTTCTCGCCCGTTACTATGATCTCGAGAACGCCTCCTTCACGGAAGACTTGTCCTTCTGGCTGGAACTGGCGGAGGAGTTCGGTGACCCGATCCTGGAATTGGGCTGCGGCACGGGGCGGGTGCTGCTCAATCTGGCGCGGCGGGGCTATGCCATCACCGGCCTGGATAACTCGCCGGAGATGCTCGACCGCCTGCAAGCGAAGTTGAAACAAGCCTCCACCGGTCATCTGACAACGCCGCCCGGGCTGCTCCAGTCAGCGATGAATGACTTTAATGTGGCGGGCGCGGCGCCGTTCAGTCTGGCGCTCATCCCGTTTAACACCTTCATGCACTTGCTCACCCCGGCGGATCAGATCGCGGCGCTCGCGTGTGTCCGGCGACATGTGAAGACCGGCGGAGCGCTCGCGTTGGATTTGCCCAACCCGGGCGAAGCGTATGCCGCGCAGGAACAAGGGCTGACGCTGGAACGGAGCTTCCTGGATGGCAACTGTCTGGTGCAGCAGCTATCCTCCGTCGCGCTTGACCGCGCCGCGCAACTGGCGCACATCACCTGGGTGTACGATTCAATTCCGCCGGATGGGATTGTGAAGCGCACGGTGATCCCGCTCACATTGCGTTACACGTTTCCGGCGGAGATGAGTCTGCTCCTTGAACGAAGCGGCTTCACGCTGATGCACCTATATGGCGATTATGACCGTTCGCTCTTTGCCGATGGTTCGTCGCGCATGTTAGTCGTGGCGAAAGCGGTGTGAGAAGGATGAAGGATGAATTATGAAGGATGAAATTCATGCGAAGCGTTCATAATTCATCCTTCCGCCTTCATCCTTACAAACGCCCAATGAAAAAACTCTTTCTCTGCCTCCTCTTCCTCACTGCCTGCACTCAGACACCTGCTCCAACCCGTACGCTGCCGCCGATTCAAGTAACGGTGGTGACCCTCACCGCCCCTGCCGCCATGACGACCCCAATGCTACCCAATCCTTCGGGGACGATGTCGCCGGCCACGCCTCTCTCGCCAACGACCCTCACGATCACGGCGCCGGATGGTGCGCCATTGGCGGCTTCTTTCTATCCACCGGTTCCAATCGCTCAAGGCGCGGGTCACGCTTCGCGAGCGCCGGGTGTTTTATTGCTGCCTATGTATGGTGCCAGCCGCACGGATTGGGTGGCCTTCGCGCTGCATTTGCAAGAACGCGGAACGGCGGCACTGGCTTTAGACTTGCGCGGCTTCGGCGAGAGTCCCGGCCCTGAAAATTGGTCGCAAGCTCTCCTGGATGTGCGCGCGGCGTGGGAGACATTAATTGCCCGCCCGGAAGTGGATGCTCAACATTCGGCGATCATTGGCGCAAGCGTCGGCGCGAATCTGGCCTTGATGATCGGTGCGAACAATCCCAATGTTGTGACGGTGGTGGCGCTCTCGCCCGGATTAAATTATCTGCAATTGCAGCCAGCGTTGGTCATGAGCACCTTCGGCGCGCGGCCGGTCTTGCTCATCGCCAGCCAGGATGACGCGTACTCCTATACCAGCGCGCAACAACTCGCCCTATTGGCGCCGTTGGCTGAGACGTATTTTTTCAAGCAGGCTGGTCACGGGAT
>Ga0209382_10001003_pt1 | contig 45661 bp, 32 predicted proteins | sample SoiMetdeltSBSDD5_FD_187599 | JGI IMG/M metagenome (GOLD analysis project Ga0209382, IMG submission 187599) | Bulk soil microbial communities from a Populus tree surrounding site in Tennessee, USA - Soil MetaG P. deltoides SBSDD5 (SPAdes) (version 2) | ecosystem: Environmental > Terrestrial >...
GTAGAGCGTGACCCCGGTCGGCAGTGTCGTGGTCACCAGATGCGTGGTCTGCGTCAACAGGCCCGCCGCGAGTACGTTCCAGGTGTCGGGGGCGGTGCCGATGTGGAGGATGTAGGCGTCGGCGCCGGTCACCGCCGTCCACTCGAACGCGCGCGTGGTGACGATGCCGGTGGCGTTGGCGGTGGGGTAGACCATGGTGGCGGCGAGGCGTCCCGCGGTGAACGGGATGCTCCCCGAGTACGACCAGGTCCCGCTCACGCGTGATCCAACCCGCACGTAGAGGGTGCGGTCCGTGGGCAGCGCCGCGCTCACGAGATGTGTGGTCTGGGTCAACAGCCCGGCCGCGACGACATCCCAGGTGTCCGGCGCGGTGCCGATATGGAGGATGTAGGCGTCGGCGCCGGTAACCGCGGTCCACTCGAACGCCCGCGTGGTCAGGACGTTGGTGGCGTTCGCCGTCGGATAAATCATCGTGGCGGTAGCCGGCGCGGCGGTGAACGGAATGCTCGCCGAATACTGCCAGCTGCCACCGACGCGCGACCCCACTCTGACGTAGAGCGTGACGTTGGTCGGCAGCGTGGTGGTCACCAGATGCGTGGTCTGGGTCAACAACCCCGCCGCGAGTACGTTCCAGGTGTCGGGGGCGGTGCCGATGTGGAGGATGTAGGCATCGGCGCCGGTGACCGCGGTCCACTCGAATGCCCGCGTGGTGACGACGCCGGTCGCATTCGCGGTGGGGTAGATCATCGAGGCGGACGTGCGGCGGGCGGTGAAGGGCACGGCAGCGCTGTAGCGCCACACGCCGTCGACACGCGCGAGGACCTGAGCGTAGAGCGTCACGTCGGCTGGCAATGACGTCGTTATGAAACGCGTCGTCTCGGACAGCAGGCCGTCCGCAAGCACGTCGTGGGCGCCCGACGTCGTGCCGATGTAGAGAATGTAAGCATCGGCATCCTGGACCGCGGTCCACTCGAACGCCCGCGTGGTGACGACGTCGGTGGCATTCGCGGTGGGATAGATCATCGCCGGAACCGCCGGCAGATTTCGGATCAGGGCTGTCGACCCGTCCAACCGTCCGTCGATGCTCAAGGCGTCGGTCTGCAGCCCGCCGGTGTCGCGACGTACCCTGTCGGCGAACGGCCGCCTCGCCTGCGCAGCCGTGCTTCCCGACATGTCGCTGCCGTCTGCGAGATAGCCGAACGAGCGATCACCCCACGACCAGGCGCTGCCATCGCCTGTGACGGCGAGACCGAATGTTTCGGCTGCCGATGCTTTGACAACGCCAGTCAACGTCGTTCCATCGCCGCGGCGAACGGCTGCGGGCGTCGCAACCGGCGAACCGGAGGCGGAGTTCACACCGAGCTGACCGCGGTCGTCGGCGCCCCAGGCCAGAACCCTTCCGTCGACCGTGAGCGCAAGCGAATGCCGGCCGCCGGCGGAAACGGCCTTGATAGCCACACCCGTGAATCCCGCGATCTGAACCGGCAGGCGGTGGATTCCGGGAGGCTGGTTCCCGAGCTGGCTGGAATCGTTGCTGCCCCAGCCCATCACCACGCCCGGGGCGGTGAGCGCGAGCGCATGAACCACATGGCCGGAGAGCGGCGGACGTCCCGACCCGAGAGCGATCGCGACCACGTCCTGCAGCCCCGACACCGGAGCCGCGAGGGAACGCGCCACGGTGGTGTTGTCGCCGAGCTGGCCGAACGTGTTGTCACCCCATGTCAAGACCGTACCGTCCTGACGCAGCGCCATGCCGCCCACGCCACCGGCCGCGATGGCCACGATGCCCGTCAGTGGTCCGGCGGTATCGCGGACTCTGACCGGCCGCGTCCGCGTTGTCGTCGTGCCGTCGCCGAGCTGTCCGGATTCGTTGGTGCCCCACGCCCAGACGCTGCCGTCGGACTTCAACGCGAGCGTGTGCGTGGCTCCGGCGGCAATCGCCACGACGCCGGTGAACGGGGATCCATCAGTGTTCAGCACCGGGACCGGGTTCTCACGAGAGAGCGTGCTGCCGTCGCCAAGCTGGCCAAGGCCGTTGACGCCCCATCCCCAGAGGCTGCGATCGGCACGAATCGCGAACCGCATCGACAACCCGTCCGCCGCGGCAACCACATCGGAGACGCTGCTGGTGTCGGCATTCTGCACGCGGCGTCCGTAGACCGCGACGGTTCCCGCCCCGCCGACCCGGCCCCACTCTCTCAGGCCTCCGGCACCTTGAGCCGTTACGGTCAGCGTGACGGAATTGCTGGTCGCCGACGAGTAATTGGGATCGCCGAGATAGCTGGCCGTAAGGACGTGCGCGCCCGGCGCCAGTAGCGACGTCAGCAACGAAACCGTCGACGGATTGCCGGTCCGCAGCGGCAGGGTCGCGACCACCGTCGTGCCATCGCGGAACTCGACATTGCCCGTCGGAGCGCTGCCGCCCGTGAACGGCGGCACGTCGACCTGAAGCCGAACGACCGTGCCGAACACGGCCTCCGTCTGGCTGGCCGAGAGGCTTGCCTGCCCCGGTCCGCGAACCGAAAACGAATACCGAACCGAGTGGCTCGCCCCGAGATCGTCGGTGACCCGAAGGCTGACAGCGCGGTTGCCGCCGACCATATACGTCGCGGTGACGACCTGTGGCGTGATCGACACCGCATCGTCAAAGCCTCCGTCGTCGTCGAGATCCCATTCGTAGCGGACGATTTGCCCGCCGACGTCGGAGGACGTCGACGGATCGAAGGTCACCGGCTGCCCAACGGCCGCCGGGCTCGCGGTGATCCGCGCGACCGGTGGGGTGTTTGTGGTCCCCGGGTTGCCCGGAGCGGGATCGCAGACGTCTCCGACGCCGTCCAGATCCGTGTCCGTCTGGTTCGCATTCGACTGATACGCGCAGTTGTCACGGCCGTCCACGACGCCGTCACCGTCGGCATCGCCAATACGAAGGCCAAGGAGCATGCCCTCTGACGAGAACTGATCCGGCTGCGAGCGCACCCCGTTGAGGACCGGCAGATCCTTCGAGGCCGTGTAACCGAACAGATACGTCGTGCCCACGCCATCGGTGACGTGGCCTCGCGCCTCGTCGTTCAGGCTCCCGCCAAAGCATGACGAGAACAGGAGCGTCGAAGACGCCGCGTTGAACGACGCGGCAAATGCATCCGATGGCCGGCACGTCGTCCCTGCCGGCTGGTTCACGAGAGGGAAGTTCGCGCCGTAGGCAATCCCGGTCACCGTGACGATATTGCCGGCGACGCTCAAGCCTTTGGCGCTCTCGTCATCGACACCGCCGATCCGGGTCGAGAACTCGACGGCGCCTGCCGGCGAGAATCGGGTGACGAACGCATCTTGGCCGCCTGTTGATCCGAGTGGCAAGGGCTGCACGGCTGGGAAGTCCGTCGATCCGCTATCGCCCGCGGTATACGCGCGGCCACCGGCATCGAGGGTCAGGGCATACGCGAAATCGTCTCCGCTGCCGCCATGGTAGGTCGCGTAAGTGATTGTGCCATTCGTGTCCAGCCGCGCGAAGAAGGTGTCGGAGCGGTGCCGGATGCCGGACGCGTCCTTGTACTCGTTACACGTGCCGTCGGTTCCGCAGGTCGCATCGGCGGCACCGGCGGTGACCGGGAAGTCCGCCGACTCGGTGTCGCCGGTGAGGAAGATCTGACCGCCTGCCGTGGCGGCGGCACTGACGTAGTCGTACCGCTGCCCGCCAAGGAAGGTCATCCAGCTCGTCGTCCCGTCCGGTGCAATGGCCGCAACGAAGCCGTCATTCAGTCCCCGGGCCGTTCGAATGGGCGTCAGGCCGTTCAACGTCGAGGAGTACGAGTGTCCGGCAAGATAGGCGACGCTGTTCGATCCAACCGTCACGCTGAGCCCGTAGTCGGCGGCCGGGCCGGTCAGCAGGGTCGAGCTGTAGACGCCGGAACCGTCCGGGGTCAGGCGCGCGAGGAATGCCTCGATCGCTCCCGAGCTCGCCGGGCCGGCCGTAACCGGGAAATCGGCGGAGAAGGTCGATCCGCCAACCACGACCCGACCCTGCGGGTCGAGCATGATCCCGAATCCATAGTCGGAGCTCGCGCCCCCGAGATACGAGACGAAATCGACGGCGGTGCCGCCCGGCAGGAGCTTGATGACGAAGACGTCGCCCCAGCTCGAGGGCTTGGTCCGCCCGAACAGCGCCGGCGACGTTGTCGAGCCGGTCAGATACAGACTTCCATCAGCGCCAAGCGTGGCAGCCTCAACCGTCTCGTCGCCGGTCCCACCGATGTAGCTGCCGTAGGTCAGGATCGGATCCACGACGAGCGTGTGCGCGGCATCGTATGCGTCTGCGCGGAAACCGAGCGTGCGCGAATCCAGCAGCACGTAGCTCCCGCGGACCGCCCTTCGCACTCCGGCGATCTCCTGGTACATGACCGGCGCCCGTTGCACGAGGGTTCCGGTCTTCAGCACGATCTCTGCGTCCCCCTGCCGGTTGAGCGAAACCCGCGCCTCGTCGTCGAGACGCAGTCGAAAGGCGTCGAGCCGCGCGCCCGGCTTCACGAGCACGTCGTACTCGAGCAGGCGGTCGTTGCCGTACATCCGGATGTCGATCCCGTCATAGGCGTCCACGACATGGATGCTGCCGAAGAGCGCGGCGTTGCGGACCCACTTGGATCGATCCTGCCCAATCAGGTAGTTGACCTTGCCGGCCAGCGGCTCCTCGAAGCGGACCGTCGCATCTGGCCTCGCGCCCAACAGACGCAGGGAGAGACTGCCAGACCTGGCGGGGGCCTGTGAGGGCTCACCCAGCCCTTGCGCGATCCGGCGGCTCCTCGAAGTGCGGCCGACCGCGCCATCGGCGATCCGAAGGTGCCACTGGTCCGCCGCGATCGCCAGGGTCATCCCCGGGACGCGAGCGAGCGCACGCACCTCTGGAGAGGCCTGGCCCGCGTTCTCTTCGAACGTCAGAGGCAGGCGAACGGATGACGGGACTGATGATGGTGATGGACCAGCCGTTTGGGCGTTGGCGAAGTTGACAAGCAAGAGCGCGGCGGCGACCGCGCCCACAAAGGTTCTGCGCATTGACTCGATCTCCCGGATCGGTCCTTCAGGCCCCAGCAAGCCTGCCGCCCGGACGGCCTGGAGAGAGATTTCATCAGTAAACCGTTGATGCGGAAGAACCTGTCGTCGTGGGTGTGACAGGGGGACTGTCGATGGCCGCGGCCCTATCTGTCACGGAAATCACGATTGTGATGGGTGTTCGTGGACCGGGTTCACGCGAGGCCCAACGCCCGGGCCTCACTTCCTCCCCAACATCCGATCCAGCGAGTCGGACGTCTGGTAGATCAGCGCTTCGGGATAGTGCGCATACGGGTGAAAGTACTCGAACGTGCAGTAGCCGCGGTAGCCGATCCCCTCGAGCGCGTCCATCACCGCCGGCCAGTTCGTCGTGCCGTCGAGCAGCGGCCTGAATGATTCCAGCGAGTGGTCGGTGCCCTTCTTCGTGAATTCCTTGAAGTGGGTGTTGGCGACGCGCTTGCCGAGGATCGGAATCCAGTGTTCGGGATGCTGGAACAGCATGATGTTGCCGGTATCGAAGTGCACGCGGACCGCGGGGCTGGAGAAGCTGTCGACGAACGCGTTCATCTCCATCGGCGTCATCAGGTAGCCGTTGAAGAAGATGTTCTCGATGTTGAGCGAGACCTTCAGCTTCTCGGCGGTCTTCACGAGCGTGCCGATCGCCTCGCGCGCGCGCCGGTCGCACACGTCGTTCGGCACTGGTTCGTGATCGTCGCGCCACGGAATATGCACCGCGCCGGGGACCACGAGGAGATTCTCCACTCCCAGATCGTGAGCGGCGTGCGCCATGCGGTCCGCGAACTCGAGCGCCCGGGCGCGCTTCGCGGGATCGTTGCTCGTCAGCGGATAGGGCCAGAACAGGAACGAGCACAAGCCGCTGATTGCGATGCCGATGCGGTCGGCCGCGGCGCGTATCTGCTGGAACTGGGGGGTGCCGGCCTTCGGCGACAGATCGGACTCGAGGTCATAGTTCAACTCGATGCCGTCGAACCCGGCGTCTTTCGCGAGTTGCAGGCACTGCACCAGCGTCATCTTCTGCGGGTACGGGAAGGCCCACAGGTTGATGGACTTCTTCATGTCGTACCGCTTCCGCGGTACCGGTGGGGCCGCTCCTCGCGGCTCCTGCGCGGCCAGCGGGTGAGCCGCAAGGAACGCGGCCCCGGCCAGCAACGTCGATCCGATGGCGGAGCGGCGGGAGATTGGCCCGAACGGGCCGGCACCAGCGTCGTCGTCGGCCATGGTGAGCCTCCAGTCGAGTGCCGCGGATTCGCGACACCGCACTATACGCCGCGTGAGCCGCAGGGCCTAAAGGCCCTGCGCTACATCCACAATCGGCCGCCACAATCGACCGCCGCATTCGGACCGGCGACCAGGGTGCCTTCCGGCAGGTGTCGTATTTGTAGGGCAGGGCCTTCAGGCCCTGCCGTTCTTCGTAGCCGCCCGTCAGCCCGCCGCGTGCACCTTCGCGAGGCTGCCAGGCACGTAGTCGCCCGGCACCGTGCGCGCGGCGATGTTGAGCCGGTTCCAGCCGTTGATCGCGACGACCGCCAGCGTCAGGTGGACCAGCTCGTCTTCCGAGAACTGCTCGCGCACGCGCTCGTAGACGTCGTCCGGCGCATGCGTCTCTGAAACGAGGGTGAGCGCTTCGGTCCACTCCAGCGCGGCTCGTTCCCGCTCCGAGTAGTACGGCGTCTCGCGCCACGCGTCGAGGCCGTAGAGCCGCTGTTCGGTTTCACCGGCCGCGCGTGCATCCTTGCTGTGCATGTCCAGGCAATAGGCGCAGCCGTTGATCTGCGACGCGCGCATTCGGACGAGGTCGAGCAGTGTGCTGTCGAAGCCCGCCTTCCGAACCTGCCGTTCAAGGCCGAACATGGCCTGGATGATGCCTGGATTCACGTGCATGAGATTGATTCGAGCGTTCATGGTGTCTTTCGCCTCCTACCATTGAGACGAGCGAGCAATGATCGCTGTGACAGGGAGACCCGGGCACGGCGCTGTCACAAGCGGCCTGTGCCATTCGTCTATGAGAAGCGAGACCGCGGAAGGCGACGTGAGCCATGGCAGCGACTGATTGGGACGGGGCGACGTTCGAGGCGCATCGACCCCTGTTGTTCTCGATCGCATACAGAATGCTCGGCAGCGCCAGCGAAGCCGAGGATGTCGTTCAGGACGCGTGGCTCCGGGCACGTCAGGACGAGCACGCCGACGTCCGCTCCGCGCGCGCGTATCTCACGACCATCGTGACGCGGCTGTGCATCGACCATCTGCGCAGCGCCGAGCGGACCCGGATGGAGTATCCAGGTCCATGGCTGCCCGAGCCGTTGGCCGAGCCGAACCAGGAATCCGCCGAGCTGGCGTCGTCGCTGACCACGGCATTTCTCGTGCTGCTCGAACAGCTCACCCCGACCGAGCGCGCGGTCTTCCTGCTGCGCGAGGTGTTCGAGCTCGACTTCGACGAGATCGCGAGGAGCATCGGCAAGAGCGAGGCGAATACGCGGCAGATTCTGAGCCGCGCGCGCGGCCGGCTGCGCGAATCACGCCCGCGTTTCTCCGCGTCGCGCCGGGAATCCGAGGAGATCGTGCGGCGCTTTCGACATGCCACCGTCACCGGCGACGTCGAGGAGCTGATGGGGGTGCTGCACGCCGACGCGAAGCTCGTTGCCGATGGCGGCGGCAAGGCAGCCTCGGCGACGCGGCCCGTGCTCGGCGCCGAGCGCGTCGCGAAATTCGTGCTCGGCTATGCCCGGAAAATTCACTACTCGGAGACGGACTTCCAGCTCCTCACGATCAACGGCGCCCCGGGTCTCCTCCTGCGCCACCCAATCGCCGGCAACGGGACCTACTCGTTCGACATCGCCGACGGCCGCATTCGCGCCATCTACGTCGTCCGCAATCCCGACAAGCTGCGCGGATTTCTCGAGCGCACGCACTGAGCCCGGGAAATAATTACCGGGTTCCGCAAGCCCGCAGCCCGCAGCCCGCGGGTCCGGACTACCGGACTACCGGACTACCGGATCCCGGAGACGAGGCGAGAGCATGTATGGACTGATCGGAAAGATGACGGCAGTCGCGGGCCAGCGCGACGCGCTCGCGGGAATCCTCCTCGAGTCGACTGGAGCCATGCCGGGCTGCTTCAGCTATGTCATCGCCGCCGATCCTGCAGAACCGGATGCGCTCTGGATCACCGAGGTCTGGGACAATGCCGCAAGCCACAAGGCGTCGCTCGGCTTGCCCGCGGTACAGGCCGCGATCGCCAGGGCCAAACCGCTGATTGCGGGGTTCAGTAACCGGGTCGAAACGGTCCCCCTCGGCGGGTACGGGTTGATCAACACATAGAACGCTTGAAGAAAGCAGGAACGGGACGATGAGAGTGACACGATTGTGCATCGCGGTGCTGGTGTGCGGCGTTACAGGCAGCAGTACGGTCGCGCAGACTCCGCAGACTCAGGGAAGCACGACATCCACTGCGCCGGCGGTACAAGGCAATCGACCACCGGCCCCCGTTCGCGATCCGCGCACGCCGGGTTATGTCACCGCCACCACCGCGACCGATCTGCCGGACGGCGCCGTCCCGCCAGTCGATGCGTATGGCAACTACATCCTCGGTCCGACTCACACGGCGGCACCGGAGACGACCGGGCAGGACGGCGTCCCTCGCGGTGTCGTTCACACTTTCACCATGAGTTCGGCCGACAGCAAGATCTACCCTGGCATCGCCCGTACGCCAGGCTCCCGTGCGACCGTTGATCCGACGGATCCCGCGAAGCGCATCGTGAACAGCGGTCCGGCGCCGTACACGCGGAACGTCGCGGTTTACGTGCCCCAGCAATACGTACCGGGCACCATCGCGCCCTTGATCGTTGGCGCCGACGGACCCGATCAGCTGCTGTTCACAACCCTGGACAATCTGATCGCACAGAAGCGCGTGCCGGCGATGATTGCGATCTCCATCGCCAATGGCAGCGGCGACGCGCAGGGCAGTCAGCGCGGTCTCGAATACGACACGATGTCGGGGCTCTACGCGCAGTTCGTGGACACCGAGGTGCTGCCGCTCGTGGAGAAGCAATACGGCGTGAAGCTGACCAGGGATCCGGACGCTCGTGCCACCATGGGCTGCAGCTCGGGAGGATCCGCGGCGTTGGCGATGGCGTGGTACAGGAACGATCTCTACCATCGCGTGCTGACCTACTCGGGCACGTACGTGAATCAGCAGTGGCCCTACAACCCCGAAACTCCCGGCGGCGCCTGGGAATTTCATCGAAGCCTCATTCCGAAGACACCGGCAAAACCGATCCGCATCTGGCTGCACGTCAGCGACCGGGACAACTACAGCGAGAGCGACGGCATGCACGACTGGGTGCTGGCGAATCAACTGATGGCACGGACCCTGGCCGACAAGGGCTACAAGTACCAGTTCGTTTTCGCACGGAATGCCGGGCACTGCGATCGCAGCGTCAAACAGCAGACCCTGCCGCAGGCGCTGGAATGGCTGTGGAAGGATTATCCGGACAAGGGGCGGTGAGTCCTCAAATCCCAAGCTCCAAGTTCCAAATCCCAACGCACTCCCAACTTCCAAATCCCAAACCAATTCCCAACCGGTTGGGAATTAATTTGGGAATTGGTTTGGGATTTGGAGGTTGGCAGTGCGTTGGAGCTTGGGATTTGGAGCTTGGGATTTGACCAGCGGCGCTCAGACGGCGCCGGCCACCTCTCCCGCGACGAGCCTTTCATCCCGCGCCGCTTCCTGCTCCACAGCCACGTGCCGCCGCGCAACCAGCACATAGATCGATGGCACGACGAACAGCGTGAAGATCGTGCCGATGATCATGCCGGAGACCAGCATGATGCCGATGCTGTTGCGGGCGCCGGCCCCCGGACCGGTCGCGGTGATGAGCGGCGCGTGCCCGACCACCGTGGCGGCCGTCGTCATCAGGATCGGGCGGAGGCGCGTGGATGCGGCCTCGATGACCGCATGGAGCTTGTCGGCCCCGGTCTCCTGAAGATGGTTCGCGAACTGGACGATCAGGATGCCGTTCTTCGCCACCAGGCCGACCAGCGTGATGAGACCGACCTGACTGTAGATGTTCAGCGTCGTCAAGCCGAGGAACGAGAACAGCAGCGCGCCTGAGATGGCGAGCGGGACGGACCCGGCAAGGACGATGAACGGGTCGCGGAAGCTCTCGAATTGCGCTGCGAGCACGAGGTAGATGAGGACGGCGGACAGCAGGAACACGCCGAGGAATTTGCTTCCCTCGGTGCGCAGCTGCCGCGATTCTCCCGCGTAGTCGATGGTGAATCCCTGCGGCAGAATCGACCGGGCTTCCTCTTCGAGCATCGTCAGCGCCTGGTCGAGCGGGACCGGCGGCGGGATGACGCCCTGGATCCGCACCGCGTTGAGCTGCTGGAACTTCTTCAGCTCGCGCGGCTCGGTCGTGGTGCGGAGGCTGGCGAACGTGGACAGTGGAACCAGGCCGGACGAGGCCGAGCCGGTGATGTAGATGTCGGAGAGCTGATCGGGCGTCAGCCGCTCGGCGCGCTTGACCTGCGGAATCACCTTGTAGCTGCGGCCGTCGATGCTGAAGCGGTTGACGTAGTCGCCGCCGAGCAGCGTCGACAGATCGCGTCCGGCCTGGCTCAGATCGACTCCCTGCGAACGCAGCTTGTCGCGATCGAACACCACTTCAGTCTGCGGCTGATCGAACTTCACGTCGGCATCCGCGAAGATGAACATGCCGCTCGCGAACGCTTTCTGCACCAGCTGCGTGGCGAATTGCTGGAGCTGTTCCGGCTCGGCAGAGGACGCGATCACGAGGTCCACCGGAAAGTCGCCGCCGCCGGGCAGCGCCGGAGGTGTCAGCGGAATCACGCGGATCCCCGGGATCTTCGACAGCGGGCCCATCGACTCCATCAGGAGCTGCTGCGTGGTTTTGGTTCGTTCACTCCACGGCTTCGTCACCAGGCCGCCGAAGCCAGCGGTCGGCGAGGTGATCTGGAAGATGCTCGCCGTTTCCGGGAACGAGCGGTAGACGTCGTGCACCTGCTGGGTGAAGAGCCGGGTCTGATCGACGGTCGAGTTCGCCGCAGCCTGGACGATCCCGAAGACCACGCCCTGGTCTTCGGCGGGCGCCAGTTCGCGCTGCGAGAACAGGTAGAAGGGCACTATCAACAGCGTGACGATGGCCCACAGCACGAGCACGACCGGCCGGTAGTTCAGCGTACCCGCGAGCGCTCGCGTATACGCGGCGCGAAGCGCCTCGAATCGCCGGTTGATCCAGCCTGAGAAGCCCCGTTCCGGGCCGTCGGCGCGGAGGATCCTCGACGCCATCATGGGCGAGAGGGTCAACGCGACCACGCCCGAGACGATGACGGCGGCTGCCAGCGTAAAGGCGAACTCGCGGAAGAGTGCGCCGGTCAATCCGCCCTGGATTCCAACGGGGGCGTAGACCGCCGCGAGCGTGATGGTCATCGCGACGATCGGGCCGACGAGCTCCCTGGCGGCATCGACGGCGGCCTGGAACGGGCGCTTGCCCGCATGAAGATGGCGTTCGACGTTCTCCACCATGACGATCGCGTCGTCCACCACCAGGCCGACCGAGAGCACGATGGCGAGGAGCGTCAGCAGGTTGATCGTGAAGCCGGCGACGAGCATCAGGAACACGGCACCGACCAGCGAAATCGGAATGGCGACCACCGGGATGATCAGCGCCCGCACCGAGCCCAGGAACAGGAAGATCACCGCGATGACGATCAGGAGGGTCTCGGTCAGCGTGGTGAGGACCTCGTCGATCGCGTCCTGGATGTACTCGGTCGAGTCGTAGGGGATGCCGACTGACATGCCGGCCGGCAGTTGCGCCCGGATCCCGGGGATTTCTCCACGAACCTTCTCGATCACCTCGAGCGTATTGGCGGTCGGCAGGACCCAGACCCCCATGAACGTCGCGGCCTGTCCGTTGAACCTGACGTCCTCTTCATAGTTTTCCGCGCCCAGGACGACGTCGGCGATGTCGCCGAGCCGCACGACGACACCATTCGCCTCCTTGACCACGAGCTGTTTGAACTCTTCGGCGGTCCGCAGGTCGGTGTTGGCAACGAGGTTCACCGACACCATCGAGCCCTTGGTCTTGCCGAGCGCGGACAGATAGTTGTTGCGGGCGAGCGCATCGCGAAGCTCGGAGGGGGAAATGCCGTGCGCCGCCATCCGGTCCGGCTTCAGCCAGACCCGCATCGCGAACGTGCGATCGCCGAGGATGTCGGCGCGCTGCACGCCGCTGACCGCGCTCAGCTTCGGCTGCACGACCCGGGTCAGGTAGTCGGTGATCTGGTTCTGATCGAGGTCGGCGGACGAGAAGCCGATGTAGATGGCCGCAAACTGCGTGTCGGCCGTCTCGAGCTCGATGACGGGCGCCTCGGCCTCGGGCGGGAGGTCGTTGCGGACCTGCGCGACTTTCGCCTGAATCTGCGTCAATGCCGCGTTGGTGTCGTAGTTGAGCCGCAGGTGGACCGTGATCGTCGACACCCCCTGCGCGCTCGAGGACTCCATGTAGTCGATGCCGTCGGCGCTGGCGATGACGCGCTCCAGCGGCGTGGTGATGAACCCTCGAACCAGGTCGGGGTTCGCGCCCACGTAGACCGTTGCCACGCGGACCACGGCGATGTCGCTACGCGGATACTGCCGCACGCTGAGCGCCCGGATCGACTGCAGACCGGCGATCAGGATCACCAGATTGACGACGATCGCGAGCACCGGACGTTTGACGAACAAGTCTGTGAAGGACATGGTGTTCTCGCTTCCCTCGGGTTTCACTCATCGCGGCGACGCGCCGCCCGTCAGCTGTCCTCGGGCTTGGGCTTCTTGCTGTTGCCCGGCTGCACCTTGTTGTTGATCTGGACCGCTGCGCCGTTGCGCAGCTTGAACACCCCGGAGGTCACGACCACCTCGCCCGGCTGAACCCCGGACAGCACCGCGATCTGGTCGCCGCGGGCGCCGCCCAGCTTCACGACCTGCTGGCGGACGCCCTGATAGGACTTGCCGCCCTGGTCTTTCAGATCGGTGACGACGAAGACCGAGTCGCCGTACGGCGCGTAGCTGATTGCCGAACCCGGCAGCGCGATGACCGGCTGATTGGCGCCGAGCACCACCTGTGCCTGGACGAACATGCCCGGACGGAGCCTTCCGCCGGGATTTGCCAGCGTCGCCTGGACCCGGACGTTGCGGGTCGCTTCGTCGACCACGGAGTCGAGCGCGCTGATGCGCCCGCCGAATTCCACGCTGCCGGGATCGCTTGCCGTGATCCTGACCGCGCGCCCGAGCCGCATCCGGCTGACGTCCTGCTGCGGAACACCGAAGTTGACGTAGATCGGATCGAGCGATTGCAGCGGCACGACCGCGTCGCCGCCCGTCAGGTACTGGCCCAGATTGACGGCGCGGATGCCGAGCACGCCCCCGAACGGTGCACGGATGGTCTTCCGTGCGATGGTCGCGTGGATCTCGCGGATCCGGGCCTCGGCCTGCTTGAACGCAGCCGCGGCCGTGTCGTATTCGGCGCGCGACACGGCATCCTGCTCCACCAGTCCCTGCATGCGCTGGAAGGTCAGGCGCGAGAGCTCCAGCTGTGCCTCGGCGGCCGCCAGCTGCGCCTGCTCCTGCCGGGTGTCCAGCTGCACCAGGACATCCCCCTCCTTCACCGGCTTTCCCGAATCAAAGCCGATCCGGTCGACAATGCCGGGCAGATCGGCACTCACCGTGACGCCTTGCACGGCGGCGACGGTGCCGATGGAGCTGATCGTCGCCGGCCACTCTTCACGCTGGGCCACGATCGTGGTGACCGCTTCGGGGGGCGGCTGCATCGCCGCGAACTGCGCGGCCATGGCCTGGAACTGCCTGAACTTGATGAAGGCCAGCCCGGCGATCAGGGCGATCATCAGGACCAGCATCGCAATCATTCGCTTCGCCATTGGTGTCCTCTCTAGATCCGAGGGGCTTCGCCCCTCGGACTCCCCTACACCGTCGCTCGCGCCCTTCGACGTCGCTCAGGGCGCCCCGAGCACTGTCGAGGGGCGGGGGCCCCGATTGCCCCGCTCCGCTCCGGTGGGCGCGCCTGTGGCGCGCCTAGTCCGTACAGCGGACTAATTCCTGTTCACGACCAGCCGCCGCCGAGCGCCCGATACAGCTGCACGATCGACGACAGCTCCTGCTGCCGCAGGCGTGCGAGCTCGAGCTCGCGGGCAAAGAGGCTCCGCTGCGCGTCGAGTACCGGGAGGTAGCTGTCCAGTCCGCCCTGGTAACGCTGGGTCGAGAGCTCGGTGGCGGCGCGGAGCGTCGCCACCAGCCGTTCCTGCTCGGTGCGCTGCTGGCTCGTCTTCGTGTACGAGGCGAGCGAGTCCGACACGTCGCGGAACGCCGTGTAGATCGCGCGCTGATAGTTCACGAGCGCTTCGCGCTGGAGCGCCTCGGTCAGCTGCACGTTCGCGCGCGTGCGTCCGGCGTTGAAGATCGGCGCGGCCGCGCCGATGCCTGCGCTGGCGAGACCGGCGGGGCCGGTCAGCAGATCCGTGAGCGCGCGGCTCTGCACCCCGAGAAAGCCGGTCAGGCTGATGCGCGGGAAATACTCCGCCTTGGCGGCGCCAATCTGCGCGTTGGCGGCGATCAGTTCCTGCTCCGCCTGCCGGATGTCCGGCCGCCGCTCGAGGAGCGCCGACGGCAGTCCGGCGGGGACGCTCGGCGGCGCCTGAAACGCCTCCAGCGCCCGGCCGCGCGGCACCTCCCCGGGCGTGCGCCCGAGCAGCAGGCTCAGCGCGTTCTCGGCCTGCGCGATCTCGCGCTCGATGCCGGCAATCTGCCCGGTGGCCGAGTACAACAGCTGCTCGGCCTGGCGGACGTCGAGCCCGTTCGCCACTCCCCCTTGACGGCGCACTTCGATCAGGCGAAGGCTGTCGGTGGCCGCGCCGCGAGTCCGCGTCGCGATCTCGAGCTCGAGATCGAGCGCGCGCAGCGCGAGGTAATTCTCGGTGACGTCGGCGATGAGCGTGGTGATCACACCGTGGCGGGCCTCTTCCGTCGCGAGGTACCGCGCGCGTGCCGATTCGTTCAAACGCCGGAGCCGCCCCCAGACGTCGATCTCCCAGCTCAAACCGAACCCCGCTTGCACGTAGCTCACGCTGGTGTCGGCGTCGTCCGGAATCCCCTGCGTCGCGCCGACCCTGGACGCCCGGGCCGCGACGAGATCGGCCGAGGCGGTCACTTCCGGAAACTGGCCGGACCTGGTGATCCCGTAAGCCGCGCGCGCCTGGAGTACCCGCTCTGCCGCGATCCGCAGGTCGAAGTTCTGCTTCAGCGCCGTGTTGACGAACTCGGTGAGCTGATCGTCCTTGAAGAGGTCGAACCACTTCAGATCGGCAACCGAGTCGGTCGTGGGTGGCGCCGACGTCGCCCCACGGTAGGCCCCCGGCGTTTCGACGATCGGTCGTTCGTAGTTCGGGCCGAGCGTGCACGACGCGACGGCCGCGGCACACAGGAAAGAGACTGCAATACGCACCAGGATGGACACGATCAACTCCTCCGCCCGTGCTCGAGCGACTGCGAGATCTCGCGCACCAGCTCCGGCATCACGAAGCCGCTTGCCACGAAGCGCACGCCGCGTCGATACATCGCTGTCATCAGGTCGCGACCGGGGGTATCCACACTCCCCACGTCAGTGAGGTCAACGCGGACGCGGCGTATCTCCGGCGTCGCGGTGACTTCACGCCAGCACCTCCCCAGCTCCGGTACCCAGGCGCCTGTCAGATCGCCTTCCAGCTTCAGGAGGCACTCGTCTTCGGCGATGTATGTCGTGATGCGGAGCATGTGTCGAATCCCGTTGCCTGCTCGTGGAGCGATGATCGTGCCGGCGCCGCCGGGCCCGCGACGCTGGTATCCAACATCCAGAGGCATCGGTACTTACGGGGAAAGCGATCGCGCGCCGGACCGCCCGTGCCGACATCGTGCCGAGCCCGCCGGCCGGCACCGTGCCGATCGAGCGGCGCGACTACCAGTCCGCGCAGGTGGCCCCCCCGGCCGCGGTTCGGCCGCCAGGGAACCGCCGGCCGCCGGAACAAGTCTTAGTAGGAATCGGTGGTGCGCCGAGGTGCGTCGCGGGCCGTCTCCAAGGGATGAGCCACGTTGGCGCGCAGTTCACGTATGCTGGGCATGACGGCGCTCTGGTCTCGCGCCGGTTCTGCGGGTCTTATGCACAACAATTCGCTTGCCGTTGCCGAGTTTCCGGCTCGTAGCCGCGATCAGTTGCGCCTGCTCATCCAGGTGTCGGAAGCGATCGCGACCCACCGCGACCTCACGACGCTCTTCCGCGACCTTGCCAGGCAGCTGCCGGCGATCGTGCCGTTCGAGCTGATCGCCCTCTTTCTCCACGATCCGGATCGCAACGTCATGCGCGTCCACATGCTCGGCGGGGCGGACGGCGACCGGATTCCGCCCGGCCTCGAGGTGCCCGTCGACGGGTCGTTCAGCGGGCAGGTGTTCACCACGCAGCGGCGCGTCAGCGTGCACAGCCGGCAGGAAGCGGCGCGCTATCCCTCGACCGCGGCCCTCGTGGACCAGATCGGCGTCGAGTCGTTCTGCATGCTGCCGCTGACGACGACGGTGCGTCCGCTGGGCGCGATGGGGTTCGGCAGCTCACGTGCGGTGGCGTTCGACGAGGCCGAGCTCGAGTTCCTCGAGCTCGTCGTCCGGCAGGTGGCGGTCGCGGTGGACAACGTCCTGCACGACGAGAGCGCCACGGCGGTGCAGGCCGAATTGAGCCAGGAGCGCGATCGGCTGCGCCTCCTGCTCGAAGTCTCGGAGTCGATCGCGGCGCATCGCAGCCTCGACGAACTCTTTCACGATCTCGCGAAGCGGCTTCCTTCGATGGTGCCGTTCGATTACATCAATCTGCTCCTGCACGATCCCGTCAAGGACGTGATGCGCCTCCATATCCTGGTCGCGCCCGAGGGCAGCACGATCCACCCCGGCCTGGAGCTGCCGATCGGCGAATCCGCGTCCGGCCTGGTCTGGCAGACGCAGCAGCCGGTGATCGTCGACGACCTGGACGCCGAGGACCGGTTTCCGCGGCTGATTGCCATGATGCGCGAGAACGGCGTGCAGTCCTTCTGCACCCTCCCGCTGACCACGGCGCTCCGCCGGCTTGGTTCGCTGGGATTCGGACGGTTCACGCAGACGGTGTACGCGCCGGCAGACCTCGCGTTCATGCAACAGGTCGCCAATCAGGTCGCGGTCGCCGTGGACAACGTGCTGCACGACGAGAGCGTCAGGACCGCTCAGCAACTGCTCACGCGTGAACGGGACCGGCTCCAGCTCCTGCTCGAGGTCAATAACGCCGTGGTCTCACGGCTGAACCTGGACGAGGTCTTCACCTCTGTCAGCAGCTGCCTGCAGCGGGTGATCCCGCATGAGCACTCCAGCCTGCTGCTCTACGAACCGGAAACGCGCCAGTTCCGGAAACATGTGCCGCACGTCGCGGGTAAAGAGGTCGTCATCGAGGACTGCCAGGTGGACGCGCAGTCCGCCCGGTCCCCGGCCGGAATCGCCATCACGACGAAGCGGCCTGCACTGTTCGCGGAAGACGATTTGAGAGCGCTCGCCGCGGAGTCGTGCATCGCGAAAATGGTCCTCGACGGAGGATTCAAGTCGGTGTGCAGCGTCCCTTTGCTGTCGCACGACCGGGTGCTCGGGGCGCTGAATGTCGGCAGCGAGCGGGCCGGCGCCTTTTCAGCGGACGACGTGGAACTGCTTGGGCAGGTGGCCCAGCAGATCGCGATCGCCGTCGAGAACGGGTTGGCCTTCCGCGAGATCGCCGAGCTCAAGGAGAAGCTGAACACCGAGAAGCTGTACCTGGAGGACGAGATCCGGACCGAGCACAATTTCGGCGAGATCGTCGGCCAGAGCCCGGCGCTGAAGCAGGTGCTCCAACAGGTGGAGATCGTGTCGCCCACCGACTCGACGGTGCTGATTCAGGGCGAAACCGGAACTGGAAAGGAGTTGATCGCGCGGGCCATTCACAACCTGAGTGGGCGGCGGGACCGGACGTTCGTGAAACTGAACTGCGCCGCGATTCCGACCGGCCTGCTCGAGAGCGAATTGTTCGGGCACGAGAAAGGGGCATTCACCGGCGCGATTGCGCAGCGGCTCGGACGCTTCGAGCTCGCGCACGGCGGCACGCTCTTTCTGGACGAGGTCGGCGACATCCCGCTGGAGCTGCAGTCGAAGCTGCTCCGGGTGCTGCAGGAGCAGGAGTTCGAGCGTCTGGGCAGCACGCGGACGATCCGTGTGGACATCAGGCTGGTGGCCGCGACCAATCGCGATCTCGTGGCGATGGTTGCCGAGAAGCAGTTCCGCAGCGATCTGTACTACCGGCTGAACGTGTTCCCGATCGTCAATCCCCCGTTGCGCGACCGGCAGGACGACATCGCTGCGCTGGTGCGCTACTTCACGCAGAAGTTCGCGAGGCGGATGAACAAGCGCATCGAGCGGATTCCGACCGAGGCTCTGGCCGCGCTGTCCGCCTATTCCTGGCCGGGCAACATCCGCGAGCTGGAGAACCTCATCGAGCGGGCCGTCATCGTCTCGCGCGGATCGCGGCTGGAGATCCCGTTCGCCGAGCTCGAGCAGGCCGGCAAGCTCGCGGCCGCGATCGAGGCCCCCCGCCGGCTGACCACGCTGGAAGAGGCCGAGCGTGAACACATCCGACAGGCGCTGCACGAGGCCAACTGGCAGGTGGGTGGGCCGTCAGGTGCCGCGGTTCGGCTAGGTATGAAACGCACGACCCTCCAATCGAAGATGGCCAAGCTCGGCATCGAGCGCCCTGCCGTCCGCTGACGGCAGCTGAAGGAAAATGAACACCTGATACAGAGTTGGCTGTCGTGTGACAGAAATGTCACGACGCAGGCGAAGGCGTTGAACAGCAGCCGGAGGTTCGCCGCCATTTGACGCGGGTACGGAACTTGACCCTCACCGCGCGTGGGTTACCGCCCGGACGACACCGACCCCCTCGAAATCATGATCGCCCGCCAGAGCATGTGGCGGCGTGTGCTGCTGTTCGTGCTCCTGCTCGGGATCGTGCGACTCCTCTGGCGCCCAGAGTTTCCGAAGCTCGTCGGCATGGGCTGGTTGCTCGTTTCGGCCGCCTCGACGACGACGCCCTCGCCGCCGACGCCGGTTGCGAAAGTCGTCAAGCTGACCGCGGCTCAAGTGGAGCAGCAACTCCGTGTGACGCCGGTCTCGACCGGCTCGCCCCGAAACCACACCTGTGTCCCGGGAGAAAAGGGGTGGGACTACGTGTGCGCCTACAGCGCGGCAAATCCCGCGGTGATTCGAATGAAGATCGGCGTGAGGGTTGGTCCGACCGAGATCGTGGAGGCGTCGATGCCGTACCCAGTCTACGCCTCCCTGCCGCCGGCAACCGGACTCTGAGAGCGATTACCCGTGCCGAGCCGGCAACCCCTCGCCGGGCATGGTCGTCGTCGAGCACTGGTTCGACGAGTTGAAGCAGCGTGTGAATGGAAGTGACAAGTCCAGATCGAGTGGTCAGAAAAAACGGGGGACGGCGCGCCGTGCGCACCGTCCCCCGCTTTCCTGGCTGTCAGCGTCCGCTTTGTGCGGATCGCCTGTCGACTCGAGCGCTTAGAACACGAACCGCACGCCGAGTTGCACCCTGCGTGGTTCGCGCCAGCTTCCCTGTCCTCCAGCGGCATAGCTCCGGATGCGCATGAAGTTAGCACTGGTGATGTCGGTTACCGGGTTGGCCCACTGCGGGTGGTTCAACACGTTCTGCGACTCCACTCGAAGCTCGAGATGGTAGTGGCCGAAGTTGATCGTCCGGAACAACGACGCATCGAGATTCCAGGTCAGCGGTCCGCGGAACTGGTTGCGGCCGGTGTTGCCCCACGCGTTGCCGGGCTGCGAGAAGATTGACGGGTCGTACCACTGCTCGTTTGGACCCGCTTCTCCGAATCCGGCCTTCGCCTCGCCGGTGAGATTGATCGTCTGCGAGCCGCCCTGCTGCTGCAGCAGTCCGTTGTCGCCACCGATGGTGAACGGCCTGCCGGACAGCCAGGACGCCATGCCATTGATCTGCCAGTCCTTGATCACCACTGCCAGCGGATTCGAGCTGTTCTTGGCGAACGGCAACTCGTACACGAAGCCCATCTGCAGCATGTGCGTACGATCGCTGTTGGCCAGCGCGTAGTTGCGGCTGAACTGCGACGGCTGGGCCCACGTGTATCCGCCGCCATCATCCTCAACCTCATTCATCGCCTTGCTCAACGTGTAGGCGCCTTTGAGCATCAGGCCGTTCTTGAAGGGCCGGTTCACCGCCATCTGCAACGAGTTGTAGCGTGCCTTCGCGGCGCTCGCGTAAACATTGATGGCCGCCGTATTCGCCTGTGCGAACAATTTCCTGGCGCCATTGCCGCCGGAATCGGCGTAGTTCAGGTTTAGCGTCGAATAGCCATCTACGGTGGCCGTCCCGGCGTAGCCGACGCTGACCGAAATGTCGAGCGGAAGCCGGCGCTCGATGAACGCGTTATAGGAATGGATCGAGCCGCGCTCCGAGTTGTTCACGTCCGGCGTGGTCATGTCGACGCCCCGCGGCAACGGAATGGTCCCCGCTTCGAGGTTGGGGCTTGGCGCGGCGCCGATGCCCTTGGAAATGTCCCCGTAGGGGGTGAAGCCGTTAATGCCCGCATCGCTGTAGGCAATCGTCAACGGGAAGCGCCCACGCATCGGACGAGTCCACGGCAGCGGGTCGAAGGTCCTGCCGTAACCCGCACGGAGAACCGTGTTCTCGTTGAGACGGTACGCCGCGCCAACGCGGGGGGCCAGAAGCGTGCTGCTGACCTTGATACCCAAGTCCTTCGGGTTGCCGCCGAGGCCGCCGAGATGGACCATGTAGGCAGCGACATCGAGCGTTTCGATGCCGCGGGTCTCACGCTGCATCAGCGGGTAATATTCATAGCGGAGGCCCAGGTTCACCGTGAACTTCTCGTTGACCTGCCACCGATCCGCCACGTACACGCCGTACTGGTTCTCGCGTCCGCTCAGCTCTTCGTACTGAATGGTCTTCGCGTAGTTGCTCATCTGCCCGAGCAGGAATGCGGCGTAGCCATTCCAGCCGCCGACGCTGGAGTAGCCCGGAGTTCCGGTCACGCCGCCGCCAAATGTCAGACCGCCTCGCGGGTTGCCGCCGGATTCCGGCTGCCAGTGGTTGAGTCTGAGGCGGATGTAATCGACGCCCGTCCGAATCTCGTGCCGTCCGGCCACCTTGGTCAGGTTGGCCGATGCGGTGTAGCTGCGCTCGTCGCGCCAGACCGGCGTCCACGTTGAATTGTTGCCAATCACCGAAAGGCCGGTCTCGACCTGCGGCATCCCGCTGTACCGAGTGAGATCGGACGATCCCGGTCCACCGGCCGTATCGGCGTTCAAACCCGGAATGCCCCACACCTCGCTGCCGTAATTGGTGCCGTAGTCGGGGCCCCGGAAGTCCTGCTGCATCGAGTTCACACCGACGCTGGCATCGAACAGCAGTGTCGGGGTGAGCGTCCATGTCTGACCGCCGGTAAACACCATCGTCCTGGTGGGACCGCCACCGGCTTCGTCGAACGGAATGTAGAACAGATCGAACACGTTCGCCTTCATCATCGAGAACTTGCCCCAGATCTGATGCGCGGTCGTCCGGTTCCAGTTCACCTTGAAGTCGTAATTGTCGCGGTCGGCCTTGGGATTGCGGGGAATCTTGGCGTTCTCCAGCAGTCCGTTGCTGGTGCCCGCCGCGTTGGGTGCCGGATAGAGGGCCTGGATATTCCGGGAAACCTGGCTGATGCGGTTGGCAGGAATGATCGCGCCTTCGAAGAACGTGCGGTTCCTGCCGTCGGAGGTCCCCGTCGCGGGGTCCCAAATGCGGAAGCTCGGGTTCAACGCCAGCACTTCGCTGAAGTCGCCCTGGCGCATTTTCGCGGTCGGCACGTTGTAGGTGCTGAAGATGCCCTGACGTTCGGCGTTTCGCTCCCACGATCCAAAGTAGAACAGCTTGTTGCGGCGAACCGGGCCGCCGGCCGTGCCGCCCATGATCGACGTACTCGAATCGACCTTGGCCGGGTCGAAGTATCCGCGGCGCGCATTCAGCTCGTCCTGCTGACGGAAGAAAAAGGCCGAGCCCTTGAACGTGTTGGTCCCCGACTTCGTCTGGACCACCGCCGCCGCTCCACCGGTCATGCCCTGGGCAGAATCGAAGCTGTTGGTCGAGATGTTGACGTTCTCAATCGTTTCTACCGGCGCAACATAGCCGGCATGATGCGGCAGCCACACGTTGATGCTCGCAGCGCCGTCGATTCGCGTGACGTTGTTGTTGCGATTCGTGCCATTGACGTTGACCGACAGCGAACGCGCGGGCGTGTCCGTCTGCGCGTTCTGGAACTCGGGCGGCGTCGCGCCAGGAACGAGGTTCATCAGGTACTGATAATTTCGGTACTGATTCAGCGGCAGGTTCGTCACGTCCTCCGGCCGAAGGTCGGTGCTGATGTCAGCTTTGTCGGTCTTGAGGATGACCGCTTCGGTGGTCACCGTTACCGATTCGCTGAGTGTGCCAACCTCGAGCTTGCCGTTGATGCGGACGATCGATCCAGCGGTAATCGGGATGCCGGTCTGCACGAACTCCTTGAAGCCCTGCAGCACGGCTTTCATCGTATAGGTTCCGCCAGTAATGTTTCGAATCGTATAGGTGCCGGTTTCGTCCGTGACACCGTTCAGTTCGAGGCCGGTGTTTTCGTCTTTGATCGTGACGGTCGCGCCGGGGACGCCGCCGCCTGACGTGTCGGAGATGGTTCCCGTCAGGCTTCCATAGAGGGCCTGCGCGTCAGCAGGAGAAGGCAGCCATGCGATCGCGGCGACAACCGCCACGATCACCACGGCGGGGAGGAGCGGACGACCACGCACACGCATACACGCAACGGACTCGGTCACAATGTCCTCCTTCGAGCGAACCGGAGCCTCGACCCGGCAGGGGAGCCGCCGGGGACCGTCTGGTTGGGCCGGGTGTTTTTACGCACCCCTCCGTGAGCACGGATAAATCACGCGAGGGGCTGCGATGTCAAGGCAGGAGTGGACCATGCAAGGCACTTCGAGGCGCTGGTTGATCGGGGCGGCATGCCTGGCCGGGTTGGTCGGGGCTCTGCTGTCGCATGCTGTCCGCGCTCAAACACAGCCGTTCAGCCCGGAAGTCGACGAGTTCGTCCGGATCTATCTGAAGAATGGCGGGGACAAGCTCACCAACTGGGTTCAAAGGGACGCCACCTCGTCGCCGGACGCGGCACTCCGCGCGTTCAAGCCGATCGCCGGGCTGAGCATCGACCTGGTCGCGTCGGAGCCCGTGATCCGCCAGCCAATCGACCTCCACTTTGACGATCGCGGACGCCTGTGGGTCGTGCAGTACCTTCAATACCCGTTCCCCGCCGGTCTGACCATCACCTCGTACGATCAATATTTGCGCGCGCGTTACAGCGCGGTCCCTGCGGCACCACCGAATCACCTGCGCGGCGCCGACAAGATCACCGTGCTCGAGGACACGAACGCCGACGGCACGTTCGACTCGCACAGGGACGTCATCACCGGTCTCAACATCACGACGAGCGTCGTGACGGGGCGCGGCGGAATCTGGGTCATGAACCCGCCGTACCTGCTGTTCTATCGCGACCGCGACAGCGATGGATCGCCCGAGGGCGATCCGGAGGTTCGGCTGGCCGGGTTCGGCCTCGAGGATACGCACTCGCTCGCCAACAGCCTGACGTGGGGTCCCGATGGCTGGCTCTATGGCGTGCACGGAAGCACCAGCACCGCGCGGGTCAGGGGCATCTCGTTCCTCGGGCAGGCCGTCTGGCGCTACCACCCCGAGGCGGACAGGTTCGAACTGTTCGCGCAAGGCGGCGGAAATCCGTGGACGCTCTCGTTCGACAGCAAGGGCCGCGCCTTCTCTGGAGACAATGGCGGCAACAGCCGCGGATTCCACTGGGTCGAAGGCGGACGCTACGAGAAGAACTGGCCGAAGCACGGGCCATTCACCCGGCCGTTCTCGTTCGGCTTCATCCCGCACATGGACCATGCCGGGTACGCCGCGCGGTTCGCGATGACCGGCGTGATCTACGAGGACGGAAAGCTGCCGGGGTACGAAGGACAGCTCATTTCCGGCATGGCGCTCACCAGCCGCATGCAGGCCACGCGCCTGATGGCTGAGGGATCGACGTTCAGGACCGTCGATACCGATGCGCTCCTGACGACCGCGGACCGGAGCTTCCGTCCGGTCGATACGGCCGTCGGGCCCGACGGCGCGTTGTACATCGCCGACTGGTGCGACATCCGGATGGATCACACCGATCCGCGCGACACCTGGGACAAGTCCTGCGGCCGGATCTGGCGGCTGCGCGCCAGGGACTCGCGGCCGGCGCCTCGCGTCAACCTGGCCGGGTTGAGCAGCCAGGAGCTCGTGCAGCTGCTGGGCGACGGAAGAAAGTGGTACCGCGAACACGCGCGACGGCTGCTCGGCGAACGTCAGGACCGTTCGCTCGTTCCGCAGTTGCGGCAGCTCGTACGCGACCGGCGAGGCGCCTCCGCACTCGAGGCCTTGTGGGCGGCGAACCTGATTGCGCCGATCGATCCCGCCTGGACCTCCGAGCTCCTGGCGCATCCCGACGCCGCCGTTCGCGCCTGGGCCCTGCGGCTGTTCAGGCCCGAGTCGATCGTTCCCTCGATGCGCGACAGACTGGTGAGACTCGCCCGCACCGAACCCGACGCTGAAGTAAGGAGCGAGCTCGCGAACATGACGGCGCGTCTCACACCGGAGGCGGCGCTTGCGGTGCTCGGGGCACTCGCCGAGCGGGAAGAAGACGTTTCCGACCGGCACATCCCGTTGCGAATCTGGTGGGCGCTCGAACAACACGTCAGCGGTGAACCGGATGCCGTCCTGAGCTGGGTCGAGAAGTCGGGCGTGTGGCACGCTCCGGTGTTCACCCAACACATTGCCGGCCGTTTGGCGCGGCGGCTGGCAGCGGAGCGCGGGGACCAGCAGTCGTTCACGCGCATCGACCCCGACGAGAACTGGAAGGCCTACGCAGAACACCCGCGCACGCTCATGCCGGGCGGGAAGGGCGACTACACGGATTGGCAGGGTAACGAGACCCCGGAGGTCCGCGAAAGGAACCTGAGGCGCCTTGCGCGGTTGATGCAGAGTGCCCCCACCCCTGCGGATCGTGATCGGTTGCTCGCCGCTGCCGGAGCGGCCGACACGACTCGACCGGCCGGTCCGATCGACAGTGGGTCAGGCAGAGAGGCGTTTCTCACGTATTGCGCCCCTTGCCATCAGCCGGACGGCAGCGGCATGGCGCGCCTGGCCGCACCGCTGCGCAATTCGCCGTGGGTGCTGGGCCGCGAGGACCTGTTGGCCCGGATAGTGCTGAACGGCCTCAAAGGCGACCTGCTGATGCCGCCGATGGGGACGCTCGATGATCGCCAGCTCGCGGGAATACTGACCTACATCCGCAGTGCGTGGGGGCACGACGCGGCGCCGGTTTCGCCTCAGACGATGGCGCAGGTTCGCGCGGCCTCCGCAGCGCGTCAGACGCCGTGGACCGCGGCGGAGCTTTCGGCGCTGGGGCGGTAGCCGAACGCCGGCCACAGCCTTCCGGCTAAAGCCGGAAGCCACACTAATCTAAGATCACACAATCGTATTGGAGAGAGGTACGACATGCGCACTCCGCTCAGAGCGCTCGTGACGGTCGCGGTCGTCAGCGGCCTCACCCTCCCCTCGCTCGCGCAGGACGACCCGCACTCCGAGACGCGGAGCGGCCGGACAATGAAGCCGGTGATCACGGGACGACAGTACGCCGTCACGTCGATGAAGCATCAGGCAACGGAAGCGGCGGTCAGGATCCTCGAGAAGGGGGGCAACGCGTTCGATGCCGCCGTCGCCGGTCAGGCCGTGCTCGCGCTCGTCGATCCCGCCAACAACGGCTACGGCAGCGATGCCGTCGTACTCCTGTACGACGCCGCGGCCCGGAAGGTGTGGTCGATCAACGCGGAAGGGCCCGCGCCCAGGCTGGCGACAATCGAGTGGTACCAGCAGCACAACGACGGGAAGCTCCCGGACAGCGACGGCCTCCTCTCGGCCACCGTTCCCGGCGTGGTGGACGCCTGGTGCACCATGCTCGATCGCTGGGGCACCATGAGCTTCGCGCAGGTGCTGCAGCCCGCGCTCGAGATTCTCGAAGAGGGCCTTGTGCTCACTCCCGGACTCGCGCGGTCGATGGGCGCGAACAAACTGAAGAAGTATCCGTCGAGCGTGAATCTCTACATGCCCGGCGGCAAGCCTCCGGCGGCGGGCTCCGTCTTCAGAAACCTCGATGCCGCGCGGATGCTCCGAAAACTGCACGACGCGGAAAAGGCCGCCGGCCCGGACCGCCGCGCCGGCCTGCGCGCCGCGCGCGATCGCTTTTACAAGGGCGACATCGCCCGGTCGATGGCGGAGTTCTCCGAGAAAAGCGGCGGCTTGTTCCGCTACGACGATTTCGCCTCCTACACCGCGCTCGTCGAAGCGCCGGTGTCCACAAACTATCGCGGCTACGATGTCTACAAGAACCCGTCGGCCAGCCAGGGGCCGGCGGAGCTCTTCGCCCTGAACATGCTCGAGGGCTACAACCTGAAGCAGCTCGGGCACAACAGCGCCGCCTTCATTCACACGAGCGCCGAGGCGCTCAAGCTGGCCCTCGGCGATCGCGAGAAGTATCTCGGCGACACGGCGTTCATCACGATCCCCTACGAGGGCCTGCTCTCCAAGGAGTACGCCGCCGAGCGCCGGACGCTGCTCGATCCCGACAAGGCGTCGCTCGAGCTCCGCCCCGGCGATCCGGCGAAGTTCATGAAGAAGACCGATGCGCTGGTCCGGCCCTTTCATGTCACGACCACCGGTGCGGCCGATCACGTCGGCGACACCAGCTACATCGCCGTCGTGGACAAGGATCGGAACATGGTCAGCTTCGAGCCGAGCCTGCACAGCGGCTGGGGCACGGGAGTCGTGATGGGCGATCTCGGGTTCATCCTCAATTGCCGGGGGGACTACTACTCCCTCGTGCCCGGCGAGGCGAATGCGCTCGAGCCGGGCAAGCGCCCCCGCAGCACGCTTCAGAGCACGCTCGTGATGAAAGACGGCCGGCCCTACATGATCCTGGGCAGCCCCGGCGGCGACGATCAGATCATGCGGACGATGCAGACCCTCATCAACGTGATCGACTTCGGCATGAACATCCAGCAGGCGATCGAGGCGCCGCGCTGGTCCACGCGCAGCTTCCCGGCGTCGCCATTTCCACACACGATGTACCCGGGCGATCTCTCCGTCGAGGACCGCGTCCCGGTCGCGGTGCAGAAGGCGCTTTCCGCGAAAGGACACAAGTTGACGGTGTCGGGCCCGTGGTCGCTCGGCGCGAACGCGGCGATTGTCGTGGACGTCGAGCGCGGCGTGCTGGGCGCCGGCGCCGACGTCCGGAACGACGCCTACGCCTGGGCGCGATAAACGCGCGGGCTGCCCGATCCGGCGCCGCGCTCCGTACGGAGTGACACATGCTTCCTCTTCAACGTCGACTCGCGATCCTGGCGGGTGTGCTGTTGGTGGTCGTCGGCTGCGTCCCCGTGTCGTCGGCCCAGGTCCGGCAGCCCAACATCGTGATGATCGTCGGTGACGACATGGGGTACGCCGACATCGGCGTGCACGGAAGCAAGGACATTCCCACGCCACACATCGACGCGCTGGCGAAAGGCGGCGTTCGGTTCACCGATGCCTACGTCACTGGCCCGCACTGCAGCCCGACCCGGGCCGGACTGCTGACCGGCCGCTATCAGCAGCGCTTCGGGCACGAGGTCAACATGGGCGCCGATGCCGGCCCGAACGGCGGGCTCCCGCCGAGCGAGAGGACCATGGCCGATCGGCTGAAAGCCGCGGGATATCGAACCGCGCTGTTCGGTAAGTGGCATCTCGGATCCGCCGCGCATCTTCACCCGATGTCCCGCGGCTTCGACGAGTTCTACGGGTTTCTCGGAGGAGACCACTCCTACTTCGAGTCGACGGAGAACGGTACGAATCCGTTGTACGACGGCAGAGATCGTGTCGAAGCGAGCGGATATCTGACCGACGTCCTGACCGATCGCGCGGTCACCTTCATCAAACTCGAGAAGTCCCGGCCGTTCTTCCTCTATCTCGCGTACAACGCCGTGCACACGCCGATGCACGCGCCCGAGAAGTACCTGGCCCGATTCAGCGGGATTGGGGACGAGCAGCGCCGCACCTACGCGGCGATGATGTCCGCCATGGATGACGGCATTGGCCGAGTGGTCGCCGCGCTCCGTGACGAAGGCCTGGAGGAGAACACCCTGATCTTCTTCTTCAGCGATAACGGTGGCCCAATCATGCCCGGAACGACGATCAACGGATCGACCAACACGCCGCTGCGCGGATCCAAGCGTCAGACATGGGAGGGCGGCATCCGCGTGCCCTTCATGATTCGCTGGAGGGGAAGGCTTCCGGAAGGAAAGATCGACTCGCGTCCGATCATCCAGCTCGATGTGCTCCCGACCGTGCTGGCCGCCGCAGGCGTCGAGCCTAAGGTCGAATGGAAGCTCGACGGCGTCAACCTTCTTCCGTATTTGAGTGGCAAACGTCAGGACGCGCCGCACGAAGCGTTGTACTGGCGGCTGTTCGGGCACATGGCCATCCGCAAGGGTCCGTGGAAGCTGGTGAAGACGATGGAAGGTCCGTTACTGGTGGCGGACACGACGAGTCCGGATCTGTCAGGGGCGCAGCTCTTCAACCTGGCGAACGACGTCGGCGAGCAACACGATCTCGCAGCGACGAATACCGGGAAAGTCAAGGAGCTGACCGACGACTGGCTGCGCTGGAACAAGGAGATGGCGAAGCCACTCTGGGGGCCCGGTGCTGGTGGAAGGGGACGGGGAGGAGAATGACACAGAGATCCGTAGTTCTGCTCGGGCTGCTGCTCGCTTCCGCCTGCGCGCGCCCGGTGGCGCAACAGCCCTACGACGTCCTGATCACCGGCGGCTCGGTGCTGAACGGCGAAGGGGCTCCCGCCGTCCGAGCCGACGTGGGGATTCGCGGCGGGCGCATCGCGGCCATCGGCGACCTCGGGACCGCGGCGGCGGCGCGTCGAATCGAGGCCACCGGTTTGACCGTCGCCCCAGGCTTCATCGACATCCACAACCACTCGGACTACACGATCCTCGCAGAACCGAAATCCGAGAGCATGATCCGCCAGGGCGTGAGCACGATGGTGCTGGGCGAGTCGCGATCGGCGGGACCGATCAAGGCGGGAGCCGAGGAAGCGCGTGCCCGCGCCGACGGCGTGACCGCCGACTGGACGACACTCGGCGGGTACTTCGCGAAGCTCGAACAGCAGCACATGTCGACGAACATCGCGTCGTACGTCGGCGAGGAGCAGGTATGGACGTACGTGAAGGGCTACGGCCAGTCCACGGCGACGCCGCAGGAGCTCGACGAGATGAAGCGCCTGATCGCCGCGGCAATGGAGGAGGGAGCGATGGGCCTCTCGACCGCGCTGCTGCAGCCTCCCTCGAGCTTCGCGACGACCGCCAATCTGATCGAGCTCGCCAGGACCGCGAAGCAGTACGGCGGCATCTACTCCTCCCATATCCGTGATGAGGGCGAGGGTGTCTTCCGCGCAATAGACGAGGCGATCCAGGTGGGCAAGGGGGCCAGGATTCCCGTCGACATCATTCACATGAAGATCGCGCACAAGAAACTGTGGGGCCGCGCCAACGAGATCATCGCGATGGTGCAGAAGGCGAGAGACGAGGGGTTCGACATCCGCGCCAACGTCTACCCCTACACCGCAGGTCAGAACAATCTGTCTTCGATCGTTCCCCCGTGGGCGCACGACGGCGGCCGCGAGAAGCTGCTCGAGCGGCTCAAGGATCCATCAGCGCGGAAGCGGATGCGCGGGGAGGTCATGAACGGCCTGCCGAACTGGTACAACCACTACCTCGCGACCGGGGACGGCTGGGCCGGGATGATCCTCGTGATGCTCAAGCACGAGCGCAACAAGCCGTTCCAGGGCAAGCGCATGAGCGAGCTCATCGCCGCTCGCGGAGGTCATCCGGCCGACGTCCTCTTCGATGTGCTGCTCGAGGAAGGCGGGAGCGTGCCGACCGTGTTCTTCCATCATTCCGAGCCCGACATGCAGCTGATCATGCAGCAGCCGTGGACGTCGATCGGCTCGGACGGCAGCGCGGTGAGCCCGGACGGCCCGACCGGCCGCACCCATCCGCACCCGCGCTACTACGGCACCTTCCCGCGGGTGCTCGGACGCTACGTGCGCGAGTCGAAGGTGATCACGCTGCCTGAGGCGGTGAAGAAGATGACGAGCATGAACGCCGACAAGCTTGGCATCGCCGATCGCGGCCGCTTGAAGGAAGGGCTCGCCGCCGACGTGACGGTCTTCGATCAGGATCGCGTGCTCGATCGCGCCACCTTCGAACAGCCGCACCAGTTCCCGGTGGGCATCAAGTACGTCCTCGTCAACGGCGTCGTCACCGTCGACAACGAGCAGCACACGGGCGCCCTCGCAGGACGGGTGCTCTATGGGCCGGGGAAGCAGCGCGCCGGGGCAACTCGAGGAGGCGCTCCATCCCGGTTGCCAGGTGGGAATTGAGTACGGCAGTCGCGCCAGATGCTCGCGGGGAGCTGCAATGACGTTGCGCTCGCTCTGCAAAAAATGGCATCGGTCGGGCGGCGCAGTCGTACTGGTGGCCTGCATGCTTGTCGGCGGGGCCTGCCGGCAGCAGGCAGGATGATGAAGGGTCACAATTTGAGGGCCCGATTGCTCTCGACCGACAATCGTCGCAAGATCGGGTTGTGGCTCCGAATTTCCAGCAGGCCGCCGGGCTCCTGGCCGAGGTCGGCGAACGCTTCGACGCACGCAACTGGGTCCTCGGAACAAGCGGGAACTTCAGCGTCGTCCTCGGCCGCGACCCGCTCAGGTTGGCCATGACACGCAGTGGCATGGCGAAAGGTCGTCTCGATCTCGATGCGATCGTCGAAATCGACGGTGATGGCACCGTGGTGCGCCCAGCCGGCGCAAGGCCGTCGGCGGAAGCGCTGCTGCACGTCGAGATCGTCCGTGCCCGCGGGGCGGGCGCCGTACTTCATACCCACTCAATCTGGTGCACAATCCTTTCGAATCGCCATGCCTCTGCCGGCGGGCTCGGCATTGCCGGCTACGAGATGTTGAAGGGCCTCGAGGGGATTTCCACCCATGAGCACGAGGAGTGGATTCCAATCCTCGAGAACGATCAGGACATGACCCGCCTCGCCGGGCGGCTCCGTCAGGTGCTTGCGGAACACGCGGCCTGTCACGCGTTCCTCCTTCGTCGTCATGGCATGTACACCTGGGGACAGACGTTGCCCCAGGCCGTTCGCCACGTCGAAATCGTGGAGTTTCTTCTGGAGACCGTCGGGCGGACAGAAGCAATGGAGTCACCATCATGGCAATCGTGAGAATTCCCGCCGAGGACGTCACGCTGAGGGAGCCGGCCGAGGTCGGATCATTCCTCGCGCGGTTTGGCATCGAGTACGAACAATGGACGCCCGATCGCCCGCTGCCGGCTGACGCGCCGCCGGACGTCGTCCTTGCCGCCTACGGCCGCGAGGTCGAGGCCTTGAAGGCGCGCGGCGGCTACGTGACGGCCGACGTGATTGACGTGAAGCCCGAGACGCCGAACCTCGATGCGATGCTCGCGAAGTTCAGCCGCGAGCACTGGCACGACGAAGACGAAGTGCGGTTCATCGTCGAGGGTCGCGGCCTGTTCCACGTGCATCCGGCGGAGAGCGCGGTCTTCGCGATCGAAGTCGAAGCCGGTGACCTGATCCGGGTCCCGCGCGGCACTCACCACTGGTTCGATCTCTGCGCCGATCGGCGGATCCGCGCGATCAGGCTGTTCCAGGATCCCTCGGGCTGGACACCGCACTACACGGATACCGGTGTCGACCAGGGATTCCAGCCGGTGTGCTTCGGCCGTTCCTACGTCGCGCCGATTCAGCCGATTCGCGTGTGAACCCCAATCCGGCCGCGGCCGGGATCGGCGCAGTCCTCCTGGATATCGAGGGCACGACCACGCCGATTGCCTTTGTCACGCAGGTGCTGTTCCCGCACGCGCGAACACACCTGCGTTCCCACCTCGAACGGCACGCGCGTTCGCCGGCGTACGAGACGCTGTTCGCTGCCTTCCGCGAAGAGCATGCCGCCGATTCGCTGCGCGGCGAGCCCGTACCCTCCTGGGCCGACGAGCCGGCATCCGCCCGGCTCATGGCGGTCGTTGCCTACGCCGAATGGCTCATGGATCGCGATCGCAAGTCGCCACCACTCAAGGATCTGCAGGGCAGGATCTGGGACGACGGCTATCGGCGTGGCGAGCTGGTTGGCGAGGTGTTTCCGGATGTGCCTGGTGCGTTTCGCCGCTGGCAGGAACGCCAGGTGCCGGTCGGCATCTTCTCCTCCGGAAGCGTGTTGGCCCAACAGCTGCTGTTCGGCCATTCATCCGCCGGCGACCTGACGCCGTTTCTTCGCTGGTACTTCGACACCCGCGTGGGAGCGAAGGTCGAGGCGGACAGCTATCGCGCGATTGCCCACACGATCGGCCTGCCGGCCGGTTCCATCCTGTTCGTTTCGGATGTCACCGGGGAATTGATCGCGGCACGTGCCGCTGGAATGCAGGTCCGACTCTCAATCCGGCCGGGCAACGCGCCACAGCCCGAGGCGGCCGCGTTCGAAGTGCTGACCAGTCTCGCCGAACTCTGAGGCGACTGGTAACTGGTTCACAGTTCGGCGGTCTCGGCCAACGCGCCCTGTGTCTCCACTCGCAGCCGGGGATGGAGGTTGACCGTTCCCCCCAGGTCCGGGTCGTTGACATGGATGACCGCATGCGGTCCGCGGCAGCGATCCCGGCGCTCCACGCTGTCCCAGACAACGGTCTCGACCGTGAGATAACCATGCCCTGTATTCGCTTGCAGGTCCATCGTCGCGACGAACTGGCCGGGTTCCGACAGCCTCGGCTCGCGCGCCGATAGATCCAGTACGAAGACGTCTTTGACAGTCTGAAGTGCCCGCACGCGGACCGCAAGCCGCAGGTTCGCGGGGGGTGTGCCGCGCACCTCGCCGCGAAGCGTAATCGTGACCCACTCGCCCGAGCGCACGGGACGCCTCGGCTCGACGGTGAGGGAGGTGAACGCAAAGGGAATGCTCTCGTCGGTCTCCTGCTCGGTGTGCAGGCCGTTCATGATGTAGTGCGAGATGCACTCGTCCGGGGAGCCCCGCTTGACGATCCGCCCATGGTCGAGCAGCACACAGTGCGTGCAGAGCGAAGCGATGCGATCGAGCTGGTGCGACACGATGACCACCGGCAGGCCCCGGCGCATCTGGCTGAGACGATCGAAGGCCTTGCGCTGGAACCGGAAATCGCCGACGGCGAGCACTTCGTCGACGATGAGAACATCGGGGCTCATGTGCGCCGCGATCGCGAACCCCAGGCGCGCGTTCATGCCGCTCGAATAGCGCTTCACCGGCGTGTTGATGAAGTCACCGAGCTCCGAGAACGCGACGATGTCGTCGAAGCGCGAGGCAATTTCACGCCGCGTCATGCCCATGATCGCACCCTGGAGAAAGACGTTCTCTCCGCCGGTCAAATCCTGGTGGAAGCCGCCGGCGATCTCGATCAGCGCCCCGACGCGGCCGCGAACGCCGCATCGGCCCGACGTCGGCTGCAGGATGCGCGTCAGCAGCTTGAGGATGGTCGATTTCCCGGCGCCGTTCGGCCCGATGATGCCGAGGGCCTGGCCGGGCCCCACCGAGAACGAGACGTCCTGGATGGCCCAGAACTCTCGCGCGCCAAGCGCGTCGCGCTGGCGGCGCCGCCGGAACAGGCGTGAGGCCGCCGCCGGAATCAGGTCGCGCAGGCTGTCGTGGAATTCACCACGCCGGAATTTTTTCCAGACCTGCTGGAACGCGACACGTCCTTCAGCCACAGAGGGTCCTCTCATACGTACTCAGCGAACTTGGGCTCGGTGCGATGGAAGATCAGCAGGCCGCCCGTGAGCATCACGATCGACCAGCCGGCGCTGTAGGCGAGATACCAGGGACTCCAGGCGAGCACGGCTCCCTTCCGCGCCATCTCGATCACCGGCGACAACAGGTTGTGGTCGTACACGATGCTCAAGCGCAGACCCTCGAGGATCGGCGCCAGCGGGTTCAGCATCATCACCCGGGCCCCGGTCGGACCGAACATCTGCGGCTCGAAGAAGACCGGCGTGAAAAAGATGCCGAACGACAACAGCACCTGGACGATGTACTTGACGTCCCGAAAGAACAGGTTGGCGCAGCCGACGAGGAGCGCGAAGCCCGCGGTGAAGGCGACGAGGATCGCAAGCAGCGGAATGGCCCACCAGGCGGCCAGACCGAAGTCCACCCCGACGACGAGGCACACGAGCAGCAGGGCTCCGAGTCCAATGGACGAGTCGAACATCTGAGCGAGCGTCGAGGCCAGTGGCAGGACCTCCCGAGGAAAGTAGATCTTCGTGACGAGGTTGGAATTCCCGGTCAGACTGTTGATGCTGAACCCGAGGGCCCCGACGAAAAACGCCCACGGGACGGCCTTGATCGCGATGCCGACGACTTCCTCCGGCACCAGCGGCCGGCCTCCCACGAATGCCATCGCGACGCGCACCAGCGCACCAGCGGCCACGATCAGGACCGGCATCAGGACGGCCCACACCAACCCCATGACCGCCTGCTTATAGCGCACCCGGATGTCGCGGCGCGTGAGCTCATAGAGCAGGCCGCGATGAGTCCATAACTCGCGACGCAGGATGAAGCGCAGATCGCCGAAGAGCGATCGCCGCTCCTGCAGCGGCAGCAGCCAGTCGTCGTCTCTTATTTCGTCCACGCCCGGATGGTAGGGCCAGGACTGCACGGAAGAAGAAGTGGGCAGAGAGCCTCCTGCAGAGTCAAGCAATGAGGGTGCCAGATCGCGGGTTCGGGAGTTCGCGGGCTCGCGGGTTCGAAACCCGGGTCATCAGAGGCAACCAGCCGCTCGAATGCGCATCAGTTGCCTCTGGTGACCACCAACCTGTCGAGCTCGCGAGCCCGCGAACTCGCGAACCTGCGAATTTGATTGGCGTTCCATTTGCACCTTTTGAGTGTCCTGCGATCCGAAAGAAGGAAGTCCAGGTGCTGCACGCGTCACGAGCAACGCCGGTCGAGTATTCGCCACGCAGCCCTCGATGCCGCCTGCACGTCGCCGTGTACTCGCGCCTCTCGGGGCTCGACCATCCGTATTTCAGGCTGCTGCATCGGGCTCTCGCACGTCGTGGCGTTGCCACTTCGGGGTCGGTCCAGATCGGTGTCTCCTGGCTGCGTGCGAACCGCGGGCTGATTGACGCCGTGCACTTCCACTGGCCCGAAACCATCTGGCGCGATCGCCGGCCCGGGGCCCATCATGTCGTGTCGCGTGCCCTGCACGGGTGCCGTGAGCTGCTGCGGATCGCCCGCTTCCTCCGCGAGGCTCGCCGGCTCGGCATCACCCGCATCTGGACGATCCACAACCTCGAGCCTCACGAGGGGGCGTCGCTGTGGGATCGACTCGGGTATCGCCTGATCGGCCGCTCTGCGGACATCGTGGTCAGTCACAGCGTCTGGTCGCTCCAGGAGGCGAAGCGAGCCCATCGCATTGGCCGCGGCAAGTCGATCATCCTGCCGATGGGAACGATGCACGAGGCCTATCCGCCGCCGCGCCCGCGAGACACCGTGCTCGCCGAGCTCGGGCTCGATCCTGCCTTGCCGATGGTGTCCTGTCTCGGACGTCTGCGCGAGTACAAGGGACTCCATGTCGCGTGTGCCGCCGCCAAACGGCTGAGCGGCAGGGTGCAGCTCGTCGTTGCCGGGCCGCCGCAGCCGGGGTTCGACGTCGCCGTGTTGCGTGAGGTGCTCGGCCGGGTGCCGTCCGCGCTCTTCCTGCCGCGGCACCTGAACGATCAGGAGTTCGCGGACTTGATGTGCGCGAGCGATGCCGTGCTCCTTCCATACCGAGACGTGACGGGCAGTGCCGTATTGCTCACGGCGATTGGTTTCGGTCGCGCCATAATCGCCTCTGACCTGCCGTACTTTCGCGAGGTCTTTGCCGCAGAGCCCGAGGCCGCCGCGCTTGTCGCCGGCACGGATCCGGCGGCCTGGGCCGCAGCGATCGATGGCGTGTTGTCGCGCCCGCTCGCGACGCGTCAACGTGCGGCGCTCAGGCTTGCCGACCGCTACTCATGGGACCACGTGGTCGCGCCGCTCGTCGCGGCGCTCGAGGCGGCCCGTGGCTGACGCTCGATGTGCCGTGGAACCCGGCGCCGTCTCTCAGCGTCGCAGGCGGCCCTCCAAGGCCGTGGCGACGAGCTGGGAGATCTGTTCGACGCGCTGATCCCAGGTGTTGTGACCGGCCACGGCCTGGCGCGCCAGGCGCAACTCGGGTGAGTCGAGCGTCAAGGCTTCTTCGATCACGGCAATCCATTCGTCCACGCCGCTGGCCACCCGCACTAACGGTTTTACGTCATCTGCGAAGTCCAGCGGCACACTGACAATCGGTTTCCCCGCCGCAAGGTATTCGTACATCTTGAGGGAATCACCGAGTTGGATGTTGCGGGTCAACTGATAAGGCATCAAACAGACATCCATCGATTTCAGATAGGCCGGGAGCGAGTCGAACCGCCGCCGTCCAAGAAAGTGCACGTTGGGCAGGGCCTTGAGCTCGCGGAGGTCATCACCACCGGAGACATGAGCCGGGCTTTCCGGTCCGATCACGACCAGCGACCACCCGGAACGCCTGCGGAACACCTCGCCGAGCAGGCGCGCGTCGAAATACTCAGGTACTACCCGCGTGACGCACCCGATAATCGGCCCCGGAATCGACCCGATGTCGGACGGGACGATCGTGCCGGGCGCGAGGGCTGTCCCGAAATAGTCGGCGTCCACGCCGTTGCGAACGACGAAGGTCTGCGGATTCAGGCCGACGCGCCGTTCGCGGAGCCCCGGCGTCACGGTGAACACGAGGTCGGCCCGCCGAAGGAGGCGCGCTTCCTGCGCCTCGAGCTCCTCGCGGTTGGCGCCGCGGAACGCCGAGTACTCGTCGTAGCAGTGGTAGACGACGAGAGGTGCTTCGAATCGCTCGACAATGTCGATGAACGCCGGGTGCCACACGTAGAGGATCGGACGAGCCATCCCGAGGTGATCCAGCAGGCGGCGGATGTACGACGCCCGCAGACCTTCCAGCGGCCGATTGAGCGCCGGGCGGCTGCTGTAGGGCAGCCAGGGGGGAGGTTCGAACGTGAAAAGTCCATGGCTGACCTGTGTGAGTCCGCTCTGTGCGAGCCCACCGTGCAGCAACCCGTGGACGGCCCGGCGCACGTGCGTCGCCGGAGGTGACACCAGCAGCACACGCCTGCCCGCCGCCAGGCGGGACAGGACGTGGTGACGGCACCTGGGGACGTCCGTCCACCGATCGCGTGCGAACGACAGAACGGGGATGCCGTTCAGCTGCGAGCCGACAGCAGTCGTCATGATCGACCGTTACAGGTGCAAATTCCGGTGCCATGTATGGCTTGACGAGGCGCATCCGGGACGTAATGTCGCCTCAGCAACAGATCCGGCCCGCGCTGGCAGGCACGTACTATGGATAGGACCTTGTTTGTGCCGGGTGAAGTACGGCCCCATGTGGCCGGGCGGCCGCGATGAGCGTCGACCGTCTTCGCGACCAGATCCGATCGACGCTGGCTCCCTTGGCCGAGGGCCACGGGACGTGTGACTTCGTCCATTGTCTCGATCATTCGAACGTTGGCGGCACCGCGATCTGGCATGGCGCGACCTTGTGGCTCTCGGAGGGCGTATCACGATCGGCTAGCGAACGCCCGATAGTTCAGCTAGCGCTGACCGCGCACTTCGAGAGAGCGGAGAACCTGGCTACCGCACGACAGCTGTTCGACGTGCATCCCAACCTTACACCGCTCGTCCGTGATCGCTCCAGCTTCGACCTTCACGAGACCTGGACGGCCGGCGCATCCGGGGTGCGGTGGGCGGCGTCGCCGTCGGAGGCCATCGCCGTCGCGCGATCGTTGTTGAAACCATGATGGTCTCCCTGGTGATCAGCACGAGGAACCGCGCACCGCGGCTCCCGGAGCTTTTCGCCCGGCTGTCCCGACTCGAGCCACCCGATGCAGGCTGGGAGCTGATCCTCGTGGACAACGGATCCACGGATGCCACGCCCGCCGCGATTCGCGAGTTCGCGGCAGTAGCCCCCTGTGCCGTTCACTGCGTCCACGCCGCCACGCCGGGCCTGTCGCATGCGCGAAATGCCGGACTCAGTCGCGCTGCCGGACGCATCGTGGTATTCACCGACGACGACTGTTATCCGCAGCCCGACTATCTGCGCGCGATCGTCGACGTGTTCGAGCGCCATCGACCTGGTGTGCTCGGCGGACGCGTGGTGCTCCATGACGCGAGCGACGCACGAGTCGGGGTGAAGGACGTTCCCGACGCGTTCGAGATCGCGCCACGCACGTTCGTGCGTCCGGGGATCCTGCACGGTGCCAACCTGGCCGTCCGGCGCGAGGTGCTGGCCGCCGTCGGTGGTTTCGATCCGCTGCTCGGCGCGGGCACACGGTGCATGGCCGGCGAGGACACCGATTTCGTCGCGAGGATTGTGTGGGCCGGCTGGACCGCCCGCTACGATCCCGCGCCGTCCGTCGCACATCACCACGGTCGGAAGCCCGGAGCCGCGGCGGACCTGCAGCGGCAAGGCTACGATCGCGGAAGCGGCGCCTACTATGCCAAATGGGCGCTCGACCCACGGGCGAGGCGCACGTATCTTCGCGAGTGGTACGGCAGCGCGCGGCGCATGCTGCGGAAGAGAGACCCTCGTCCGCTCGGGCGCGAGGTGGCAGGTGCCTCGCGATATCTCCTCGATCGACTTCTGCACGCTGAGCCCGTACCGCGCTTCGATCGCCCCAGTACCGATCACCATGTTGCAGCTGCACGGAACGGTCGACTCTAGATGAAGGTTGGCATCACCGGCCATCAACACCGCGCTGGCATTCGCTGGGCATGGGTCGCAGCAGCAATTCGCGCCGAGCTGGCGAGCCTCGCTGAGAGTGCGTCCGCTCTCTCGTCGCTTGCTGCGGGAGCTGACCAGGTGTTTGCGGATGTTGCACTGGACCTGCGCATGCCGCTCATTGCGGTGCTACCCCTCGAGAACTACGAACGCTTTTTCAAAGGAGCCGCGCTTCGGGATTACCGTCGTCTAGTCCGACGAGCGCAGATCGTTGAGTTGAAGGGGAGCGGCGACCCGCAGCACGCATTCTTCGAAGCGGGAAAGTACATCGTGAGTGCGAGCGATTTGCTCATTGCCGTGTGGGACGGTGAGCAAGCAGAAGGTCTAGGCGGAACCGGAGATGTCGTGAAGTACGCTCAGGAACAGCGACGCGGCATCGTTCATCTGAATCCGTGCACGGAGGCGATCTCGAGGCTGTAGCAGGCTGCCGGATTCGTGAGTGCTGTCGCGCAGGGGCCGGGGCAGCGCGCCGGCGTACCAAACACGAGGGCCGTTGTTCATCGGCCAGATCGCTGCAGCGCCGGCCACGTGACTAGTTCGACCTGACGAAGCGGCGACAGCGGTTGCCCGCAAGGCCGTGCTGTACAGTAAGGACATGCTTCGTCAGACCGTTGTTTTTCTGCTGGCGCTGGCCGCGGCTGCTGCACCGGCGCAGGGTCAAACGTGCCCGGCGGCCGCCGATATCGTCCGTGGCGCCACTGGAGCCGTCGCCGACGTTCGATATCTTGCGGACGATGCGCTTGCGGGCCGCCTGGCCGGCAGCGCGGGCGAACGCTGCGCGGGCGAGTACATCGCCGGCGAGTTCGCCAAAGCGAAGCTCCGGCCGGCGGGTGACAACGGCACTTATTTTCAGAGCCTGTCGCTCGCGTCCGCACTCAACCCTCATGCGCCCGGCGGCACCGGCCGCAACGTGATCGCGGCGTTCGACGGTGCCGACCCCCGGCTGAAGGATGAGTGGATTGTGATCGGCGCCCACTACGACCATCTTGGGGACGGTGGGAGCTCGTCGCTCGCTCCGGGCGAGAAGGCCATTCACAACGGTGCGGACGACAACGCGTCGGGAGTCTCGGTCGTGCTCTCGGCGGCACGCGCGTTCGCCGGCGGGCCGCGTCCGGCCCGAAGCGTGCTCTTCATGGCGTTCACGGGGGAGGAGTCCGGACTGCTCGGCTCCACCTACTTCGTGGGCCATCCGACGATTGCCGGGCGCATGACCGCGATGATCAATCTCGACATGGTCGGACGGCTCGGAGCGGGCCCCCTCATCGTCTATGGTGTCGACACCGCCGAACAGTGGCGCACGCTCGTCGAGCCCGCGGCGACCCGAGCGGGGATCGCGATTGCGACCCGCGGCGAGGGGTACGGTCCGAGCGACCATACCGCCTTCTACACGAAGGACATCCCGGTCCTCCATCTGTTCACGAACACCCACGGCGATTACCACAAGCCGACCGATGACGTGGACAAGATCGACGGGGCAGGCCTCGAGAAGGTGACGAGGATGGTCGTGGAAATCACGTCAGCCGTGGCGGCACGGCCGGAGCAACTGACGCTGAGGCGCGGGGCTGGCAAGCCGCCGGCCGCGAACTCCGGGGGGACGGGCGGCACTTACCTGGGAAGCGTCCCCGACTTCTCGCCGGTCGAACGCGGCGTGAAATTGAGCGGCGTGACCCCTGGTTCTCCGGCCGACAAAGCCGGCGTGCATGCCGGCGACATCATCGTCGGCATGGGTCAGCTCGAGGTGGCCGATCTCCAGGGACTGACCGACGCGCTGCGCGAACACAAACCTGGTGACACCGTGCCGCTGCGACTAATCCGTGACGGCAAGCCGCTGACGCTCGAGGTCACACTCGGCACCCGAGCCGCACGGTAGGTCGGTTTTCTTCTGCCGGCTCCTCACTCGAAGGACGGCCGTCAGCGGCAGACGACGTCGCCCTCGTCGATCGCGCGGCCGATCAGGGCACCGGTGCCGGCGCCGACGATCGTGCCGAGCGTCTTCGCTCCGCCGGGGGCAATGATGTGGCCGAGCACGGCGCCGCTGATGCCGCCGATAATGAGTCCCGTCGTGCCGTCGTCGCGCCGGCAGTAGTAACGGTCGTCCGAGCCCCGGTAGATCCAATCGTTTCTGCCCAGTCGCCGCGCCCTGTAATGCCGATCGTCGTGTTTGTAGTACCGGGCCGCGTCCCAATACGCCACCCGGGCTTTTCCGTGATTTTTCTTTTCTTTTTTGTGCTTCTTGGCGTCGTGATCGTCGTTCCGGTCTTCAAAGCGGTCCCGGTGGTCTCCATCCAGCGCCTGAGCGGGCGCCGGCTGAAAGCCGACCATCGATGCCAGGAGTAGTACCGCGCTTACCGTTTTGACACGCTGCACTGGGCCCTTCCTCGGGAAGTCATGATCCACGATTGACCACAGGCACAGACGCAAGGCGGATGCCGCTGATGAGGTCGCAAAACCACCAAGTTTCGTCGGCGCATTCATCAGCACGATGGCGACCGTCGCGCCGGTGTCGAGGATGAAGGACAATGGCCGCGCCGCCAACGGTCATCGAGATCACGCACGCGAACCACTCACCACGAAGTCCTTTCACCAATACCCACACTGCGGCGGTTTCTCGCGAACCAAGTCGTCCTCGCTCGCTCCGAACCACCGTCTTGCCTCGTGTGCGTTATGGGCACGACAGCGCAACTCGAGATTGTCGATGCTGCTTGCGCCACCATCGACGGTACGGCACGCGGTGGTGATATTCGAGGAAACCCCGCTCGGTGCAGCGTCCAGCGGCACCGACAAACGCGCACTGACCCCGATCGCGTTGCCAGACGGCACGCTTCACGGAGGCGGGAACATGCCGGCTCCTTCGGCTGCGGGAGGGTGTCGACCGGGGTCGCTGGACGTCGGCGTGCCGCGTCTTGTGCAGGTCGATCAGCAACAACGACAACGCGCGCTCGAAAATTACTGCGATATCGCCATCTGGGACGGCGTGCCTGAGCAGGTCCTGCGCCTCGCGGAGCTGCTGCTGCGTCTGCCGCGAGATCGTGAACTGCACCCTGAACCGCTCAGGCGCCAGGGGACGCACATCGTTGGCGTCCCTCGCTTTTGCGCAAGCCGGCGGTGCGATGTCTTGACGCGCGGCGGGCTCTGCGCACGGCCGGTCGGACGGTTGGGTGTGCACCTGCGAGGGGATCAGAGCCGACGATATCTTCCCCACCGGCAATCTCCGCACAGACGGTGGCACGGCCGGTCGAGGGCGCAGCGCCGCGACAATCTCCTCGACCTCCCGCTTGCTCTGGTGGCGCGCGGCAGTGAGGGCGGCTTCGACATTGTCGGCCGTGAGATGCGGCGCGAGCAGGCCGATCGCTGTCAGATGCAGGGCGCCCTCGGCGAGCAGCTCGAGAATCGCCGGCCATTTCCGTGCTGCCCGCGCTGCTTCGATTCGAAGATAGGCAGCGTGCTCAGAGAGGTGAAGGATCCGGGTGCAGTAGACGAAGAGTGACGAGCAGCCCTCAGCGAGATACAGCCTCCGTGCATCGAGTTCGCCGAGCGCGCCCACGAGCCGCGCGGTCGCCAGTCGCTCGTGCGCGGTCAGGCGTGTGACCTCGTTGAGCAACTCGGTATCCGAGAGCATCGCTGTGGTCGTGAGTTCGATGATCATGCTCCTTTGTAGCATCGTCTCTTTGAGGTCGCGTGCCCGCCCCGTGTGATTGCGTTCGAGAGGTCAGGAGGCATCGACCCTGGATGAGAGAGAGAACGCAGCACCTGGAGCTGTTCAAGGCGTTGAAGCGCCACTGCTGCAGCCGCAGGGGACAACTCAACGAGGTGCTCGAAAAACCTGTCAAGCATTTTCGACGGACGGTCAGTTGAACTAGGTCTGGACCTAGTTCAAGATCGGACCCCTTCGAAGGAAGCGATACCGGCAGTCGGTGGACGCTTCAGACTGTCTCGCAGAGATACTGATTCCGGCAGATTGACCGTCGCGTTCGCCAGGAGCGCCATAACATGCTCTCTGAGGCGCTCGGTCCGGAATGTGTTCCAGCAAGTCGAATCGTAGAGAGACAGATATACCCACTCGAGCATTTTGACGACGTCGGTCTTGGGCAGCGAAGAGGCGAGGTTCGGTGCCGCATAGCACAGCAGGAGTGGGCGATTGCCACCGGGACGAGGGGGCCACCCGAGCGGAGGTTGCTGATAGGGGATGTCGATGACTCGTAGCCGAAGTCCCTTGAAGGGAGCGAATCGGCAGAATTGTTCGAACAGCTTGAAACGACCGGCTCGTCGGCGCCGTTCGGTCCCCTCTGCGACGTCGGGTGAGTCAATCTCGAATACGAAGCGCACCGAAGCGCCTTCTGGTCTCAGGCGCCTACTTGCATCGAGCAGAGACTCGGCGAGCAGGCGGCCAGTCAGCTCGACACCTGCTCTCCCGGTGCGCTCCTTGTTCGTGCTATCGACTGAATGCTTGTCATTGGCGAGATACGACACGAACGTGAAATTTGATTGCAGGTCGTCGTAACCGATGAGCAGCCCGACGACATGGTCGCCTCTCTTCGCCACCAGAAAGTGCATCTTCCAGTGTGGCCCGTACTCGTCGCTCAGGTGCCGACGCACGATCCCTACCATGTCTTCGTGGGTGTACTGCTCGTCGCGCGGAATGCGGCGTTCGTAAAGGCGCAACGCTTCTTCGATGACTCGTTCGCTGCGCTCGAAGTCGGAGATCAATTCGATGTGGACGTTATCAAGGCCCCGGACAGAGGACCCTGCTTTATCTCCAGCCACTATTGAGGGTCGAGCCGGCCCGGCGCCCGACAGCTCGCGGATGCGCGCGTGGAGTTCGATGAAGCGGCGTTGCCGCTCGGTCGACTCCATCTCGAGCAATGTGTGCTCCGGCGTGCCGATCCCTTGAAAATCGCTCAACACGATCCGTCGGTCTCTGCCCTCGGGCGTGCGCAGCGTAATCGATGTAGTTCTGACAGTCGATGGGCTGACGAACACCGGTAGCACCATGAGCCGGCCCTCGGCCTCGCGACGCAGGATTCGTGGGAGCTCATGTTCCCGCACAAATGTTGAGGCCAGAAACTCTTGGGAAATGAGCAAGATCACCACCGTCGCCCGGTCAAGAGCAGCGTCGAGTTCCTGCTGCCAGCGATCGCCACTGCGCAGTCGTGTGTCGCTCCAGATGGCGGTCAACTGCTCCGATTCCAGGGTTGAAAGAAAGGAGCCGAGGCTCGCCAGAAATGATTCGTCGCGATGACTGTAACTAACGAAAACGCACAGTGGGTGCATGGATGACGACAATGGTAGCGCTGCTGGCGCAATCGCCGAATGCAGGAGCCCGCGCGACCAGTCTTCGCCTTCGGCCGCCCCCCGGCCCATAATCACCCGGTTCGGCCGACCAGTAATGAAAGGAGCAAATCGATGAGGCGCCTGGCAGTCGTCATAGCCGCGTTGTCGATACAGGCGGGGGCTGTAATCGCGCAGAAGCCGGAGATCCCCAAGCCGGGACCCGAGCATCAGCGGCTCGGGGCGTTTGTCGGCAACTGGACCTTCGAGGGAGAAATGAAACCCGGACCGATGGGGCCTGCCGGCAAGGTGACGGGCACCGATCGCATCGACTGGGTGCCGGGGAACTTCTTCGTTCAGCGCCTTTATCAAGGCAACGGGCCGATGGGCGAGGCCCAGGGGCTCGAAATCTTCGGCTACGACGCGATCAAGAAGGTTTACACCTCGAACTCCTTCGACAGCATCGGGATGAGAGGCTCGGGCACGATGATGGTGAATGGCAATACCTGGTCTCTCTCGGGTACCGTGACCATAGGTACGACCGTGGTCCACGACCGCTGTACTCTGGACTTCGGCGCCGGGAACACAACGCTTACGGTCAAATGCGAGGGATCGGTCGATGGCAAGTCCTGGCTGCCTACGTTCGAAGGCAAGGCGACCAAGAAATAGCGTCACCGCTGTCGTCCTGGCCGGCCTCGTCACGGCGCTCTCTTCGAGCCTGCACCTGATGGGAATGGTGCCGCGCCGGGTGGGGGCGAATGCGGCCCGAAACCTCGCGACGGTCAGCGTTGAAGGGCAGCCGCTCGCCGCCAACATCGAGCGGCTCGCCGCTGCCCTCGACTTTCTGGGAGCGCCGCTCCCCGCCGCCCTTCGAGCCAGTCTGCTGAAAGCCGGGCAGGCGCGCGATTCGCAGGCCTTGCAGCAGTTGCTGGATGGCCGTGTGCTGCTGTCGGTGCACATCAACCCGGAATCGCGCGTGCGAGTCGAGCGGGGTCCTGCGGCAGCGGTGCTGCAGCAGGCGGGCTACACGCCGGCCATCGTCAAGGTCGTCAACGAAAGTGGCGGGACCCAGCGGCTCCGGATCGCCAGCCCGCAAGCGGG
>Ga0209382_10001004_pt1 | contig 45637 bp, 42 predicted proteins | sample SoiMetdeltSBSDD5_FD_187599 | JGI IMG/M metagenome (GOLD analysis project Ga0209382, IMG submission 187599) | Bulk soil microbial communities from a Populus tree surrounding site in Tennessee, USA - Soil MetaG P. deltoides SBSDD5 (SPAdes) (version 2) | ecosystem: Environmental > Terrestrial >...
ACGACGGTACGCCTCGAGGTGATACATCCACGACGCGCCGATCACCGTGAGCGGTCGTCGTTCGGCGCGCTCGACGTGCGCAAAGAGCGCGGCCAGCTCGGCCCGCCGCTGCTCGCGGCGATCGAGGGCGAGCGGCGAGTGATCGTCCGGCTCGGCGTTGTGAAAGTGCAGCCGCAGGCGATCGCCCCCGAGGAGTGCGTACGAGAAGCACCCGAACGTCGCGACCAGCCCCGGCGCCGCCATCCCCGGCGATCGTTTCAGGGAGAAGGCGTGGGTCCACGCGCCGGGATCGGTCGCGTCCCGTAGACCCGCCAGGTACTCCTGCCAGCCCGGATGCGCGGGGTCGAACGCCCGTCCCAGCCCGAATCGGATGTAGAGGTTGGTGTACTCCAGCAGGGCTCTCTCCGGGGCAAGGCCGCCGAGCGCCGAGACCGCCGCGGCGAACTCCAGCTGCAGATCGAAGAACGCGCGCGCGTAGATCACGGCCAGCGGCGCCAGTCCTCGCGGAGGATCGCCCAGCGCTCGTGGTCCCGCCAGCGGCCGGCGACCGTGAGGTAGCGCGGCGAGAACCCTTCTCGACGGAATCCGAGACGGCGCACCAGCCGTCGCGACGCGGCGTTCCCCGGCTGCACGTTGGCTTCCAGGCGATGCAGCCCGAGCCGCCGGAAGGCGTCGGTCACGACGAGCGCCAGGCCCTCGGCCATCAACCCCTGACCGGCGTGCGGCGTGAAGGCGTAGTAGCCGAGATAGGCGCTCTGGAAATTGCCGCGCACGATCTCGCTCACGTTGACCACGCCGACCAGCGCTCCCGAGCTCACGTGGCGAATGAGGTAGCCCGCGTGGGTGGGCTGGCGTACGCGCCGCAGGTACGCGCGGTACGCGGCGGCGGTCGCAGGCGGCGAGACCCAGGCACCGTGCAGCCGCCGGCTCCGGCGGACGGCCGCGAGGAAATCGGCCAGGCGCCGGAGGCTCGGCCGCTCGAGCGTCACCCGCCGCGTCACGCCGGGCACCGGGAGAGCGTACACGCATCACGCGAGGCATTGCCTCGGCGCTCGACTGCCCATACGATCGCGCCATGGCGCCCTTGACCGGGGCCGAGTTCCTCGAGAGCCTGCGCGACGGCCGCGAGATCTGGATCTACGGCCAGCGCGTCGCGGACGTCACGACGCACCCGGCCTTCCGGAACCCCGCCCGCATGCTGGCCCGGCTCTACGACGCCCTGCACGACCCGGCCCAGCGCGAGGTCCTCACCTGCCCGACCGACACCGGCTCCGGCGGGTTCACCCACCGCTACTTCCGGGCGCCCGCGGGCGTCGACGACCTCGTGGCCGCGCGCGACGCCATCGCCGCGTGGGCGCGGCTGACCTACGGCTGGATGGGGCGGTCGCCCGACTACAAGGCGGCGTTCCTCGCCACCCTCGGCGCCAACGCCGCCTACTACGCCCCCTATGAGGCGAACGCCCGGCGCTGGTACCGCGAGGCCCAGGAGCGCGTGCTGTTCCTGAACCACGCGCTGGTGCACCCGCCGGTCGACCGCCACCGGCCGGCCGACTCCGTCGCCGACGTCTACGTCCACGTCGAGAAGGAGACCGACGCCGGGCTCGTCGTGAGCGGGGCCAAGGTCGTGGCCACCGGCTCGGCCCTCACCCACGCCAACTTCATCGCGCACCCCTCCACCGCGGCGATCAAGACCAAGGAGTTCTCGGTCGTGTTCATCGCCGCGATGGACACGCCGGGGGTCAAGCTCATCTGCCGCCCGTCGTACGCGATGACCGCCGAGGTGATGGGGAGCCCGTTCGACTACCCGCTCAGCAGCCGCATGGACGAGAACGACGCGATCCTCGTGCTCGACCACGCCCTCGTGCCGTGGGAGAACGTGCTCATCTACGGCGACGTGGAGAAGTCGAACACCTTCTTCCAGCACTCCGGCTTCTTCGCGCGCGCCATGTTCCACGGCTGCGTCCGCCTGGCCGTGAAGCTCGACTTCATCGCCGGCCTCTTGCTCAAGGCCGTCGACGCCGTCGGCTCCACCGAGGGCAAGAACGTGCAGGCGTCGATCGGTGAAGCCATCGCGTGGCGCCACCTCTTCTGGGGGCTCACCGACGCCATGGCCCGCGCCCCGGTGCCGTGGGCCGGCGGCAGCGTGCTGCCGAACCCGGAGTACGCGCAGGCCTACCGGGTCTTCTCCACCGTCGCGTACCCGCGCGTCAAGGAGCTGACCGAGACGATCCTGGGCAGCGGGCTGATCTACCTAAACTCCCACGCCGCCGACTTCCAGTCGCCCGAGCTGCGCCCCTACCTCGACCGCTTCCTCCGCGGCTCCGACGGCACCGACGCCGTGGAACGGATCAAGCTGATGAAGCTCTTGTGGGACGCGACGGGGACGGAGTTCGGCGGCCGCCACGAGCTCTACGAGCGCAACTACGCCGGCGCCGCCGAGACCGTGCGGCTCATCACCTGGCAGATGGCCCACGGCGGCGGCCAGGCCCGGCGCTTCCGCGACTTCGCCGAGCAGTGCATGGCCGAGTACGACCTCGACGGCTGGACGGCCCCCGACCTCGTCAATCCCGACGACATCAATCTGTTCCGCAGGAAGCCCCAGTAGCCGCGCGCAGGTACACTGACCCCGGAGGTGCCGCCGCATGAACTCCGATGACGTCGCCGTCGGGCGCGTGCTCGGCCGCCGCGAGGTCGTGGCCCTGCTGGGGCTGGCGGGCGTCGGCCTGCTGAGCCCTCGCCCGGCCCGGGCCCAGGCGCCCGCCTGCGTGGTGCGTCCCGAGCAGACCGAGGGGCCCTTCTACGTCGACGAGCGGCTCGATCGCTCCGACATCCGATCCGATCCGCGCACCGGCGAGGTCCGCCCGGGGGCGCCGCTGGCCCTGGCCTTCGCGGTGTCGTCGATCCGCGGCGGTGCCTGCACGCCGCTGCCCGGCGCCGTGGTGGACGTCTGGCACTGCGACGCACTCGGCGCCTACTCCGACGTCGGCGGGCCCGGGGCGGGGCAGAAGTTCCTGCGCGGCTACCAGGTGACGGACGCGGGCGGCCTGGCTCGCTTCACGACGATCTATCCCGGCGCGTACGAGGGCCGGGCGGTGCACATCCACTTCAAGGTCCGCACCGCGGCCGGTGCCGCCCGCGCCCACGAGTTCACGTCCCAGATCTACTTCGACGACGCGATCACCGACCAGGTTCTCGCCGCCGAGCCCTACGCCCGCCGCGGCGCCCGTCGACTGCGCAACGACGCCGACGGCCTCTTCCGCCGCGGCGGCTCGCAACTCCTACTCCCCGTCACCCGCAGCGGCCCCGCCTACACCGGCACCTTCGCCCTCGCCCTCGCCGTGTAGGGGCCGACGCCAGCGGCGAGCGAGCCGCCGACGAGTCGACTGTCCTGCGGCCCAACCCCCCTTTGGGGAATGGGGGGCCGAGCGAGCCGCGCCCGGAGCGAGTTACGGCGGCAGGCGAGTCATGCAGGCGCGGCCGCGACCACCGCGTCCGGCCCCCCGACGTCACCACGTCTCGCGCGCGCGGCTAGACGAGACTTGGCCGCAACAGCTCGAGCATGCGGTCGATCTCGTCGCGGGTGACGGTGAGCGCGGGCATGAAGCGGAGCGTGTCGGGGCGCGGCGCGTTGATGAGCAGGCCGCGCTCGCGGGCGCCGTCGACGATCTTCTGACCCTCGCCGTGGCCGAGGGCGAGCGCCAGCAGCAGGCCGCGGCCGCGGACCTCGCCGTGGCCGAGCTCGGCCGACAGGGCCCGGAGCCGCTCGGCGAGATACACGCCGGTGTCGCGCACGGCGGCGAGGAACGCCGGCGTGTTCACGGTCTCCAGCACGGCGCAGCCGACCGCAGTCATGAGCGCGCTGCCGTTGAACGTGCCGCCCTGATCGCCGGGCTCGAAGCAGCTCACCGCCCGGCTCGCCACCAGGGCCGCCAGCGGCACGCCGCCTCCCAGCCCCTTGCCGAGCGTCAGGATGTCGGGGCGCACGGCGGCGTGCTCGAAGCCGTAGAGCCGGCCGGTGCGGCCGATCCCGGTCTGGATCTCGTCGAGGATCAGCAGCACGCCGCGGGCCCGGGTGAGCTCACGCAGGCCGCGCAGATAGTCGTCGGTCGCCGGCACGACGCCGGCCTCGCCCTGGATCGGCTCCACCATCACGGCGACCGTACGCTCGGTGATCGCGGCCGCCATCGTGGCGAGGTCGTTCAGCGGCACCTTGGCGAAGCCCGGGACCTTCGGCTCGAACAGCGGCTCGAAGGCCGGCTTGCCGGAGGCGGCCATCGTGGCGAGCGTGCGGCCGTGGAAGCCGCCGTGAGTCGTCACGATCTCGTGCGCGCCGCCGCGGTGCAGACGCCCCCACTTGCGGGCCAGCTTGATCGCGCCCTCGTTGGCCTCCGCCCCGCTGTTGCAGAAGAACACCTGGTCGAGTCCGCTCGAGCGGGCCACCAGCGCCGCCAGACGCGCCATCGGCTCGTTGTGGAAGGCCGGGCTGCAGTTGATGAGCCGCTCGGCCTGTGCACGCAGCGCCTCGACCATCACCGGGTGGCCGTGCCCCAGGCAGTTGACGGCCCAGCCCTGCACGAAGTCGAGATAGGTACGGCCGTCGGCGTCGCGGAGCCATGAGCCCGCGCCGTGCACCATGACGGCCGGCGGCCGATCGGTGATCGTCATGACGTGGTCGAGCGTGATGTCCATGACCGGTGTTCCTCCGGCGGCCATGGTGATCCACCCCGCGCGGCACGACAAATCAAAGCTCGTGATCGGAACGATCACGCGCGCTGATCGCGCGCGGTCAGCCGTAGAGGTCGTCGGGGTGGAGCAGCCGCAGCACCGTGCGGAACAGCGGGCGCGCGATCGACGGGAAGATCTGCCACGCGATCAGGATGCCCAGCAGCGAGAACACCGGGTTGGCCGTGAACGTCCGCATGGTGGCGGCGGCGCGCGCCGGCAGGAGGCCGCCGACGGCCGAGGCGCCGTCGAGCGGCGGGAACGGCAGCATGTTGAAGACGAACAGGAGCACGTTGAGCACGAGCAGCATCGACAGCAGGTCGGCCACGCCGAGGAGCCAGGCGGTGCCGTCGGCGACGTCGACGAGGTGGTGGAAGCGCGCGCGCTCGGCCGCGACGAAGACCCCCGCCGCCAGCCCCAGCTTCAAGACGCCGAAGGCGCCGGCGGCGACGAGGAGGTTGCCGGCCGGGCCCGCGGCCGCCATGCTCGCGGCCCGCCGCGGGTGGCGCGCCGCCCAGACGGGGTCGTAGGGGGTGCTGGCCCAGCCGATCGACCACCCATTGGTGAACGCGGTGAGCAGCGGGACGACCAGCATGCCGATGGGCTCCCGGCGGATGTGCGGCAGCGGCGAGAGGGACACCTGCCCGCCCAGGTAGGCGGTGCGATCCCCACCCCGAAGCGCGGCCAGCGCGTGCAGCGCCTCGTGCACGGTGGTCGAGAACAGGAAGGCCGCGAACCACATCAGCCCGCGCACGAGAGCGTCCGCGTCCATCACATGAGAGTACAGCGGACGGCCGGCGCGGAGTATCCTCGTGCCGTGGGCAATACCTGGGGCCAGTTGTTCCGCGTGACGACGTGGGGGGAGTCCCACGGCGCTGCCATCGGGGCCGTGGTCGACGGCTGCCCGCCCCGCCTGGCCCTGTCCGAGGCGGACATCCAGCCCGACCTCGATCGCCGGGTGCCGGGCCAGAGCGCGCTCGTCACCCAGCGCAAGGAGACGGATACCGTCAAGATCCTCTCTGGGGTCTTCGAGGGTCGCACGCTCGGCACGCCCATCAGCCTCTTCATCCCGAACCAGGACATGCGACCGGGCGACTACCGCGAGGTGATGGAGAAGTACCGCCCGAGCCACGCCGACTACACCTACGAGGCCAAGTACGGCGTGCGCGACTGGCGGGGCGGCGGCCGCACCAGCGCGCGGGAGACGGCCGGCCGCGTGGCCGCCGGCGCCATCGCCCGCAAGCTGCTCGCCGAGCGCTTCCGCGTCACCGTGGTCGCCTGGGTGTCGAAGGTGGGGCCGCTCACCGTCGAGTGCGATCCCGAGCGCGTGACCCGCGACGAGGTCGATCTCACGCCGATCCGCTGCCCCGACCTGGGCGTGGCCGAGCGGATGATCACGGCCGTGGAGACCGCCCGCAAGGAGGGCGACTCGCTCGGCGGCGTCGTCACCTGCGCCGTACGCGGCTGCCCGCCCGGCTGGGGCGAACCGGTGTTCGACCGCCTCGAGGCCGATCTGGCCAAGGCGGTGCTGAGCCTGCCGGCCAGCAAGGGCTTCGAGATCGGCTCCGGCTTCGCCGGCACCGACCTGCGCGGCTCCCAGCACAACGACGAGTTCTACATGGACGCCGGCCGCGTGCGCACGCGCACGAATCACTCGGGCGGCATCCAGGGCGGCATCACCAACGGCGCGACGATCTACTTCCGCGTCGCGTTCAAGCCGACCGCCACCATCATGCGCCCGCAGCGCACCGTCAGCGTCGCCCGCGAGGACACCACCATCACCGGCCGCGGCCGCCACGACCCCTGCGTGCTGCCCCGCGCGGTGCCGATGGTCGAGGCGATGACGACGCTGGTCCTCGCCGACCACGCCCTCCGCCAGCAGGCGGTGGCTGCCGATCGCCCCGCCCACACCTGAGAACAGGAGACAGGTCATGGCCTACAAGCCCGCGGCTCTCGATCACGTCAACGTCTACGTCCGCAACGCCGAGCGCGCGCACCGCTGGTACACCGACGTCTTCGGCCTGCACACGCAGGACATCGCGACGTCCCCCGACACCGGGAAGATGCGCGCGGCCTTCCTCGCCTGCGATCCCAACCACGCGCACGACATCGCGCTCTTCGAGATCGGCGAGGACGCGGCGGCGCAGGCGCCACGGCAGGTCGGCCTGAACCACGTCGCCTGGCGGATGGAGAGCCTGGAGGATCTCGCCGAGATGTACGAGCGGCTAAAGGCGCGTGGGATCCCGCTCCACGTCGCCGACCACACCGTCTCCATCGGCGTGTACTTCTCGGATCCCGACGGCAACGGCCTCGAGGTGTACTACGAGCTGCCGCGCAGCGAGTGGCGCCGCGACCGGCCGTTCACGAACGCGACCGCGGCCGAGAAGGGCCGGTTCCCCGGTCCGTGGGACGAGGTGCTCCATCCCGGCGCCGCCGCGACGCGGGCGTGAGGACGCCATGAACTACGGAGTCGTCCTACCGATCTGGCAGCTCACCGTGGCCGAGGCGGAGTCGCTGACGACGCGCGCGGAGGAGCTGGGGATCGACGGCGTGTTCGTGCCCGACCACATCCTGGCCAAGCCGGCCACGACCCAGCACTACGGCGGCCACTGGCCCGATCCGTTCGCGCTCCTCGCCTTCCTCGCCGGCCGCACCCGCCGCATCCACCTCGGCGCCAGCGTGATCGTGCTCCCCTACCGCAGCGCCCTCGTCGCGGCCAAGGCGGCGGCCACCGTCGACCAGGCCTCGGGCGGGCGTTTCATTTTCGGCGTCGGCGTGGGCTGGGACGAGGCGGAGTTCGCGGACCTGCGTCTGCCGTTCCGGGAGCGCGGCAAGCTGAGCGACGACTACATCCGCGCGATCAAGGCGGCCTTCGCCGCCGACGTGCCCGAGTACCAGGGGAAGTACGCAAGCTTCTCGGGCGCGACGTTCTCGCCGCGTCCCGCCCAGAGTCCGCACCCGCCCATCTGGGTCGGCGGCGCCCCCGGGGGGATCTCCAGCCCGGCGGTGCAACGCTGCGCCGAGCTCGGTGACGCCTGGCACCCGCTGGCGCTGAGCCTCGACGACATCGAGAAGGGCTACAAGACCCTGCGCGACCTCGCCGCCAAGCACGGCCGCGGCGGCGCGGTCGGTCTCGCCCCGCGCAACCTGCTCGATCTGACGGAGGCCCCGAAGGGCGCCGGCCGCGCGGCGTTCCAGGGCACGACGGGCGAGGTCGCCTCCGACATCCGCCGCGTGCGGAACCTGGGCGCCTCGTGGATGACCTTCGATCTGCCGCGCGCCGGCGTGCCCGCCATGATGAAGGCGATGGAGCGCCTCGCCCGCGAGGTGAAGGTCGCGGCGGCCTGATTCCTAGTCGGGCAGACGGGGCGGGCTCGTCACCTCGGCGGCGACCTGCCCTGTCAGTGCCTCGAGGAACGCGACCAGGTCGGCCTGCTCCGTGGCCGTCAGGTTGAGCGGCTGGATGGCGGTGGTGAGCCAGGCGTTCGGCGTTCCGCCGCGGTCGTAGAAGCTCACCACCTCCGCCAGGGTCTTCAGGCTGCCGTCGTGCATGTACGGCGGCCGCCGCGCGACGTCCCGCAGGGTCGGCGTCTTGAAGGCGCCCCGGTGCCGATCGTCCTTGGTGACCGTGTAGCGGCCGAGGTCCGGCGTGTCGCGATCCATCCCGACGCCGAGGTTGTGGTAGCCCTCGTCGGTGAAGTTGAACCCCGCGTGGCACGGCGCGCAGCGCGCCTTGCCCTCGAACAGGGCCAGGCCGCGACGGGCCGCCGGCGACAGCGCGCCGGCATCACCGGCCCGGAACCGGTCGTACGGCGCGTTCCCCGACAGGATCGTCCGCTCGTAGGCCGCGATCGCCTTGGCCACCCCGTCGGGCGTCACGTCCGTCCCGAAGACCTTCCGGAACTGCTCGCGGTAGCCCGCGATGGGGCCGAGGTTCTTCACCAGAAGCTCCGGCGTCTGATCGGAGGCCCGGATGGCCTGGTCCTCGAGCGAGGTGCGGGTGCCCGCCCACTGCTGCACGTCGCTGAACAGCCGGTTCACGAGGGTCGGCGAGTGGCGCGGCGTGGGCGTGCCGTCGAAGCGAGTCGAGACCCGGCGCGGATCGGCCCAGCCGTGGTTGGGATCGTGGCAGCTCACGCAGGCCAGCGTGCCGTTGCGCGACCAGCGCTTGTCCCAGAACAGCTGCTTGCCGAGCGCGATCTTCTCGGGCGTCAGGGGGTTGTCGTCGGGGATCCACGCGGCCTGTTCCTGCAGCCCGAGCGGCAACGACAGCGGTAAGTCGGACGCGTCCGCCCCGGCGGCGGCAACGAGGGAGGCCATCACGGCGATGAGCAGAGCGCGCATGCACCACCTCCGTCGCGATACTAACCGACCGGTGGTCTATCGGCGGCCTGCTGCGGCGGCGGTAGCTCGGGAACGGGGCCCTGGCTGATGCGCAGAGCCCGATGTCCGATCTCAAGAATCGAGCGGTAAGTCAGCGCCGTGCAACGTGGTTCGACGTAGGCGCCACACGCCCCCGTGGCGTGCTGCGCGTCGCTCCTCCGACTCAGACGGGTGCGGGTGATTCCGTGGCCGGCGGTGGGGTGGTGACCCCGCCGTGACGCTCGCGGAGCGCCCGCGCGAGCGGCGCGCGTAACCGGTGCGGCGTCACCCGCCGCAGCCGGAGCTCGTCGCCCCCCACGAACGTCGCGAGCGAGCCGAGCGCCTCGGCCACGCCGGCGAGCACGGCGTCCTGGTCGAGCCGGCCATCCCCGCCGGGCTGCGTCCGCGTCCCGGCCAGCCAGGGCTCGAGGTGGACGTGGCGCACCTCGAGTCGGCGCTCGAGCCGATGCGTCTTGGCGTCGACGCGGCCGAGCAGGTGGCCGTCGTGGAGGATCGGCAGTGTGTAGTACCCGTGCACGCGCTCGGGTCCGGGCGTGTAGACCTCGATGCGGTACTCGAAGCCGAACAGACGGGCCACCCGGCCGCGGAACCAGAGCAGCGAGTCGAAGGGCGCCAGCAAGGTCGTCCCGCGCGCCGACGAGCCAGCGCGGGCGGCCCGGGCGAGCGCCGGGAGGTCGCGGCGCAGCGCGAACCACCGCGCGCTGCTCCCCTCCACCTGGATCTCGCGGACCTCGCCGCGCTCGAGCATCGCGCGCAGCGGCGCCCGGCGTCCCCCCGGCCCGAACCGCGGGAAGGTCATGTACCCGGCGAGGTCCTGCTCGGTCGCGGCGCCCATGGCGTGCAACGAGCGCTCGACGTGCCAGCGCTGGAACTCCTCGGTCGACACCGGCGTGCAGCCCGTGGCGGCGGGAATCGCGCGCTCGAGGAGGTCGTAGCGCTTGTGGAAGTGCAGGCGCGAGTGGACCGTGAGCGCACCGGTCATCCACAGGAAGTGCAGCGCGTGCTGGACCGGCCGCCACCGCCACCAGCCGCCGCCGCCCGGCGGGCGGCGGCCCTCGAAGTCGGCGCCGCCCATCGGTCCGTTCGCCTCCACCGCCGCCCGCACCTGAGTCAGCACCTTGGGATTGCGGCGCAGGTAGTCCGACCAGCCGGTGTGGCGGAGGCGATAGTCGAGCATCGCGCGCCGCCACCACGGCAGCATCGTGGTCGGCACCAGGCACGCGGCGTGCGCCCAGTACTCGAACAGCAGGCGGCGACGGTAGACGAGCCGGTCGAGCGTCGCGCGATCGTAGGGGCCGAAGCGGCTCCAGACCGTGAGGTAGTGCGCGCGCTCGAGGACGTTGATCGAGTCGAGCTGCAGGCCACCCACGTCCTCGACGAAACGGGTGAGGCGACCCGGGCTCAGCGTGGTGGCTCGCGGCCGGGTCAGGTGCTGGCGCTCGAGGAACAGCGCCGTGACCGCGCGGAGCGGAACGGGCGATCGCGACATCCCCGGAGACTACACCAGCAGCGCCGACCGTGCTCGTTCGCGCTCTTGCTGGCACTCGCGTTGCACGCCTCATGCGCCCATGCGTTATCTCGCCGTTGCGCTCGCGGTCCTGTTGGTCCTACAGGCGACGCCGGCCGCGGCCGGTGTCCCCACCGAGCAGCTCAAGCAGCACGTGGACGAGGTCATCCGCGTCCTCGACGATCAGAGCACGAAGGGCCATCCGGCCCAGCGCCATGCGGCCGTACGCAGGATCGCAGAGAACATCTTCGACTACCCGGACACGGCCCGCCGTTCCCTGGGAACGCACTGGGCGACGCGGACGCCCGAGGAACAGAAGGAGTTCATCGCGATCTTCGCCGACCTGCTCGACCGCGCGTACCTGTCGAAGATCGATCTCTACCAGGGCGAGAAGGTCCGCTACGGGGCCGAGACCGTGGAGGGCGACCTGGCCACCGTGAAGACGACACTGGTCACGCCCAAGGGCACCTCGGTCCCGGTCGACTACCGCATGCACCTCGTCGGCGGGCGCTGGCTGGTCTACGATGTGATCATCGAGGGTGTCAGTCTCGTTGCGAACTACCGCACGCAGTTCAACAAGATCGTGCAGACCGAGTCCTACGCCTCTCTGGTCCAGAAGATGCGGGCCAAGCAGGCCGAGCCCGCCGCCAGCCCCCGCACCAGCCCCCGCGAACGCTGACCCGCGGCGCCGCCGGGGACCGACCGGCGGGGTGTGTCGCGTGTTCGCGCGCACGGCTCGCCTGTCGCCGCTGCTCGTTCGGCGCAGGGCTCGCTGCGAGCCCCCATCCCCCGGAGGGGGTCGCGCGAGCGCTTTCGACCGTTGGCGGCTTGCTCGCCCTACGTCGACGAGCGCGGCGACGACGGCTCGCCGTGAAGCGCGAACACGCGACACACCCCGCCGGTCGCCCCCCGGCAGCGGCGCAGCTCAGTCTCGGCGCGTTCTACGCGGGGAGCACGATCGTCGGCTCTTCGCGGCGGGGGCGGTAGAGCAGAGCCGTTCGGCCCAGGACCTGGGTGAGGTCGGCGCCGGTGCGGCGCGCAAGCGCTTCGGCGGTCGCGTGGCGGTCCTCTGGGGCGTTGTCGCCGATGCGGACCTTGACGAGCTCGTGCGCCTCGAGCTGGGTGTCGGTCTGGCGGACGACGGCATCGCTCACGCCCTCGTGGCCGACGTGGAGGGTGGCGGCCAGGCGCTGGCCGAGTGCGCGCAGGTAGCGTCGCTGCTTGCCGGTCATGGACGCATCATACGGCTCTCTTGACAAGGCCGGCGGCGCGGGCATACAAACCGTTCAAATTTGAACCATGCCGACCCGGTATGCCGGCAGTCCGGCCGAGACGGTCGCCCTCGACGCGTACATCAAGCTGATGCGGGCCGCCGAGGCGGTCACGGCGAGGGTCGACGGCGTGATGGCGGAGGCGGGGCTGACCATCGGCCAGTTCGGCGTGCTGGAGGCGCTCCTGCACCACGGCACGCTCTGTCAGCGAGACCTCGGCGCCAAGCTGCTGCGCAGCGACGGCAACACCACGGTGGTCGTGGCCAACCTCGCCCGCCGCGGCCTGGTCACCCAGGAGCGCCGGCAGGACGACCGGCGCTTCGTCATGGTCGCGCTGACCGGTGCCGGACGACAGCTGATCACGGCCATCTTCCCCCGCCACGTGGCGGGCCTCGTGCGCGAGATGGGCCGCCTGGGCCGCGCCGAGCTGGACGAGCTCGGCCGCCTGTGCCGGCGGCTCGGCCTCGGCGCCGACGGGATCGGACGGAAAGGAGACGCGAGATGGAGCACACGACACGCTTCGGATCTCTCGAGCACTACGAGAAGGGCGGCGTCGAGGTCATCAACGACGACGCGCGCAACTACGTCTTCTCGAACATCTTCGAGGTCGCCTCGCGGGCCAAGCCCTTCGAGAAGGTCGCGGTGGGCAAGAACATCGAGTACGTGATCGAGGCCATCCGCATCGAGGGCACCTCCGGCTGGCGCACGCCCGGTCAGGACGAGTTCGCCCTCGTGATGGACGGCGAGGTCGAGATCCGCCTGCTGAAGCTGGCCGACCCCGGTGTGATCCCGGCCGGCACCGCGGGCTCGATCGCGCTGGCCGGCACGCCGGCCGGCAAGAAGATGGGCGTGGTGCGGGCCCGGCGCGGTCACATGACGCTGCTGCCGGTCGGCGCCGCCTACCAGTTCCACGCGGCGCGACCCGGCGTCGTCCTGCTCCAGACCCTGGCCGGGGCCGACACGGTCCAGCGCTGGGCCGACATCTGCCAGACCGCGCCACGGCCGAAGGCCTGAGGGAGGCGACGCCATGAGCCAGACCACCGACGCACTGCCCGAGATCGGCTCGATCGAGCCCAACCGGCACGGGTACCGCGCGTTCACGCTCGGCGGCTTCACGTTCAGCCGCGACGAGTACTTCGCCCACGTGGCGTGGCCCAAGGGCCATCACATGCTGCCGGTCGACGCGTTCCTGCGCGCCCTGCAGCGCGACATCGCGTGGGGATTCTTCTACGGCACCGTGAACTTTGACCAGGTCGTCGGCACCGTGAACCACTACGGCTCGGTCGATCTCTTCGCCGGCCGCTTCAACGAGCACTACCGCAAGGCCAAGCTCGACCACAGCGAGCGGTTCACCACGCCGCTGATCCAGCGGGTGTTCGAGGCCATCCTGGACGACTGGACGAACGCTGGCTTCGATCCGTTCGCCAGCCCCCAGGAGACCGGCAGCGCGTTCGGCCCCAAGAACGGCAGCAACAAGGCCGCGATCACCCGCCACCGCGTGACGGCCAAGCGGATGATCGGGGCGCCCGGCGACGAGCCGACCCGCAGCGACGAGACCGGCTTCCCGATCAATCGCCACTTCCGCGACGTCCCCCAGGACAAGCCGGAGGTCATCGCGGAGCCCGGCTTCGAGGACGAGGTGGTCAGCTTCAACCTCTTCGCGTATCTCTCCCGCTCGGACGTGACGTGGAACCCGTCGATCGTCTCCGTCTGCAAGGCGAGCCTCTACTGCCCGACCACGGAGGAGTACATCCTGCCGGTCATCCACGGCAACGACCGCGTGGAGTGGTTCGTGCAGCTCAGCGACGAGATCCAGTGGGAGGTCGAGGACCGCGAGACGGGCGCGGTGCGCGCGCGGGTCACGATGAAGGCCGGCGACGTCGCCGCCATGCCGGCCGACATCCGGCACCGCGGGTTCTCGCCCAAGCGCTCGATGCTGCTCGTGTGGGAGAACGCCACGCCCGAGCTCCCGCAGCTCTACGCCAGCGGCAAGATGCCGCCTACGCCGGTGCAGTTTTGATCCTCGGAGGGGGGCTTCGCCCCCCTTCCGACGGCCGGTGCGGACCTGACGGTCCGCACACGGCCTGCCTCCCCCTAGGATCGGATTGCGCCGGCGAAGCCGGCGCTCGAACAAAAGCGAGGGCGACTATGGGGCAGCAGCGTTGGGTCGGACGGCGACAATTTCTTCGGCTCGGGATGGCGGGCGCGGCGGCGACGACTCTGTGGCCTCGACCGGTTCGTGCGCAGGGGCGGGCGATCAAGATCGGGTATGTGAGTCCGCAGACGGGGCCGTTGGCGGGGTTCGGGGAGGCGGACAGCTTCGTGATCGGTGGGGTGCGCAAGGCGGTCGGCAAGGGCGTCGCGATCAAGGGGGGGACGCACCCGGTCGAGATCCTCGTGCGCGACAGCCAGTCGGATCCGAACCGCGCGGCCGAGGTGGCCTCGCGGCTGATCCTGTCCGACAAGGTCGATCTGATGCTGGTGGCCAGCACGCCGGAGACGACCAACCCGGTCTCCGACCAGTGCGAGGTCAACGGCACGCCCTGCGTGTCGTCGGTGTGCCCGTGGCAGCCCTGGTTCTTCGCCCGCGGCGGCAAGCCCGACGTCGGCTTCAAGTCGACGTACCACTTCTTCTGGGGGCTCGAGGACATCATCGGCGTCTTCATCGACATGTGGAACTCGGTGCAGACGAACAAGGTCGTGGGGGCGCTGTGGCCCAACGACGGCGACGGCAACGCGTGGGGTGACAAGGAGCGCGGCTTCCCGCCGGCGCTGGCGAAGGCCGGCTACAGGGTCGTCGACCCCGGTCGGTATCCGAACCTCTCCGACGACTTCTCCGCGCAGATCGCGGCCTTCAAGAAGGAGAAGGTCGAGATCGTCACCGGGGTGCCGATCCCGCCCGACTGGACGACCTTCTGGAAGCAGGCCGCCCAGCAGGGGTTCCGACCCAAGGTGGCCAGCGTCGGCAAGGCGCTGCTGTTCCCGCGCTCGGTGGAGGCGCTCGGCGACCTCGGCGACGGCATGTCGACGGAGGTGTGGTGGACGCCCCAGCATCCGTTCAAGTCCTCGCTCACCGGGGCCACCGCCGCCGCCTTCGCGGCCGAGTACACCCGCGAGGCGAAGAAGCAGTGGACGCAGCCGCTCGGCTTCGTCCACGCACTGTTCGAGGTCGGGCTCGACGCGCTCAAGCGCACCGGCAGCCTGGACGACAAGGGAGCGGTCGTCGCCGCGATCAAGGCCACGAACCTCAACACGATCGTGGGGCCGATCAGCTGGGCCAAGGGCCCGGTGCCGAACGTGACGAAGACGCCGCTCGTGGGCGGCCAGTGGGGGCTCACGAAGAGCAAGGACGCACGCTTCGACATCACGATCGTGAGCAACCGGAGCGCCACGAACATCCCCGTGGGCGGCGCGCTGCGGCCGCTCAAGCAGGCCTGAGTCCGACGCCGCTCCTGGTCCTGCAGGAGGTCTCGCGGTCGTTCGGCTCGCTCCAGGTGCTGGACCGTCTCACGCTCGCGGTCGGCGAGCGCGAGGCGGTCGGCGTCATCGGGCCCAACGGCGCCGGCAAGACGACCGCGCTCAACGTGCTGGCCGGCCGCCTCCGCCCCGATCGCGGCCGCGTGCTCTTCGACGGCCGCGACGTCACCGCGCTGCCGGCCCACGCCCGCTGCCGCGCCGGCATCGCGCTCACCCACCAGATCCCCCACCCGTTCGAGGCGATGACGGTCTTCGAGAACGTCCTGGTCGGCGCCACCTACGGCCGCGGCCGGCGCGAGCGCGACGCCCACGCCGACTGCCTGGCCACGCTCGAGCAGACGGGACTCCGTGCCCGGGCCAACACGCGCGCCGGCGCGCTGACCCTGCTCGAGCGCAAGCGCCTGGAGCTGGCCCGGGCGCTCGCCACCGGCCCGCGCGTCCTGCTGCTCGACGAGATCGCGGGCGGCCTCACCGAGCCGGAGGTGCAGCAGCTCGTCGCGGTGGTGCGCGACGTCCGGGCGAGCGGCGTGGCAATCCTCTGGATCGAGCACATCGTGCACGCGCTGCGCTCGATGGTCGATCGACTGGTGGCCATCGACTTCGGCCGCGCCCTGATGGACGGCACGCCCGAGGCCGTCCTCAGCAGCGCCGAGGTGCAGCGCGTGTACCTCGGCATCGAGCCGTGAGCCTGCTCGACGTCCGCGCACTGTCGGCCTTCTACGGCGATTTTCAGGCGCTCTTCGGCGTCACGCTGGAGGTGGCCGAGGGCGAGACCGTCGCCGTCATCGGCGCCAACGGCGCCGGCAAGAGCACGTTCCTGCGCGCGGTGGCCGGCGCCCTGCCGGTGCCCGCCGAGGCCGTGGCCTTCGACGGCCGGCCGGTCGGGGGCCGCCCCTCGCACGCGCTGGTCGACCTCGGGATCGTGCTGGTGCCCGAGGGGCGGAAGATCTTCCCGAGCCTGTCCGTGGAGGAAAACCTCCAGGTCGGCGCCCACCGGCGCCGGCCGGGGCCGTGGACGCTCGAGCGCGTGTACCGGCTCTTCCCGGTGCTCGGCGAGCGGCGCACCCAGCCGGGCACGAACCTCTCCGGCGGCGAGCAGCAGATGCTCGCCATCGGCCGCGGGCTGATGGCGAATCCCCGGCTCCTGCTCGTCGACGAGATCTCGCTGGGACTGGCGCCGGTCGTCGTGCAGCAGCTCTACCGGACGCTCGAGGCCGTGCGGGCCGAGGGCACCACGCTCCTCGTCGTCGAGCAGGACGTCAGCCGCGTGCTGGCGGTCGCTCAGCGCGTCTACTGCTTCCGCAAGGGCAGCGTCTCCCTGCAGGACGTGCCGGCCCGCCTCACCCGCGAGCGGATCGCCGCCGCGTACTTCGGGGCCTGAGCCGTGGCGTGGCTCGACACGATCGTGCAGGGCGTCTTGCTCGGTGGCCTCTACGCGCTGTTCGCCACCGGGCTCTCGCTCATCTTCGGGGTCATGCGCCTGGTCAACCTCGCCCACGGCGACTTCAGCATCCTGGCGGCATTCCTCGCCGTCGTGGCCGTGCAGGCGCTCGACGTCAATCCGCTCCTGGCCCTCGTGCTGGTGGCGCCGATCATGGCCCTGGTCGGCTACACGCTGCAGCGGCTGGTACTCAACCGCCTACTCGGCCGCGGCATCCTGCCCGCCGTCCTCGTCACCTTCGGCCTGTCGATCGTGATCCAGAACGGCCTGCTGGAAACGTTCTCGGCCGACTCGCACCGGCTGAACCCGGGCGGCCTCGAGACGGCCAGCCTGGCGCTGGGCGGCGGCCTCGCGGTCGGCTGGTTCCCGCTGCTCACGTTCGCCGTCGCCGTGCTCCTGCTCGTCGGCCTGCAGCTGCTGATCGGCCGTACCGCGCTCGGGCGCGCGTTCCGGGCGGCCTCCGACGACGGCGAGACGGCCGCGCTCATGGGCATCGACCAGGGTCGCCTGTACGGTCTCGCCATGGCGCTGTCGCTGGCCATCGTGGCGGTGGCCGGGATCTTCCTCGGCATCCGCACGACGTTCTCGTTCGCGAGCGGCCCGGACCGCCTGCTCTTCGCGTTCGAGGCCGTGATCATCGGGGGCCTCGGCTCGCTGTGGGGCACCCTCGTCGGCGGCGTCATCCTCGGCGTCGCCCAGACGACCGGTGCCCGGCTCTCGCCCGGCTGGGGCGTGCTGGCCGGGCACCTCGTCTTCCTGGCCGTGCTGCTCCTGCGGCCGTCGGGCCTGTTCGCCAAGTCGCGCCGGGTCGACTCGTGAGCGGCTCCGCGACGATCGTCGAGCGGACCACGCCGGCCAGCCGCGCGGGCCTCGTGGCCGCCGTGCTCCTCGTCGCCGCGCTCATCGCGCTGCCGTGGACGCGCGATGCCGGCCTCATGCGCATGGTCGTGGAGTTCATCGCGCTGCTCGTCCTCGCGCAGATGTGGAACCTGCTGGCCGGCTACGCCGGGCTCGTCTCGATCGGCCAGCAGGCCTACGTCGGACTGGGCGGCTACGCGCTCATGGTGCTGGCCGACGACCTCGCCGTGAACCCGTTCCTGGCGGTACCCCTGGCGGGGCTCGTCGCCGCCGCCCTCGCCCTCCCCACCGCCGCGCTGGTGTTCCGGTTCTCGGGCGGCTACTTCGCGGTGGGCACCTGGGCGGTGGCCGAGGTCTATCGCCTCCTGATCGCCAACACGAGCGCGCTCGGGCGCGGCACCGGCCGCACGCTGAAGGCGGTCTTCCCACTGGCCCGCGAGACGCGGGAGCTGGCGACGTACGCGCTGGCGGTCGCGCTCGGCGTGGCCGCGGTGGTCGTCGTCTACCTCTATCTGCGCTCGCGCCTCGGCCTCGGGCTCATGGCGGTGCGTGACAGCGAGCCCGCGTCGCAGAGTCTCGGCGTCGACGTCGGCCGCACCAAGCTGGCCGTGTATCTGATCGCCGCGTTCGGCACGGGCACGACCGGCGCGCTGATCTACCTGAACCTGCTCCGCATCTCGCCCGACGCCGCCTTCTCCATCAACTGGACCGCCTACACGATCTTCATCGTCGTCATCGGCGGCCTGGGCACGCTGGAGGGCCCCATCGTCGGCACCGTGGTCTTCTTCCTGCTGCGCGAGCTGCTCGCCGACTACGGGAGCTGGTACATGATCCTGCTGGGCGCGCTCGCCGTGGTGGCGATGATGCGGTTCCCGCAGGGACTGTGGGGATTGGTGGCCGAGCGGTGGGACGTCCGCTTCTTCCCCGTGCAGCGGCGCGTGCATCTGGACGCGCCGCCCCGCGCGTGAGCGCTCAGCCGGCGTCCTTGCCCTGCACGATGACGCCGTCGCGCAGCAGCCGGTCGATCTCGGCCGGCTCGAAGCCGGCCTCGCGCAGCACGGCGACCGTGTGCTCGCCGATCTCGGGGGCCATGGTGGCCGGCACCTTCTGCTGACCGTTGATCTGCAGCGGGCTGCTCACCGTGAGCGTGGCCCCCGCCCGCGGGTCGTCGATGGGGACCAGTGCGCCGCTGGCCTGCATCTGCGGGTCACGTGGGATCTCGTCGACGGTGCCGACGACGCCGAAGGCGATGCCGGCGGCCTCCAGCACGCGCCGCCACTCGGCCCAGTCGCGCTCGGCGAAGACCGCGTCGAGGACGGCGATCAGCAGGCGGACGTTGGCACGGCGGGCGGCCGGCGTGGCGAACCGGGGGTCGGCGAAGAGCTCCGGCCGGCCGATGGCCGTGGTGAAGTCCTGCCAGCGTCGGCCGTCGGGCGTGAGCGCGATGAGGAACCAGCGGCCGTCCCGACAGCGGTAGAGGTTGCCGAGCGCGTCCACCGCCTCCTCGCGCGGCGGCCGCACCACCGTGCGCGCCCCGCACAGGATCCCCTGCGCGGCGATCGCGTTCAGCCAGAGCCCGTTGGCGAGCAGCGACGTCGACACCATGGCGCCCCGGCCCGTCCGCTCGCGCTGGTAGAGCGCGGCCATGATCGCGCCGAAGAGCGACATGCCGGTGGGATGGTCGCCCATGCCCGGCAGCGAGCGCGCGGGCGGCGCGTCCGGCGAGGGCCGCACCAGGTCCATCAGCCCCGTCCGCGCCCACAGCGCAGTGCTGTCGAACCCCGGCCGGCTCGCCTCCTCGCCCGTCTCGCCGTACGCGGTGATCGAGCCGTAGATCAGCCGCGGGTTGAGCGGGGCCAGATCCTCCCAGCGCACACCGAGCCGCGCCCGTCCGTCGAGCGGGACGTTGGTGACGAAGACGTCGGCCGTCCTCACCAGCCGGTGGAGCACGCGCCGACCGTCCTCGTGGCGCAGGTCGATGGCCACCCCGCGCTTGTTCCGGTTGTCGACGATCCACGGGAAGTTGTAGGGGCTCGGCGGATAGCCGGCGTTGCGCACGCGGTAGGTGTCGCCGCCGGGCGGCTCGACCTTGATCACGTCGGCGCCGAAGTCGGCCATGGCCGTCGTGGCGACCGGCCCCGCGATGAAGCTGGCGGCGTCGATCACGCGGATGCCGTCGAGGAGACGCGGCTCGGAGGTCATCGCCCCGGAGTATAGTCGGCGGTTCCGGTCACGCCACGCCGAAGTTGAACACGCCGAAGATCATGTCGGGGTGCCAGCGCGGCGGGACCCCGAGCCACATCCGCGTCACGAAGCGCTCGGCGCCAATGCCGACGCCGGCGAGATACCGGACCGCCTCGGCGTTCGGTTCGGGGATGCCGACGCCGCGGGTCGGCCCAGGCTGGACCGACGCCGAGAGCCGCAGGAGCCCGAGCCCCGTCGCGGGATCGCGCGCGATCGTCGGCCCCCCGCCCCACGGACAGGTGAGGTGGAAGCCGACGACGTCGGCGCCGCGCGTCGCCACCCAGCCCGACGTCGCTAGCGCGTCGAGGAAGCCCGCGCGGTCCTCGCCGGTGGCCTCGCGGTCCAGCGCGTGCACGGCGGGGAGGTGGTGAGGCTGCAGCGGCGCTACCGTCACGCCCGCGGTGGTGTCGGCGGGCCACCGGAAGAGTCCGTAACGCTCACCGGCCGCGAAGCCGAGGCGCTCGTACACGGGGCGCCCGGCGTCGGTGGCCAGCAGCAGCACCGTGCTCGCCGCCCGGTCGCGCAGCCAGGCGATGGCCGCCTCGGTCAGGCGCGCGCCGAGGCCGGTCCGCTGGCGCTCCGGCCGCACGACGATCCCGTGCACCCAGCCGGTGATCGCCGGTCCCGGAAAGACCGTGGCGCCTGCGGTCCCGACGATCTCGCCGTCCCGCTCGGCGACGAGCAGCGCGGAGTCGTCGCGGGCCGCGTAGAAGTCGAAGAGCGGGCGGCGGCGCTGCCAGCCGACCGCCTCGTTCACGGCGACGGCGGCGTCGACGTCGGCGGAGCGCAGCGCGCGAATGGTGTCCGGGCGGTGGAGGCTCACGGGTCGTCCTGGCGTGGTCTCGGGGGCGAGTATAATCGCGCGACGCGAAAGGAGACCGTCAGATGCGCACCCACATCGAGGGCGGCTGGGTCGTGGCCTTCAACGGCAAGAGCCACGAGGTGTACGAGGCGGGCAGCGTGGTCTTCGAGGACGACCGCGTCGTCCACGCGGGCGCCGCCTACACCGGCCCCGCCGACGCACGCATCCAGGCGCGCGGCAAGCTGGTCTCCCCGGGCTTCATCAACACGCACGTGCACACCGCCGGCAACGGCGGCGATTACCTCCTCCTCGACATGGCGAAGAACGACTACCGGAGCTCGAACTACATGAGCTTCGCCGCCCCGCTCAAGGGCGCGCTGACGCCCCCGCCGGCGGCAGCCGTCGCCGCGATCCGCGCCTTCGTATTCCTGCACGCGCTGCGGAACGGAACCACGACGATCATCGACGTCGGCGGCCTGCGCGGTGACTGGGACGGCTACGCCAGGCTGGTGGACGAGCTCGGCGTGCGGGTCTACGGCAGCCCGCCGTTTCGCGACCGCGACACCTTCATGGACACGAGGGGCCGGCTCACCTACGAGGAGGACGTCGCCGTCGGGCGCCAGCGTCTCGAGGAAGCCGTCGGCTTCGTGAAGAGCTTCGACAAGACCGCCGGCGGACGGTTGCGCGGCATGCTCAACGCCGCCCAGGTGGAGACGTGCAGCGAGCGGCTGCTGCGCGAGGGACGCGACGCCGCGCGCGAGCTGGACGTGCCGATCCACACCCACGCCGGCGGCAACCTGATCGAGTTCCAGCAGATCATGGGCGAGTACCGCACGACGCCCATCCAGTTCCTGGCCGACATCGGCTTCCTCGACGATCGGGCCCTCATCGGCCACGGCGTCTTCCGGGCCGGCCATCCGTGGACCGGCCACCCGTTCGGCGACGACGTGAAGGTCCTGGCCGAGCGCGGCGCGACCATCGGCCACTGCCCGTACAAGTACGCAAAGATGGCGATGACGCTCCAGTCGTTCCAGCGCTACCTCGACGCCGGCGTCACCCTCGCGCTCGGGACCGACACGTTCCCGCTGGACATCGTCTCCGAGCTGCGGTGGGCGTCCATCCTGGCCAAGACCACGGACGGCAACTACCAGGCCGGCCAGCACCGCGACGTGTTCAACGCCGCCACGCTCGGCGGCTGCCGCTTCATCGCGCGCGACGACCTCGGCCGGCTCGCGCCCGGCGCCAAGGCCGACATCCTCCTAATCGACCTCGACCACATCGGCGGCGGGATGTACGTCGACCCGATCAAGGCGCTGGTCGACAGCGCCAGCGGCCGCGACGTCCACACCGTCATCGTGGACGGCAAGGTGCTCGTGCAGGACGGCCGGCTCACGCGGGTGGACGAGGCGGAGGTCTACGCCAAGGCCCGCGAGGCCACGCGGCACTACTGGGGCAACGTCGCCAAATGGCGCTGGGACGGCGCCGGGGTGGACCAGATCATCCCGCCGGCCTTTCCTCTGCATCGGGCGCGCTGACGCGCCGGTCGGACGGGTGCTACGGCTGTGACTCGGACAGGTCCTCGTAGATGAGCCAGCATCCGTCCGCCCGCCGGGCCACCAGAATCGAGACGGGGCTCGAGTAGCCCTTGAGCTCGGAGTAGCGTGTCGCCGTGATGCGGACGTTCGGACCCTCGGGCGTGTACGTCACATCGGAGTAGCGGCTCCGGTCACCGCGCTCCCTGGCGATGGGCATCGCCTTCTGGAGCACGGCTCGGTACTGGGCGGTCGTCAGGGTCAGCTCGCGCACCTCACCGCTGGGATATCGACGCCGATTCCGGATCACGGCCTCGTCCGCGTAGAGATCGCCGACGGCCGGCCAGTAGCCGCGCTCCAGATTGACGTACTTCGTGAAGAGCAAGGTCGCCGCCGCGATGGGATCCGAATCGGTCTGGGCGGCCACGGGTCCCACGACCGCCAGAGGAGCAGCAACGCGCCCAGCCACCTCGCCATGACGTTCTAATCTTCCCCGACGCCCCACCCCCATGGCCTAGCAGTCTTTAGCGGGTGTCCTTCGCGCCGCTGGCGGCCGAGGAGAGCCCGGAGTCGAGCGCCGACGAGCGAGGCGTGGACCGAGGCTAGCAGCGGCCGCCGAGGGCGGCGGCGTAGCCTTGCAGGAGCGGATGCGGTGCCGTGCGGGTCGAGCGGGCCTGGGGCGGAACAGCGTCGCCATGAAGAACGGATGGTCGGGCAGCTCGACGATCCGGAGCTCACCCTCGTCGCCGACGCCGCTCACGCGGAGGCCACCGGCCTGCAGGCGCGCCACGTAGTCCGGGTTCACGCCGTAGTTGCAGTAGTAGTCCTCCACGGCCGAGACGGCGCCGTAGAGCGCGGCGGCGCGGGTCCCGGGCAGCAGACGGACCGACTGCTGCTGTCCCACGAGCGAGCACGCCAGCGCGGTGATCACCAGACGACTGGCCTCGGGGCTGGTCTCGGCATGCTCGGCGTCTCGGAACCCGAGGACGTTGCGCGCGAACTCGACGATCGCGTGCTGGAAGCCCCCTCAGGTGCCGACCAGCGGCACACCCCGCTCGCGCGCGTAGCGAATCGCCGCCAGGGCGCCGTCCATGCTGCGGTACGGGCTGGCCGGCGCGATCCAGAGCCCGGCGTAGCCGCGCAGGCGGTCCGCGGGCTGCTCGGGCACGTGGTCGGTCGGGACCCACTCGAACGACAGCCGCAGGCGCGCGAGCGCCTCGTTCGTGAACCGGTGCGTCGGGTTCGTCGGGTCGAAGTCACCGACGATGGCGACCGCCGTGGCCGCCATGCTAGCCGCCCCCACGAGCGCGGCCGTTCCGCAAGAGAGCGCCGGGGAGCGGACCGTCCGGCGCGACGGCGTCGCGGCCCTCGTGGCGGACGAGCGTTCCGTTGACGATGACCGCGTCGATCCCGGCGGCGTCGGACACGAGGCGATCGGCGCCCGCCGGCAGGTCGTACACCCGCCGGAGCGGGCCGGCACCCACGCTGGCCGGATCGAACACGACGACGTCCGCGGCGAGGCCTGGAGCGAGGCGGCCCCGGTCGCCGATCCCGAAGACCTCCGCCGGCCGGGAGGTCAGCATCCTGACCGCCTCCGGCAGCGCGATGGCCTGCTTCTCGCGCACCCAGCGGCCCAGCAGGTAGGTCGCGAAGCACGCGTCGCAGAGCTGGCTGGCGTGCGCGCCCGCGTCGGACAGCCCCAGCACCGTGTCGCGCTCGCGCAGCAGCTCGACGACCTCGTCCTCGTCGTGGTTGAACACCGCCATCCGGAACCGGGCCTCGAGCTTCGTGGCCAGCGCGAGGTCGAGGGCCAGGTCGATCGGATGCACGCCGCGCTCGGCGGCGACGTCGCTCACGGTGCGCTCCTCGAGGGCCGGCTCGCTCGGGCACCACGAGATCCACGTGCGGGCCCAGCTCGCCCCGGCGAAGACCGCCCCGCTCCGCGGCCGGTCGAAGCTCTCCTTGAAGGCGCGGCGGAACTCGGGGTCGGCGTAGAGGCGCGCCTTGCCGGCCTCGTCGGCCGCCGCCACCGGCCTGAACACCGACATGCCCTCGAAGAGGAACGGCGCCTTGAACTGGAACTCGAAGTTGAGCGTCCGGCACGTGACCTGCGGCACCACCTGCAGGCCCCGCTGCACCAGCTCGCGCGAGCGCTCGAGCAGGCCGCGATGCGAGCCGGGCCCGGTCATGCCGGCCAGCAGCGCCGTCCACGTCACCGGCCGTCCGGTCGCCCGGGCGATCGCCTCGAACTCCGGGAAGAAGAGGTCGCGGCCGACGGTCGCCTGCACGATGCCGCGCCCCGCCTCGCCCAGGGCCCCGGCCAGCGCCTGGATCTCGCCCAGGTCGGCGGCGCGGCTGGGCACCGGCTTGCCCCCGTAGCCGACGTGGGTCGACGCCTTCGAGGTCGCGAAGCCCAGCGCGCCGGCGTCGATCGCCTCGCGCACGAGGGCCCGCATGCGCGCGACCTCGTCGGGGGTCGCCGGCCGCTCGGTCGCCTCCTCGCCCATCACGTAGAGCCGCAGCGGCGTGTGCCCGAGGAGGACGCCCACGTTCAGCGCGGTGCCGCGCCGCTCGACGGCGTCCAGGTACTCAGGGAAGGTCTCGAACGGCCAGCGCTCACCCAGGCCGGCCTCCAGCGCCTCCAGGCTCATTCCCTCGACCTTCTCGAGCGTGCGCATGATGAGTCCGCGGTGCTCGGGACGGGTCGGCGCCACGCCGAAGCCGCAGTTGCCCATGACGACCGTCGTCACGCCGTGCCACGGCGAGATCGTGAGCATGCGGTCCCACAGCACCTGGGCGTCGTAGTGTGTGTGGACGTCGATGAAGCCGGGCGCCACCACCCGCCCGTCCGCCTCGAGCACTCGGCCGGCGGTGCCCTTGGCCTCGCCGACCGCGACGATGGTGCCGCCCCGGATGCCGAGGTCCCCGCGTACCGCCTCGCGGCCGGTGCCGTCCACGAGAGTGCCGCCCCTGATCAGGAGATCGAAGTCCATCGTCGAGCGCTCCTCGATCGCGATTCTAGCCGTATTATCCTCGCGAGAGGAGCCTGCCCATGCGCGGCAAACAGGTCCTCATGGAGAGTCTCATCGCCCATGGGGTCGACTACGTCTTCGGCAACCCCGGCACCACCGAGAGCCCGATCCTCGACGCACTGCTGGACTACCCGCAGCTCCGCTACGTCGTGGCCCTGCACGAGGGCGTGGCCCTCGGCGCGGCGAGCTACTACGCGCAGGCCAGCGGCAAGCCCGCCGTGGTCAACATCCACGTGGCGCCGGGGCTCGGCAACGCACTGGGCATGCTCTACAACGCGCTCAAGGCGCGCGCGCCCCTCGCGGTGACGGCCGGGCAGCAGGACACGCGGCTGCGGCTGCGTGGCCCCGTGCTGGGCCACGACCTCGTGGCGATGGCCGCGCCGCTGACCAAGTGGAGCGTCCAGGTGGAGCGCGCCGACGAGTTCGCGCTGATCGTGCACCGCGCGCTGAAGATCGCCACCGACCCGCCGGCCGGGCCGGTGTTCGTCGCGCTGCCCATCGACGTCCTCGAGCAGGAGACCGACGTCGAGCCGTTTCCCCCCGGCCGGCTCTACCGCGCACCCGAGCCCGACCCCGCCGGCATCCGCGCGGCCGCGGAGCTCCTGCTCGGGGCCCAGCGCCCGGCGATCGTCGCCGGCGACGACGCCGCGAGCGCCGCGCGCGAGGTGGCGGCGCTGGCCGAGCGGCTCGGCGCGACCGTCTGGTGCGAGGGGATCCGGACCCACCAGGTGCTGCCGAGCGGTCATCCGAACTTCCGGGGTAGCCTGCCGTTCGACGCGGTCGCCATCCGCAAGGCGCTCGAGGGCGCCGACGTCGTGCTCCTCGTCGGCGGCCCCTTCTTCGAGGAGGTCTGGTACGCGCCGGGTCCGCCCCTGCCCGTGAGCGCGCGGGTCATCCACGTGGAGACGTCGCCCGAGCGGCTGGCGCACAACCTGCCCGTGAGTATCGGGCTGGTGAGCGACGCGCGGGCGGGGCTGGCCGCACTCGACGCGGCCGTCGAGCGCGGCGCCGACGCGGCCTTCCGCGCGGCGGCGGCCCGGCGCACCGAGGGGCTCCGCGCGCTCAAAGCGCAGGACGTCGAGGCTCAGCGCACGCGCGCGGCCAAGCGCTGGGAGCAGGCGCCGATCTCGCTCCCGCGCTTCGCCGCCGAGCTCGAGGCGGCGCTGCCGCCCGACGCGATCGTCGTCGACGAATCGATCACGGCCGGGCCCGACCTCGCCCGCACCGTCCAGTTCGAGCGCCCGGGGGACTACATGGGCGCGCGGGGCGGCGGCATCGGGCAGGCCCTGCCGGGTGCGCTCGGGGTGAAGCTCGCCCACCCCGCGCGTCCGGTCGTCGCCGTGTCGGGTGACGGGTCGGCGATGTACAGCATCCAGGCGCTGTGGACCGCGGCCCACCACGACCTCGCGGTCGTCTTCGTGATCCTGAACAACCGCGAGTACCGGATCCTCAAGCACAACATGGACACCTACCGGCAGCGCTTCGGCGCCAAGCCGGATCGCGGCTATCCGAACATGGACCTCGTCGCGCCCGATCTCGGCTTCGTCGAGCTGGCGCGGGGGATGGGCGTGGAGGGCGCGCGAATCACCACGCCGGGCGACCTACGCCCGGCGCTGGAGAAGGCCCTGGCCGCCCGCCGCCCGTTCATCCTCGACGTCGCGATCGAGGGTCGCCCCTGACGGAGGCTATAGAGCGCTCGCAGGCGGTGGGAAAAGGTCCAGATGCGACGCAGATGGGCCTTTTCCCGCCGCCTGCTATCGGCTGGCGAGCTGGCCGTACTGGATGTTGGTGTAGACGATCGTGCCGTCGGCCCGGATGTAGCGCCGCACGCCACCGACGGGGGCCGCGGGCCACTCGACCGGCGCATCGTAGAAGCGGAGGACCTGCGCGACGTATTCCCGCGTCTCCGGATACGGCGGGACGTCGCGATACGCGGCGACGGGCTTCTCGCCCGCGTTGTAGGCCGCCACGGCCAGGCGGAGATCGTACCGGAACCGCAGCATCATGGCCTTCAGGTGCCGGGTGCCCGCGTGGATGTTCTGGCGCGGGTCGAACGAATCCCGCACCCCCAGGATGGCCGCGGTCTCGGGCATGAGCTGCATGAGCCCGCGCGCCCCGCGGGGCGATACGGCGCGAGGGTCGAACCCGGACTCCACGCGGATGATCGCCCAGATCAGCCGTTCGGGCACCGCGTAGAGGGTGGCGGCCTCCGCGATCTCCCGCGAATACGCCGCGTGGTCGCGGGGTACCGCCCGGCGTGGAGCGGCCGGAGCGATCGGCTTGTACGCCACCCGCTGATACGAAGCCTCAACCCGAGCGCGCTTGCCGCTCGGCGTCGTGCGTGTGTCGCCTTCGGCACTCGTCGCCACCGCCACCACGCTCGTGACTCCGAGGGCGATCAGCCAGAGGTGCCTGGGGTTCGTCATGGGAACCCCAACGGGGCAATTCCGATACCGTACCCAGAACCCCTTTTATATCAGAGCATTACACGACGACCCAGGGAGAAGATCCCTGGTATGGTCCTGATCGGGCGGATGATTCCTCCACCCCCGGGCCGCCGATCCCGAGGCCGTTGCTCAGCGCACGGTGACCGCCCGGCTGACGGTGTTGTTGCTCTCGCTCGATTCGCGCACCACACCCGCCGCATCCACGACCAGCAGCACGTAGTACGAGCCCGCGCCGGTACCGGACGGGATGGTCTCGGTGAGCGCGTTCGCCACGGTCCCACCCGCGGGCACGGTGCCGAAGGTGCGCGCGCGCAGCATCACGTCGTCGGACGAGAGTCGATTGTCGCGTGAGAGATAGATCCGGAGCTGCACCGAGCCGGACGCCGCTCCCCCCTGGTTCACGACGTTGAACACCACGGGGAAGCCGTTCTGGCGCGATAGCGTCGACGGGATCGACACGCCGGTGACGACGAGATCCGGCTGCGACCCACCGCCGGACGAGGTGGGGCTGAAGGTCGCCGTGACGCCGATGGCGCCGTTCACCGTCACGCGGCACGTCCCGGTGCCGCTACAGCCACCGCCGCTCCACCCAGCGAACCGCGAGCCAGCGGCCGGACTTGCCGACAGCGTCACCTGGGTCCCGGCGGTGTAGTTCTGCGTGCAGTCGCTGCCGCACGCGATGCCCGAAGGGGTACTCGTCACCGTGCCGTTTCCAGAGCGACTGACCGTGAGCCGGGGACTGGCGCTCGACGATCCGGTGCCGGAGCCGTTCACGCCGCGCGAGACGGTGTCGCCCTGGGCGGTGAAGGTGACGTTTCCCGCGAAGCTCCCCCCGCCGGTCGGCTGGAAGCGCACGACGACCGACCGGCTCGCCCCCGAGGCGAGGCTGAACGATCCACCGGAGACGACGCTGAACGGAGCTGCGGCGCTGACGCTGACCGAGAGGGTCGAGCCCGTCGTGTTCTGCACCGTGAACGTGCGCTCGACGCTGCTTCCCGCCGCGACGGTCCCGAAGGCCACCGCACCCGAGGGCGACACGCTGACAGGTGCATCGGCGGTGCCGCTCGCCGCCGCGGAACACGCGCTCTCGTTCCCGCTGCGGTCGACGGCGGAGACCCGCACGACGTAGGTCGTGCCGGCTGTGAGCCCCGTGATCGTGGCGCTGACCCGTTGGTTCCCGGAGGGGGCCGACGTCGGCGAGGCGACCGTGTGGAACGACGAACCCGAGCACGACGGCGTCGACGTCCCCATGTACAGCCGATAGTGCGCGAGGTCCGTCAGCGGGCTCCCGTCCGCACTCGTGACGGGGGCCGTCCAGCTCACGTCCAAGACTGCCGCGTCGACGTCCGCCTTGGGGCCTGGAATGAGAGAGAGAACGAGATAGAAGAGAGAGCCCACCACCCACAGCCGCATTGGGCCTCCTTCGCGACGCCGCTGACGAGGACGCGCTCGTGTGCCCGGATCAGGCACCGCGCGCGTTCGTGAGAGCGCTGCTGAGGTCGTCGTTGAACGATTGAATCGCTTACAGCAGCGGCGACCGGGGCAAGCAGGGTGCCAGACCGTCAGCGGCTCGACAGCGCGCAAAAATCACGGCTGATCCGATTTGAACCACGACCGAGCGTCGATCTCCTGACGGCTCAGCGTCAGCGATGAGCGGCGTCGGGGGCGGGAGCAAGATTGACAACGCCGGTGGGTAATCGCGTTCCATACATCGACCCAATGCGGAGTCCGACGGCGACTGTGTTGCACGTATCGCGGTCATCTCCGAGATGGTTCGTCCAAGCGCGGCGCGCGAGGGACCCTGTCGAAGGTCGCAATGATTGAACGTGTAGTACCGAAATTGGGACACGCATGACCAACTTGTGCCCCTCCGAGTACGACTAAAGTCCACACTCGACCTCGAAGTCGCGCCGACGACCCGCGTCGATGACGCGAGCACCGTCCGGATCAGGCCTGCGCTTGCAGGATCTTGCGGAGCATTGTTGCGCCACGAGTGCGATTTACATCCGGCGTGGTACGAACCTTGACTCTCCTGGGGCCCCGGATGGACATGGAGAAGTCTGGTCGACTTCCGACCGGCGCCACTGCCCCGCTGTCGCTGACCTCGTCACGCGAAGGCGTTTCGCGCGTTCACTCCGTCAACGGGTCGACATCCGACTCCGCTCATCAGAAGCCGCACGACCCGTTCGCCCACAGCGCGAGCATGCGCGGCGTGAAGCGCGTCGTCGACCTCGCGTCGTCGACGGACGCCACGGTGCTCATTACGGGCGAGAGCGGGGTCGGCAAGGAGCTCGTCGCCCGCGCGGTGCACCAGGAGTCGCCGCGGCTTCGCCAAGCCTTCATCAGGGTCAACTGCGCCGCGCTGCCGATCGACCTGCTCGAGAGCGAGCTCTTCGGGCATGAGCGCGGCGCCTTCACGGGGGCCCATCGACGGAAGCCCGGCAAGTTCGAGCTCGCCGACGGCGGCAGCATCTTCCTCGACGAGATCGGGGAGATGCCGCTGGCGGTCCAGGCCAAGCTGCTACACGTGCTCCAGGATCGCGAGTTCTCCCGCCTGGGCAGCCGCGAGGACGTGCGGGTCGACGTCCGGGTGATCGCCGCCACGAACCGGGACCTCATTCGCCTGATCGATCGGGGGCGCTTCCGGGAGGATCTGTATTACCGGCTGAGCGTCGTGAACATCTCGGTGCCGCCACTGCGTGACCGGCGCGAGGAGATCCCGCCCCTCATCGACTACTTCCTCGACCGGTACGCCCGGCAGTACTGCCGGCCCCGGACGGCGCTCTCCCCGGTCACGCTGAACTTCTTTTCGACCTACACCTGGCCAGGGAACATCCGCGAGCTCGAGAACACGATCAAGCGGATCGTCCTGGTCGGCAACCAGGACTGGCTCGGCGAGGACTCGAGCGACGACGAGCGCCGGGAGTCGAGGGCGCTGCCACCGGTCACGACACCCGCCGTCACCGACGTGGCCGAGGCCCCCGAGTCGCTGGACGACGCACCGAGCCTCACGGCGATCGCCCGGGCGGCGGCGCTCCAGGCCGAGCGCGGCGCGCTCAAGCAGGTCCTGGACCGCGTCCACTGGAATCGCCGCGAGGCCGCGCGCCTGCTCAAGGTGAGCTACCGAACGCTCCGTCGCAAGATCGAACAGTGCGGGTTGGAGGACTGAGGAGATGTCCGTCGAGATGAGCCCCGAGCGCATCGGCGTGATCGGGCTGGGCTATGTCGGCCTGACCGAGGCCGTCGAGTTCGCGCGCGCCGGTGTTCCGGTCACCGGATTCGAGATCAACGAGGAGCGTGTCCAGAGCGTGCGGTCCGGGCAGTCTTACCTGGTCGACGTCGCGAGCGACGAGCTGGGCACGCTGGTCGCCACCGGCGCCTTGCAGGCGACGGCGGACTTCGATCGCCTCGCCGAGATGGACGCGATCCTCATCTGCGTGCCGACGCCGCTCGGCAAGACGAAGGCGCCGGACCTCACGGCCGTCGTCGAGGCCGTGCGCGGCATCCGTCGACGGCTCCGCCGGGGCCAGCTGGTCGTGCTCGAGAGCACCACGTACCCCGGCACGACGTCGGAGGTGGTGCTCCCGGAGCTGGAGTCGACCGGGCTCCGGGTCGGGGACGACTTCCATCTCTGCTTCTCGCCCGAGCGGATCAATCCCGGCGACAAGAGCTTCCCCGTCGCCCGCATCCCGCGCATCCTCGGCGGCATCACGCCGGCCTGCGCGGAGCGCGCCGCCCAGCTCTACCGGCGCATCGCGCCGGAGGTCGTGGTGGTGTCGCGCGCCGAGGCGGCCGAGATGGTCAAGCTGCTGGAGAACACCTTCCGGGCGGTCAACATCGGCCTCGTCAACGAGCTGGCGCTGATGTGCCGGGCCTTCGGCCTCGACGTGTGGGAGATCATCGACGCCGCCGGCAGCAAGCCGTTCGGCTTCATGCCGTTCTACCCGGGCCCCGGGCTCGGCGGCCACTGCATCCCGATCGATCCCCTGTACCTGTCCTGGAAGGCGCGGGTCAACGGCTTCGAGCCGCGCTTCATCGACCTTGCCCACCAGGTCAACAGCGCGATGCCGCACTTCGTGATCACGACGGTCATCGACGCCCTCAACGCCCGCGCCCGGAGCGTCAAGGGATCGCGGGTGCTCGTGCTCGGCGTCGCCTACAAGCGCGACGTGAACGACGCCCGCGAGTCCCCCGCGATCGAGATCATCGGAGAGCTCTGCCGGCGTGGCGCGACCGTGCAGTATCACGACCCCTACGTGCCGTCGATCGAGGTCGGTGACCGCCGCCTGGAGTCGGTGCCCCTCGAGGACGAGGCGCTCCGCACCGCCGACGCCGCGCTGATCGTCACCGACCACCGGGTCGTCGACTACAAGCGGGTGGCCGAGCTGGCCCCGCTCGTCATCGACACCCGCAACGCCACCGCCGCCGTCGTGCACCACCGCGACAGGATCGTGCGCCTGTGACGCCCACGACGGACACCGCCGCGAGTCCGGGGTCGATCGTGCTGCAGCCGGCCGGCGTCGACGTCGAGCCGGCCGGCAGCAGCGCGCCGACGGGGGCCGCGTGGTTCGTCGTCCACGCCAAGCCGCACAAGGAGAGCACGGCCGAGTTCCACCTTCGACGGCGGAACGTGGAGGTCTTCTATCCGCGGCTGCAGCTCCCCGGCTACGTCGACGCGCGCCGGCAGGTCGTGCCGCTGTTCCCGGGCTATCTCTTCGTGCGCATCGTCCTCGGGATGCAGTTCTACGACGTGGTGTGGTCCCCCGGGGTCGGCCGCCTCGTCGGCAGCGACGGGCGGCCGGCGGCAGTCGACGACGCCGCGATCGAGCTGATCAAGTCACACGCCGAGACGGACGGCCTGATCCGCGCCCGTCCGGCCCTGGTCGTCGGGCAGCACGTCGAGGTCACCCGCGGCCCGTTCGCCGGCATCGTCGGGATCATCCAGCGCCCCCCGAACGCGAAGGGGCGCATCCGGGTCCTGATGCGGCTGCTCAACCGGCGGACGGTCGGGGTCGAGCTCCCGCTGCAGCACGTGAAGGCCGGCTGGGCCCCCGCCCAGTCGGGGTCGGAGGCAGCTCGGCGCAGCGCGCCGAGCCCCGCGTAGGGGCGCACATAGGGCGGCCGACCACGGGCGGAGCCCGGGTCGGCTTCCCGTCGAAGAGGTCGGCGGAAAAATGCCTGCGAAACGGGTCGTGCGGAGCCATGCCCATCGCACAGGAGGTCGCCATCATGCGTAGCCTGGGTCGAACACGTGCCGTGTCGTCGCTCTTCGCGGCGGTCCTCGTCGCCGCGGCGCTCGGGGTGGCGGGGTGCGGGGCCACGATCACCGTCCCGCCGCTGACCGCCGAGGAAGTGCCGAAGATGAAGCAGGCGGGTAACTACCCCGAGCACGTCTACCGCATCGAGCCGAACGACACGCTGTCGATCCGCTACCCGTTCCACCCGGAGATGAACCAGGACGCCATCGTCGAGCCGGACGGGAAGATCATGGCCACCCGGATCGGCCGCGTGCCGGTCGCCGGGCTCACCACGGGCGAGCTCGAGACGTTCCTCAAGGAGAAGACCGCCGATCGTCTCAAGGACCCCGAGGTCACGGTCACGATCCAGAAGTTCAGCGACAAGACGGTCTTCGTCGGCGGCGAGGTCGGCAAGCCGGGCACGATCGAGTACCGCAAGGGCATGACGCCGCTGCAGGCCGTCATCGCCGCCGGCGGCTTCCTGCCGACCGGCCGGCTGGACAGCGTCATCCTCGTCCGCGGCACCGACTCCGAGGCCCGGTACATCGCCCGGACGGTGAACCTCGAAGAGACGATCGCCGAGGGCCTGCGCGAGCCGGTGTTCCTGGCGCCGCACGACGTCATCTTCGTGCCGCGCACGCGGATCGCCAACGCCAACCTGTGGGTCAAGCAGCACATCGTCGACCTGCTGCCGTTCAAGCTCGCGCCGCCGATCCCCTGATCGGAGGGATCCAGATCCACCATGTACACGAGTTACTTCAACCTCAGCCGGAAGCCGTTCAACGCGACGCCTGACCCGGCGTTCCTGTACACGAACCGCTGCTACCAGGAGGCGTACGCGACGCTCCTGTACGGCGTGCAGGAGCGGAAGGGCTTCATCGCGCTGATCGGCGAGGTCGGCACCGGCAAGACGACCCTGCTCCGCCGCTTGATGGACGGGATGAATCCGGCCGTCAAGGTCGTCTTCGTCTACAACACCACGCTCACGTTCGACGAGCTGGTGGAGTTCATCTGCGGCGAGCTCGAGATCCCGGTGGAGGGCCTGGCGCGGGTCGCCCGCCTGCAGGCCCTCAACCGGTTCCTGATCGGCGAGGCCAAGCGCGGCGGCACGGTCGTCCTGCTGCTCGACGAGGCCCAGAACCTCAGCAACGAGGCGCTCGAAAACCTCCGGCTGATCTCCAATCTCGAGACCGCCACCGACAAGCTGCTGCAGATCGTGCTGGTGGGGCAGCCCGAGCTCGAGACCAAGCTGGCCGACCCGACCCTGCGCCAGGTCACGCAGCGCATCGCGATCCGCTTCCGGCTGGAGCCGCTCGACGACTCGGAGGTCGAGCCCTACGTCGACTATCGCCTGCGGGTCGTCGGGAGCTCGCGCAAGGAGCTGTTCTCGGACAAGGCGATCCGGCGACTGATTCCCCAGGTGAAGGGCATTCCGCGCCTGATCAACGTCATCTGTGACAACGCCCTGGTCCTCGCGTACGCGACCGACCGGAAGCGCGTGACCGGCGAGATGATCGACAGCGTCATCGCCGACCTGCGCGTGCGGCCGCCCGACCGGCCGACCGCGGTCGCCGTCACGGCGACCCACGAGCCCCGGCCCCCACGCCGGGCGGGCTGGAGCGGCGACGAGCCCCGCGGCGGTGGCTGGGGACGACGGCTGGGACTGACGGCCGCCGTCGCGGCGGTGTTCCTCGTCGTCGGTGCGCTGGCCGTGGCCGGTGCGGGCGACATCGCGAGCCGGCTCTTCGGCATCTGGACGGAGCGGACCGCCTGGGCTCGGCCGCCGGCCGCGAGCGTGGCCGTCGCGCCGGCCGTGCCGTCGGCGCCGGCGGCTCCCGCCGCACCGGTCGTGACCTCGACACCCACGGCACCGACGGCCCCGGTGGCGCCGCCGACGCCCACCGCCCCCGCCGCACTGCCGGGAACCGAGCCGGTGGCGAGCCCGTCCACCGCCACGCCCGCGGGCGCCGAGAGCGCGGCCCTGACCAACGGCGCGGCGTCGGAGCGGTCACTACCGCCCCGCGAGGCGCAGTCACCGGCGGCGGCGCCGACGAGCGAGCCGCCGACGGCGGCGATGGAAGAGCGGAGGCTTCGGGACCCGGCCACCTCCACCGGGGGCCGCCGCACCATGCGCGTCCCCGACGGTGGAACGATCTCCGAGATCGTGTTCGAGCACTACGGGCGGTACAGCTCGCTGGCGCTGGACCTCATCCACGAGCTCAACCCCGACATTCGGGACCTCGACGTCGTCTCGGCCGGTCAGCCCCTGTCGCTGCCGCCGCTGAACCTCACGACCTTGCTCCGCCGTCAGCCCGACGGGACGCACCGGCTCATCGTGAGCGCCCAGCCCAGTCTGCAGGCCGCGACGAAGGTGGCCCAGGCCGCCCGGGACCACGGCTACGCGGTCGCGGTCACGAGCCGGGAGATCGCGTCGGACCAGATGCTGTACCGCGTGGAGATCATCGCCCTGAAGACCCAGACGGCGACGCTCCGCGCCTGGGACACGGCCAAGCGCCTGGAATGGTTCGAGCTCAAGCCGGACACGACGGAGCGCCGTCCCGTACGAGCGCGGGACGGCCTCTCGTCGCGCCGGTGAATGCTGGCCCACTCCCCAACCCTCGACCGAGGTGAGACCCATGCCACACGATCTCGTCCCCACGACGTCCGCCCTGCCGATGGCGTTCCGGGTGCCGTCCGACCGCCCGGCACCGTCGCCGATCTCCCAGCTGCTCTACGTCATCTTCAAGTGGCGGCGGCTGATCCTGAGCCTCGCGGTGGCGTTCACGATCGCGGCGCTGGTCCTCGCCGTGCTCAAGGCGCCGGTGCGCACCGCGTCGGCCAAGATCCTCTTCAAGGCGGATCGCGGCGGCCTGCAGATCTCCGGACTCTCGGCCAACGCCTCCCGCCTGCCGTACTCGCCGCAGGCCTTGCAGTCGGAGGTGGAGCTGTTCAAGAGCCGCTCGGTCCTCCTGCCCGTCGCCACCGAGCTGGGGGGCGGCAAGGCGGCGCCGCCGGAGCTCGAGGGCAAGGTCAACATGCTGCGCAACAACCTCGTCGTCGCCATGATCCCGGACACGAACATCATCCAGGTGACGTACTCCGGCCGGACGATCAAGGACGCCGAGCAGACCCTGAAGCTGATCGTCAGGCAGTACGTCGACGAGCACTCGGCGGCCTTCCGTGACTCGCCGGCCGTCGTCGCCTTCTACGAGAAGGAGACGCAGCGGGCCGCCGCCGGCCTGCACGCCGCCGAGGAGGCGCTGACCAAGTGGCAGGCCGCCAACGGCACCGTCGCCATCGACCCGGAGATCACCGCCCAGCTCGATAGGCTCTCCGCGCTCGAGAAGAGCCTCAACCAGACCGAGGCCGACATCCAGGGCACCCAGGCCCGGCTGACCGCCCTCGAGCGACTCGTCAAGTCGCAGCCGGAGCGCCACGTCATGATGCGCGAGCGCGTGGCCAACCCCCTGATCGCCAAGCTGCAGGGGGACCTGGCCACCGCCGAGGTTGCCCTGAAGGACGCGGTCAACACGCCGCTCTCCCAGAAGCTACGGAGCGACCTCGTCGCGGCCGAGGTCGCGCTCGAGGACCTGCGCAAGCGCTACACGGATCGGGAGCGCGTCGTCGTCGAGAAGAAGGAGCAGGTCGCCCTGCTCCGCGACGAGCTGGCCAACGCCGAGCGCACCGGCGTCGCGATCGCCCAGGAGCGGCTGAAGCAGGTGAAGGTCGAGCTGGCCGCGGCCAACAAGGAGGCGGACGTCCCCGGCCGGGAGGCGGTCGGCCCGAACCCGCTGCGGGAGGGCCTCGAGCGCGACCTCGTCGCCGCCCGCGCCACCGCGACCTCGCTCGCGTCGCAGCGCGACGCCCTCAAGCAGCAGTCGCGTGATGCCGCCGCCGCCCTGGCCCCGCTGCGCGACAAGAAGGTCGGCGTCGACCGGCTTCTCCGTGACGTGACCGTGGCCCGCGACTCGTTCCTCACCCACTCCAAGCGGCTCGAGGAGTCCAAGATCGCCGCCGGGCTGGACAAGCAGCAGTTGTCGGACATCGCCATCGTCGAGCATCCGTACTCCGCCGGCGACAGCGACTGGATGAAGCGCGTCCTCATCGTCGTCCTGGCCGCCGTCGTCGGCACCGGTCTCGGCATCGCCGGCGCCTTCACGATCGAGTTCTTCAACAACTCGGTCCGGACGTCGGAGGACGTGGAGTTCTACGTCGGGCTGCCCGTGGTGGCGACGATCCCCGCCCTGCCCGGCACCGCCGCCCGCATCGCCGCCCTCTCGCCGGCGCTCCCCTCCGGTCGCCGGTCTGATCGCGCCTAACGCCCCGAGTCGAGGAAGGGAGTGACGTCGCCATGAGCCGCTTGTACGAGGCCCTCAAGAAGGCCGACCGCCAGCAGCACGGCACCCCGCGCGCCCCCGTCGTCGTGTCCTCGGTGAACGGGCGCAACGCGCCGCAGATTCCCTGGAATTTCGACGGCTACGCCCGGCAGGAATACGAGCGGATCGGCGTGCTGATGAAGACGCCGACCCAAGGCAAGATCATGCGGACCATCGCCGTCGTCGGCTGCCGTAGCGGCAGCGGCGCGACGACGACGGCGACGCTCATGGCCTCGACCCTCGCCGCCAGCAAGCACAGCCGGGTTCTGCTCGTCGACGCCAACCTCCGCACCCCGTCCCTCGACCTCGTCTTCATGGTCCAGAACGCGGCGGGGCTGACCGATGTGCTCGCCGACGACAAGCCGATCGACGCGTGCATGCAGGCGACGGGGCAGGAGAACCTCTTCCTGCTCACGAGCGGCGGCATCCCGGCCTACCCGGCGGCCATCTTCGAGCCGACCTTGATCGAGCGCTTCATCGAGCGCGCCACCAAGAGCTTCGACTTCGTGATCTTCGACGCCGCGCCCGTGCTGCAGTTCCCGGCCACGTGCGCGCTCGCCCCCAGCGTCGACGGCGTCCTGCTGGTGCTGCACGCCGACCAAACGTCGGTGGACGACGCCCGCAAGGCCAAGGCCGAGCTCGAGCGCGTCAACGCGTGCGTGCTCGGCGCCGTGCTCAACCGTCGCGAAGACTACACCCCCTCCCTGCTCCGCCGCTTCGCGTCGCGGGGCTGAGGCCATCACACCGTGAACATTGCCATCATCGGAACAGGCTACGTGGGTCTCGTCACGGGTGTCTGCTTCGCCGAGTTCGGTCTCCACGTCACCGCGGTCGACAAGGACGCCGACCGCATCGACCGCCTGGCCAAGGGCGAGCTGCCGGTCCACGAGCCGCGCCTCGCCGAGATGCTGCGCAAGAACCTGGACGAGGACCGCATCCACTTCACGACCGACGTCGCCTCCGCGGTCCAGCAGTCGCTCGTGATCTTCGTCGCGGTGGGGACGCCGCCCCAGGAGGACGGCTCGGCCGACCTCCGCCACGTCGAGGAGGTGGCGCGGACGATCGCCCACAACCTCGACGGCTACAAGGTCGTCGTGATCAAGAGCACGGTGCCGGTCGGCACCGGACGGTGGGTCGAGGGGATCATCCGCGAAGAGCACGCCAGCCTCAACGGCAACGGCCACGGGACGGGCTGCGTCTTCGACATGGCCTCCAACCCGGAGTTCCTGCGCGAGGGGGCCGCCGTCGAGGACTTCCTGCGGCCCAACCGTGTGGTCATCGGGGCCGACAGCCCGCACGCGGTGGCGATCCTGCGCGACCTCTACCGGCCGCTCTACCTCATCGAGACGCCGTTCGTCATCGCCTCGATCGAGGCAGCCGAGCTCATCAAGTACGGCTCCAACGCCTTCCTCGCCACGAAGATCTCCTTCATGAACGAGATGGCCAACCTGTGCGAGACGCTCGGCGTCGACGTCCACGTGGTGGCCAAGGCCATGGGCCTCGACCAGCGCATCGGGCCCAAGTTCCTCCACCCGGGGCCGGGCTTCGGCGGCTCCTGCTTCCCGAAGGACACGCGCGCGCTCGCCCACCTGGCCCGCCACCACGACACCCGCGTCCGGCTGGTCGAGACGGTGATCGAGGTCAACGAGGCCCAGCGGGCCCGCATGGTGACCAAGATCCTCGGCGCGCTGGGCCTCGAGGCCGACGCCTCCCTCGAGGGCATCACCCTGGGCGTCCTGGGACTGGCCTTCAAGCCGGACACCGACGACGTGCGCGAGTCGCCCGCGATGGCCATCGCCGCCGAGCTGCTCCGGCGCGGCGCCCACGTCCAGGCGTACGACCCCGCGGCGATGGAGCAGGCGCGCGGCGTGCTGCCCGACCTCGTCTACCGGCCCGACGCCTACTCCGTCGCCGAGGACGCCGACGCCGTCGTGCTCATGACGGAGTGGAACCAGTTCCGCAACCTCGATCTCTCGCGCATGAAGAGCGTCATGCGGCGGCCGATCCTCGTCGATCTCCGCAACGTCTACGAGCCCGAGCGGGCGAAGGCGCTCGGCCTGACGTACCAGGGCGTGGGGCGTGCCTGAGCCCGTGCGTGGGCGCATCGCCCACGTCATCACCGAGTCGAACCTCGGTGGCGCCCAGCGCAACACCTTGCTGAGCGTGCAGGGGCTCCTCGCGGCTGGGATGGACGTCGAGCTCATCTGCGGGCCCGGCGGCCCCCTGCCCGAGGTGGCCCGCACCAGCGGCGCCGTGGCCCACCTGCTACCCGAGCTGGTGCGCGAGGTGGACCCCGTACGGGACATGCGCGCGCTGCTCGCGATCCGTCGGCTGTGCCGGCAGCGACGCTATCGCCTCGTGCACACGCATTGCACGAAGGCGGGGCTCCTCGGCCGGGTGGCGGCGTGGTGGGCGGGCGTGCCGGCCATCGTGCACACCGTGCACGGCGCGCCGTTCCAGCTCGGGCCGGACACGCGCACGCGCGTGTTCCTGACACTCGAGCGTCTCGTGGGCCGCGTGACCGACCGGCTCGTGTGCGTCGGTGAGACCTTCCGCCGCCAGGTGGCGGGCTGGGGCATCGCGCCGGAGGCGAAGCTGACCACCATCTACAGCGGGCACGACTTCGGGGCGCTGACCCCGCAGCGCGGCGTCGACGAGACGAAGGCCGCGCTCGGCCTCGCCGAGGCGTGGCCGATCGTCGGGACCGTCGCCCGCCTCACCGAGGCGAAGGCGCTGCACGTCCTCATCGAGGCGGTCGCCGCCCTGCGCGCGCGTCATCCCCGGCTGCGGCTGGTCCTCGTGGGCGACGGGCCGCTGCGGCCCGCCCTGGAGGAGACGGTCCGGCGTCTCGGGTGCGCCGACACGGTCGTGTTCCTGGGCGAGCGGGACGACGTCGCCGACCTGCTCGGCGTGTTCGACGTCTACGCGATGTCGTCGCTCTGGGAGGGCGTGGGACGGGCCATGACCGAGGCGATGCTCGCCGGGCGCCCCGTGGTGGCGACCGACGTCGGCGGTGTCGGCGAGCTGGTCGTCGACGGCGAGACCGGGCTCGTGCGCCCGCCGGCCGACCCCGCCGCCCTGGCCGCCGCCATCGACCAGGTGGCCTCGGATCGCGCGCTGGCCCTCCGCCTCGGCTCGGCCGGTCGCGAGAAGGCTCGCGCGCTGATGGGCGCCGACCGGATGGTCGCGGATCTGACCACGCTCTACGCGACCCTGCTCGACGAGCCGTCGCGCGGGTCCGGCCGGCGGCGGGCGGAGCCGGTGGCCGTCGGCGATCTCGGCGCGCGCGCCGGGGAGACCCGGTGATGGCCATCGCCCGCGACGAGCGCTCGATGCTGCTCGAGTACGTGCCGTGCAACGGCTGCGACTCGCGCGACGTCGCCGCGTATCGCTCGGCGCCGTCGCACTACGGCCCCGAGCTCTTCCAGGTCGTCCGGTGCCGGAGGTGCGGCCTGGTCTTCGTCAACCCGCGGATGGCCCGCAAGCACGACGAGATCGCGACGCGCAAGGTCGTCGCGCTCGCGCCCTCGAGCCGCGAGATCCACCGGCGCACGTCGGCCTGCCGGTTCATCCTGCGCAAGATCGCCCGTCACGCCCGCGGCGGGACGTTCCTGGACTTCGGCTGCGGCCGCGGCTTCCTCGTGCACGAGGCCGCGCGCGCCGGCTGGAACGCCTACGGCGTGGAGCTGAACACGGCGCTGGCGGAGGCGGCCAACGCCTACTGGAAGACCGACCGGATCGTCTCCTGGGATCTCGAGACGCTGCGGCTCCAGCTGGGCGCCATCTTCGACGTCATCAACGCGTCGCAGGTGTTCGAGCACCTGACGGACCCCCTGCGCACGGCACGGGAGCTGGCCGCGCTCCTGAAGCCGGGGGGCTTCCTCGTCCTCGACGTGCCCAACGTCCGCAGCTTCCGGTATCTCGTGCGCCGGGGCGCGGCCTTCGACCCGACCGCCCACCTGTACCACTTCTCGGCGGCGAGCCTCACTCGGCTCCTCACCCGGGCGGGCCTCGACGTCGTGGAGGCGAGGACGCCCGTGACGCTCCTCGGTCTCCTGCCGAGGGCGGTCGCGGACCCCGACCGCGTGGCCGCCCTCGCGCATCGGCTCTATCGACTGCCCACTGTGGGGTTCGGGCTGAACGTCGTCGCCGTCAAGCGCCGCGGCTGACGCGGCTCCCATCACTACGATGATCACGATCCTCGCGACTCCGCACGGAGCGCGCCGCCTGGCCGGGGCGCTGGCCCTCGGGCTGCTCACCCTCGTCGTGCGCCCGACCACCGCCGACGCCGTGCCCTGCACCAACGTCGGCGTTCCCGGCACGCCGTACGAGGGCTTCGCCGCCGACACGCGGGGCGGGCTCGGCAAGCCCGTCTACCGGGTGACCCACCTCGGCGACAAGGGGCGCGGCAGCCTGCGCGACGCGCTGGCCGCCGGGGACCGCTGCATCGTGTTCGAGGTCGGCGGCGACGTCCAGCTCCGCAGCCAGATCTACGTCAAGGGCGGGTTCGTGACCGTGGACGGGTTCACGGCGCCGGCGCCGGGTATCACGCTCCGGGACTACGGCATCGCCATCTGGGGCACCCACGGCGCGCACGAGGTGATCCTCCGCGGTCTCCGGTTCCGGAACTCGGGGCAGAGCTCCTGTGCCGTCGGCCGGGTCTGCTACGACGGCGTGCAGATCAAGCGCGGCGCGTCGCGGGTCGTCGTCGACCACGTCTCCAGCGACCAGGCGGCGGACGGCGCGCTCGACATCGGCCCCGGCTCGCCGGGCAACCCGACCCGGGACATCACGGTCCAGTGGTCGATCCTGTCGGGGACGCGCAACCAGGTCCTGATCCAGCGCGCCATGCGCGTGTCGATGCACCACAACCTGTTCATCAACGGCCCGAACCGCAATCCCCAGGTCGACTGGGACTCGACCCTGTCCACGACGCCCCCCGACACGATGCTGGACTTCCGGAACAACCTCATCTGGAACTTCGCGGCGTACGGCACCATCGTGCGCCGCAACGCGACGGCCAACGTGGTGCAGAACTACTACCACGCCACCGGCCCCGGCGCCCTCGCGTTCAAGGTCGATCGGCAGGGCCGAGCCCACGCGACCGGCAACTACAGCGCCAACGACGCCAACGTCGACGCCCACGGCACCGAGACCGTCCAGTTCCCGGCACCGTCCGTCACGACCACCGATCCCTGCACCGCCGCCCACGCCATCCGCGCGGGGGCCGGCGCGCGAGGCCTCGCGTTCAGCCTCGACGCCGTGGATCGGCACTACATCGCTCAGATGTCGGCCGCGCTCCCGGACTGCTCATCGTTCACCGCATCGGAGGCCGTCCGCTCGTCCGGGGCCGTCGACACGGCCGGAGGAAGCACGCCATGAAGCTCCTCGTCCAGATTCCGTGCCTCAACGAGGAGAAGACACTCGCCGAGGTAATCCACGACATCCCGCGCACCATCCCCGGCGTCGACGAGGTGAAGGTCCTCGTGATCGACGACGGGAGCACCGACCGCACGGTGGCCACCGCCTACGAGGCCGGCGCGGACTACGTCGTGAGCCGTCCGCGCACCGAGGGGCTCGCCAAGGCCTTCTCGCTCGGCATCGCGACGTGCCTCGACCTCGGGGCCGACGTCATCGTGAACACCGATGGCGACCACCAGTACCGGGGTGAGGACATCCCGCGGCTCATCGCGCCGATCCTCGAGGGCCGCGCCGACATCGCCATCGGGAACCGGCAGGTTGCCCGGATCCCGCACTTCTCCCCGCTCAAGCGTCGCTTGCAAGTCATCGGCAGCCGGGTCGTGAGTGGCCTGGCCCACGTCAGCCTGCCCGACGTGACCAGCGGGTTCCGCGCGTACAGCCGCGACGGGGCGCTACGGCTCAACGTCTTCTCCCGCTTCTCGTACACACTCGAGACGATCTTCCTCGCGGGCAGCCAGCGTATTCCGATCGCCCACGTCCCGATCGTCGTGAACAAGCCGCTGCGCCCCTCGCGGCTGTTCTCCAGCATCCGCGGCTACCTCAAGAAGGCGACCGGCACGATCCTCCGCATCTACACGCTCTACGAGCCGCTGAAGACCTTCTTCTACGTCGGGAGCGTGCTGGCCCTGATCGGGGTGCTCGGCGTCGGGCGGTTCCTCTACTTCTACGCGATCGGCCAGGGCGGCGGCCACGTGCAGTCCCTCGTGCTGAGTGGCGTGTTCCTCACGATCGCGTTCCAGGTGTGGATGCTCGGCATCCTCGCCGACCTGATCTCCATCAACCGGCGGCTCAGCGAGGAGATCCTCTACCGGGTCCGGCGCGGCGCCGGCGTGCCCGTGACCAACGGCTCCGGGCGTCTGGCGCCGCGGCCGCGGGCGGTCGCCGGCAAGCCGGCGTCGGACGCCCTCGCGCAGGCCGCCAGAAGTGGACGGCCCTGATGCTCACACGCGTCGCGCTGATGGCCTTCTACGTCCTGCTCCTGACTCCGTTCGCGCTCGCCGTGCGGGCGATCGCCGATCCGATGCGCTTCGCCGCGCCGCCGGCCTGGCTCCCGCGGGACGCGACCGGCGGCGATCCGACCACCCGGGCGAAGCGGCGGTATTGATGGACGTTCTCGGGATCTCCTGCTTCGGTCACGACGCGGCGGCGGTCCTCCTCCGGGACGGCGTCGTCGTCGCCGCCGCCGAAGAGGAGCGGTTCAGCCGCACGACGCACGACGCGTCGTTCCCGGCCCTGGCGATCGACTTCTGCCTCGACCGGGCCGGCATCCGCGGCGCGGACCTCGACTACGTGGCGTTCTTCGAGAAGCCCTTCCGCAAGTTCGAGCGGATGGTCGTCACGGCGCTGGCCAGCTTCCCCCACTCCCGCGGCGTGTTCCAGGAGTCGATGCGCACCTGGTTCACCGACAAGCTGTGGGTGCAGGGTCTCATCAAGGACCGGCTCGGGGTCCCGGGCGATCGCATCCTCTTCAGCGAGCACCACCTGTCCCACGCGGCCAGCGCCTACCTGTGCTCGCCCTACGACGAGGCGGCCATCCTCACCGTGGACGGGGTCGGCGAGTGGGCGACGGCCACCTACGGCATCGGCAAGGGCAACGAGCTGCGCATCCTCGAGGAGATCCGGTTCCCCCACTCACTGGGGTTGCTGTACAGCGCCTTCACGGCGTTCCTGGGGTTCGCGGTGAACGAGGGCGAGTCGAAGGTCATGGGCATGGCGCCGTTCGGCGAGCCCCGCTATCGCGACCAGGTCTACAAGCTCGTGCAGGTGGAGGACGACGGCAGCTTCGCCCTGGACATGGACGCGTTCGCCTTCCATCGCTCCCCCGACCAGACCTTCGGCGCGCGCTTCGAGCGGCTCTTCGGCGCGCCCCGGGACCCCGGCACGCCGTTCTTCACCGACCGGACCGGGTACCCAGCCGAACTCGGTCCACCGCCGGACGACGTCGAGGCGCGCGCGGCGGACAACCAGCGCTTCGCCGACATCGCCGCCAGCATCCAGCTCGTGACCGAGGAAGTCCTGCTGAAGATGGTCGACCACCTCCACCGGCAGACCGGCCTGCGTCGGCTGTGCATGGCCGGGGGCGTGGCGCTCAACGCCGTGGCGAACGCCCGGATCCTCCGCGAGAGCCCCTTCGAGGAGCTCTACATCCAGCCCGCGGCGGGCGACGGCGGCGGCGCCCTGGGTGCGGCCCTGTGGGCCTATCACACAGTGCTCGGCCAGCCCCGACGGGTCAGTCTCGAGCACGCCTACTGGGGGGCCGACCACGGCCCCGGTGACGTCGAGGCCTTCCTGGCGTCGAGCGGCATCGCCTACGAGCGCCCGCGAGGCGAGGACGCGCTCCTCGACGCGGTCGTGGACGCCCTCGCGGCCGGCCAGGTCGTCGGGTGGGTCCAGGGCCGGTTCGAGTGGGGCCCGCGCGCGCTCGGCAACCGCAGTATCCTCGCCGATCCGCGCCGGGCCGACATGCGGGACGTCGTCAACGCCAAGATCAAGTTCCGCGAGCCGTTCCATCCCTTCGCGCCGTCCGTGCCGGAGGAGTGCGCCGAGGAGTACTTCGAGCTGCCGGACGCCAAGCGTCATTACCCGGCGCGCTTCATGCTCTATGTGGTCGACGTCAAGCGGGACAAGCGCGCGATCCTCCCCGCCATCACCCACGTCGACGGCACCGCCCGGCTGCAGACCGTGCGGCGCGAGACGAACCCGCGCTACTACCGGCTGCTCGAGCGCTTCGGGATGGCCACGGGTGTGCCCGTCCTGCTCAACACGTCGCTCAACCTCACGGGTGAGCCGATCGCCAACACGCCGGCCGAGGCGTTCAGCACCTTCA